>Ga0194131_10000728_pt1 | contig 56027 bp, 44 predicted proteins | sample TA2KigO120mmetaG_FD_148631 | JGI IMG/M metagenome (GOLD analysis project Ga0194131, IMG submission 148631) | Freshwater microbial communities from Lake Tanganyika, Tanzania - TA2015053 Kigoma Offshore 120m | ecosystem: Environmental > Aquatic > Freshwater > Lake | place: Tanzania: Lake... | reverse complement strand
GTCCCAAACCCAAAAACCGAAGAAAGGAAGTCGGCCGCGATGCGGCCTCCTCATCTTCATTTTTCAGGATCATCTTGTGTTGGAAACGGCTGCCGCTTTCAGGATCATTCTTGGATTAGAAAATGCTCGTCTCAGGCTGTATACTCAACAAGCGGCAACACGGCCTGCTGCGCACGCAGCCGCAGTTTCCAGCGCTCAAACGGCGGCGCCTCGCGTTTGGCCAGGTCTTGTAATACCAACTGCTCAATCTCTTGCTGGCGCAGTTCCGGATCCATGCGGTTCAGCCGGTCATGTTGCCGCAGCAACTCGGCCTTCTCCCGGTACAAGGCCTCTGAAGCGGTATCCTGCATCGAAGCAAGAGCCTCTTGCGCCCGCTCCTGCCGGTATTTTTCATAAGCCAGGATCAGCTGCCGCTCCTCTTCGGATTCGGCAAGCCGCAAAGCTGCCTTCTCGCGTTCCTGAAAACGTTGCCGGTAGGAGACCGCCGCTTCGGCTCCCACTAAACGCTGTTGCATCTCAGTATCCCGGGCCAGCTTGATCAGCAAGCCTGGCAGGTTCTTCAACGCCTGACCGCTGGACTTCTTGTAACGACAGACCTCCAGTGCGATTTCACACCAATCCAGAATCTCCAGCGCCTCTTCGCTGTTCAGCCCAAGCTCCAGTGGACGCCGCAGCATACTCAGTGCCACATGGGGCATCACCTGCTCCTGCTTCATCTCCTCCGCCAGCCGTCCGACTCGCTGCAACCGGTATAAACCTTGATGAGTGGAGGCCTGCCCGCTCAACTGTGCGACAAAATCCATGGCGAAACCCGCCTGCTCGAGCAACTCCGTGCATATCTGGCGCGCGTTCTCCATCGAGGCCAGCGGGTGCTGAATCGTCAGAGCCTTACGCTCAGGCACATACCCCGCATGCCGGTGCAGCGCCACCTTCCACTCATCGCTGGAAACCACATGATAGGAGCCCATCACCTGGATCCTCACCAGCTGATCAAACGCAGGCTCCAGTGTTTGCAGTAGGCGCGAAAAATACTGTGGAAGATTGAATATGCCCAGATGCTCCGATGCCAGCTTCCGCGCGTCGATCACCACCAGATCGGTCTTCTCAAAGGCCACCGCGAGAAACCGGTACAAGTGTTTCGCCGTAAGCCCGTCCAATGTCATGTAGCGGCCTGCATCAAGCACACGGAAAAAACCGCTGTCCATGGACTGAATCAGCTTGTCGGTCCAGGTGATGCTTCCCGTGCATCTTCCGGTCGAGCGATTCAAAGAAAAACTCGCTTCCTGGAACACGTTCAGCCACTTCACTTCTTCTTGTCTCTCGGAAGTGCTCACCGCCCGGAAGCGCAGCGGGATAAAGCGGTCCATGGCTACCTTGAGCCGCTGATAAAACTTGCCGTGAACATTCTTGATGCGCAGGATCTTGGCGATCTCGCGCCCGCTGAATGTGACTGTTTTAGCAAAATTGTTTCGAAACGTCAGCACGCCAAGCGCGACAAAGATGTCCAGATCCTGCTCGGTGGGAAGACCAAGCTCATTGTTTCCTTCCACTTGCCACAGCACATCCAGCGGAGTGCCATCCGGTAATGCTTTCGTGCCGCGGATCTCGATCCGCCCGACGCGTTTGCCGACTCGTCGTTCTAAAACTGCAAATGGGATACCAGCCAGGTTTTCCTCTTCAACGGACAAGTTGATGAGGGAAGGTTCGGTGCCGTGTTTTGGCATGTACAGAATACCACGCACTTTTAGTTGTACAACGAAGGAGCCCGTCAAGCAAAGACATTTACGATCAAACACATACCAACATATTTTGCTGCTGCTAAAGAGAATGGAACCATTACCATTACCATGGCTTCCATTACCATAGAGGAGGTAGCAAAAGGCTGGATTCTGTTTAAGTTCAATTTTTTAAACAGTATAGCCTGATTCAAAGAAACACTCCACTCGTGTGTTTGACCGGAAGTAGTGTGTGCTTCATCGTAAAATACTAATAAACACTGCTTTATCAATTACTTACATGCGACGGAGGGCGCCTTTCATGATTAAAGCTGTGTTTTCAATCGGATAGGAGAACGCACCGAGAATGCTTTACGATCAAGCACGTATTTCTTACGCTGAAGCCCGTCACGAAGGACTGTTTTTTATGATCAAGCACACACAAACGGGGCTTGGCTACGGCTAAAGCACATGGTTTTTACGATGAAGCACATGACCCGGAAAAACAACGCAAGAGCCGAAGCCGGTCCGCCGATAGGAACAAACAGGGACACTCTCATGTCGACCGCACCGTTACGGTTTGTAGGCATCAGCAGCTATTCCGAGGATTTTCAATCCATTCTCAACCGCGCCGTCTCTATCGCCAGCGTTCCGGTGAAGCAGCTGCAAAACCAGCAGGCGAACTTGCTCACCAAGAAACAGCTGCTGGCTTCACTGAATACCGATATGAAGAGCTTGGCCGATTCTATTGCGGCTGTAGGTACGGTGGGTGGATCCAAGGCTCTGACGGCTACCTCCTCCAACGCGAACCGCGTAACGGTGACGCTGAATGGCGCCACCTTGCCGGCTGGCTACACCATCACCGATATCACCTCCGTGGCCAAGGCCGCCTCGGAGAATACGGCAACCGGGCTGGCCAACGCCAATGCCGCTGCCGTGGACACCGACGATAATCTGCTGGAGCTGGTGCTGGGAAGCCAAACCTATTCCATTGATCTCACCACCGACGGCAACCATCTCAATGGCCTCGCCGCGGCCATCAATGCATTGGGCATAGGCGTGCAAGCCTCGGTGCTCAACACCGGTTCCGGCGCCACACCGTACTATTTGTCGCTCACCGCCACTGTGACCGGCCAAACCACGCTGGCGCTGCGCACCACGGTCGGCAATGAAGCCTCCAATATTCTCACCGCTACCAACCAGGGCGCCAATGCCGTGTTCAAGCTCAACGATTTGCAGATCACACGGACCGACAACGTCATCACCGATGTGATTTCCGGAGTCACATTCACCATCGTCGACAAGACGGCCATCGGGGAAGCCGTCAGTCTTACGCTCTCCTCCAACCGCGGTACGCTCTCGGCGGCGCTACAAAACATGGTGTCCGCCTATAACAAGGTGAAGACATCCGTGGAGGCGCAAATCGGCGAGAACGCCGGCTTACTATCGGGCGATTACATTATTCGCCAGGCGCAGTCGCTGCTGCGCCAAGTCAGCGGCTATCGGGGCAGCGGCACGGTCGCCTCGCTGGCCGAGCTCGGCGTCCGGTTGTCAAAAACCGGAGAAATGTCATTCGACTCGGCTGCCTTCTTCGCCCTCTCCACAAATACCTTCAACGCCTCTTTCTCTTTCTTGGGCAGCCCGACGACGGGATTCGGCGGCGTTTCTCAATCGCTCTATCAAATGACCGATCCGGTCACCGGCCTCATCAAAACACAGCAGAACAACTACGATACCGCCGATGCCCGGCTCAGCCGCACCATTGAGGAACTGGCCGGGCGCATCACCAATATGCAACAGTCCCTATCGTCAAAGCTTCAACAGGCCGATGTCCTGCTCAGTTCTCTGCAATCACAGCAGAGAAACCTGGATGCCTCTTTGCAGAGCCTCCAGCTGCTTACTTTCGGTAAGAAGGAATCCTAACTTGTGCACGCCTGGAATCAAATCCTGACGGAGCTGGAGCGCGTAGCCGTTCAGCTGGACCAGACCACCCCATCGGATCTGGAGACTCTCGATCGGCTCCTTGGCCAGCGTGACCTCGCTGTTGGCCACCTGCGCCGGTTGGTGGAGGCCTCCGCCGATCCGCTTTCCCTTGATAGCCTGCACCGTCTGGAGGCCATCGTCGCCGGCGGTGTCCGGCTGCGCGACAAACTCTTGCTCGCCAAGGCCGAGATGCGGCAGCAACTGGCCGGGCTCTATCAGGGCACGGTTCTTCTGCAAACCCTCTCGGCAGGTTCCGCGCGGGAACCGGAAAATCTGGACTGCCTGGTCTAAGCCCGGCGCTTGGCCGGAGCGGTTGCTATGCCTTCCCTTCAAACCTTTCATTTTGGCCTGCTCGAGTATGCCGAGGAGCAAACCATCCAGTTTGACGAAGGGCTGCCCGCTTTTGAGCGCGAGCGCCGCTTTGTCGCAATTGAACAGCCGGCTACCGCCCCCATCATTTTTCTGCAAAGCCTCCTAAACCCCGGGCTGGCCTTTATGACCGTTCCGGCGCTGTTTCTGCTGCCCGGCTACCAGTTAAATGTTGCCCCGGAGGACCTAACCGCCCTCGGCTTGAACAGCGCGCGCCAGCCGCAGCCCGGTCATGAGGTCCTGGTTCTGGCGATCATTACCGTGAACGCGGATGGCGCAGCCAGCGCCAATTTATTGGCTCCCGTGCTGGTGAATCTGGACACGCGCCAGGCGCGCCAGGTGATTCAGCTCGACACGCCCTACGCCTGCAACCATCCTTTGGAGCAGGAGCTGGCGCCGGAGCAGGGCCCATGCTCGTAATCCGGCGCAAGGAGGGCGAATCCATCCTGGTCGGCGAAGACGTCGAGATTCAAGTCCTTGAAATCACGCCTTCGCGCGTCAAGCTCTCCATTTCGGCTCCTCCGCAAGTGCTCATCCTCAGAAAAGAAGTGCAACAGGCGCAGCTGCAGAATCTGGCTGCGGCGCGTCAGGTGACACCGGAAACGATCGCCGGGCTGGTTAGCCGGCTCCGCCATCACACGATCTCCCAGGAAAAATAGTCCCGGCGCGCCAAGAATTCGTCAATTGGCGCCAAAATTTTGTCACAGCCCTCCGATAAGCCAGTTGTATTGGACAGCGACACGGTGTCCCCGCAAGACGGGGAGCGCCGGGCCGGGAAGGAACCCGGTGAGAAGAGTGGGTCCATAGGAGAGAACATGGCTTTTTCGATCAACACCAACATTACGTCCTTGCAGGCACAAGAATATCTGCGGATTTCCAGTGACTTCCAGCAGAAAACCATTAACCGCGTCACTTCCGGCCTCCGCATCGTCAGCTCCGGCGACGACGCAGCCGGCTTGGCTATTTCCAACAGCTTGCGCAGCGACCGTGCCGTGCTGGCCCAAGGGATCCGCAATGCCAACGACGGCCTGTCGACGCTGCAGACCATCGACGGCGGTCTCAACAACATCGGACAGCTCCTGGACCGCGCCCGCACGCTAGCCGCCCAGGCCGCTTCCGGCAGCTTCACCGGCGACCGCAGCGTGCTCAATGACGAATTCTCCACGACAATCGCCGAAATCGACCGCCAGGCGCAGGCCATCGGCTTGAACACCAGCGGAACCTTCGCGGCCAACTTGTCCGTGTTCATCGGCGGCGGCCGCGGCACCACGGAAGCCGCCAAGATCACCAATGGCTCGGTCTCGGTCGACCTCAGCACCTCTACCGTCGATGCGCGCAGCCTGAAACTGAAGGGCACGCAGGCGGTTGGCGCCTCCGCCGCCGATATCGACGAGATCATCGCCGATACCACCAACACCGGCTCTCTGATCGTTGCCGGCAAGACCGATTTCTATTTCCGCGGTCCCGGCTTCAGCGACGATGACCGCATCCGCGTCACTGTCAACCTGAGCGGCGTCAGCACGCCGGACCAGTTGGTGACGGCCATTAATAACGCCATCACCGAATCGGGCAACGGTGGAACCACCACCGCCACGGCCTTCAAGAACGCCGGTGTGCGGGCGCGCGTCATCACCAACTCCTCCACCGGCGCGCAGAACCTGGTATTTGAGTCCTCCACCTCCGCCTTCCAAGTGGCGGCGGGCGACCGGCTCGCCAACGCCTTGCTCGGCAACCACACCGCCAACGTCGGCACCTCGCTTGACTACATCGTCAACGGCGCCGCCTCTGCCGCCTCTGCCGGCACCACCTTCTATGCCGCGCGCAACGTGATCGTGCGAGTACAGGGCGGCTCACTCGCATCGCCGGTCGATCTCACCATCGCCGTGACCACCTCCACCACGGTCGACACGGCCTTGTCGAGCCTGTCGAGCCTGGTGGCCAACGACTCCAGCCTCATTGCGGCCGGCATCTCCGTGACCACGGCCGCGGCCGGTTCGGCGGTGGCGTTCACCTCCAAGCGCGGCGAGAACTTCGAAGTGTCGGCGGTGAACGACGCCGGCAACCGGCTCGGCCTGGGCACGGCACAAGTTGGCTCCTCGGCGACCGCCTTCGATTCCACCTCGATCACCAGTTCCGGCTTTGCCACCTCCTCCACCGGCGCCTCAGTACTGGGCATCTCCGTTGGCGGCGGCTCTTTCGTGACCCTGTCGCACAGCTTTGGCACGGCGACCACGGCGGCCGAAGTGGTGGCCACCATCAACACCGCCATAGCCGGCAGCTCGACACTGCAGCAGGCGGGTCTGGTGGCCGCCACCGCCTCCGGCGGCGAGATCACCATCAGCTCTAACAACGGAACCTACTTCCGCGTGAGCTCCAATACCTCGGGAGGCACCTACGGATTCGGGACACTGGCCGGGGTAACGACCTCGACCTCAGTGAGCGGCTCCTCGAACACTTCCACGGCGACGGTGAACTCCGGCGGGGCATCGGCCTCCAGTCTGCTGGCCTTCTCGGTCATCCGCTCCGGCAACGACGACCAGACCATCACCTTGTCGATCAAGGACAGCTCCGGCTCCCAGCAATCGGTGGCCGTCACACTGGCCGCCGATAGCAGTGCGCAGCGGGCGCGCTCCATCGATGAGGCGCTGAACTACATCAACACGCAAATCCAGGCCTCCTCCAGCGCCGATCTGAAGAAGATCGTGGCGGTGAAGGAGCGCGACGCCAGCGCCAGCGGGGCCGAGAAGATCCGCTTCCTCAGCTCGCTGGCCGGCTTCCAGGTGAGCGTGGGCGACAACGTCGGCGATACCGGCATCACCACCAGCCAGGGCAGCGTGGTCAGCTCCTCGTTGCTCTCCGGCGGCTCCACTATCAGCATTGGCTCGCAGGCCAACGCCGAGGCCGCCGTAACCGCTCTAGCCAGCGCTGTCTCCGAGCTCGGCAAAGTGCAGGCCACCGTCGGCCGCGGACAAAACCAGTTCACCTTCGCTGTGAACCTGGCCCAGACCCAGATCAGCAACCTCGCCGCCAGCGAATCGCGCATCCGCGACGCCGATCTGGCCGCCGAGGCCGCCAATCTGACCCGGGCGCAGATCCTGCAACAGGCCGGTATCGCCGCCCTAGCCCAGGCCAACGTGGCCCCGCAGGCTGTGCTCAGCCTGCTGAGGGGGTAATCGGCTGACCATTGCGTAATCCTGTCGAAGTAAAGAGAGACAACCGCCGGGGACTTGGTTCCCCGGCGGTTGTGCATGTGCAGGGGACAAAATTTTGTCACTTTTCCTCAACCGGCGAAGCCCCACGCCGATAAGCAAAGTGATCACGGAAGTAACAGCCCGGAAGCGAGCCAGGGCTTGACCACATGCCAGCCTCGGCTCGGCTCAGGCAATCGCCTGAGTGCGGGTCCCCATTTCACCTGAAACGGGGCTCAGCGGATCGTTCCGCGTTCACACTTTGAATTTCCACCCCCGATAAGCCAACCGTAAGCGTCGGCGGTTTCCCGCACGACGCCTAACGTCCCGCTTCGCAAAGGAAGCGCCGGGAGAAGATATGGCTTTTACGATTAACACCAACATCGCCTCGATGCAGTCGCAGGAGTACCTGCGCATCACCAATGAGCTGCAGCAGAAGACCATTAACCGGGTCACCTCCGGCTTGCGCATCATCAGCTCCGGGGATGATGCGGCAGGACTGGCGATCGCCAACAGCTTCCGCTCCGACAGAAGCGTCCTCGGCCAAGGCGTCCGCAACGCCAACGACGGCCTCTCGACGCTGCAAACCATTGACGGCGGTATCAATAACATCAGTCAGCTACTGGACCGCGCCAGAACTCTCGCCGCCCAGTCAGCCTCGGGCACTTTCAACGGCGATCGCGGCGTGCTCAACAGCGAGTTTGAGAGCGTCATTAACGAAATCGACCGCCAGGCCCAGGCCATCGGCTTGAACACCGGAGGCACTTTCGCCAAGAACCTCGCGGTCTTCATCGGCGGCGGCCGCGGTTCCACTTCCGCCGCCCAGATCGCCAATGGATCGGTTGCGGTGGACTTGAGCACCTCCACTGTCGATGCCCGCAGCCTTGGCTTGAAAGGCTTGCAGGTAACTGGCTCCACTGCGGCCGACGTCGACGAAATCGTCGCCGATACCACCAATCTCGGCTCCCTGGCCATCCCCGGCTTCACCGATTTCTACTTCCGCGGCCCCGGCTTCAGCGACGATGATCGAGTCCGTGTTTCGGTCAACCTGAGCGGCGTCGATGACGCCACCAAGATGATGAACGCCATCAACAGCGCCATCGACCAGGCCGGCAGCGGCGGCACCGCCGTCGCCACCGCCTTCCGCAACACCGGCGTTCGCGCCCGCATCGTGACCGATCCAACCACCGGCGCCCAGAACCTGGTGGTTCAATCCTCCACCGCGGCCTTCCAGGTGGCGGCCGGCGACCGGCTTGCCAATGCCTTACTCGGCAACCACACGGCTAACGTCGGCACATCGCTAGACTACATTGTGGATGGGGCGGCCAGCGCCGCCTCCACCGGCACCACTTTCTACTCCGCGCGCAACGTCATCGTGCGCGTGCAGGGCGGCTCACTGGCCTCCCCCGTCGACCTCACCATCGCCGTCACCACCTCCATCACCGTGGATACGGCGCTTGCCAGCCTGTCGAGCCTGGTGGCCAACGACTCCAGCCTGATCGCGGCCGGCATCTCGGTGACGGCGGCTTCGGCCGGCTCCGCCGTCTCCTTCACTTCGCGGCGCGGAGAGAACTTTGAGGTGCTGGCAGTGAACGATGTCGGCAACCGGCTCGGTCTGGGCACCGCCCAAGTTGGCTCGTCGGCTACCGATTTCGATTCGACGTCGGTCACCAGTTCCGGCTTTGCAACCTCTTCCACCGGCGCTTCGGTGCTGGGCATCTCCGTCGGTGGCGGCGCTTACGTGACGCTGTCGCATACCTTCGGTACGACGACCACGGCGGCCGAGGTCGTGGCCACCATCAATACCGCGATTGCCAACAGTTCCACGCTGCAGCAGGCGGGCCTGGTGGCCTCGGTTTCTAGCGGCGAAATCCGGATCAATTCCAACAATGGCACATACTTCCGGGTGAGTTCGAACACCTCCGGCGCGACCTACGGATTCGGAACACTGGCCGGGGTGACCACCTCAACTTCGGTGAATGGCGGCTCAGAGACCTCCACCGCGACGGTCAACTCCGGCGGGGCATCGGCCTCCAGCCTGCTAGCCTTTTCGCCGATCCGCAACGGCAACGACGATCAGACGATCACGGTGTCGATCAAGGACAGCTCAGGCGCATCGCAGTCGGTGGCGATCACCCTCGCCGCCGACAGCGACGCGCAGCGCGGCCGGACGATCGACGAAGCCATCAGCTACATCAACGCGCAGATCCAGGACTCCTCCAACGCGGACTTGCGGAAGATCGTGGCGGTAAAGGAGCGTGACGCCAACGACGGCGGAGCCGAGAAGATCCGCTTCCTCAGCTCGCTGTCAGCCTTCCAGGTGAGCGTGGGCGATAATGCCGGCGACACCGGCATCAGCGACAGCCAGGGCGCCGTGGTCGAATCCAGCGTGCTCGCCGGCGGAGCCAGCATCGACATCTCCACCCAGCCCAACGCCGAAGCGGCCGTCACCGCACTCGCCAAGGCCGTCGCCGAGCTCGGCAAGGTGCAGGCGACTGTCGGCCGCGGTCAGAACCAGTTCACCTTCGCCATCAGCCTCGCGCAGACGCAGATCAACAACCTCGCCGCCAGCGAGTCGCGCATCCGCGACGCTGATCTGGCCGCCGAAGCCGCCAACCTGACCCGGGCGCAGATCCTGCAACAGGCCGGTATTGCCGCTCTGGCCCAGGCCAACGTGGCGCCGCAGGCCGTGCTCAGTCTGCTCAGAGGCTAAACCGTACCGTAAAACTCGCGCAGCCGTCCGCAGACATACTCGATGTCGGCTCCGGTTAAGGCGGAATGAACCGGCAGCGCCAGCACCTCGCGGCAGGCCTGCTCACTCGCCGGCAGCTGCCCCTCACGGTAGCCGAGGCCCTCATAACAAGGCTGCAAGTGCAGCGGAATCGGGTAATAGATTTCGCTGCCTACGCCTTGCCCGGCAAGGTGGGCTTTCAGCTCGTCACGTCTCTGGCACCGGATTACGTACTGGTTGAAGACGTGGCGTGTCTGGTACGCTGCAGCGCGCGGCAATTCCACTTCGGCCACATCCTCAAGCAAGCCGGTGTAAAGGGCGGCGTTGCGCTGCCGCGCCTGCGTCCACTCATCCAGATAGGGGGCCTTTGCCAGCAGCACAGCCGCCTGCAACGCGTCCAATCGTGAATTCACGCCAACCTCATCATGCCGGTATCGCTCACGGCTCCCGTGCACCCGCAGCGCTCGAAGCCGCTCTGCCAGCTCCGCATCGTTGGCCGTGAGCATCCCGCCATCGCCGAAGCAGCCCAGATTCTTGGTGGGGAAAAAGCTAAGACAGCCGATTCGCCCGATCGACAACAGCCGCCGGTCGTTGTACTCGCCCCCGATCGACTGCGCTCCATCTTCGATTACCACCAGCCCATGCCGCGCTGCAACCGCGCCAATCGCATCCATATCCGCCGCCCCGCCGTACAGGTGCACCGCGATCACCGCTTTACCGTCAGGTTTCTCGCGGATCATCTTGTCCAGATGCGCCGCATCCAGGTTGAATGTCGCCTCGTCAATGTCGACGAAGACCGGCTCGGCGCCGGCTTGTGTAACAGCCCCAGCGGTGGCGAAAAACGTGAACGCAGGCACATACACTCGATCGCCCGCGCCAATACCAAGCGCCACCAAGGCCAAGTACAAGGCATCCGATCCCGACGCGCAGCCAATCGCGTACACAGCTCCGCAGTAGGCAGCTAGTTGTTTCTCTAGCCGCGCCACTGCCTCGCCGAGGATAAACTGCTGCGAATCCACCACCGCCCGTATCGCGGCGTCAATCTCGCGCTGAATCGGTGCGTGGAGCGCCGCCAGATCCAGCAGCGGGACGCGTCTTGCTGTCATCGTTGTGTGCACAACCAGCGTCTATTGTCCCAAACCGCGGCAAGCGTATGGCTGGCGCTGCGCCCGGCCCGCACAGTTTCGGTCAGGAATCCCATGCTCAACAAGCTCCAGAATGTCCCGCCGCGCTGCTCTATTACGCCGCGCGCGGCAGCCGCGCCGCCGCGGCCTGCGCTTCAAAATGCCCGCGCTCCCGCCCGCCGGCCCGGAAACCACCTCCATCGGGCCGCTGCGGTCCTGACACCAGCCACGTGGATTGTTTGCATCTTTCAGCGGTGATTACCCTGCGTAATCTCCGCACCAGCTAAGCCTTACAGCCAGCGAGAGATGTTACACTGCGATGCCGCCAATAAAATAGGCCAAGCGCTCTCGATGAAAATCGGCTATGCGCGGGCCGCGCTGGACGCTGTGGATAATGCCCCAGCGGCGGTCAAGAAAGCATTTTGAAAACAAATGAAACTCTTGGAACAAAACCTACTGCACCCTGGTCTACACGCCAAGAAGTTCCAAGACACAGGTGGCAGGGGCGGGTGAATCGCGAGTGGCGCTTCTATCTCCAGATCGTTGGCGACACGATTATGATCATGGGCGTTATCCCTCACCCGAAATAGATACCCCTTCCCGCAAACCAAGGCTAATACTGCGCCCGCTCGAAACTGCCGACAAAAGAGGGAGGCGGTGAGCAATCACTGCCTTGTTGTCTTTATCGACAGGACCGCTTGCGGTGGCCTCGATCGTCAAAACCATCAATCGCGGGGTGGAACTGCTCCAGCAGGGCAAGCACCAGCAGGCTGCCAGCCTGTATCGCGAGCTGCTCACCCGCCAGCCCGGTAATCCGGACGCGTTGCATCTGCTTGCCGTAGCCGTTTACCAGTTGGGTGATCCGGCTGCGGCCGCCGAATACGCGCGCCGCGCCGTATCGGTCAAGCCGGAGGTGGCCGACTTTCACAGCAATCTCGGCCGCTATCAGCTGACGCTCGGCAATCATGAACAAGCGCGCGTCAGTCTGGAAAAGGCACTTTCCCTGAACGCCGCCCACCCGATGGCGCGGCTCAACCTTTCCTTGACGCTGGCGGCCATGGGTCAACCTCAGGATGCCATCCGGCATCTTCGCGAATACGTCGCCGCGCTGCCGCAAGAGCCGACCGGCCACCTTAACCTCGGAAATCTGCTGGCTGGTGAGAACCGCCATGAGGAAGCGATGGAATGTTTCCATCACGCGCTGAAACTCAACCCGTCGATGGCCGAGGCGGAGAACAATCTCGGCAACTCCCTTCATGCGCTGGGCCGCTACCAGGAGGCCCTGGAACGCTATGAAGCCGCGCTGCTGCTACGGCCGGCATATCCGGAAGCGCTCAGCAACAAAGCTGCGCTGCTGCATGGTCGGGGGAAGATCGAGGAGGCGCGCGCCTGCCTGCAGGAAGCCTTGCGGTTGCAGCCGGGTCTGGTGCAGGGCCGTGGCAACCTCGGCAATTTCCTGATGGAAGAGGGGCGGCTGGAGGAAGCGCTGGAGATTCTCCGGTCGCTGGTCAAAGACATGCCCCAGTCGGCCGAGTCCTGGAACAATCTTGGTAACTGTTTCCAGCGCCTGGGCCGGTACGAGGACTCCTTGCAAGCTTATTCCAGGGCACTCGAGTGCAAGCCGGACTACTTCCTGGTTCATAACAACATCGGCAATACATTCCAGAAATTGGGGCGCCACACGGAGGCGATCGCGGCCTATGAAAACGCTCTGGCCGCCGATGGAAACTTCGCCGAAGCAGTCAATAATCTCGGCGTCACGCTGCAGGAAATGGGGCGGCTGGAGGAGGGTGCACAGCGCTTTGAGAAGGCTCTCCAAATACGGCCCGACTACGTCGACCCGCTCATTAACCTCGCCAACAACTGGCGCGACCGCGGCCGCCCGGAGCAGGCCATTGGCTATTTGCGCCGTGCACTGGAGCTGAAGCCATCCAATCCTTCCAGTTGGAACAACCTTGGCTGCGCATTCACCGATCAGGGTGTAATCCCGGAAGCGCTTGATTGTTACCGCAAGGCCATCGAGCTGGCTCCATCCAATCACCACGCTCATTCCAATCTGCTGCTTAACATGCACTATCTGGGGGAGGTCGGTCCCGAGGAGATCCTCGAGGCACATCGCGAATATGGCCGCCAGTACGAGCCGCGCATGGCCGGGTTCCACGCTCCGCATCCCAACTCGCCCGATCCCGACCGTCCCATTCGCATCGGCTATGTCTCGGCCGATTTCCGCCGCCACTCGGTCGCCTTTTTTCTCGAGCCGATTCTGGAGCAGCATGACCGTGGCCGTTTTGAAGTGTTCTGCTACGGCAGCGTAGCCCGGCCCGATCCCCAGACGCAGCGTTTTCAGCAGTTGGCCGACGCCGGGTGGCGCTCCGTGCTTGGCTTCAATCATGAACGGTTTCATCAGCAGGTGCGCGCCGATGCGATCGACATTCTCATCGACCTTGGCGCCCACACCGCCAACAGCCGTTTGATCGAGTTCGCCGGCCGGCCCGCGCCGGTTCAGGCGACTTATCTCGGCTACCCGGACACCACAGGGTTGGACGCGATGGATTACCGCATTACCGATCCCTGGGCCGATCCGCCGGGGGAAACCGAGCGCTTCCACACCGAACAATTGGTACGCCTGCCTGCTGGCTTTCTCTGCTTCCGTCCGTGGCCTGATGCTCCCCCCGTGGCGCCGCAACCGGCGCTCTCCGGCCAACAGTTCACCTTCGGTTCTTTCAACACCATGGCCAAGATCAGCCCCGCCACGCTGGATCTGTGGGCCGAGATCCTGTGCCGCGTGCCTGGCTCGCGCATCGCCATCAAGAATAAGGCGCTGTCGGAAACCGAGGCGCGCCAGAGGTTGCAGCGCGAGATGGCCGCGCGCGGCGTGGCCCCGGAACGCGTCTTCATGTCCGGCTTGGTGGAGTCCCTTGTCGGCCACCTCGATTCCTACCGCCTGCTGGATCTGGCCCTGGACAGCTGGCCTTATCACGGCACCACCACCACTTGCGAGGCGCTTTGGATGGGTGTTCCCCTGGTGACGCTGCTTGGCCGCCAACACGTCTCCCGCGTCGGGCTGAGTCTACTTGACGCCGTCGGCCTGGCCGATTTTGCCGCCTCCACGCCACAAGACTATGTCTCTCTTGCCGTGCGCTTGGCCGGCGAGCCACACAAGCTTGCCGACATCCGCGCCGACCTGCGGCAACGCATGGGCGTCTCGCGCCTTGTGGATGCCGTCTCCTTCACTGCCCAACTCGAGTGCGCCTACCGCGCCATGTGGACCAACTGGTGCCGCCAAAGGATCGCCGTATGATTCCCCGTCCTCGGCAAGCCGTCATTCTCGCCGGCGGCATGGGTAAAAGAATGCGGCCCCTTACCGCCACCTGCCCCAAGCACATGCTCGCGGTTCACGGAAGACCGTTTCTGGAGTATGTGCTTGAGATGCTGCGTGAGCAGGGCTTTGAGCGCGTGTTGCTGCTGCTGGGCTATCTGCCCGATCTTACGAGCAACTATGTCGGCGACAGAGCCGAATGCCTGGTGACGCCAGCCGACTGGGAGACCGGGCTCCGCCTGCGCCACGCCCTGCCCAGGCTCGAAGAACGCTTCCTGCTGATGTACTGCGACAACTACTGGCCGATGCGCTTCCTGCGAATGTGGCAGAGCTACCTGGAAGCCGGCGAGCCGCTGGCGCAGATGACCGTCTACAGCAACTCGGACGGCTACAGCCGCTCCAACCTCGCCGTCGATGAGACCGGCTTTGTCACCCGGTACGACCACACACGAGAGTCAGCCGGGCTCAACGGCGTCGACATCGGTTATCTGATTCTACGGCGGCAGGCCCTGGCTGGACTAACCGAAGAAAATGCCCCGTTTGAAAAGCAGCTTTACCCACTTTGGGCCGCCGAACGCCAGTTGGCGGCCTTCACCACGCCTCATCGCTACTACAGCGTGGGAAGCCCCGACCGTTTGCCGCTGACGGAAACCTTCTTTGCACGCGCAAAAACCATTATTGTCGACCGCGATGGCGTGCTGAACCGCCGCCCGGCACCGGGCGATTATGTACGCTCCTGGCGCGAGTGGCAATGGCTGGATGGCGCGCGCGAAGGCCTGCGCGCCTTGAAAGAAGCCGGCTATCGCGTGCTGGTTGCCTCCAACCAGGCAGGGATTGCGCGCGGCATGGTGCTGCAGCAGAACCTGGCCATCATTGACCGCCGCATGAAGCATGAGGCCGAAGCCGCAGGCGGCCGCATCGAGGCCGCTTACTATTGCCCCCATGGATGGGACCAAGGCTGCGACTGCCGCAAGCCCAAGGCGGGGATGCTCTATGAGGCCCAGCGCGATTATCACCTGGACCTCACGCGCACTTGGTTCGTTGGCGACGATCCGCGCGATGCCGAGGCCGCCGAGGCGGCCGGCTGCCGTTACGCCGAAGTAAGCGAGGGCCGCAGCCTGGCTCAAGTTGCCGCCGCGATTCTGGAACAAACCGAAAGAGAGGCGTATAGAGAATGGCTCAGCGTGTACTGATCACCGGCCACAGGGGCTACATCGGATCGGTTATGGCGTCGCGCTTCATCGAGGCAGGCCACCAGGTTGTCGGGCTCGACACCGGCTACTTTGACGGCTGCACCCTGGTTGCCGATCCCATTCCGGTGCTACATCTTGAAAAAGATATCCGCGATGGGAGGCCGCACGATCTGGAGGGCTTCGACGCCGTGGTCCATCTGGCGGCATTGAGCAATGATCCGATTGGCAACCTCAACGACAGTTGGACGGAATCCATCAACCTGGAAGGCTCGGCAAGGCTGGCGCTGATGGCCCGCACTGCCGGGGTCCAGCGGTTCCTGTTCTCTTCCTCCTGCATCATGTATGGCGGCTCAGGCGAGGCGGCCGAGGTCAACGAGGACTCCCCGCTCGATCCCAAGACCACCTATGCCCGCTCCAAGGTTCTGGCCGAGCAGGCCATTTCCGGGCTTGCAACCCCTGACTTTTCACCGGTCTTCCTGCGCAACGGAACCGTTTATGGACTCTCTCCGCGGATGCGCTTCGATACGGTGCTGAACAGTCTGGCAGGCGCGGCAGTCACAGCCGGCAAGGTGACCGTCTACAGCGACGGCGCCCCATGGCGCCCGGTGGTCCATATAGAAGACGTTGCCTCGGTCTTCCTGGCCGTCCTGGAGGCCCCCCGGGAGCGGATCCACAACCAGGCCCTGAACGCCGCGGCTGCCACCGTCAACCACCAGATCCGCGATCTGGCCCGGATCACCGCCGCCCAGGTGCCAGGCTGTCAAGTGGAGTTCCTTTCGCAGCCCGACGCCGACCAGCGGACCTATAAGACAAACTTCGACAGAATTCGACACCTTTTGCCGGAGTTCCGGCTCCGGTGGAGTGTCGAAGAGGGGGTGAGTCAGCTAATCTCTCAGTTTCGCCGCATCTCGCTGACTTCAGAGCAGTTCCATAGCCCGCAATTCACCCGCCTGAAGTGGCTGCGGCACCTGATCGACACAAATCGACTAAATTCGACACTCCGCTGGCAGTCTGCTGAACGAACTCTGGAGGAGGTGGCCGCCCGATGATCGACGGCGTCGAGGTGGTTCCGCTCCGCCAGATCGTCGACGAGCGGGGCAAGATCATGCACATGCTGAAGGCGACCGACCCGCATTTCGTCAGCTTCGGCGAGATCTACTTTTCCTGTGCCTGGCCGGGCACGATCAAAGCCTGGCACATTCACCGGACCATGACGGTGAACAACGCCGTGCTGAGCGGCCGCGCCAAGCTCGTCATGTACGACCTGCGGGAGAACTCCCCCACCAAGGGCAAACTCCAGGAGGTTTTCTTCGGCGAAGACAACTACGTGCTGGTGCAGATTCCGCCCGGCATCGCCAATGGTTACAAAGCCTACGGGGACAAGTTGGTGATCATGGCCAACTGCGCCTCCGAGCCGCATTCCCCGGACGAGATGCTGCGGCGCCCTCCGTTCGATCCCTCGATTCCCTATGACTGGTCCCTGCAGCACGGTTAGTCTCCTGGCGCCGCCGGCGCCACGGGCACTCGCCTCCGGCCTGATTGTCACCCGCACGCCGCTGCGGATCAGCCTGGCCGGCGGCGGTACCGATCTGCCAGGCTTCTATGAAAAGCAGTACGGAGCAGTGCTGAGCACGGCCATCGACAAATACGTCTACGTCACCCTGAAGCGGCATGACGAGATGTTCGGCGCGCCGATCCGGCTGAACTACTCGGAAACCGAAGAAGTCACGACGGTGGAGGAGATCCGCAACCAGATTGCGCGGGAATGCTTCCGGTTCCTGGACGTCCGGCCCCCCATCTACATGAGCACGGTGGCCGATATCCCGGCCGCTAGCGGGCTAGGTTCATCCAGCGCCTTCGCCGTGGGTTTGCTCAATGCGCTGCACGCCTACCGCGGCGAGGCGGTTTCCGCCGGCCAGCTTGCCGAGGAGGCCGCGCACATTGAAATCGACATTCTGGGCAGGCCCATCGGCAAGCAGGATCACTATGCCGCCGCCTTCGGCGGCTTCAATTTCTTCCGCTTCCTGCCGACCGGAGGCGTTTCGGTGGAGCCGCAACAATTCACCGGCGGCGGGCCGGCGCAGTTGTTGTCCAAGGCGATGATGTTCTGGACCGGCATCACGCGCAACGCCGCCGAGGTGCTCACCGAGCAGAGCCGCAACACCGCAGAGAAGATGACAGAGCTGCTGCTGCTGCGCGAGCATGCGCATCAACTCCACTATCTGCTTGGCGCTGGATGCGAACCGCACGAGACGGGCCGCGTTCTGGACGCCTGCTGGCGGCTGAAACGGAACCTGGCATCGGTCATCAGCAATTCGAGGATTGACGAATGGTACCGGCGTGCCATGGAAGCCGGCGCCTGGGGTGGCAAGCTGTGCGGCGCCGGCGGAGGCGGCTTTCTGCTGTTCCTGGTTCCGGCCGAGCGGCGGGAGGCAGTGCGCGCCGCGCTGCCGGATTTGCAGGAGGTAAGCATACGGTGCGAGCCGCAGGGCTCACGCGTGCTGATGCCGCATGTCGAATAAGCGGATCCTCATTACCGGCGCGGCGGGCTTCATCGGTTCGCACCTGGCGCGGCGGCTGGTTTGTGACGGCCACCAGGTGTTTGCGCTGCGCACAGGCGGAGGCGGCGCCCCACGGCTGCGCGATCTGGAATCGCAGCTGGTGGAACTGCCGGTGAACATGCAGGACGCAGGTGCCGTGGCGGATGCGGTTTGGGAGGTGCAACCGGAGATCGTCTACCACCTGGCGAGCACCGATTTCCGCACCGCGGAGACCCCGGCGGCAACGCATTACCGGGTGATTGGACTCGGCACGCTGGCTATCCTGGAAGCTCTACGCGAGCAGGGTAGCGGACGGCTGATCGTGACCGGTTCGGCGGCCGAGTATGGCGATGGCGAGCGGCTGCACGAACAGATGCCGCTGAAGCCCTCCACGCTGCTGGGGGCGGCCAAGGCATCGGCCGGCATTCTGGTGGAGACCTACGCGCGGCTGTATGGGATGGAGACGGTGCTGCTGCGCCTGTTCACTCCCTACGGCCCATGGGAACATCCGGCACGGCTGATTCCCTCGGCGATCGCTGCGGCTCTGGCCGGACGGCCGCTGAAAATCCGCGGCGGAGCGCAACAGCGCGACTTCATCTACATCGACGATGTGGTGGAGGCTCTCGTGCTCGCCGGCCAGGAGCAGTTACCGAAGCCCGCTGTGATGAACCTGTGCTCGGGGCAGGGTAGAGCGGTGCGGGATGTGGCGGCGTTGGCGCTAGTGCTTGCCGGATCGGAGGCCGTTCCGGAAACCGGCGGCGCGATGCGTCCTGACGAGATCGTCACCTGCTCCGGCGATTGGCGGGAAGCGGAAAGACTGCTGGGCTGGCGCCCGTCCACCGCGATCGAGCAAGGCCTGCGCGCCACCATCGAGTGGTTTAAGGAGAACCCGGAGTGGGGCAATTGTTGCAACTGAAAGAATCCTCAACGTCGATACAGGCGCCACCGCTGTGCTGCTGCCTGGTTTGCGAATCCGACCAGATTCAGGAGTTTCTTAACCTCGGAAATACACCGCTGGCAAACCGGTTTCTGGAACCCGGCCGGGTGGGAGAGCCCGAGCCCGAGTTTCCCCTGCGCGCTGGTTTCTGCGAGCGCTGCCATCATGTGCAACTACTTGACCGCGTCCCTCCGGGGGCGATGTTTGATCATTACTTGTACGTCTCCTCGGCGTCGGAAACCTTGACAAAACACCTGCACGGGCTTGCCTCTACCGTTGCGAAACGCCGCAAGCTGAGAAGCCGCGACCTGGTGGTGGACATCGGATCCAATGACGGAACGCTTCTTTCCGGATTCGCCCGTCACGGGGTTCGAACGCTCGGCGTGGATCCGGCGGCCAACCTGGCGCCGCTGGCTCAGGCCAACGGAATCGAGACGCTCACCGCCTTCTTTGGCGAGCAGGCCGGCGGCCGGATCCGTCGTGAATACGGTCCGGCGGCGGTGATCACAGCCACCAATTCCTTCCCGCACATTCCCGACCTTGGCGATTACCTGGCTGGGGTGGAGCGGCTGCTGGCGCCCGATGGAGTACTGGTCATCGAGGCGCATTATTTGATGGACATTCTCGAACAGCGCGCCTTTGACACCATTTATCACGAGCATGTTTCCTACTGGGCGCTGGGTCCGGCGCGGCGGCTGCTTCAGCGTCATGGTCTCGAGGTGGTGGACGTGGAGCGGCTGCCAGTGCATCACGGGCAACTGCGGATGTGGATCCAGCGCGCCGGCGCTCCTGTGAAGGCCAGTGTGGAAAAGCTGGAGAGCGAAGAGAAGGGCCGCCGCATGGATCAGCTGGAAACCTATCAGCGTTTTGCCGCCGGCACAAGGTTGATCAAGCGCGACCTGCGCCGGCTGCTCGACAAGATCCGGTATGAGGACAAGACGATTGCCGCATATGGCGCGCCAGCCAAGGGCATGACGCTGCTGTCGTACCTGGAACTAGGCCCGGAAACAATCGATTTCATCGCCGACCGCAGCCCGCTCAAGCAGGGCCGTTACACGCCCGGCTCGCATATTCCGATCGTGCCGCCGGAGCGCATTCTTCAGGAGCAACCGGACTTCCTGCTGCTGCTGGCCTGGAACTTCGCTGACGAAGTCATGAAGCAGCAGCGGGAGTATCACAAAAAAGGCGGCCGCTTCATTGTTCCCGTTCCGGAGGTGCGCATTGTATAACCGCGAGCTGGTCGCCAAAAAGGGAGCGCAACTGATTCTGGAGTGCGGCGAGCAGCGGCATAGCGTGCCAGTCTACTCGCAAGAAGGGCTGGAGATGGTGGCTGGCCTATGGACCAAGCTGAGCACTCAGTACCGGCTGATGTATGAGCCGACCTGGATGGGCATCCCGATCATCCAGACGCCCGGCGATGTGCTGATGATGCAGGAGTTGATCTGGCGTCTGCGGCCTGACTTTATTGTCGAGTGCGGGTTGGCGCACGGCGGCTCGGCGGTCTGCTATGCCTCGGTTTGTGAGCTGGCGGGCAAGGGGCGCGTGATCGGCGTGGATGTGGAGGTGCGGCAGTACAACCGCGTGGCGTTGCGCAGCCATCCAATGGCGCACCGGATTGAATTGATCGAGGCCAGTTCGGTGGAGCTGTCTACGGTGGCTGAGGTGGAGCGGCGCGTGGCCGGGTCCAAGACGGTGATGGTGGTCCTGGACTCCAATCACTCCCACCAGCATGTGCGCAAGGAGCTGGATCTGTATCACCGCCTGGTGACGCCGGGCAGCTACCTCGTGGTGATGGACGGCGCGCAGGCCCATGTCTGGGACATTCCCAGCGGCAAGCCGGAATGGAAAGACGATCATCCACTCAAGGCGATCCGGGAGTTTCTCGACGAACACAGGGAGTTTTGCCCCGATGACTACTACACGCGGCTGCATGTGACCTCCTGTCCGGACGGGTTCCTGCGGCGGCGGCCTGCCGGAGAGGTTTCTTCATGAAGCTGGTCGTGACCGGTTCGCAAAGCTTTATCGGAAAGGCTCTGCGGCGCGCCTGCCGCAACCAGGGAATCCAGTGGCTGGGCATTGACGCGCTGCCGGTGCAGGCGATCGATGAAATCCAGGTTGACATTCGCGATCCGGGCCTGCACCGCCGCCTGCCGGCCGGCGCGGATGCGCTGGTTCATCTGGCGGCAATCTCGCGCGAGCAGGACTGCCGGCGCGATCCCGCCGAGGCCTTCTCGGTCAACGTGGGAGGAACACTGAACCTGATCAAGGCGGCGCAGGTGACCGGCGTTCGGCAATTCGTGTTTGCCTCGAGCGAATGGGTCTACGGTGAGGTGAGCAGCCAGGGCTGTCAAACCGAAGAATCGGTCATCGATGCGAGCCGCATTCTCTCTGAATACGCGCTGTCAAAGCTTGCAGGGGAGCGGCTGCTGGAGATGGCGCACCGGCACGGCGAGCTGGCGGCGGCGGCGGTGCTGCGGTTCGGGATTGTGTATGGGCCGCGGCCAGGGAACTGGTCGGCGGTGGAGGCGTTGTTTGAAGCGGTGCGCACGCGCGAGGAAGTGGAGGTGGGCGCTCTGGCCACCGCGCGGCGTTTCATTCACGTAGACGACATCGCGCGAGGGATACTAGCGGTGCTTGGCCGCCCGGGCAGGGACGTGTTCAATCTGAGCGGGGACCGGCTGGTGAGCCTGGGAGAAGTGATTGAGGAAAGCGCGCGGATTCTCGGCCGCCGCCCGCGCGTGCTGGAAAAGAATCCGCGTCTAGTGAGCGTGCGGAATCCCGATAACGCCAAGGCGCGCGCGGAACTGAACTGGCGCCCGCAAATGGAATTGGTTCAGGGATTGGAGAGCTTATGCCAAGTGCCTGCCTGCGTGTAGAGCCTAACCAGGTTCGCGCGACGGTTTTGGAGATGCTCTACCGCGCCGGCGCTTCGCACCTCGGTCCGTGCATGTCGGTGGTGGATATTCTGGTGGCGCTCTACGGGGCCGTGGATGTGGAGGCGATCCGGCAAGGGCGGCCGGACCGTTCGCGGATCATCGTCAGCAAGGGACATTGCGCGGCCGCGGTCTACGCGGTGATGCACCATTACGGGCTGCTGAGCGCCGATGCACTCGCCGATTACTGCCGGGAAGGCTCCCTGCTTGCCGGACATGTCAGTCATGCGGTGAAGGGAGTGGAGCACTCGACCGGGGCACTGGGGCACGGGTTGCCGGTGGCCTGCGGCTGCGCGATCGGTCTACGCTCCCGCGGCGATGAAGGCAGCCGCGTGTTTTGCGTAATGGGCGACGGGGAACTGCAGGAGGGCTCGGTTTGGGAGGCGCTCATGTTTGCGCGTCATCACCGTTTGCGCAATCTGGTTCCGCTGGTGGATAACAACCGGATCAGCTCAATCACTGCAACCGATCGGGTGATTGATCTGCAGCCGCTAGAGAACCGCTTCGCCGGTTTCGGTTTTGAGCCTTATGTAGTGGACGGACACGACGTGGAGGCGATTCAAGAGGCGCTGGAATCGATCGAGCGGCGTGGCGAGCCCGGCGTGGTGATCTGCAACACGGTGAAGGGGCGGGGGGTTCCGTTCGCCGAGAATGAGCCGATCTGGCACTACCGCTCGCTTGGAGAGGAGCAGTTCCGCGCGGCGTTGGCGGCGCTGGCCGAGGCGATGCGCCAATGAGAGGCATCATCATGGACGCGTTGTTTGCGGCAATGAAGGCCGATGAGCGCGTTTTCTTTCTGACCGCGGACATGGGGATCAACCTGGTGGAGCGGTTCGCCGAGAGTTATCCATCGCGGTTTCTCAACGTCGGCATTGCCGAGCAGAATCTCATCGGGATCAGCGCCGGGTTATGCAATCTGGGTTACCGGCCGTTTGCCTACACGATCTCCAATTTCCTGGTGCACCGGCCCTATGAGCAGATCCGCAACGACGTGGCGCTGCACGGCTATCCGGTGACGCTGCTGGGGACTTCGGGCGGTTTCGACAACGCGCCGCTGGGGCCCACGCATCACGTGGTGGATGAGCTGGGCGCGCTGGGCGCGCTGGCGGGCATCGATCTCTATTGCCCTTCTTCTACGAACTGCGCGAGGGAACTGGTGGGGCGGTTGATCGAGCGGGAGAGGCCGGCCTATGTGCGTATGCCCAAGGACAATTTCGATCATCCGGCGCTTGAGGGGGAAACGGCCTATCTGCCGGGCTCCGGGCGGCAAACACTAATCATAGGCTACGGCGCCACGGCGCCGGCTTGCATCGCGGTGCAGGAGACCAACCCTGCTGTTTCCGTGTTGATCTGCCAGCGGCTGCGGCCGCTCGATGAGGAGGTTGTAGCCGGTGCGCTGGCCCGCCACGATCAGGCCATCGTGGTGGAGGATCACCTGGCGGCGTCGGGCGTCTATGGCGCTTTGTGCCGGCTTGCGATGGAGTATCAGATTCGCTGCCGGGTGCGAAGCCTGGCGCCGGACAATTACTCACTGCAAGTGGGTGCTTCGCCGCGTTTTTACCAGGCGCGCTACCGGTTGGACAAGGGAGGGATTGAGGAGATGATATGCCAGCCATAGAACACCAACAACTGCTCGAGGATGGGATCGAGCATCACCGCGGCGGGGAACTGGACAGAGCGGCGGCTTGTTACAGCGGGCTCTTGGCGCGCGACCCGTTTCACACCGATGCGCTGCACTTGCTGGGGGTGGTCGCGAGTGAACAGGGAGACCATGAGACCGCGGTGAGGCTGATCCGCCGCGCGGCCGACATCGCACCGGCCTCCACGTACTTCTCTAATCTTGGCTTGGCGCTAAGCCGCCAAGGCAGCTTGGAGGAGGCCATTACCTCCTACGAGCGGGCACTCGAGTTGAATCCGGATCACGTGCCGACGCTGGCCAAACTCGGGCGGACGCTTGCGGCCTCCGGCCGGGTGGCGGAGGCACGCGGGAGAATCGGCCGTGCGCTGGAGTTGGAGCCTGGGAGTCCGGATACGCACAACGCGCTGGGCGCGGCGGTGGCGCAGGAGGGAGATTGGGATACGGCATGGCGGAGCTTTGAGCGCGCCTTGGAGCTGGACCCAACTTATGAGGAAGCGCGTGCAAATCTGATCAAGGCAGTGAATTTGGCGGCGGAAGCCTCGTTTGGAGGAGAGCAGTGGACGGATGCCGAGCGTGCCTACCGGCGGCTGGTGGAGCTGGAACCGTTGCGCGGCCGCAACCGTTACAACCTGGCCGTTTGCCTGACGGCGCAAAAGCGGCTGCCGGAGGCGCTGCGTTGCTATGAACATGCACTGCTGCTGGAGCCGGACAACGCCGAAGCGTTTCACAACATGGCGCTGCTTTATCAGGCGGAGAGCCAGACCGGACAAGCGTTGGCCTGTTACACCCGGGCGCTGGAACTACGGCCAGAGAACGTGGACACGTTCTACAACCTGGGCGTGCTGCTGGCCGAGGTGGACCAAACCGAACAGGCGCGGCACGCGTACCAGGAAGTGCTGCGATTGCAGCCGGGCAACGCCGACGTGCATAACAATCTGGGAGGTCTCTGCCTGGCCGAGAACCGGCCGGATGAGGCGATTGCCCATTATCAGGAGGCGTTGCGTCATGACCCGGAACACCGCGAGGCAGCCTGGAATGTGGGGCTGGCCCATTTGACACTGGGCAAATTCGAAACCGGATGGCGAGGTTATGAACACCGTCTGCGGCAGCCCGGCTTCGCTAAGCGGAACTTCGCACAACCGAGGTGGCAGGGGGAATCGGTGAAAGGCAAGCGGGTGTTGGTGTGGGCTGAACAGGGTCTTGGCGACACGCTGCAGTTCATGCGCTACATGCCTCTGCTCCGAGAGCGGGGCGCAACAGTTGTGCTGGAGTGCCAGCCGCGGGTGAAACCGCTTTTCGAATGTATGGAAGACGCGGTGGAAATGGCCGCCATGGGTGAACCACTGCCGCAGGTTGACGCACATATCCCTCTGCTGAGTCTGCCCGGGCTGTTCGGGACGCGGGAAGGCAACGTGCCGCCGCCGGTTTCCGGCTGGCGCCTGCCAGCGGACCGGCTGGAGAAGTGGAAGCGTCGCCTGCAGCCGCATACCGGATTCAAAGTCGGCCTGGTGTGGGGCGGCAACGTGGACAACTACAACGGGCGCCGGCGGTCAGCGCCACTGGCGGCGCTTGCCAGCCTGACGCAGGCCGAAGGAGTGGCATTGTTCGGTCTCCAGCGCGGACCACAGGCGGCGGAATTGGCGGGCGTGACCGGGATTACAAACCTGGAAGAGGAAGGCAACGACATTCTGGACACAGCCGCCATCATGGCGAACCTGGATCTTATAATTTCGGTGGACACGATGGCTGCTCACCTTGCCGGCACGCTGGGGCGTCCGGTGTGGGTGCTGCTTCCCTACGGCGCCGACTGGCGCTGGATGCTGGAGCGAGCCGACACGGAGTGGTATCCAACCATGCGGCTGTTCCGGCAAAGCGCGGCGGGGGACTGGGAGGAGCTTGCCGGCAGAGTAAAGACGGAGCTGGAACGGGTAAGCTTAGGCCTGGCCCGCGTAGGATAACGCGCTGGAGTGCCAGTGCAGGAACCGTTCCACGCCGTCGCGGAACGGAGTCTTAGGATCGTAGCCCAGCTCACGCCGTGCCTTGCTGATGTCGGCAAAGGTGATAGGCACATCGCCGGGCTGATCCGGCAGAGGCTGGATCACGGCCTTGCGCCCTAACAGAACCTCAATGGTTTCGATCATCGTGCGCAGGCTGATGGGGTGCGAGTTGCCGAGGTTGAACACATCCCACATGCAGTCGTAGTTTAGAGCGGCGAGGATCCCTTGCACCGTGTCGGCGACGTAGGTGTAGTCGCGCCCGCTGGAGCCGTCGCCGAAAACCGGAATCGGGTTTCCGGCATCGATCGCCTCGGCGAACTTGCGGATGGCAAGGTCCGGCCTTTGCCGCGGTCCATAGACGGTAAAGAACCGCAGACAGACTGTCTTGATGCCGAACAGGTGCGCGTAAGCGTGGCAGATCTTTTCTCCGGCAATTTTGGTGGCGGCGTAGGGAGAGACGGGAAGATTCAGATGATCCTGTTCGGAGAATGGGACCCGGTTGGTGGTTCCGTAGATGGAGCTGGAGGAGGCAAACACGAAGCGCGGAATCGACAGCCGGCGGCAGGCCTCCAGCAGCACCATGGTTCCGCCGACGTTGACCCTTTCATAGAGAAGGGGCTTGTCGAGCGACGGCCGCACGCCGGCGCGCGCGGCCAAGTGCACGATGGCCTGCGGCGGGTTTGAAGCCAGCACCCGCATGACCTGGGGCTCCTCGCAAATGTCGATGCGATGGCATTCGACGGGGCCGCGCTGGCGGATCTGTTCCAGGTTCATGAGTTTGAGGGCAGGGTCATAGTAGTCGTTGAAGTCGTCGATGATCACAACCTCATGGCCCAACTGAAGGAGCGCTTCTGACAGGTGCGAGCCGATAAAGCCGGCTCCTCCGGTGACCAGGATTCGCATGGTGAATGTTCCCTACTGGGTAGTAGGAGGGTGGAGGTGGAATTCTCGGGGCAAGGGCCCGGCTAATCCCGACGAAACAAGGAGGCTATTGCTGCTCCAAGCGCCAGGAACATGGCTGTTGAAACGAACCCTGAACCGGTTGCGGGGACAGGACAGGCAGGTGAGCGCATCCGAGCACGTGTTCGACCGGATCGGAAGCGCCCACCCGTTCAATGATGGTATCGACCTGATAGAGGCCAAGCGGAAGACAAAGAGGATCGCAAACGAACCGGATGGCTGCGGTGCCCTCCGGGACGGAGAGCAACTCGGTGCGCGTGTTCAAGTCGGTGGCAAGGTTCCCATCCGGTCCGTAAAAAAGCAGGTGGAAGGCCAGATTATCCATCGGGGCGTGGGCATGGAAGAGAAGCTCGACGTGCAGAGGCTCGCCGGTAGTGCCATGGTCGGTGTGCTGGTTCTGCTCGGTCAGGAATGCCACGCGCTGTACTTCAACAGGCGGCGGCCCTTGGGTTCTGCGCACGCCGAAGTGGCTGCCGCGGCTTCTTTGATAAGCCTGGATGGCTTCCGAAGGGAGGCCGTCATAGATTATGCGGCCTTTATCGAGCAGCAACACGCGGGCGCAGGTCTGTTCCACTGCCTTAAGGTCATGGGAAATAAACAGAATGGTAACACCAGAGTTTTTCAACACCTGCACGCGTTCAATACACTTTCTTTGAAAGGCATGATCGCCAACGGCCAAAACTTCATCCAGCAGCAAGATGTCCAGTTGTTGATGCACGGCAATGGAGAAACCGAGGCGGACGTACATGCCGGAGGAATAACGCTTGACAGGAATGTCAATAAAGGGGCGGATTTCGGCGAAATCGACAATCTCCTCAAGCTTTCGATGAATTTCGGAGCGGCGCATGCCGAGGATGGTGCCGCTGAGGAAGATATTCTCCCGCCCTGTCAGTTCCGGATGAAAACCGGAGCCTACCTCAAGCAAACCAGCCATGCGCCCTCGCAGCGAAATGATCCCTTCAGTTGGGGAGGTGATGCCGCTGAGGATTTTCAGAAGCGTGCTTTTGCCAGCGCCATTATGACCGATGATCCCCAGAGCCTGTCCAGCTTGGACGGAAAAATTAATGTCGCGCAGGGCCCAGAAGTATTCCACCGGTTTGGAACGCAGACGGGCAAGGAGTCCGTTGACCGGGGCGCTCTCCTGCCGGAGAGTGTAGCGTTTGGCGACCCCTTTGAACTCAAGAATGGACGTGGACACGGGCACTGGATTCGATCGTGGCTTCAGATGACATCGGCCATGCTTGCTTCCTTGTGCTTAAAGAAACCATAGGCGACAGGCAAAAGCAGTAGTACAGTCAGCAAACTGATCCGCAGGGAGTGGAAATCGGGCGAGGCGCCATGCAGAACGCAACGGCGAACGCCATCCACGATGCCAGCCATCGGGTTGAGCACGAACCACGCCTGGAAACGCTCCGGCACGGCACTGAGCGGATAGACTACTGGACTAGCGAACATCCACAGCTGAAGCAGAAGCGGAAGCGCCAAACCAATATCGCGAAAATAGACCTGAATGGTGGCCAGAATCATGGACAAACTGAACACGAAAGCGGCGGCCAACGCCATCAGCGGAATCACCCATAGAACGTGAAGAGTGACTCCCATCTGAAACCAGACAAACAGCGGGATCAACACCAGGACACCGATGAGAAAGTCGATGGAGGTGGCAACGAGATAGCTGAGAGGCAGCACCTCCCAGGGGAAATAGACTTTCGTGATGAGGGTATTGTGTGAGACCAGGCTATTGGAGGCCGAGGTGAGTGAAGCGGCAAAGAAGTTCCACGGCAGCATGGCGACGTAAACAAAGATGGCATAAGGAGCGCCCTCACTGGGCATGCGGGCAACTTTAGAAAAGATGATCGTATAGATGATCATCAACGAGAGGGGTTGAAATACGGCCCACGCGCCGCCGAGCAGAGACTGTTTATAGCGGATCCTAATACGGTGCAGGGACAAGGTCAGCAGCAGATCCCAGTACTCCGTTAGCCGCCAAAACTGCGATAGGAGGCGGGACGGGGAAAAGCTTGGCGGCTGAATGGTGCGCGGCGCCGACAGGGGGGGAGGAGAATTCATTTTTGCTATTTGCATGCTTCGTGCTGCCACCCGGGAGAGGCGTCGCTGGACGCAACACTCTCTGTATTATGGCTCACCGGAGAGGCCGCGCTGGGGCCTCAACAAGGACTCGTAGAAGTCGCCGAACCTTTTGGCGATCACATCCATGGCAAACCCTGCGTGAATGCGCCGGCAGGCTTCCGAAGCAAGCTGTTTCCGGAGTGGTTCATCCGCAATGAGACACTCCAGTTGGCGAGCCAGAGCGGCCGCATCGCCGCCCGGGAACAGGCGGCCGGTAATGCCGTCTTTAACCAACTCAGAGTTGCCTCCAACATCGGAAGCCACCGGACAGCAGCCGCAGGCCATCGCTTCCATCAAGGAATTCGAGAAGGATTCGCTGTGGGATGGCAGTACGAAAAGATCCATGGACCGATAGAAACTGGCGACATCAGAGGCAGCGGGATAGAACAGGCAACAGTCCTCGACGCGGAGGCTTCGGGCCAACTCCTTCAGGGGCACTTCCATTTCCCCACTGCCGACAATCAGGACCCGGAAATCGCCGGCAGAGGGCTTTAGCAGCGCGGCCGCCCGGATCAAAACATCGATCCCTTTTTCAGGCCGCAGCACGGAAACAGCTCCGATGATTACACCTGCGCCTTTCAGCCCCGGCAGTCGCCCGCGGTGGTGAGGATGAAACTTGGACGCATCCAGTCCGTTGTGAAGCAGAACCAGCTTTCTGGCAGGCACGCCGAGCCGGAGCATGTCTTCTTGCACGAATTCAGAATTGATGGTGACGCGGTCCGACATGACGTCGGTGATACGCAGCCAGAAGCGCCAGCCCTTGCTATAAAGCGCGCGCGCGCAGGTCTGGCTGGAAAGCACTACCGAAAGCCGCGCCAACTTGCCTAACGGAACCGCCAGCGCCACGGTTGGGTAATCGAACGGATGCACAATGTCGATATCCAGCTCCCGGAACAAGCGCAGCAACTCCGCGGCGCCTTTCACAAGAGTGGAGTTTCGGAAGGACCGTATGGGGATTTCATGCACCGGCACGCCGGATTCCCGCAACTCGCGTTCCCGCATGCCTTCCGCGCGGAAAGCAGCGACATGAACGCGGAACCGGGCGCGGTCCAGAGCAAGCGCAAGTTGGGCTACTTGGCGCTCATTTCCGCCGTCATGCAGCTTGTAGCACATGAGCATAACCCCCGGTATTCTGCTCAAGTGTCTCCCTTCACACGGCGCACTCGAGTCTGGGTCCGGAGGCCGACAACCAGCGAGTATCGCACAGTGTTTCCGGCGCCAGCAACCAAGGGAACCTCTCTCGCCCCGTGCAAGTAACATATTCTAAAGAGAGAACACAATCTCTGCATGTGCGGCATAGCTGGAGTGGCAGGAATGGAAAACGGCGAGGCGGCTCTAGCGGCCGTGCGGCGGATGACTGCCGACCTGGCGCGGCGAGGGCCTGACGCGGAAGGACTGGACTGTTTCCCGACAGCGGTTTTAGGGCATCGCCGACTGGCGATTTTCGATCTGAGCGAGGCGGGCAAACAACCGATGCGGAGCGCGGATGGCTCGTTGGGGGTGGTTTTCAACGGCGCCATCTACAACTTCAAGCGCTTACGGGAGGAATTGGAATACAGAGGGTGTCAATTCCGAACAGCCACCGATACTGAGGTCCTTCTGCACGGCTACCAGGAGTGGGGACTGGAGCCGATGGTGCGGCGGCTGCGAGGGATGTTTGCCTTCGGCTTCTGGGACGAGAATCTGAAGAAGCTCTACTTGGTGCGGGACCGCTTGGGAGTAAAGCCGCTGGTGTGGGCCGAACAAGGGTCGGCGCTGGCATTTGCCTCCACGGTTCGAGCGTTGTTTGCCGGCGGCTTTGGCGGCGAAATTGACGAGGCCGCGGTCTTGGATTACCTGGAATTCGGATGGGTGACGCAAGAGCGGGCGATCTATGAGGGAATTCACAAGCTGCCTCCCGCCACGATTTTGGAATGGAGCGCCTCCGCATGCCGGCAGTGGCAGTACTGGGCGCCTCCAGTGACGTCCGCCAACGGCGTTTCCTTTGAGGATGCCGTGGCCCGAACAGAAGAGCTCTTTCTTGAGTCAGTGAAACTGCGCCTGGAGGCGGACGTGACGGTTGGCGCGCTGTTGAGCGGAGGCGTCGATTCCAGCCTGGTGTGCTGGGCGATTGCCAAACTGGGCGCCAATATCAAAGCATTCACGATCGGCACCGATGGGTTAGAAGATGAGACCCCGGCTGCAACAGCCACCGCGCAGCAACTGGGAATTCATCATGAAGTGATCCGGCTGTCCGGCGATAGCTGGCCCGGGCTGGAGGAATTGGTATCCGCCTATGGGGAGCCGTTTTCCACTACTTCGGCACTGGGCATCCTGCGAGTCTCCAGGACGGTGCGTCAGCAAGCGACGGTGTTGCTCACTGGCGATGGCGGAGATGACGTCTTTCTGGGTTATCCCGAACATCGCCATTTCCGGCTAGCCCAGTTGCTGGCGGGAGCGTTGCGATTTGGTCCTGGGCAGGCATGGCTTACTGTGAAAGACGCGCTCCCGCGCAAAGGAGTGGCGCGGCGTGCGGCCAACTTCTTGAACTATGCCACAGGAGGATTAGGCGCGGTGGCGCAGGCCCGCGACGGGCTCCCGTACTACGAACAGCACGGATTGTTGGCGGGCAGACTGGCCGGCGCAACCGTAGCTGCGCGGCAGCTCCGCTGGAGCATGGAAGCGGGCCGGCGCGTGTTGGACGATTTTCTTGCCTATGACCGTATCACGCGCTTTGTTTGTGAGTACCTGACGAAGGTGGACTGCGGCGCCATGTACTATGCGCTGGAGGCGCGCAGTCCGTTTCTGGACCAGGAACTCTGGCAAATGGCCGCCGCACTGCCGTATGAAGTCCGTTTGCGGAAATGGACGCTCAAGGCCGTCTTGCGCGAGTTGGCCAGAAGACACCTGGGCGCGCGGGTAGCCGAAGGCCCCAAGCAAGGCTTCACCGTGCCCATTGAGCGCTGGATGACAACGCGCTGGCGCGCAGCGGTAACGGAATCTTTCTCCGACAGCCAATTGGCCCGGAACGGATGGATCCATGGCGGCAAGCTGCTCTCCCATTGGCAATCGGTATGCAATCAGGACGCGGCGCCCGCCCAATTGTGGCGGCTGTACGTTTTGGAAGCATGGCTCAGGGACAGGGGAAAGAGCCAACGGTGATTCGCGTCCTGCTGGTCGCTCCCTCCGAGGACATCGTGGGAGGTCAATCGATACAAGCGGGCCGGATCCGCCGGGAGATGACCAAGGTTCCTCAGGTGGCGATGAAGTTCCTCCCTATTAACCAGCGTTTCCCGGCTCCACTGCGCTGGGCGCACCGTGTACGCTATTTGCGCACGACGGTGAACTTCATCCATTACATGCTCATGCTGGCGGTTCGAGCCGCCTCCGCTGATGTACTGCACATTTTCACCGCTTCATTCTGGTCATACACGCTGTGGTCGATGCCGGCGATTCTGGTGGGGAAGCTATACGGAAAGCAGGTGATTCTCAACTACCGGGACGGGCGCTGCGAAGATCATCTTCGGAACTGGCGCACCGCGATACCCACTATCCGCTTGGCCGATGCCGTGGTGGCGCCATCCGGTTATCTTGTGGACGTATTCGGCAGGTACGGCATCGCAGCGGAATCAATCCCGAACTTCCTGGACACCAGCCGGTTCCGCTACCGCAAACGCGGCCCTGTGCGGCCGGCGCTGATGACGAATCGCGGCCTGGAAACTCTGTACAACATTCCGTGCATTCTCCGAGCCTTCGCCTTGATTCAGCAGCGCTATCCGGAGGCTACCCTCACCATTGCGCATGACGGGCCTCTTCGCGCGGAGCTGGAGGAAATGGCCGCCGGGCTTGGTTTGCGCCACACTCAGTTCCTCGGCAGCGTGCCGCAGGAAAAGATTCCGTCGCTCTATGACCAGGCCGAGATCTACGTGACCACGCCGAACATTGATTGCATGCCCGGGTCGCTGCTGGAGTGCATGGCTTCCGGGTTGCCGATCGTCGCTACTCACGCCGGAGGAATCCCCTATATCGTCAAAGATCAGCAAACCGCGTTGCTGGTAGACATGGAGGATCATGAAGGCGTGGCACGGTGCTGCCTCCGTCTGCTGGAAGATCCGGACCTGGTCCAGCGGCTCACCCAGGCAGCGTATGAGGCCGTGCAGGAATATGCGCCCGAACATAGCCTCAATAAATGGGTTGCGCTGTACCGGCGGCTGGTTGAGAGAAATCCGTGATCCGGAAGCTCGCCCGCCTGCTGATGAACCCGCGCGAGGCCGGTTTCCGCATCCGGCAGGAACTCTGGAACCTGATGATGCTGATGCATCTGCCGGCAGCGCCGCAACACGCTCAAATACCCCTGAACAAGCTGCCGGATGCGGAAATGCTGCGCCGCCGTTTTCGAGGCACGGAATGCTCTGAACAGATCGCGGATCTGGCTGACTCGATCCGCTCCCATCGCATCCCGCTGCTCGGCACCATGGTGGAGACGGGGCCGGAAATCCGCTGGCGGCGAGACTATGCATCGGGCCGCGAAACCGAACCGGACTACTTCTGGCGAATTCCCTACCTGGACGCCGGCCGTGCGGGTGATCACAAACTGATCTGGGAGCTCAACCGTCACCAGCACTTGGTCATCCTGGCTCAGGATGCTCTGCTGCATCAGCGCGAGGAGTCCCGTACGGAGCTGGCTACACAGCTGGAGCAATGGATGGAGCAGAACCCATTCCAGCGGGGGATCAATTGGGCCAGCGCCCTCGAGGTGGCTTTCCGCGCCTTGAGCTGGATATGGATCTACCACCTGGATGGACCCAGGCTTCCGGCCGCGCTTCGTGCCAGGTTTCTGCAGACGCTATACCGTCACGGTCTCCACCTGGAGGCAAATCTTTCGCATTATTTCTCCCCAAACACGCACCTTCTGGGGGAAGCGGTAGCCTTGTATGCGCTTGGCGTCGTGCTGCTGGAATGGCCGCGCTCGGAACACTGGCGGAAGCTTGGCGAATCCGTGCTGGACCAGCAGCTGGATTGCCAGGTGCAGGCCGACGGCAGTCATTTTGAGCATTCCAGCTATTATCACGTCTACGCCTTGGACATGTTTCTGTTCGCTGCCGCGCTGGGCGCCATGAAACCGCGCTGGCAGGAGGTGCTTACACGCATGGCTGTTTATCTGGATGCGCTGATGGGACCATCGCGGCGCCTGCCATTTATAGGGGACGATGATGGCGGCCGGTTCTTTCACCCGTTCGGCAATCCCGCTGAGTATGGCCGGGCCACGCTGGCCACAGCAGCCGCATTACTGGGAGGAGGAACCTGGGCTTGGTTGAGAAGCGATTGGCGCTGGCAGGGCGCTTGGTGGATGCCCGCACTGCCGGAGCTGGAAGACGGCAACCACCATCCCGAACTGAGGCGCTTTGACAACATCGGGATGGTTGTCTGGGCGCGGGATGAACGGCAGGTTCTGTTCGATTGCGGCGGCTTCGGATGGGGCCGAGCCGGACACAGCCATTCCGACGCGCTGCATATCGTGGTGCGCCAAGGCGAACAGGAGATTCTGATCGACCCCGGCACATTCAGCTATAGCGACAAGGAACAACGGAACGCCTTCCGCGGCTCGGCGGCGCACAACACGGTGCGCATTAATGGACAAGATCAGGCCGTGCCGGATGGACCATTCGGTTGGAAGGGCGGGCCGGAAATCCGCTTACTCTACTGCGAAATGGAGCGTGTCGCGGCTTCCTGCTCCTACAATGGCTTCCGCCATGTGCGCCGGCTGGAGTTGTCCGACCCAAGCTGCATCCATATTCACGAGGAAATCGACGGGCCGCCAGGAGAGCACTTCCTCGAGTTCTTCTGGCATCCCGCCGATGAGAGCGCTCTGCGCCAGCTGGAATTGCCTCCCGGCCATGTGAACGAATCCGGCTGGTTCAGCCCCGCCCATGCGCGGCGGGAACCGGCGCCGGTTGCCTGCCTTCGCGTGCGCCAGCGCTTGCCGTACCGCTGCAGCTGGCGTCTGCATTGGAGCTCTACCCCGTAACGCGGTTCACCAGATCGGTCACCGGCAATCTAGACTCGCCAATCTTGCGCATCGCCTCCGGGCCTTGTTTCTGCGCGATCACCAGATGATCCGCCCAGCCCAACAATCCTTCCAGGCTGGAATCCAGCAGCTTGCCGATGTGAGGAATGCTGGATTCCACGAAGTTCCGGTTGGCACCATAGATGGAATCCATCCGGATGTGCGGATCATGGACCCGCACTTGGCGCCCTTTGCCAATCAACGATTCCAGTAGCGCCACAACAGGACTTTCCCGCACGTCGTCGGTGTTTTCCTTGAAAGCCAGCCCAACCACCCCCAACTTTTGGGCCGGCAAGGCGAGGATGGCGTGAATGGCACGGTCCAGATGCGCCTGATTGCTTGACAGGGCACTGCGCAGAAGGGGCAGTTCCAGGTCCAGGCGTGAAGCGCGGAAATTCAGCGCCCGCAGATCCTTGGGCAGGCAGGAGCCGCCGAAAGCGAACCCGGGCTTCAAGTAGGCCGGTGAGATGTTCAGCTTCTCATCACGGCATAAGGTGGCCATGACCTCCTGCGGGTCCACATCGAACCGCGTGGAGAGGGCGCCCACTTCATTGGCAAAAGCGATCTTCACGGCATGGAAAGCATTGCAGGCATACTTGATCATCTCCGCTGCCCGAAGCGACACCTGGCAGACGGGCACGCCCAGCGGACCGTACAGCGCCGAGGTGCGCGCGACCGCGCCGGCATCCGCGCCTCCCACCACCACCAGCGACGGCTCCAGAAAATCCTTCACCGCCGAGCCTTCCCGGAGAAACTCCGGGTTGGAAACCACCGCAGCCTGACCGGGCGCCGCTCCCAACGCTGGCATCACCACCTCCTCGGCCGTGCCCGGGAAAACCGTGGAGCGTACCACCACCACAAGCGGCTTACCGCGTTTACTCAGCACCGGACGAAGCTGCTGGCAGATGCGCTCCAGTTGTTCCAGGCTCTGGCTGCCGTTGGCCTGCGACGGCGTGCCCACGCAGATGAACGCGAAGTCTGCCTGTGCCAGCGCTGCGGCGGCATCGACGGAAGCCTTCAGTCTGCCCGCTGCCACTCCTTTTTGGATCAGCTCTTCCAGCCCTGGTTCAAAGAAAGGAGCGCGTGCGGCAAGCACCGCGTTCACTTTCAGCTCGTCGCGGTCGACGCCGGTGACCGAATAACCCAGCCGGGCAAAACAAGCGGCGGTGACGCACCCTACATACCCCAGTCCAAGAACCACGATTTCCGTATGTGCCATGCGAATAATCTTTTGACTATGACAGACCTTCCGGCTCCGTGGAGCCTCCGGCTACTTTCCACAGCCGGCGCGCCGGAACAAAGAAAATTGCCAACCCGCCCACCGCCGCCGCCATCATCACGACAAAGGTGCGCGCCGGCGAGGAGATCCCCTTCAACACAGAACTTCGCGGCAGAATCGGATCGGCCAGCGCCAGGCCATAGAAGAGAGCTTGTGCAGCCAGCACGGGCTCGCGCCATGGAGAGGGCAGAAACCAGGAGCTGCACGCCACCGCCACCAATAAAAAGGGAAGCACCAAGCGCCCGGCTTTATGGGAAAGAAAATCGAACAGTCTGCGATTGGAAGGGCCTAGCAGCCAGGGGCATTTCATCCACAACTGATAGTTGCCGGCAAGGGTGCGCATCTTGCGCCAGAATTCCGCTTCGCGTCGCGTCGGAATGTCGTAGGCAAGGGCTGCCGGTTCCAACACGCAACGATATCCATGCCGGAAGGCCCCCTCTAGCGGCATGTACATGTCATCCAACAGGAGATCCTCGGGCAGCCTGACAACCAAGCCGCGGCGAATCGCGTACAGCGATCCTGTGGCGCCGAACATGGAATCCATCCAACTCAACCGGTCGCGGATCCAACTTTCCATGCGCCGGTATAACCCGATATCGGCCTCCTCCTGCGATGTGCCTTTCTCAATCCGTAGATCGCCGCTGACAACTCCCACTGCCGGGTCGGCGAAACAGCGCATCATGAGCCGGACACTATCCGGATCCAGCCGCTGGCGCACGTCGGTGAACACGATAATCTCTCCGCGTGCCTGATCGATGGCGGCGTTCAGGGCGGCGCACTTGCCACTATGGGGCAACGTCAGCAGGCGCACATCGTCTCCGGAGAATCCGCGGACGATTTCATTCGTCCCATCGGTGGAGCCATCCGAGGCCACCAGAATCTCCATCTTCTGGCGCGGATAGTGCAACGCCAGGACGCTGCGCAGTTTGGCTGCAACAAACTCCGCCCCGTTGTGCACCGCGATCAACAGGCTGATTTGCGGCTCATAGTCGCCTTTCGCAACAGGCCGGCATTGACGCCGCGCCCGTAACGCCAGCAGCAGCGGATACCCGGCCATCACATAAATAATCACTACGGTGGAAACCGTGAAGACGGCGATCGCGCTCATGAGCCCAGCCGGCGCTGCCCCGGCTTGCCCCCGCCGATCGCCCGAATCGCTGCGTCCACGGTAACCGCCGCCGGCGCCATCAAAAGCGCCAGCCCGGGAACCATGTAACGCAGGATCGGCAGCACCACCGCCGCCATCACCCAAAAATAGGCAACCACCGCCGCCGCCATCAAGAACAAATGGTGGTTCTCCGGATCGCGCCACCCAAGCCGGAACCCGGCAATAACGAGCAGAAGATAGGGAATCTGCACCGCGATATTCCAGTTCTCGTACCACTGCGCGTTGGTCGCATACCAGACACGCGTGATCTTGAGCCAAAGCATCCGGGCTGCCGCCTCCGGATCCTGTTTAGCGTACTGGAAAAAGAAGCGGACGATGTCGCCGCTAGTCTTCAGTTCCCTGTGGTGATCATAGACCGCATTCATCAGCGCGCGCACTTTCGGATGCACCTCCAGCAGCTGGCCGCTGCCTTGAGGGATCCGCGCGAAAGTCATGCCATCCATCATGCTATGCCTGCCGTTGGTGCTAACAGGGATCCACTGTCCGGTATGCTGTTGGACGTAGATCTCCCACGGCGCCAGCACCGCGCCGTAGCACAGCGTGAATACCGCCATCCAGGCAATCCGCGAACGCCGCCCCGTGGGGCCTGGCCTCCACAGCAGCAGCAGGCCAAGCAGTCCCGGCAGAAACAGCACCAGCGGCCGCACCAGCGCCGCAAAGCCTAGCAACAATCCGGCAAAGGCCGCCGCTGTCATCCGCGGCCTGCCGCTTCTCCAGTCTTTCAGAAACAGCAGCAGGGCTCCGAACAATAGCACTGCGAAAGGAGTCTCTGAATTCGCCTGTTTGGAGATATAGACATAAAACGGATACGTCGACCAGAGCAATGCGGCAATCGCGGCGCCCCTTAAGGGCAGCGCCTGCCGCGCGATCAGAAACACGAGCAGCGTTCCAAGCACGCTCCCCAGAATGATAAACAGCCGCATCACCGCCTGCTCAGGAATCCCTGTAACGGCGGAGAGCTGAAACACGGCAGCTAACACAATGGAAAAGCCTGGCGGATACAAGGTGGAGACTTCTCCATCGGCGGAGCGATAGCCCTGCCCGGCTGCCAGGCTGCGTGCCAGAGGCTCATAGAAACTCGTGTAATCCGGGGATTGAGTTGTTCTCGCTTCCGGCGATAGCACAATGAAAAACGCGATCTGCGACACCAGCGCCACCACAAGCACGGCCGCCATCGCGCGCCGGCCTGACAGCAGGCTGCTCAGTCTGGAATCAATGCTCATGAATCGAGCCAGCGCTCAAACTGCTCCGTGGCTACCTCCCAGGAGTAGCGGCTGGCGACCAGTTGCTGGCCGGCGGCGGCCATGCGCGCACGCGCTGCATCGTCTTCCAACAATTCCAAACAAGCTTCGGCGAACTGCTCCTCTTCATCGGCCAGCCGTATGTTTTCCCCGTCGCGCACATCCAAGCCTTCGGCTCCTACAGTAGTGGAGACCGTGGGCACGCCGGCCGCCATCGCTTCAAATACCTTGAGCCTTGTCCCACCGCCGATACGCAGCGGTACGATCGACACCCGTGCCCCATGCAGCCAGGGACGAACATCGGGCACGGTGCCGGTCACTGTAATTCGCGGGTCCGCGGCAGCCAATGCCGTCATCTCTGCAACTGGCTTGCGCCCCACAAGAGCCAATGTGCATTCGGGCCGTTTCCGACGGATCAGCGGTAGTATCCGGTCGCAAAACCACTGCGCGCCGTAGATGTTGGGCATCCAATCCATCGAACCCAGAAAGATGAGATCATAGCGCGGTTCGGTTTGTGCCGGAGGCCTGAAGTAATCGACATCCACACCGGTGGGCACATCGCCGACCTTGTCGAGCTGAAAATTCCGCTCCATCATCCGCGCGTCGTTTTCCGATACCGCGATCACGCGCTTCACCCGGCGGCAAACCTCCCCCTCATAGGCGGCCATCCGCTCAGCCTGAAGGCGGAAATACCAGCGATGCAGTGGTGTTTTTGCATGCTCGACGTGCCGCTGCCAGATGAGCGCCTCCACGTTGTGCTGAAACAGCACACAGGAGGCCAGGTCCGGAATGTTCGGCGCCGGGAAAAGGAAGTCGCAGACGATCGCGTCGAAGCGTTCCTTGTCCTGCAGTTGTTCAATACGCCGGCGCATCAATCCGGACCTGTATCCCATAACGGCCACGGGAAGCTCATCCCAGAGTCCTTGAAAAAGCCACTTGGCAAAGGCCAGAGAACGTTTCTTGGGAAGCCGATGGGGCACGGAGTAATAAAAACTGGCATACTCGCCGGCCCGCGCCAGCCCTTCCGGATGGTCGGGATCCTCAAAAGCCACATAATGCACCTCGTGCCGCCTGTGCAGACGCTTCACCATTTCCAGCGTGCGAATCTGTCCGCCGCGCGTAGTCGGGTGAAGAAAATCCGTCTTGACCCAAAGCAGTTTCATGGGCGCAAGGCCCCCACAACCGTAGACCGGTTCAACTGCTCCCGCGCCAATTCCGCGCTCATGCTCCTGCCCTGCTTGCCAAAGTGCATCTCTCCCCAGTGAGCCAGATTCAGAAGGCGCCAGATGCGGTCGGTGCCATCCTCCCATCCGGCGTGATGACGCTCCAGCAGCTTCTGCACCGCTTCGACGCGCACATAGTGGAGGAGAAAGCCGTCCGGCGCGCTCAGTGGCGACAGCACCGATTCGGCGTCCCGCCCGCGCAGCCACTGGCGCAACGGTGTGGGGAAGCCTTTCTTGACGCGGTAGACAATCCGGTGCGGCAACAAGTCCTCCACCGCTTTTTTGAGAATGTACTTCTGCTCGCTACCGTGGATTCTCAACCTGTCGGGAACACGCATCGCAAATGCAAGGAAGTGGTGGTCCAGAAACGGCACGCGGCTTTCAATAGAGCTGGCCATGCTCATTTGGTCCTGCTTCATGAGCAGCTCAACCAGATAGGTCTTCTGGTCTGCATAGAGCATGCGCTGCAACCGCGTGGCCTCGCCGTGTGCTTCCCAATAACGGAGATAGGAATCATAAATGGAGCCCGGCTCGCGCAACAGCAGTTCGCTTTGTTGCTGCCGCGAGAAGGCGGCATAGAAGTTGTCCAGATACAGCGACTCCACGCCCAACTCTCGGCCCAGGAAAGTGTGATGCAGTTTGCGCCTCCAATCGGCGCGCAGCAGCGGCGCATCTACCAGCAACCTTCGCACGCCGGCGCGCAGCGAAGACGGTACAAAGCGATAAGCGGAGGCCGCGCGCAGGTTCAGCTGGTTCCAACGATAGCGTTCGTAGCCGCCAAAGAGTTCGTCACTGCCTTCTCCGGTCAGCACAACCTTGACCTGTTGCGCCGCCAAGCGGGACACAAAATAGAGCGCAATGGAAGAAGGCCAGGCGATGGGCTCATCCTCATGCCAGATGAGCGCGGGCAAGGCCTGGAAGAATTCCTCGCGGCCGAGAATCACCTCATGGTGCTCAGTTCCGATGGCGGCGGCGGCTTCACGCGCGTAGTTCAGCTCACTGTAGGCTTGCTCCCGGTAGCCCACCGAAAACGTCTTCACCTGGCTGCCGCTGATCCGTTGCACCAGAGCGCTGATGGCACTGGAGTCCACTCCGCCGCTCAGGAAGGTTCCCAGCGGTACATCCGCCATCAGACGCAGGCGAACCGTTTCCTCCAGCCTGCGGCGCGTTTCCGCAATCCAATCCGCGTCGGACAATCCATCCGTAGCCGCGCTGACCGGCACATCCCAATAACTCTCCACCCGTAGCCGTGGCCGGCCATCGGGAGAAAGATCCCATTCCAGCCAGTGTCCCGCGGGCAGTTTGTAAATCCCTTGAAACAGCGTCTGCTCTCCGCTAACGTAGCCAAACGCCAAGTATTCGGAAATCAGTGCATCATTGGGGGCGCTTGATATGCCCGGGTGCTCCAGCAGCGCCTTGATCTCGCTGGCGAAAGCGAATAGCTCCCCGTCCCAGTAATAATAAAAGGGCTTTTTTCCCAACCGGTCCCGCGCCGCGAACAGGCGGCGTTCGTTCTCATCCCAAATCACGAAGGCGAACATCCCACGAAACTGATCCAGGCACGCCGGTCCATATTCTTCCCAGCCATGCAGAACTGTTTCCGTGTCCGAGTTTGTCTGATAGCGATGGCCGGCGCGCTCCAGCCCCGGCCGTAGCTCGGCGTGGTTGAAGATCTCCCCGTTGTAGAGGATCAGTCGGGAGCGGTCCTCGTTATAGATCGGTTGATGTCCCCGGGACAAATCGACAATGCTGAGGCGCCGATGGCCCAGAAACGCCGGCGCCACGTGATAATAGCCTACGTCGTCCGGACCGCGGTGCTGCAAAGTCGTGGTCATGCGCTCCAGCAGGGATTCGGCCCCGGCTGGCGGCCTGAACGTCACGAACCCCGCAATGCCGCACATACTCAACAGTTTATCCGAGGGCGAAGCCCGTCCGGCTTGAGCCGCTCATTCCCTTGCTGATACCGTGTAGGAATCTCCCTCTCCGCATGCCAATGAAACGATTGCCGAGGGCTTTGTTGGCCTTCACCGCTGTCTTCGCCTTCCTGTTTTGTTTGGTCAGCTTCAGCCCCCTTGTCCCGCGGTGGATTCAATGGCTTTCCACACCATGGGGAGACCAGCCTGCCGAAGTGATCCTCATCCTCGGCGGTGATGAGCAGAACCCCGGCGAACTGGGCTACAGCACCTTCATACGGCTAAACTATGCGGTCCGATACTGGAGGCAAGGCAAGGTGCGCACGTTTCTGGTGAGCGGCGGAGCCGGTTCAGGTCTGGCCGAAGCGATGCGGGATTTCCTGAAAGCTCACGGAGTCCCGGAACACGCCATCCAACTGGACCCGGCTTCCCGCAACACTTGGGAGAATATCCGCAACAGCAAACCCCTGCTCACTGCATTACCAGGATCGAGGGCTTTGCTGACAAGTGATTTCCATATGCGCAGGGCCATGGGAGTATGCCGCCGCCAAGGGCTTTCCCTTCAACCTCTCTGCATCCCCGATCTCGGCAAGCGTTCCAGCCGATTCACCGAGCGCTGGCCTGTCCTGTTTCTGCTGGTCGAGGAAACGGTTAAGTTGGGCTGGTATCGATGGCAGGGATGGGGCTGAGGGCTGGGTGAGTCTCAGGCCTCTCTACAGAAGCAGTTGCCGTTCCTGTTGCTGGATTTCCCTTCTTAAGGTACGCATCAGCACTAAGCATAAGCCCACCATAAAAGGCACGTAGTATTGGTAGGTAAAGGTGCCAAACATCATGGCCACGGCCAAGCCCGTCATCGAAAGCAGTGTATAAAAAACCATATCACTCATGCTCTCCAGGCCAGATATCTTGCGGATCCTCCGGTGGAATCGATTCAAGGCCACACCCGCCCCCAAGAATGCACCCGTGAAAAACACCACGCCAGGGATGCCCGTTTCCGATGACACCGCCGTGTAGGTGTTGTGGGTCGCAAGCCAATAACCACGTCTCATCCCTCGTTCCCTGGCCGCATCGTTTTCGGCCACCTCGAACTGGCCGGGCCCCACACCGAGAAGTGGATTCTTCAGGGTAATGATGATGCTCTGCTGCAGCAAATACACGCGCGATTGATAGGACCCGGCAGCCGCAACGGCTTGTCCTCTGGTCTCCCCAAGGGTCATGAACCGTTCCACCATGGCTGGCATGAATATAAGCACCGCTACCCCTAACGCCAGTAAGCCCGTCAGAATCGCAACTCTCTGGCCAAGGTTTGCCCGAATCAAGACAAACATCCCCACGACCATTAGCGTGACGAGCCCGCCCCGTGAACCTGTGCGAATGATCAGCCATAGTCCACCAAGCAACGCCGGAATGCCGACTACCCGCCAAAACGAAAACAAGCCTTTCGAGGTTACCACCGCCATCAGCATGAAAGGCATCAGGGTCATCAGGTGTGCAGCCAGATCATTGGAATTGGCAATTGTCCCGAACAGCATCGCCTGCCTCTCCACTCCGTCGACTTGTTGTTTAAAGGAGAAGATATTCGCAGCCGCCACGTTAATGAGGAAACACACCGCCAAAAGGCGCATCAAGATTCGGACATCGCTAAGGGTGAGCACTAGTCCGGCGACCATGAAAAACATGGGCATTTCCGTCAGATAGGACTCCAGGATCTTCATCAGCGCCCCTCTCCGATACACACTGAATGGGATAGTCAGGGGTAGCCAGAGTATGAATGCCGCCATGAACCACGCCGGACGTTCCTGCAGAGCCCTTCGCAAGCCGCCGCTGAGGAAACACAACAATACGGCGGGCGGCCCGAAAATAGACACCAGATGAGTCTTGTATCCGAAGCCGAAGGTGCCGATTTCGCTCAACGTGCCGAAGCGAACGACGATGTAGCCAAGCGCAAAGACCAGACCAATTCGGCGTAGTGGATCGCTTTCCGCGCTTCGGAACGATTGGTTTTCTTTGCTCGGCTTCGAATTTGGCGGCGCACCCGCCGATGCTGTCGCTGTGGCGTCAGGCTCGGAAACGGCGACGGGGGGGCTTATAGCAGGCTTCCGCGGAGGATTCCTCGAAGGATACTGTGCGAATCGGCTCATCCGTGATGGAACCCTTGTTCGGGGTTGCTTCACCCCCTAAGCTTCCCTTATACTCTAACACGTTGACTTGCTGAAGGCTCCGCTGCGAGCACCAACCGGGGGCCGCCGTACCTCGGCGGACCGACAGCAACTTCCCAGAACATCAGGTCACAATGTAAGAAGTGCGGCTATGGAGGTCTCGTCTCTTTTGAACAGGAACGGCAAAAAGAGTCTCTCCACTCGCTTGGCGCCTTACCTGATGCTCACGGCTTTGTTCCTGACAACCTATTGGTTGACTGCTCCGGAATACATTGGCGATACAGTGTATTACGCGGGCGATGTCATCGCCCATACCGAAGGCGACCAAACCCGTTTCTGGGAGTTCGGACACCTCTTGTGGCGGCCTTATGGGTATCTTGGCCACTCGTTGATCGGCGGATGGTATAGCAATCTGTTTGGCGATACCCCTACTCAGTCCGTGATTCGATGGCTGATCCACACCAATTTCGTCTGCTCCGCGGCTGTCTTGATTCTTCTGCTGTTTCTCTTGCGGAAAATCGCCGATCCGTGGCTGTCATGCGCAGTTGTTTTCGCGCTGAGCTGCTCAGCCTCTTTTCTTAATTACAGCCATTCCGGCGCTCCTTACATTCCTGCGTTGCTGTTCTCCGTACTCGCTGTCGTTCTATTAACGGCGGCGGTGCAACGCCCCTCCGGCCTTAGATATGTAATCCTTGCAGGTGTTTCCTTCTGCCTTGCCTGCGCGCTGTGGTTCCCGTTCAGTTTCACAGGACTTGGGATGTTGTCTCTGGTATATTTTTTCCCTTCCGCCACTATGCCTTTGCGACGCTCCCGTCACAAGCAAGCCACGTACTTTCTGTTCTCGCTGGCCTCTGCCACGCTCGTGCTATTCACCGTCGGCGCCGCCGCCGAAGGTGTGCGCAACCTGAGTCAGCTTTCCCATTGGGTCTGGGAATCTGGTAACGCCTGGTCGCAATCCCGTACCGCGATGCGTGCCGTCACGGGCCTTGCTCGCTCGATGTGGGACTTTGGCCATGAAACAATCCTGCTGAAACGGTGGCTTTTCTCCGACCCTTACAATCCGGCCTGGCTCGGCGACATTGTGATGACCCTGGGGACCAAACTCGCCGCTTTTTACCTCGGCCTCAGCGCGGCAATCTGGATCCTATGGAAGCACAGCCGGCCGTTTTTTTTCATGCTCCTGACGGCTGGTTTCCCCGTGCTGTTATTTGCGGTGCTGCTGTTTGAGCCAAGTTCGGCGGAACGGTTCCTACCGGTATTTCCTTTTGCCTGCCTCGCATTTGCCACCGCTCTCCGGGCTCCGCGCCACTACTTCATTGGCATTGCTCTGATTTCCGTTCTACTTGGCAGCACCGTTGTGGTCAATCTGAAAGAGCGCAGACGGGAGGATTCCAGCCCTCGGTGGGCGGCCGCGATCACCCGGCTGGAGGCCCTCAAAAGGAATGTACGCCCCAGGGCGCTGGCTCTGTCCTTGACATTTCGCGATGACCTGTCGGGCCTGCCCACGATACGTCCGCTGGATAAACGCTTGGCGATTTCCTTGTTCCAGGTATCGGATATGGTAACGATCGCCTCTCCCAGGATCCCGTGCTGGCGGGCGGAGTTCGCTCTGAGGACCCTGCGGCGGTGGGCCAGCAACCAGGAAGTTTGGCTATCGGAACGCCTGCTCGCCAAGCGTCCGGAGGCTCACTGGTTATGGGTGGAAGGCGACGACCCCAGGATCCGCTGGTCCGACTTCTCTGCTGTTTTAGCGCCCCTTGAGTTTGACGCCAAGATTCTCCCCGGTCGCGACGGTTTTTATCGACTCGCACAAAACCAGGCAAACCGCGATCGAATCATCAAAGAGCTGGGCGTAAATAAATCATGTCCAACATCGTAAGCACGAAACCAGCCGGTGTGGAAATTCCTGGCGCCTTCCTCATTCTCTACCAACCTGATTATGACTTCGGCTGGGAGCATGGCAACCACTTAAGGACATTTGGCCTTGCGGCGGCTCTTCACGAGGGCGCACAGTTTATCTGGCCGTGTTGAACACTAATCCCCAGGAGAAGGAAGATGTGCGGCTAAAATACCTGGACTGGCTGCGATCCGAGGGGATTATCAGCGGGTATTTCGAGTTCACGTTCCAGTCATCTGGCTGGCGCCACCTCCTGGCCAAATTGATGATCTGGCCGGGCATCCGAAGGATCTTAATGCGGCCGCATAGTCGACCGGTGGTCGCAGCCCTGCGGGACATCATTCAACGCAACCACATTTCCTACTGCCTCTGTAGCATCCGCTCCTGGTTGTTCGCCGTTCCCGACCTCTGTGGCCAAGTCCGGATGGCGATTGACTGGTGCGATTCCTTCGTATTGTTCCACCGCAGGGAATGGTCGGTTCCAGCAAAGGACAGGCTGGGCCGCTCGCGCCTGCAGATTCTTGCCGATTTGGTTCGAGCAGTGGTCACGGAAACTTATTACAGTAGGTTTGCACTTGCCAACATGGTAGCCAGCAGTGCGGATAAGGACATGATGGATGGGATCAACCGGCATCAGCCCAACTTCGTTCTGACTAATGGGGTGCGGTTGCCGGAAGAAGCGCAATCGGAGCTGCCTCGTGTTGCAGACCGCATTATCTTTACCGGCAACATGAACTTCCCTCCCAACCACCAATCCGCGATGTGGTTTATCCGTGAAGTCCTGCCTCTACTGGTCAAGCGCCGGCCGGCGGTGGAATTTGTCGTTGCCGGAGCCAACCCGCTGCCTGAGTTGCTCGCCCACAATGGGATCAACGTGCGGGTAACAGGCTTTGTAGCCGACATTTCGCGGGAGATCGCCGCCAGCAGTGTCTATGTTGCCCCCATGGTCAGCGGCGGCGGGTTCAAGAACAAGATCATGGAGGCCATGGCCGTCAATACCATCGTTGTGGCCACCTCCATGGCGGTGGAATTCCTTGACCCCGAAACCAGGAATCTGTTGTTGGTAGCAGACACGCCGCAACAGATGGCGGATCTCATTCTGACCGCATTGGAGCAACCCGCCCGTTTTCACAATCTCAGCTCTCAATACAGCCGCATCGTGCGAAGCCAATACAGTTGGGACCGCCGTGCGGAAGAACTAATGGCCGCGTTTGCGCCGCACCCCTAAAGGTGGCTCTAGCGGCAGCTTCTTTCCCCTGATCTCGGGTCTCTGGTTCTTCAGTCACATGAAAAGCAAAAATTTTTCCAGACAAACCATAACTCATTCATAAAACACGTGTTCTTTCCATTTTCCGCCCCGTGATCAACGACGAAACATGAGTTCTAATCAGGCTGCCCCCTTCTGCGGACGTCGTAAGATGATGGCTGGAGGCGGAGCTTGCTCGCTAAGCATGCTCCCGTAGGAGATTGCAATGAACACAACCAAAGCCCTGTTTTGGATAACGGCCCTCGCCCTCACTGGCGCCGCAGCGGCCCAAACACGTATCAGTCTACGTGATCAAGGCAAGGAGATTGATTTCTCCGCCGCCGCCACGACGCGCCCGGTAAAAACCGGCACCTCGTTCCCGGCACAGTGCGCCCTCGGTGAAATGTACTTCAAAACCGATGCCATCGCCGGTCAGAATCTGTTTGCCTGCACGGCTTCCGGCACATGGTCTCCTCTGTGGGTTCCCGCTTTGCCTTCTACCACGGGCAATAACAACACCGTTTTGAGCGTGGTCAACGGCACGCCCCAATGGTCCCTGCCCGGCGGCGATATCTCTGGCCCCCCCGGCTCCACTACCGTGCAAAGAATCCAAAACCGGCAGGTTTCCTCTGCCGCTCCCTCCACGGGCATGGCGCTGGTATGGAACGCCGCCACCGACCGCTGGGAGCCTCAGTTTGTCAGCGGCGGCGGTTCCGGAACCGTTACCGTGCAGGGCAACGGAACCACCATCGGTAGCCGCAACGTGCTGAACTGGCTGCCCGGCTTCGGATTCCTTTACGTGCTTTCCGACAACGGCTCCGCCATCTCCATCCAGCACAACATTGACACCGCCGTGGTGCAGACGCACTCCAGCGCTCAAAGCGGCGCCTCCCTGTATTGCAACTCCTCCGGCGGCAGCGCAACCAACTACACGTGTTCGCTCCTGCCAGGCCTAACCACCTACAGCACCGGTATGGTCCTGAACTGGCGGCCCGACGTCAGCTCCGCTGGCGGACCAGTCACTTTGAATGTGAATACGCTCGGTGCGCGCCCCGTGAAACTCCCCGACGGTGTTTCCAATCCGGGCGCCGGCGACATTGTCGCCGGCAGGTTGTATCCCATCTGGTATGACGGCGCCAACCTGCGCTTGGCCGCCGCTGTCAGCACCGGCGGCGGAGGGGGAAGTGGTTCCATTACTCTACAGGCTGATGGATCCACCATCGGCAGCCGCAGCACCGTTGATCTAGTCACCGGGACCGGTGTCACGCATACGGTTTCCGACACGGGCAGCAAGCTCACCGTCCAAACTTCCGTCGACACGGCGCTGATTCCAACCAAACCCGTAGTTCAATCCGGCATGATGCTTTTCATTGCCGACAACGGCTCCACCGACGACTACATTGCCAGCGCTAACCCGGCTCTTACGGCCTATACCACCGGCATGGTGCTGTTCTTTCGCCCGAACACAACCAATGTCGGCACCGCAACGTTGAACGTGGACTCCCTCGGCGCCAAGACCATCAGAACTTCGTCCGGCGCGACTCTGGCCAATGGTGACCTCACCGCGGGCAGACTCTACGGCCTCTGGTACGACGGTGTCGATTTCCGTCGTCTCTGGTAAATGGCCTTGTTCAATACATATCAGGAGTGATCATATATGCGTGCCTTTACTTTCCTACTATTTATCTTCTCCCTGCCAGCGCTGGCCGAAAACTACCGCGCGATGGGACCCTCTGCCGGGTTCCAGGCCTCAAAAACTCTGCCTAATTCCCCGCCCTTTAACACTGTGGCCGAGTTACGCATCGAGGCTCGCGTGAGCGATTGGACTGCATCAAACTTTGTCTTTCAGATCGGCGCCGTTCAAGGCTTCGTCCATCAGGTTTCCCCACTTCAATTGCGCGCGACCAATGGAGCGCTGGATATCTATTTATCCCCGCTAACAGTACCAACATCAACATCAATTCTTATGCGCGTGCAGCGTAGTGTATCCAATCAGCATCTCATGCTGGAAGTGTGGTCGGCTGACGGAAACACCTATCTCGGGGGAACCTCTCAGTCTGTGATAAGTTCTCCCATTAATCTCTCCTCGGCAGTGTCAACAATATTCGCCTCTGGCCATAAGCTGGATTGGGTGCGGGCCTACGACAACACCTTGCCCTATCAATCCGCCGCGCCTCCGTCAAATGTGGTGGAGTCTTCCGGCGTGCTTCTCAACTACGAGTGTGAGGGCAACGTAAACGATAGTGGTCCACATGCCCAACATCTCAGCATAGACTCTGGAACGCCAACTTGGACTACCACACCTGCCGTGCCGCTTGTTGGCGAAGACAGGACGGTGCGCGCTGGCCACCCGTTCACCCTGGATTGCGGGGCAAGTGGTGCCAGTTCCTACTTCTGGCAGCAGTTGAGCGGCCCGGTCGCAGTGTTCTTTTCCGACCGCGCCGCGGCTAACCCCACAATCACCGGAGCGGACGTTTTCGGCCAATATGAATTCCAATGTTCGGCCACTTGGGCCACGCCGGGCCTCACCGCTACCAGCGTGCTCCGCGTGGGTGCAGTGCCCACCAACGCCGCCGGAGTGGTGATTCCTCCAAGCGAACGCATCGCGCACATTTTGGGACCTATGCTGCGAAGCGATGCCTCTCCTTGGCCCTATTACGACAAAAACCGGCGCAGACGCGGACTGGATGTGTTTCAAGCGCTCGTGCCGACACTGGTCGCCGCAGTGAACACTCCGCTTGCTGGAACCGTGAGCATCAATAACGGCTCTACGACAGTCACGGGAAGTGGAACGTCCTTCACCTCCACCATGACGGTGAGCGGCTTCATCATCATCTACTACAACAAGGGCGGTGGAAACTTCGGGCGGGTCTGGAGGCAAATCGCTTCCATCCAAAGCGATACGCAGTTGACGGTAACGGGGGCCTGGAATCGTTCTAACCAATCCGCCGTGCAGCATCAGTTCATGGTGGAGAACAACAACTGGGTAGGAGACTGGAACTTCTATGAGGCCGTCTACGCTCTCTACGTCACCTATTACAAGACTGGCCTATCTAAATTTGCCGAAATGGCCGACACTCTTGCCGGGCTTTGGATGCATTGGACTGACGGGTACATCCTGGACTTCATCACTTCCCCACGCAACGCTTCCCTTGATGGCATCATGTTGGCGGCAGAGCGCGGGGTGGTGAACTCCACCGATGCCTACAACTATGCGCAGGCTTATAGCTGGCCGGGGGATGGGTCCCGGGGATACAATCACTGGATTCACAACAGGACCCGTGCTAACGGCGCGCACAACCTTTGGTATGGGCCGCGCGAGAGCGGCTACACATGGAGATTTGCCACCTCCCTGGCGCGCCTTCATCCTAGTTCCACCGAGCGCAGTAACTGGGAGTCCCGGCTAAGCACGAACATCGTAGATGTAGTGCGGGAGATGCAGTGCAAGAGTTCCAATCCGGACATAAGCAACTCATGCTTGGCTCCGGCAGGAGCCTTCCGCGTCAGCGACCCTGGCGCATTGCCGATTTCCGAACAGCCGTGGCACACTGCGCTGTTTATGCACGGGGTGGTCCGCTATCACCGCTGGACTGGCAATTCTACTGCCGCAACCGTCATCACCGATTGGGTGAATCACCTTCTCACCAACACTCAGCCGGGCGGACAAGCTCCTGACAATGGCCTTTGGCTTGGGGAGGTAACTAGCGGAGTCCCGCCCTACAAATGCGGCGGCTTTTATGAATACTTCCTGCTGGGAAATAGAACAACTCCGGACCCGGCCAACGGTTTCAACCGCTGCGAAACCTCGATCTTTGACCCAAACAATCTGCGTCTTGCCCGCGACACTGCCCACACAATGATGTCCACTATGGGATATGCTTACCGGCTTACCGGGAACCAGGCTATCAAGACCCGAGGCGACCAGATGTTCGGATTCACTTTTGGCGGCACAGATCCGTTCGTCGCTTCCTGGAATGCGCCGTTTACCAACCACCCTCGGCGCTTCCACAATCAGGCGCTGTGCTGCAGTGACAGCTACCTTGTCGATCGGCTTACCGCCGCGGAAGCCGACATCACGCCCGCCGACCTTGCTTTGCGGTTTGCTTTCCGCAAGGAGAACATTCCCGGCACGCAAGATGTCCGGCTTACCCTTACACGCCCGGACGGCTCTCAACAGACTGCCACCTGCTCCAGTTCGCCCTGTTCGCTCACCGGCAACCGCATCCAGGGCCAGCACCGCATCGTGATGGAGTATCTGTCTTCCTCCGGCGCCGTGCTCGCCCGATCTGAGTCCACAGCAGCCGCTGTGACGCCTTAAATAGAGGTCAGCCGTTCCTCGCCGGGATCACATCCGCCGTTGAGACACAACGATGGATCTGGTCCCGGTGAGACTATTTTTGTTGCATCAGCCGAAAATACCGTTTATGCTGGCATCGTAGGGGCTATATGGCGTATACCAAGGTGCCGCGTCCACTAAATGCTGTGCCGGACTCCATCGCTTGGACGGCCCTAGGTCTCAGCCGCGCCACTTTTTTTCGCAAATTGAAAGAGGGCATTTTGACGGCTCCCCTTCCCCGCCCCGGAACTACCAGGCGCTGGTGGACCCCGGCTGATCTGGAGACCGCCAGGCAGGAGTTAGCCCCGAATCCGCCCAGGAGCCGAACCGCATGATCCGCCTGGTAATCAGCAATCAGCGGGGCGGCGTCGCCAAGACAACCACCGCAGTCTGCTTGGCCCGCTGCTTTGCCCACCGCGGACTGAAGACTCTGCTCATCGATACCGATTCCCAAGGATCGGTCGCCACCATTCTCGGCCTCCGGCCCGAGTTTGCCTTGCACGACTTCCTCATCAGGCAGGTTCTTCTCAAGGAATGTGTCGTGTCCGCGCATCCCAACATCGACGTGCTCTGCAGCGACCGCAAAACGCAGGTCGCCGAAGATATCATCAGTGGCCAGATGCTACGCGAGCTCCATTTTGAACAGGTCATCGCGCAAACTGGCGCCGATCGCCCCTATCAAGCAGTCATCATCGACGTGGCGCCCTCGCTCACCCTGTTTCAAACCTGCGCCATGCTCTATGCCAAGAACGTCCTCATCCCAGTCGCTATGGAGACGTTGAGTGTTCAAGGCGCTAGCGCCAGTATCAGCTCCGCCAACGAGCTGAACAGACTGTTCGGCCGACAGCCGGGCATTGTCTCCGTCGGTATTCTCCCTGTCATGGTCAACAACCGCCTGCAAATGACGCAGACCGTCATGAATGCGCTTGAGGAGATGTCTGCCGAGCTCCACGTTCCCCTTCTCCCTCTCATCCGCACAGATACCGCCGTGGTAAAGGCCGCCCGCTCTAGAATGTTTCTCGCCGACTACGATCCCAAGTCCAAGGCATTGGAAGATTATGAAGCAGCCGCCGAAAAGCTGCTCTCCGTGATGAGCCCCCAGGCCGGCAATGACCAAACGAAGGCCCAAACAGCCGTCTAATCGACACACCCCGGTACTCGACTGGCGTGAGCTGGCACAGGGCCCTGCCCTGCGCGGATTGACCGAGGCGTTGACCGCGCCCGCTAAGGAGCAAACACCCACCGAGGTATTAACGCCCTCCGGCGGTGATACGCCGAGCGGGACTGGGCCGCCCATTTCTATCCTTAGCCTGCAACCTGTTTCACCCACCGTGGGTGATCAAACCACCGAGGTACTAAATGCTACCGCCGGTGAGCCCTTTGTCGGTGAATCACCCACCGCACCGGAAAGCACTACCGTGGGTGACTCGCCTACCCTTGTGTGGTCTGATTCTTCAGGAAAGCTTTACGGAGCCGCTCGCGTCCGCAAGGTGACCTCGGCCCGTGAAACAATGACGCTTGGCGAGGAGCGCATCTACCAAGCCCTTTGGCTCGCCAAGCCTGAAGACGGCGTCCCAGCTGAGGGCGAAAGCAGGACCTTCACCCTTGGATACGATCGCCTTGCCAGGGTGGTCCGCCTGAATGAGAAAAGTGTCCGCACCTCGTTGCCGAAAATGATCGCCAAGCAGATTATCGAGGTGCTTGCCTCTGAGCACAGTGCCAGTCAGACCGGCCGAACCTATCGCCTCTTCCATGAAGCGGAGATTCTGCGGCGCCAGCAGGCCGCAAACCTGCAATACATCATTAAAAACGGCCGCGCGGTGGAATTCGTCCGGCCCGCAGTAGGCGGAGAATGGCCAGAATCAACCCCCGAGGTTGTTTCGCCCTCCGTGGGTGTTTCACCTGGGATTCTCCGTGCATTAAGCGAATTCGGCGTCCCCACTGCTGGAACCGCACAGAGCATCGTCCTCGGCTGCCGCCGTTATGACTCGCAAGCTACCGAGCAGGAGATCATCCATTTCATTTACCAGCAGGGCCAACTCTTGCCGCCGGCGGTTGATGTCATCGCTCATCTCACCATTCTTGTGCCGAAGTGCTTTCAGGGCGGGGGAGTGGCACTGTGGCGGGAACAACGCAAATCGGCCGGCGCCTAAGGCGCCGCCCTTTCCCGTCGCGCGTAGTCTTCCAGTTTATGGAAATCATTGGCCATCGCCTGTGTCAACGCGAAGAGCTTCTCCAGCAGCTCCACCGGCTCACGAAAGTCCACAGTCAACTTGCCCGGTTCTAAACTCACTCCGGCCGGCAGACTCTCCAGTTGCTGCTCAAAGATCTGCGGCTCCACCGGAATCCGGATCCCGCGGCTCTGGCTCTCCCGGCGGGCCTGCCGCAACACCTCCATAATCCGCGCTTTCCGCACCACCGCAAACTCCACAGCGCCGTCCGCTTCCATCTGCCGCAAAAACTCCAGCATCCTTGTTCGATCCACAAGGCCCGTGCGTCCGGATACGTAGCCGCCGCAGCTCCCCATCAACCGGATCGCCTGTCGACGCCCCAAACCGAACAATTGCTCCACGGCCGCCCGGTCCAGCACGGGAAGGGAAGCGGCCTCCAGTTGTTCTATGATCGCTGGAACCCGTTCCAACCACGAGGCTTCTCTAGGCATTGGGACCCTCTCTGCCAATTATGCCAGAACTCTATACGTTACGGCACACTTGGGCCGTTTCGAGATCGCCAGTGCGATTGATAAGGATTATTATCTATCGTTTTTCCATCATGTATGCCACAATGCTTCTTGCCCTATGCAGCCGGTGGAGATCAACCTTGTTCCCCAAGCCACATCCGACGACCAATTGATCGCGTTATGGCTACAGGGGCGTTCCCCACACACTCAACGTGCTTATGAAGGTGACATCCGGCGGCTGCGCCGCATCATCCCCAAACCGCTGGCAGCGCTCACCCTGGCCGATCTTCACCGCTTCACTGATTCGCTGGCATCGCTGCAACCATCCAGCCGCTACCGCGTTATGTCGGCCGTCAAATCCCTTCTCGCTTTCGGACTCCGGATCGGTTATCTTTCCTTTGACGCCGGCTCCCTCCTGCGCCTCCCACCAGTTGCCAGCCGCTTGGCCGAACGCATCCTGGAGGAAACTGAGGTGCGCGCGATGCTCCACCTTGAAACCAAGCCCCGCAACCGTCTGATCCTCACCCTTCTCTACGCCACGGGCATCCGTGTCAGTGAATTATGCGGCCTTCGGTGGCGCCATCTGCAACTGGCTGGCGACACAGCTCAGATTACCGTGACGGGAAAGGGGGGGGCGGCGCGCTCCATCCGGTTACCTGTTTCGGTTTGGGAACTGTTGCGTACTACGCGCGGCGACGCGATGGCTGATCAGCCGTTGTTTGCTGCCGCTCGCGGCAGCGCCTTGCGGCCCCTCACCATCCTGCGCATCGTCCGTGCCGCCGCCCTCCGCGCCGGCATCACAGCCCCCGTCTCCCCCCATTGGTTCCGCCATGCCCATGCTTCGCACGCCTTGGACCGCGGCGCTCCGCTGCACTTGGTTCAAGCCACGCTCGGCCACGCCAGCCTTACCACCACCGGCCGGTACCTCCACGCCAGGCCACAGGACAGCTCCGGACGCTTCCTAGGCTTGTGAAACTTCCCCGTTTCCCCGGCGCGCCAGCCATTGGTGCGTCCGCCTGATTCCTTGATGTGCCAGAATCATCAGCACCAAAGCGATCATGAAGATGACCCAGCCTTCCATGCTATGGAACACCCCGCGCGCCAGTTCCGGATTCCATTCGCTCAGCAATCCCGTGATCATCACCCGCCCGGAGTTGGCAATCACCGCGATCGGCACCGCCGCCGCCAGCAAGGTCGGCTTCATCCAGCTCTTGTCGTCGAAGAAATGGGCGTACACTAGCGCTAAAAACGACAGCGACAACAATGACCGAATGCCGCTGCAAGCCTCCACCACTGACAGCCTCTGGCTAGGCAGCTCAAGCACATTTCCTTCCCGCAGAACCGGAATTCCCAGCATGCTCAATCCCACCTCCGCAACCGAGCTGGCAAACAACTGCAGCGGGAACGTGATCTGGTTATACACGATGGCGGGTATCGGCACAATGAAAACCAGCAGAAACAAAGGAAAGGCCAGTACTCGCATCACCTGCATCCCGCCCAGATAAAACAAACACCCAGCCAGCGACATCAGCATCGCCGTGCGCGAGAGAAACAGCTCCACGCCGAGCGTGGCGATGATTAGCTGCAATCCCCCCAACAACACCACTGCCAGACCCCATCCGCTACCGCGCCATTCCACCGACAGCAGTTTATCCCGCTTTCCCCAGACAATGTAGCCGGCCACGAAGGGCACGAAAAACGCATGCCCCATGTCTTCATCCTGGATCCAATTCCTCACCAAATGCACAACTACCGGCGCGTAGCACAACGCCAGCAAGCCCGTCACCCAAAGCAGGGGCCAGAGAAAGCTGCTTCTTCCAGCCGTGGTTTCCTCCGCCGCGGCTTGGATCTCGCTGGGTTGCTGTTCGGTTTTCATCCGTGGGAATCGGTTCCTGGCTCTCGGGTGGGACGTGGCTTGCTACCGCCATCTTAGCAGGTTCCGCCGCAGCCCCTTTCGTCTCAGGCTGTATACTCAACAAGCGGCAACACGGCCTGCTGCGCACGCAGCCGCAGTTTCCAGCGCTCAAACGGCGGCGCCTCGCGTTTGGCCAGGTCTTGTAATACCAACTGCTCAATCTCTT
>Ga0194131_10000726_pt1 | contig 56047 bp, 57 predicted proteins | sample TA2KigO120mmetaG_FD_148631 | JGI IMG/M metagenome (GOLD analysis project Ga0194131, IMG submission 148631) | Freshwater microbial communities from Lake Tanganyika, Tanzania - TA2015053 Kigoma Offshore 120m | ecosystem: Environmental > Aquatic > Freshwater > Lake | place: Tanzania: Lake... | reverse complement strand
CCAAGCACCTCGGGCTTGACGACCCGACCTCACCTGGGGCATCAGATCCACCGGCCAGAATTTCCGGAATCCAGCGGCCAGAATTTCCGGAACCCACAAGCTCAAGGCAGCGTTGCAATTCCTTCACGCGCTGCCAGCAGGGACGACGACGTTCCTCGTCATGAAACGGCACTGCAAGCTCGAAATCGGAGAGGCGCTCGCGGACTACTTCGTCAGACTGAACCAGCACTTCATTGCGGCTACGCTCGTTCTGGAGCTCGACGAAGCAAGCGGGTTGCTGCGCGTCGTTGCGGGGCATATCGGTGAAAGTCGGAGCTCGCGGTGTTCCGATGTTCCATTTCACGTTCCATCGCCCTCGGAAATAGCAGCGAAAGTCTGAACGAGTCAGCGATCAGCGGAAGAGGATGGAAAAGGGATAACCGACTTTCGCTTCAAGCGGTTATCGTGGCTGCGGTTCAGCGAGTTGCCGCAATCGATGGGCAAGGCTCCCACTCTCTCCGCCAATCATAACCTATTGATTTCACAAGAGATATACGGATCTGCTGCGGTGCGATCGCCGTTCGCGCCTGCAATTATGCTGGATTCACTGCCGCAGGTCGCAACTCCCACTCTCTCCAGCGCAGCGATCCTGTCGCATCAGCAACTTGCAAGGACTCATCGGTTCTCCGCGTGCAACGCGCGCGATTTAGGAACTCAGGGTAGCTGGGCGCGCCATGGCGCGACAACAAGCTCGAGCCGTTTACGACATCGGCCTTCCGCAGGTTTCAAATGCTGTTCATCGTGCAGCGACTTACGCGGTCTCCGCAGTTGCTCTCGAGAAACAGCGATCCAACCCGGACTCCACGCTGCTGGCTGTGAGCCCACCGTGGGAATCACCATCTCCGTGAAGCGCTCTTACCTGTCCAAAGTTGTTGGCTGCGACTGTCACGGTTCGAATCCCATGTACTTATTCCGTCGAATAATTGCGTCGGTCGAGATCGGTGGCGGTCAGAGGCCGGCCTTGCGAAGGCGTGCGAACAAACTCGGCTTCTTCGTGTGCGCCAGTCGCAACGCCCGGATGCGCTTCGCGAACGTGGCCCCGTGTCCTTTCCGCCCGCTTACATCCCGCAAGTCCACGAGTAGCTCCACCGCGGCGGCGTAGTCGGCGGGGCGCCTGGTACCGATGAGCGCCTCAACCTGCTGCCACGCCCGACGTTCTCGCTTCCCCAGGTGAGTCAGGTATCGATCGCGGGCAGTCTGCTCCTCCCGCTCGCGCGCGGCGCGTTCGCGAGCTTCATGCTCCAGAGCGGTCTTGCGCCGTCTTTCGGCGATGGCTTCGGCTCGAGCACGCAGTTCACCGGCTGTGCGCAACGGCAAAGCGGCCGCGCGCCCCTGCGTGTGTTGGCGAAACCGGCGCCTGAGCTCGGCTCCCACAATCGCGTCGCCGCGAGCAATGCGCGCCAGCAGCGTGAGGTGTTCACTGGTCTCGAGCCCGGCCAACCATCCGTGGATATCGCGAGTCGCAGATGACGGCGCCGTCGGCGACGCGCCTTCTGCGGCCACGGTCACGAGATCGCGATCGATTCCGACGATGTCGATGAAGCTGTCGAGCGCAGGATTGAGGTGACCGAGTTCTTCTGGTCGTGCCGGCTCGACGACGTCGTCCTCGATCTCGCCGCACTGGACATCAAACAGCCACCCCAAATAGAGAGCTCGGTCGTCTCCGCTTGCGATGTCGGCACGAAGCGCCATCAGGGACGCCAACCAACCGGTTGCGTCATCCGCGGTATCGAAGCTCTCGCCATCACTCTCGACGGAAATGGCGACGACGACGTCTGGCCCAGTGGAGCGAACTTCGACCGTGGGGCCGGCAGCGTAGCGGCGGAGCCTCTTGAGGTCCAGAGCGCTCTTCGGGTATCGGAACGCCACCTCCAGAAAAAGCCAGTTGGCGAAATACAGCGAGGCGTCGAAGTACTTCACCAGGAGGTCGCGCGGATTGGCCTTCAAGTCACCGAACGTGTAGTAGTTGCTGAACGATGTGCGCGAGATGACGGCACGCGTGGAGATCGCGCGCAGCTCACGCATCTGACGGTCTGTCAGCACCCGGTCGATGGCTCGGAACTCGTAGTATTGATGCTCGCTCATCGGCGCGCGGCTCCCGCTACCAGCGGCCTCGCGCCCATCTGCGGTAGGCCTCGATCCACTCCCATCCCGCCGGCGGCGGATGCGGCAGCGGTAACTCGAGGATCGGGATTGCCTGTCGTTCACGCCCGCGGTGGCAGATCGCGACGATCGTGCCGGCTGCGGTGACGTCGATCTTCTTCACCGTGACAGTGGTGCCGAGCACAACGGTGTCGAAGGGACACAGCAGGCGCTGGTCAAGCGTCGCGTGAAAGCCAACCGCCTGCTCGGATTCCGTGTACGCATCGACGATGGCTTCCTCGATCATGGCGTCGAGACGGCCCGGCGCGATTCGACGCCGCACGCGTGGCGGAGGCTCACGGCGTCTGCGTGAGGGGCTGGTCATCGAAATCTCCAGACTCTGACGTGCCGACAGCTGCGGCGCTTCAGAGTGTACTTCTGAGCTCGTGGATTTGCTCGAGCTCCTGAAACGGCCCGAAGGAAAGACCCTCGAGTTCAAGCGCGACCTCTCGTCCCCCGAGGGCGCGCTGCGAAGCCTCGTGGCCTTCGCCAACACCGCCGGTGGAACCGTGCTCGTCGGCGTCGAGGATCGGACGCGCCATGTGCGCGGAATCAGGGAGCCGCTCGATCTCGAAGAGCGTCTGGCGAATCTGATCAGCGACAACATCACTCCCCGACTGGTCCCCGAGCTGGAGATCATCCCATGGCGTCGGAGCCACGTGGTTGCGGTCCAGGTTCATGCCAGTCCAATTCGGCCCCACTATCTGCGACGCGAAGGCCTCAGCGCACAGACTACGCTGCGATGCTCATGACGCTGAGTGTCTTTGCCTCGAAACGGCTCGCGGAAGCCTATTGAGCAGAAACAGGTGGACGAGCATTACCGGATCTGGCGACGACGATGCGTGACGTGTTTCCCGAGGCGATGGCCGGCTATGCGCATCTGGGTCGTTCGATTCAGCGGAGCGTGCTGGAGGAGGGTGCCCAAGCGTCGCAACGGGCGTCGAGCACGAAGGTCGGCCGCAACGAACCGTGTCCATGCGGCAGCGGGCGCAAGTACGAGAAATGCTGTGGCGCCGCGAGTGGGTGACGTGTCGACTCGTCAATCAGCCTCGGGAGGTCTCACTCGAACGCGGCTGGGTTCCACCGTTACGATCGCTCCGGCATCCAGCTCCGCGCCGTACTTCGCGAGCGCTTCAGCCGCGGCAGTTCCCTGACGTTCTGCGGCGAAGCCAACCAGTCGAACAATGCCTCGGTGGGCCACGCGATGAACCACCGCGAGTTCTCCGAAGTCTTTGTCGATCGTCACGACGACCTGGGCGGAGTCAAAGGCGCGGCGGAGGATGTCTCGATCGCCTGGGTCTTCAGACCAGCCGGCGACGGCCTCGACGTCATGACCAGTCGCCGTGAGAACAGTCGCGGCCCCTCCCCAGACGCACGCGTCGAGGAGCACCTTCACGGCGGACTAACGATCGGTCAGCGCAGGTTCAACGCGCTCGTGGCCGACGAGACGTTGCGCGTACAGCAGGCAGGCGCGAATGTCCTCCGGTTGGAGCCAGGCGTACCCTTCGAGGATTGTCTCTGCAGTATCGCCAGCAGCGAGCATTCCCAGGACATGCTCCACGGCGAGGCGACGTCCTCGAATGATCGGCTTGCCGCCGAAGATCTCGGGGTTTGTCGTGATACGCGTGAGAAGCTCGGCTTCGCGGTCCATGGTGGAGACAACCTCAGAAATTCTAACGCGGCGGCCCACGCGTGTGACACTTCGTGCGACATTCGGTCGTCAGCGGACGCACGTGCCGGTGAGCGGGCGCGAACGGACGAAAACCGCGGATAAAGCCCGGACAAAGCCAAGGCTTGGCGCGTCACCTGTCGCAAGTCCTTGCCGATCCTCAGTTGCGCGTGGGTGGGGGCGTGGTCACGAGACGTCCTTCCGGTGCGCATGCGCAAACCGTGGATGAACCGCCACGTCGTGGTCTTGCCGTCTTACGGCTGCGGCTCTTGCCAGCCCTGCTCGTAGTACCGCTCCCACACTTGCGCCCATGGCCGACCGAAGAAGTCGATGTGGCCTTCTTCTCCCGGCAGTATCTGCGTGGGCCGACCGTCGGGGCCGTTGACGATCTTGCCCAGCACTTCGATGTTCCTCAGGCTCGCCTGGCCCCACCACCGCATCAGTCCCTCGGGATAGCAGAATGCGGCGTTCCACTGCGGCGAATCGGTGACCGCTTCGTGGTAGCCCATCCGCACCATCCGCGTCTGATACTCCGGCGTGGGCAGCGACAGCATCGTCGCTGTCTGGACGTTACCGCCGTATGTCCACTGTTCCTGCTGCGCGCCCCGCGCGTACCAGCCGTTCCACGCCGGCAGGGTCGCGGCGGTGTGCGTCGTCGGTCCTCCCGCGGACGGCGAGCGCCGATGACATGATGGCCAGCAGGACCAACGCGACCAGCGCAGCACGTGCGTGCATGGAGCCCTCTCCTGCGTGTGATCACCGCCAATGGAGCGCATTGGTCGCGGATCAGCCCGTCTCAGTTGCCGCGGCCGCCTTGACGCCCCGCCCCCGGCGGCGGTTGCAGCGGCGTGACCGAGCGCTGCATTCACACCTCCGTGACGGGCGTGACGCGCCGCAGCAACGCGGTCATCTGTCGCGCCTCGGACCTGGTCAACGCGCCGAGCAGCTGCGCCTGCGCGCCGGTGAATCCTGGCATCGCGGCTCTCATCACGCGGCGGCCCCGCGGCGTCAGCGCACACAACTGCTGGCGGCGATCGCCGGCAGACTGGCTGCGCCGGATGTAGCGCTTCGCCTCGAGCGTCGTCATCAGGCGCGTGATGCCCGGTGTGTTCTCGACCATCCGCGCAGCGACCTGGAACGTCGGGAGCGCTCGTTCGTGCGCGAGGATGGCCAGCACGTTGAACTGCGGCAGTGTCAGGTCGAACGGCTGCAGTGCCTGGGTCATCGCTCGCCGCGCGCGGTCGGCCGCCGTCATCAGCGCCATGATTGCGTGACGCGGCAGCACGAGGTCCTTTCCGGATGGGCGCACGGCGGCAACGATAATTCGGATTGTTTAACGCGTCAAACAAGTGCGAGAATGCGCGCCTGCTCATGCGAGGTCGTCAATGAAGCGCTGTACGGTCGCGGTGCTGTCGGTCGCTCTGGCCATCCCGATCGTCGTCGGCGGACAGGCGCCGGCGGGTCGCGGCGGCCGCGGGGCGGGCGGCGGGCCGTTCGCCAAGGTTCCAGGCCAGCTGGCCAGCGGCTGGAACGCCCCGTCCACGGTCGCCCGCACCACGCTCCGCCACGAGTGGGTGGACATCCCGGTGGGCTCGAGCACGGTGCACACCTGGATCGAGTACCCGAATGGAGACGCGCCGGCGGGTGTCGTCGTCGTGATGTCGTACGAAGCGGGGCTCGACGACTGGATCCGGAGCGTCGCCGACGAACTGGCGGCCAGCGGGTTCATCGCTCTCGCGCCGGACGTGCTGACCGGCCTCGGACCGAACGGCGGCAACTACGACGCCTTGCGGTCGCCGGATGAAGTCATTCGTGCGATCCGAACGCGCGTGGTTCCGGAGCAGGCCATGCGGCAGTATCTTGCCGCCGCAACATACGGCGCGACGTTGCCGCGCGCCAACGGCAGGATCGGGAGCGTCGGCTTCGGGCCGGGGGGCACCTTCAGCTTCCGCTTCGCGGCCGAAGCGCCCGTCGTGCACGCGGCGGTCGTGTTCTATGGCGTCGCGCCGGACGACGCCACCCTGCGGAAGATCACGGTTCCCGTCCTCGGGTTCTACGGCGAGGACGATCCCGCCGTCACCGGCACCGTCGCCGCGACGGCGGCGACACTGCAGCGCGCGGGAAAGAGCTTCGAGCACCGCACGTATCCCGGCGCCACCCACCATTTCGGCCTGATCCAGGTCGAGGGGCGGAATGGTCCCGCGACTCAGGACGCCTGGACGCGCACGCTCGCGTTTTTCAAGGAGCATCTCCAGTGAGCAGAACGATGACCGTCGTGAAGGCGTTGACGCTGGTCGCCGTGGCCGGCGCGAGCATCGCCGGACGTGCGCCTGCTCGACCCGCGATTACGCCGCATTCGACGCTGCCGTCGGTCACCGGGGCGAAGCACCTGCTGAACACGACGACGCGCCATCGCGAATGGATCGTTGTTCCCATCTCTCCGGACGCCTCGGTGCTGGCGTGGGTGGTCCATCCCGAGCGCAGCGACCGTGCGCAGGTCCTCGTCGTGAGAGGCGAGACGGCCCTCCCGTCTGACTGGACGCGTGCCGTCAGCGATCAACTCTCCGCCGAAGGGTACGTGACGGTGGTGCCTGACGTGCTCACCGAAATCGATCGGCAGGGGAACCGGCAGACGCGCGACGCTCTGGACGTGTCGGAGATCGGTCGCCGCGACGACGCCGTTCGCCGCGCGGCGCTGCAGCTGCCGGACGCCGATGCCACGCTCCGGCCCGTCGAGCTCAACGTCTCGGCAACCGGTATCTCCGTCGAAACGAGGGAGGGACGCGAATCGTTCGCGGCGTCCGCGGCTGCGTGGCCTACCCTCGTCCAGTACTTGAACGAGCGTACCGGCAACGCGCCGACGTTGACCGACAATCCGCACGCGATGCACATGGCGATGGTGTCGCAGGCCTCCGCCGGCGCCGCGCGTCCGGTCGCGGGCGACATCGGACGGAAGGATCCGCGTCTCCCGGCGGACTACTTCATGGCCCGAGCCACGATCCGCGATTCGACGCTGAAGGCGGAGTGGGTCGATATTCCTCTCGAGGGCGACACGGTCACACTGCACACGCTCGTCGTCTACCCGGCGGGCGCCGCGAGAACCGGCGTCGTCGTCGTGATGCAGCACGGCGTCGGCGTGGACGAATGGCAACGCGCGCTGGCGTATCAGATCGCCGAGGACGGGTTTATCGCGGTCCTGCCGGACTTGTGGTCAGGTACCGGGCCGAACGGCGGCAATTGGGACGCGTCCGAGTTCGTGGACGACGCGGTCCGAAACGCCGCTGGCAAGGTGTCCCCGGAAGAGGCGATGAAGCGCTACACGACGGCGCGCGAGTGGGCGTTGAAGCTGCCGCGTGCCAACGGCAAGAGCGCGTCCATCGGCTTCTGCATGGGCGGGGGAAACAGCTTCAGGTTCGCGGCCGAGGTGCCCCAACTCAACGGCGCGGTCGTGTATTACGGCGGAGCGCCGCCCGAGGCGCAGATGGCGAGGATCCAGGCGCCGGTGCTCGGCCTCTACGGCGAGAACGACGGTCGCATGGCCGACAACGTCGCCGAGACGAGGGTGACGATGGCGCGCCTCGGCAAACAGTACGAAGCGCGCGTCTACGCGAAGACGACGCATTCGTTCGCGATGTTTCAGCACATCGGCACCAACGCCGACGCCATTGCCGATGCATGGCCCCGGACCATTGAGTTCTTCCGCCGCCAGTTGCGCTAGGGTCGCCTGCGCCGCGATCCTCTGTTGCGCCACGGCGGCGGAAGCGCAGCAACCCCGCGACAGCAGCATCACGGTCCAGGCCGTGCGCGTCTCCGCGCCGCTGCAGATTGACGGCCGGCTCGACGAGGCGGTCTACGCCACGCTTGCGCCAATGAGCGGCTTCGTGCAGCAGGAGCCGCAGGAAGGCATGCCCGCCACCGAGAAGACCGAGCTCTGGCTGCTGTTCGACGACGACTACGTGTACGTCGTGGCCAGATGCTGGGAGAGCGAGCCCGCGCGCATCATTGCCACGGACATGCGCCGCGATGCCGGCGCGATCGGCGGCGGCGCGAACGACGCGTTCTCGTTCACGCTCGACACGTTCCACGACCGCCGGAACGCCTCCATCTTTCACGTCAATCCACTCGGCGGGCGGATGGACGGCCAGGGCGCCAACGAGCGGCAGTGGAGTCCCGACTGGAATCCTGTGTGGGCGGCGGCGGCCCGGCGGTTCGAGGGCGGCTGGATCGCGGAAACCGCCGTGCCGTTCAAGTCGTTGCGTTACGGTCCGGGCCGCGACCAGGTGTGGGGTTTCAACGCCCGCCGCATCAATCGCTGGAAGAACGAGGTCTCATACCTGGCGCCGATTCCGGCGGCACGCGGGTTCGCCGCCATCATGCAGGTGTCGCTCTCGGCGACCGTGGCCGGCCTCGAGGTGCCACCCGGTGCGAAGAGCCTCGACGTCAAGCCGTTCCTGACGGCGTCAGGCACCGGCGGTCCAGGAGCCGGCGGCGCGACCGGGGATCTCGACGGGGACATCGGCGTCGACGCACGGTATGCGATCACGCAGAACGTCGCCCTCGACCTGACGTACAACACCGACTTCGCGCAGGTGGAGGCCGACGAGCAGCAGATCAACCTCACGCGGTTCAACCTGTTCTTCCCCGAGAAGCGCGAGTTCTTTCTGGAAAACCAGGGGCTGTTTGCCTTCGGCGGCGTGTCGAGCTTCGGCGCCGGCGACACGCCCATCCTCTTCTACAGCCGTCGCATCGGCCTCCACGGCAGCCGTGACGTGCCGATCGTGGGCGGCGCACGTCTCACGGGCCGCGTCGGCCGGTGGAGCGTGGGCGCGCTGAACATGCACGCCGATGACGTGCCGGCAGCTGTCCCGTCGACCAATTTCAGCGTCGTGCGGGTGAGGCGGGATCTGCTCCGGAGCAGCAGCGTGGGCCTGCTCATGACGAACCGCTCCGTGAGCCAGGCGGCGCCTGGCGCGGCACAGACCTACGGCGCCGATGGCCTGTTCCGGTTCTTCAACAGCCTCGACGTCAATACGTACTGGGCGCGGACGCGCGCGGCGCGCGACGGGACGAGCTACCGGGCGCAGCTCGATTACAACTCGGACCGCTACGGACTGCAGCTCGAGCACCTGACGGTCGACGACGATTTCAATCCAGAAGTGGGGTTCGTCCGGCGGGACGACATGCGCCGCAATTACGCGGCCGCGCGCTTCAGCCCGAGGCCGCGCCGCGTGGGCGCGATCCGCAGGTACTCCTGGACCGGATCCCTGACCTACATCGAGAACACCCGGCGGCGCGTCGAGTATCGCGACACCGGTCTCGATTTCGGCCTCGAATTCCAGAGCGGCGATCGGTTCGGCCTCGCCGCCAGCCGGGGCCGCGAGTTCATCCCCGCACCATTCCGCACAGGCGAGCGAGCCGTCATCGGCGTTGGGGCCCATGACTTCGATCTGCTGCGGGTGTCGTACAACGTCGGCCAGCAGCGTCGGCTGTCGGCAAACGTCTCGCTCGAGCACGGCGCCTTTTATGGCGGGCAGCGGACGGCGCTCAGCCTCGCGCGGGGACGCGTCAACCTGAGCGCGCGCCTGTCGGCGGAGCCGTCCTATTCGGTCAACTGGATAGATCTGCCGCAGGGCGCGTTCGCGACGCACCTGGCCGGGTCGCGCGTCACGTACTCCATCTCCCCGCTGATGTTCGCCAGCACCCTCGTTCAGTACAACTCCGCGACGCGCACGGCGGCCGTCAACGCGCGGCTGCGATGGGAATACCATCCTGGCAGCGAGCTGTTCGTCGTCTACAACGAACAGCGGGACACGCTCGGCCGGCCAGACCCCGGCGGCGCGTCACGTGCGGTGATCGTCAAGGTGAACAGGTTATTCAGGCTCTGAGTCTTGCCTTCGGCGAGCTCGGTGTGAACAGGTGGCACGCCTCACGCAAATTGGATGAGCCGGTTGCGGAAATCGTCCCGGACAGCCCGCCAATCCATAACGTGCGAGAGGCGCCTCCGATGGTGATCCCCCCGGGAAAATTCTCGGAGCCATCAGGAATTTCACGCACCGGTGACGCTGCGTGAAATCCGGTCTCGCGGGGCACCGACGTGTTCGCGCCGCCTGCGAACAGGTATTGCGATTGCACCGTGCAGGTGCATGAGCATGTCCGCCTTCGGGCGCGTTCGATATGTCGATCGTGGCGAGGCAGGTCGTATGCTCGCCGACCGACTCCGGGACTATGCCGGACGAGACGACGTCGTTGTCCTGGGCCTGCCGCGCGGCGGCGTTCCCGTCGCCTATGAAGTGGCGCGGGTGCTGAACGCGCCTCTCGACGTCTTCGTCGTCCGCAAGCTCGGACTGCCCGGGCATCCTGAGTTCGCGATGGGGGCCATCGCCAGTGGGGGCGTCCGCGTCCTCAACGACGAGGCCATGAGACAGATCCACGTCCCACCGTCGGCCGTCGAGGCGGTCGCTCGTGCCGAACAGCTGGAGCTCGAACGCCGGGAACGTGCCTATCGGGGTACGCGGCCTGCCATTGCGGTAGAAGGACGCACCGTCATTCTCGTCGACGACGGCCTGGCGACCGGCTCGACGATGCGCGCGGCGGTGCTGGCGATTCGACGTCGGCTCCCGTCCCACATCGTTGTTGCCGTTCCGGTTGGGGCGCGGGAGACGTGCCGGGCGATGGACGAGGTCGCCGACGAAGTCGTCTGTGCACGGATGCCGGAGCCATTCAGCGCCGTTGGGCTGTGGTACGAGAACTTCGATCAGACGTCCGACGAAGAGGTCCGTCATCTCCTCGCGGCGTCTGCGGCGGCGACACGTGTCAAGCGGAGCGCGTGATGCAGGACCCTGCGGTGACGGTCGTCCGGCAGCATGCGATACGACTGACCGCGGAGTCGGCCGCGAGCCGCATGCTCGACGCGATCGACGAACGCGCGTCGCTGGTCCTCATCGGTGAAGCGACCCACGGCACACACGAGTTCTATCGGATTCGAGCCGACGTCACGCGTGCCCTGATCGAGCAGCGGGGGTTCGGCATCGTGGCCGCCGAGGCCGACTGGCCGGACGCCTATCGTGCGAACCGGTGGGTTCGCCTGCTCGGCGACGACGAGACGGCCGAAGCGGCGCTTGGCGACTTCACGCTGTGGCGGCCTTCTCAGAACAATCGCGAGGGCGTGGGACCGGGCTCGATCGCCGGCTCGACGACATCGGTTGGGGACTTCTGTTCATTCTCACTGGGCTGGCATGGATGCTGCCCCGGCAGGTGCCCGAGGGTGCATGGCTATTCGGAGTTGCAGCCATTCTCACCGGCGTCAATGTCGTCCGGCACTTCAGGCAAGCCGATGGTGACGCATGCGGCGTAGCTCGGGGAGCGTATGCGAGTGACTGAGATTCGAGACCCTCTCCCCGCCATCTCAGCCGCACTTGAGCAATCGTGACCCCTCGTGACCACAATTGGTCATGAGCGACGTCGGCATTGCGGAACTGAAAGCCCGCCTGAGCGAACATCTGCGGTCCGTGCGCAACGGCGGCACGCTGACCGTGCTCATCTGGCGCGACCGCATGGGACCGCTGCCAGCGATGGCCACGCACGACGCCGCGCTCGGCGTGGCGGCGCGGGCATTTGGCTTCGACGTCCGCGGCCTCGGTTGACTCCCTGTCCGGCGCCGAGGAGCCAGGGTCACGCGTCGTGCGCGTGCCGGACGCACGCGACATCAACGCCAGTGGAGCTCGGGGGCCACCAACTTCAGAATGCTCTCGATGACGTGGGCGTTGTAGTCCACGCCCAATTGGTTCGGCACGGTCAGCAAGAGCGTGTCGGCGGCGGCGATGGCCTCGTCCGCAGCCAGTTGCCGGACCAGCACGTCGGGCTCGGCCGCGTACGATCGGCCGAAGATGGCGCGGGTGCTCGGGTCGATGTAGCCGATCTGATCCTGATCGCGCGCGTCCCGTCCGAAGTACGCGCGGTCGCGGTCGTTGACGAGCGGGAAGATGCTGCGGCTCACCGAGACGCGCGGCTCACGCGTGTGTCCCGCCTCCTTCCACGCGTCCCGGAACGCGTCTATCTGCTTCCGCTGCTGAACGTGCAGCGGCTCGCCGGTCTCGTCGGTCTTGAGGGTCGAGCTCTGGAGGTTCATCCCCAGCCGCGCGGCCCAGACGGACGTGGCGTTCGAACTGGAGCCCCACCAGATCCGATCGCGGAGCCCTTCCGGGTGCGGCTCGAGCCGGAGCAGCCCGGGCGGATTGGGGAACATCGGCCGCGGATGTGGCGTCGCGAATCCTTTCCCGGCGAGCAACTCGAGGAAGACCTCCGCGTGGCGCCGGGCCATCTCCGCGTCGCTCTCGCCCTCCGCCGGCGCGTAACCGAAATGACGCCAGCCGTCGATGACCTGCTCGGGTGACCCGCGGCTGATGCCCAGCTGGAGGCGGCCGCCCGCAATGACGTCCGCCGCGCCCGCGTCTTCGACCATGTACAGCGGATTCTCGTAGCGCATGTCGACGACGGCGGTGCCAATCTCGATCCTGCGCGTGCGGGCGCCGATGGCGGCGAGGAGCGGGAACGGCGACGCGAGCTGCCTGGCGAAGTGGTGCACACGGAAGTACGCGCCGTCGGCGCCCAGCTCCTCGGCGGCGACGGCCAGCTCGATCGACTGCAGCAGCGAATCCGCAGCCGTCCGCACTTCCGAGTGGGGCGATGGTGTCCAGTGCCCGAACGACAGGAAACCGATCCGCTTCACGCGGTCCTCGGGAAGCCGAACCGGGAGGATTGCCTGGCGCGGTTTCGACTTCTTCGTAGTGTCCGGCTTCAGCCGGACCAAGTTGATCGGCACCGCCGTGTGTGGTCCGGCTAAAGCCGGACACTACGACGTTTCAGAAACCGCTCTAGGGCTCGGCCGCGGCCTGCCCGCGCGGGTAGAACTGCTTTCCGTCGGCGCGCACCGCCTTCACCCAGGCAGCGGCCGGCCGGCCGTCCTTCATGGGATGGCCGGTGATCGTCACCCTGGTCCCCGGCGTGAAGTCGCTGCGTCGTACCTGCCGCATCATCAGCGTCGTCGGTCCCTCCGCCTCGAAGCCCCAGGTCGTGACTTTGCCGTCGGCACCCGGGACATCGACCAGCAGCCACGAATGCGGGTTCGTGTACTGGAATTCCTTCACGACGCCCTCGACGGTGACGGTCTTGTCATCGTCGAACATCGTGCCGGAGTGATGCCCGGCGGCAGGGACCGCCACGAGCAGCGCGGCGCAGATCGCGGGCGGCAGTGATGTCTTCATTTCCCCTGCTCCTTTGCGTCGTCAGTGGTCGTGAACGTGAAGTTTCGATATTGCGTCCCGCCCTCAGGGGTCTTGTAGACGTCGTTGTTCGGGTTCTCGCCGCAATGCCAGTAGTTCATCCGCAGGCTCTTGTCGGGGTTCTCGACCTGCCGGTAGCGCCGCTGGAGGAACCACGGCTCGGTATAGGTGGCGGGGTCGTAGATCCACGCGTCGGCCTTGATGGTACGCGCGTCGAGTCTCTCCCAGACTTCGACGGTTTCCATCTGCTCGCTCTGGGTGGGTTGCCCGCGGCCCATCGAGCGCTCCATCAACTGGGCGGTGTGGATCACGAGCTTCTGACCGTCCCAGAACCCGATCGAGTCGCCGTAGTAGAGGGGAAAGGCGTCGGCTGCCGACGGATGGCCGCGGCCGTCGGTGTAGATCCGGCGGACGTTGTTCACGGTCTCCGACGAGAGCCACGTCTGCTCCGGCCTGACGATGAACTCGCGCAGGAACGGGATCACGAGCCATCGCGGGAATCCCGGGGGTCCGCACTCGCTCAGATTCTCGTCGTACTGGATGCCCTGCGCAGCGAGCTCATTCCCGGCCTTCAGCGCCGCGGCGGCGGTGGCCGTGAGCTTTGGCACCGCGCCTCCAGGGGCCGCGCCGAAGAACGTCCCGCCGCCAGCGGCCGTCCACAGCCCGGTCCAGTCGGGCAGTCCGCTGAACGGCGGCGACACGCGGCCCCCGCGCGCCGACTGCTCGAGCGCCTGATACAGATCGTCCGCGCTCGTGTAGCGCAGTCCCATTGCGTGCAGACGCTGCCATTCCCCCGGTGCGAGCTGCGCCTGCCCATCGCCCTGGGCGCGGGCGACAGGTACGGTGAGCGCAATCCACGAAAGCGCGGCCGCGAGTCGGATGATGCCTCTCATGTGGACGGGATCTCCTCTCGGTCCATCTGCGGGACCATGATATCGCCCGGCCCGCTTCGCGTCGAGCGATCCCATGCCAGAATGCGTGCGATGGTTCACGCGCCGCCTCGGCCTTCGCCCAGGGAAGCGCAAGGATCGCCGGCCGCGTGCTGAACATGGCGGGGTTCTGATGGCAAAGACGCGGTTCACATCCGTGGACGCGTATATCGCGGCGAAGCCCAGGGACGTCCGCGGGATCCTCGAAGGCGTGCGCCGCGCGATCCGCAAGGCCGTGCCGCGCGCGGAAGAGCGGCTCTCGTATCAGATTCCGTCGTACACGCTGGACGGCGTGCCGGTGCTCTATTTCGCGGGGTGGAAAGCGCATTACGCGCTGTATCCGGTGAACGACGCGCTCGTCGCGGCCTTCAGGCGCGAGCTCGCGCCCTACGAGCGCAGCAAGAGCTCAATCCGGTTCCCGCTGTCGAAACCGGTTCCCACGACCCTGATCGGACGGATCGCCAGGTTTCGCGCCGACGTCCTCACCGGCCGCGAGAAGGGAGCGGGCGCGCGCTCGAAGGGCCGTCAGGCGCAGCTCGAGCGCGTGCGTCGTCTGTGCGCAGCAATGCCGAGCGTGACCGAGAAGCTGTCCCACGGCACGCCGACCTTCTTCGTCGAGAAGGACAAAGGGGTGTTCGCGATGTTCGCCGACCATCATCATGATGACGGCCGGCTCGCGCTCTGGGTCCCGGTGCCCAACGGCCTGCAGCCGTTCCTGATCGAGGACGCGCCGCGCACCTATTTCAAGCCGCCCTACATGGGAGCCAGCGGCTGGGTGGGGATCATGCTCGGCGCGATTCGCGACGATGCGCTGCGAATTCATATCCGCGACGCGTGGCAGCTCGTCGCGGGCAGGAAAAAGCGCACCGTCCGCACCCGGACCCGCTCATAGCCCCGTCGCGCTCCCGCTCGGCCCCTGCCCGTTCGGCGCCCGCGGGCCGCGATTCCTGAACTGTCCTTACGGCGATCCTGAGAAGACCCTAAAGCCATGCGCTCATGCGCGCGGCGATGCCGGCAGCCGTGCAATCATGAAGACCGTTGCCTGACTCACCGCTCGAAGACGTCCTCGCACGGTACTGGGGGTACTCCTCGTTCCGGCCCCTTCAACGCCAGGCCATGGAGGCCGTGCTCGCCCGGCGCGACTCGCTGGTCGTGCTGCCCACCGGCGGCGGCAAGTCGCTCTGCTTCCAGGCGCCGGCCCTCGTGCGGCCCGGACTCGCGGTCGTGGTATCGCCGCTGATCTCGCTCATGAAAGACCAGGTGGACGCGCTGGTGGGCAACGGCGTGCCAGCGGTCCTGTACAACAGCTCGCTCACGGCAGCGGAGAAAGCGCGGGCGGTCGCCGGTCTGCGCGAGGGGCGCTACCGTTTGTTGTACGTCTCTCCTGAGCGGCTGGTGGGTGAGGGCAGCGAGAGCTTTCTGGCGCTGCTCGCGGCGTGTGACGTCAGCTTCCTGGCGGTTGACGAAGCGCACTGCATCAGCCAGTGGGGCCATGACTTCAGGCCGGAGTACCGTCAGTTGGCGCAGCTCCGGCAACGGCTGCCCGGGGTCAGCGTCCACGCCTACACGGCCACGGCCACCGCGAGGGTGCGGCACGACATTGCCACGCAGCTCGGCCTGGTGGATCCCGTCGAGCTCGTCGGATCGTTCGATAGGCCGAACCTCGTCTACCGCGTGCTGCCGCGTGCCCGGCTGAAGCAGCAGCTCCTCGACACCCTGGCGCGGCACCCTCGGGAGGCCGGGATCATCTACTGCACGGCGCGGCGCGAGGTTGACGCACTGGCGGCGTGGCTGACCGGCGAAGGCATTCCCGCGCTTCCGTACCACGCCGGCCTCGGGGAGGCCGAGCGGAGCAGGAACCAGGACGACTTCATCGCCGAGCGCATCGACGTCATCGTCGCCACCGTCGCCTTCGGCATGGGCATCGACCGCTCGAACGTGCGCTTCGTGGTCCATGCGGGCGCACCCCGATCGGTCGAGCACTATCAGCAGGAGTCGGGGCGCGCGGGGCGGGACGGTCTCGAGGCCGAGTGCCTGCTGATGTATTCAGCCGCCGACTTCATGCGCTGGCGCGTCATGCTGCAGACCAACGGTGAGCTGACGGACGCGAACCTCGCGCTGCTGCGGCAGATGGAACGCTACGCGGCGGGCGTCGGCTGCCGCCACCGCCATCTCGCGGAGTACTTCGGCGACGGCTACGCGCCCGGCAGCTGCGGCGCCTGCGACTACTGCCTCGACGAGCTCGAGGCCGTGGCGGAGCCGGTCGTCGTCGCGCGGCAAATCCTCTCGTGCGTGGCGCGGGTCGGACAACGGTTCGGCGCGCTGCACGTGGTGAACGTGCTCCGCGGCCACGCGAGCGAGCAGGTGCTCGCCAGGGCGCACGACCGGCTGAGCACATTCGGGCTGTTGCGCCAGGCTGCGGCGTCCGAGCTCCGCGGATACATCCAGCAGCTCACCGCGCTCGGCCTGCTGAGGACGAGCGACGATCCGTACGCCGTGCTGGCGCTGACGGCGAAGGGGCTGACGCTGCTGCGGGACGAGACGAGCTGTCCCGGCCTCACGCTCGCGCGGCAGCGCGCCGTGCGCCGGGACGCGCCGCGGGCACGGTCGCGCGTCGAGGCGCAATCGTGGGAAGACGTGGATCGCGCGCTGTTCGAACGGCTTCGCGCCCTCCGGCTCGAGACCGCGCGCCAGCGTGGCGTGCCGCCGTACGTCATCTTTCACGACGCCACGCTGCGCGAGATGGCCCGTCTGCGGCCGAGCTCCCTCGACGCGCTCCGGTCGGTCAAGGGGATCGGCGCGCGCAAGGCCGAGGACCTCGGCCCCATCTTCCTGTCCGCCATCCGCGCGCACGCGTCGTCGGTCGCCTGACCGGATTACAATTCGCCGCGGCGATCCGACGGGGCACACCGCTATGACAAGGGCTGTCCGAGGGCCTGAAGATGGAGAACATGCGATGAGTGCAGCGCCAGCTGGAAAGACCGGTTACCGGGTGAAGGCCGAGAGCATCGAAGCCTGCAACTGTCAGCATGGGTGCAACTGCCAGTTCGCGGGGTTTCCAAACGAGGGCAAGTGCGAGTTCATCGTCGGCTTCGACGTCACGGACGGCCGCGTCGGCGACGTGTCTCTGAAGGGGGTTCGCGCGGTGGTCGCCGCGAAGTACCCGAAGGCCATCCATGAAGGACACGGCCACGTCGTGTTGTTCATCGACGACAAGGCGAGCGACGCGCAAGTGAACGCGTTCGCGTCCGTGCTGTCCGGACAGCTCGGCGGCATGCCGTGGGAGGCGCTGGCGGGCACCATCGCGAAGTTCGAAGGCCCGATTCGCAAGCCCGTGGAGATCAAAGCCGCCGGCGAGCAGTCCCTCGTGCGGGTGGCGGGCGCCGTGGAGCTGCAGTTGACGCCGATTCGAGACGTCATGTCCGGTCAGGCGAAAGAAGTGCACATCGTCTACCCGCAGGGCGGCTTCTTCTGGAACGACGCGAAGATCGCCACGACGGAGACCATGCGGGCGCAGCACGGAGACTTCCGGCTCGAATGGCCCGGCAAATACGCGGCAGCGGCGGAAGTGAACTGGACCAACGAATAGGATGGACGCGGTCGCGACGCTCGATCACGTCGTCCGGCGGGACCGGCTGCTGGTGGGCCTCGGTCTTGCCGCGATGACGGCGCTCGCGTGGGTGTATCTGGCCCGGGCCGCCGCCGGCATGGACGCCATGGCGGCGGACGCCCGGATGCATGCCGCCATGGGAATGGCCGACATGCGCGCGTGGGGGATAGCCGACTGGGCCGGCCTGTTGACGATGTGGACGGTCATGATGGTGGCGATGATGCTGCCGTCGGCTGCGCCGGTGATTCTGCTCGTGCTCGGCGTCTATCGGCGGCGCAACGATCCACAGGCGCGAATCGCCTCGATCGCATTCGTCACGGGGTACCTGGCCGCCTGGACGGCGTTCAGCGTGGCCGCCGCGAGCACGCAACTCGTCCTGCACCGCGCGGCGCTCCTCTCGGCCGACATGCGCATCGGTGCGGCCGGGGTGTCCGGCGTGGTGCTGATCGTCGCCGGACTCTACCAGTGGCTGCCTCTGAAGCAGATGTGCCTGACGCACTGCCAGTCGCCGTTCGGGTTCCTCTCACGGTACTGGGCGGAAGGTGCCGGAGGCGGATTCGGGCTGGGCTTCCGTCACGGGATGTTCTGCGTCGGGTGCTGCTGGCTCCTGATGACGCTCCTCTTCGTCGTCGGCGTCATGAATCTGTGGTGGGTCGCCGCGCTGGCGGGATTCGTGCTGCTCGAGAAGCTCCTGCGCGGCGGCGCACTGTTTGGCCGCCTCGCCGGCAGCGCGGCCGTGACCTGGGGCGCCTATCTCGTGCTGACGCGCTGAGGGCGTCGTCATGCCGTTCCTCGTCGGTTGCCTCGCCCTCCTCGCGCCGCGATTCGCCATCATCCTGGTGGTGATCGTCAGCGACTACATCGGCCGTGCCTACCAGACGACGCTCTGGCCGTTGCTTGGATTCCTGTTCCTGCCGCTGACGACGCTCGCCTACGCGTTGGCGATGAACGCTCGCGGGTCGGTGGAAGGGATCTATCTGGCGATCGTGGTCCTCGCCGTCCTGATCGATCTCGGGATCTTCGGCGGATCCGCCAGAAAGCGCCGCCGGCGGAGGGATCGGACCGAGTGAGCGATGCGACGCAGGCCGGAGCTTCCCGCGGATATCGAGGAGTATCGCGACTACCACTGGCATCGTGAGGGGCCGCGCCAGATCGACAGCCCGATCGCCGCGGAGGGCTTCATCGCGCGTGTCGGCTTCGCGGCGTGCCTGACCGACGGCCGCCGGCCGGGGCCGTCCCTCTATGTCGCCGTCTGCGGCCGCCGCGACGCGGTGATGCCGCGCAACGTGCAGAAGGATCCGGAATCGTCGCTGACGTGGCGGCTGAAGGACGAGCTCGTGCGGCGCGGCCGCGTGTACTACGCGAAGTTCGCGCGCGGCAAGGCGACGTTCGTGGCGCCGCGCATGATTCCGTACTTCCACGCCGTGTGGGGCATACGGCGCGCCGACGAGGGCCGGCGGTTGAGCCGCAACGCGCAGAAGATCCTGAAGGTCCTGCGCCACGAGTGGGAGATGGCCACCTCGGACCTCCGGGACGACTCCGGCGTGAAGGACCGGGCGGCGTTCACCAGGGCGCTCGACGAGCTCCAGGCGGCGATGCTCGTGGTGCCCAGCCAGGTGTTGTACCTGCCGAAGCTCACCTATCTCTGGACGCTGGCTGTCGGGCGGTTTCCCGATGCGCTTCGCACGCGCGTCTCGCGCGAGGTGGCGCTGCGCGAGATCGCGCGCGGCTTTCTGTCGTGCGCCGGCATGACCGTCCCCGGCGAGCTGGCGCGGGTGACGGGCCTCTCGCGTCGGGACGCCGGCCGCGGCAACCGCGCGCTCGTCGCCGAAGGCTACGCGGTCAACCCGGAGTACGGCGTCTACCGGCTCACTTCCGGGCTGTGATCGACTCGACGCGGATGGTCTTCGTCTTCACGTCGAGGGTGCCGACGACGCGCACCGGCTGCCCGGCGAACTGCTCGGGCGTCTTCTGATCGCTGAGGTCGTAGGCGTTCTCGCCGTCGTACAGCACGTAGAGCGCGCCGTGCGCCATGACGCACGCGGTGGTGCACTCCGCGGCGGTCGGCCCCATGCGCATGGGCGCATGGTTGCCGTCGGCGCACATGCTGTCGGTGATCGTCCCGGTGAACGTCCGGGCGTCCTGGCCGGCCGACAGCGAGACGGCGGCCAGGAACCCGAGGATGAGATGTTTCATCAATGACCGGGAATCATGATGTGCGCGGTCGTCGTGCCCGCGTTCATGATCCATGCCCCGCCCATTTTGGCCGTGTCGGGCAGTCCGAGCGACTGCGCCGTAGCGCCCGGCACTGCGACCGTCGTGTGCGTGCGCGCTGCCGCCTGGTCCGGTCCGGACAGGTTGTAGAACACCGATCCGAACTCGGGCTTCACGCGGCTGCCGTCCTTCTCCGCGGCGTCGAGCGCCGCCTGCCGCTTCGTGCGGTCGGTCTCCACCTCGAATCTCATGTTCTGCGCGACGCGCTCGAGGTTGCCGAGGCTCGTGCACTCGATCGAATACGCCGGCTGTGCCGGCTGCCCCGACCGGTCGTAGCACACCAGGCGGTTGGTGCCCTTCCGCAGCGTGTCGTAGGTGAAGTCGGGCTTCCACTTGACCACGGTGGCCTGCGTACGCAGGTTGGCCGGCGCCGCGAGGAGCGCCTTGTCCACGTCGGCCTGCGACGCGCCCGGCTCGAGCGGCGGCGGTGTGCCGGTGACCTGCTGGGCGAACGCGCTTGCCGACAGCACCAGCATCGCAACCGAAAGAACGAACGTGCGGCTCATGATGACCTCCGCGCGGATTCTAATATAGGGACGCCATGGATCTGACCGGCATCCACCATCTGACCGCAATTTCCGGCGCCATCCGCGAGAACCACCGGTTCTACACGCAGACGCTCGGCATGCGCCTCGTCAAGCGTTCCGTGAACCAGGACGATGTGAGCGCGTATCACCTGTTTTACGCGGATGCGAAGGGCACGCCGGGCACGGACCTGACGTTCTTCGACTGGCCCGTTCCCCGCGAGCGCCGCGGCACCCGCAGCATCGTCCGCACCTGCCTGCGCGTGAACGGCGCCCGTGCGATCGACTGGTGGGTGCGCCGCTTCGACGAGCTCGGGGTGAGCCACGGCGACGTCTTCGAGCGCGACGGCCGGCTGAACCTGCGGTTCGAGGATCCGGAAGGGCAGCGGCTCGCGCTCGTCGACGACGGCGGCCGCGGCGATGCGCCGGCGCCGTGGGAGCGCAGTCCCGTTCCGCCGGAGTTTCAGATCCGCGGCCTCGGCCCGATTGTCATCAGCGTGCCGACGCTGAACCCGACCGACATCCTCCTGACGCGGGTGTTCAACATGCGCCTGGTGCGCGACACCCCGCATCCGGACAATCCGGCGGCCACGGTGCACGTGTTCGAGATGGGCGCCGCCGGCGGCCCGCATGCCGAGCTGCACGTGGCCGTGCAGCCGGATCTGCCCGATGTGCGGCAGGGCGCGGGCGGCGTCCACCACGTCGCGTTCCGGACGCCGGACGCCGACTACGACGCGTGGGCGGATCGGCTGAACGAGTTCGGCGTCCCCAACAGCGGCAAGGTGGATCGGTTCTGGTTCCGCAGCCTGTACGTGCGCGAGCCGAACGGCGTCCTCTTCGAGATCGCCACCGACGGCCCCGGATTCGGCGTGGACGAGGATCCCGCCACGCTCGGCGAGCACCTCGTGCTGCCGCCGTTCCTCGAAACGCACCGCGCGCAGATCGCCTCACGGCTCGAGCCGATCGACTGACCCATGGATTCCAATCATCCGCACGGCAACCAACCGGTGCTCCATGCGGGAGCGCCGCTCGCGGACGCACGGCTCGTCGCCATCCTCGTCCACGGGCGCGGCGCGTCCGCGGAGGACATCATCGGCCTGGCGGGAGAGTTCAGCGCGCGCGACATCGCCTACCTCGCGCCGCAGGCGAGCGGCGGCGCCTGGTATCCCTACTCGTTTCTTGCGCCGTTGGAGCAGAACGAGCCGTTTCTCCCGTCCGCGCTGCGCCGGCTCGACGAGCTCGTCGGTGACGTCGAGCGCCAGGGCGTTCCGCCCGGCCGTGTGGCGGTGATGGGGTTCTCACAGGGCGCGTGCCTGTCGCTGGAATTCGCCGCGCGTCACGCGCGGCGCTACGCGGCGGTCGTCGCCTTCAGCGGCGGCCTGATCGGCCCGCCAGGAACCGCGCGCGACTACGCGGGCGCGTTCGACGGCACGCCGGTCTTCATCGGCTGCAGCGACGTGGACGCGCACATTCCGCTCGACCGCGTGCAGGAGTCCGCCGAGGTGTTCCGGCGCATGGGTGCCGCGGTGGACGAGCGCATCTATCCGCGGATGGGACACACGATCGTCCGCGACGAGCTGCTGGCCGTGGACGCGCTGCTCCAACAGCGCTGAACCGGGTCCGGCTGGAGGCGTCGAGCGCGCCACCGTGGGGATTCTTGCGCAGCCGGCGGAACAATCCCGCGCCTGAACGCAGGCGCTGCGCCGTTGGGCGGCGTCGAGCGATCGACGCCGCTGGAGCAGCAATTGCACCGTTCACGGAAAGCCGGGAGGTGCATCATGGATTGCTGCCGGCATCTGCTGAGCCGTCACCGTCACGCGTGGCGCCGTCGCGTCACCGGCGCCGAGACCGTTCCCACGACCGAGACCGGGATGTGGGGCAACACCGTGACATCCACCTTCGTGCGCTGCCACGCGGAATACGTGTGCGACCAGTGCGGCGCCATCCGGGAGGAGGGCAACTGCACGTGTGACACCTCGCGCGCGGAGCACTGCGCCGTTCGCCTGGAGTGGCTCGCCGGGACTCCGCCCCCCGCCGTCGAGGGAGTGGCCGTAATGGCTGCGCGTGCAGCGTGAACGTCAGCGTCACCGTCACGATCCGCCGCCGATGAGGGACGCGGTCGACTCTCCGGGCGGCGGCTTCGGGGCCGGCGCTTCACTCATCTCCGGAAGACGGGCAAGGGAGGCACCGCAGTATCTCAGCCGCCGACGCGCGTTCTGACCTAGAATCACCCCCGGAAGGAGCGCCACGATGAAGGCTGTGCTTGTTCCGGTATTCCTTGTCCTTACGCTGATCGCCGCGGCAGTCCCGCTGTCCGCGCACCACCAGTGGCCCGTCAGTCGCGCCCGGCTCGTCACCGTGAAGGGCGTGGTGAAGGACTTCAACTGGGTGAACCCGCACCCGATGATCACGCTGCAGGTCCAGGCCGACAACGGCCAGATGGAGCAGTGGCTGATCGGCGGTCCCGCGCTCAATCGGATGGAAGCGAGCGGCTGGACCAGGACGACGGTGAAGCCGGGCGACGTGATCACCGGCACCGGCTACCAGTTCGCCGACGGCCAGAAGATCATCCGGCTCGAACACGTCGTGCTCGCCGACGGGAAGACCATCAACGTCTACGGCCGTTAAGTCATCCGCCGGCGTGGTACCCCTCAACCCGGTACTGAAGGAGGCCCCATGCGCGTGGTGTCGAAGGCCGTCCTGGTCCTGGCGATCACGGCCTTCCTGCCGTCGTTGGCGTTTGCGCAAGGCACTCTCACGGGCGCCGTGAGAGACGAATCGGGCGCCGTGCTGCCCGGTGTCACCGTCGAGGCGGCCAGCCCCGCCTTGATTGAAAAGGTACGCACGGCCATCACCGATGGCACGGGGCAGTACCGCATCACCGGCCTCAACCCCGGCACCTACTCCCTGACCTTCACGCTCCCGGGCTTCAGGGTGATCAGGCGCGACGGCATCGAGCTCAGTGGCACCGCCACGCTGGCGATTCCGGCCGAGATGAGCGTCGGGACGCTCGAGGAGACGGTCACCGTCACCGGCGAGACGCCGGTCGTCGACGTGCAGACCACGCAGCGCGAGACGGTGCTGAGCGCCGACGTCGTCGCCGCCATCCCCGGCAACCGCTCGGTCGGCACGCTGCTCAACGCGGTGCCCGGCCTCACCGTCAACGACGGGGCGCTGGCCGCCTCGCCGACGATGACGTTCTTCGCCGCGCGCGGCGGCCCGATCAACGAAGGGCGCATGACGATCAACGGCATGACCGTGGCCGCCCCGTTCAACGGCGGCGGCGTGTCCACCTACATCCTCGACTCGATCAACGTGGACGAGGTGTCGGTGTCGGTCGCCGGCGGCCTCGGCGAGTCGGACATCGGCGGCCCGGTGATGAACCTGGTGCCGCGCTCCGGCGGCAACACGTTCCGCGGGCAGGCGTTCGTCAACAACGCCGGCGACTGGTCGCGCGGCAACAACCTGACCGACGAGCTGCGCGCGGTGGGTCTCAGGGAACCTCCCGGGATCATCGGCTCCTACGACTGGAGCGCGTCGTACGGCGGCCCGATTCAGCGCGATCGCATCTGGTTCTTCGGCAGCTATCGCCAGCTCGATACGGCGTCGTCGGTCCAGGGTGTCGTCGCGAACCGGAACACCTCCGACGCGTCGCGGTGGGACTGGGTGGGGGACGCCAGCGTGAACGCACGGCAGCTGCAGGGACGCGAGACGTACATCGCGCGCGTCACGATGCAGGTCACCCCGCGCAACCGCGTCTCGTTCAACCAGGAATACCAGCGCCGCTGCGAAGGGTCGCCGCTGAAGGTGGACACCGACGGCTGCAACACGCGCGGCGACAACTGGATCGCGGCCGGCACGGCGACGGTCTCGCCCGAGGCGAACCCGAACTACTTCGGCAACACGCCCTACTACGTGACGCAGGGGACCTGGAGCGCGCCGTTGACGAACCGGCTGCTCCTCGAGGCCGGCGTCACGCGCTTCTCGTTCAAGGGCGGGACGACGGGCCGGCAGCCTCCGGACGGCGTGTTCGATCTGATCTCCGTCGTCGAGCAGTCCACCGCGATCAATCCCGCGACCGGGCTGCCGTTCGCGCCGCGCGCGAACTATACCTACCGCGGCGTGCCGGCGATCAGCCCCAACTACGCCAACCCGAACAACTGGCGCGCCTCGGCCTCCTACGTCACCGGGTCGCACGATCTGAAGGTCGGCTATCAGGGCGCCTACATCCGCGTGAACTTCTTCTTCACCACTCCCGATGCCGGGCTGCAGTACCGCTTCAACCAGGGCGTGCCGAATCAGTTCACGTTCCGGCTGCCGGACTGGAATACGGCGGACCGCACGGGGACCTCTGCCTTTTACGTCCAGGACCGGTGGACGCGGGGGCGGCTGACGCTGCAGGGCGCGCTGCGCTACGACCGCGCGTGGAGCTTCAGCCCGGCTGAGGGCAACGGCACGACGAAAACCTCGCCGTTCAACGCCGCGCCGATCAGGTTCGAGCGCACGCCCGGCGTTGATGCATTCAACGACGTCACGCCGCGGTTCGGCGCCGCCTACGACGTGTTCGGCGACGGCCGCACGGCGCTCAAGTTCAACCTGGGCAAGTACCTCGATGCCGCCACCAACGACAGCGAGTACACCAGCAACAACCCGGCGGTCCGCATCGTCCGGACCGCGGCGCGGAACTGGAACGACACCAACGGCAACAAGGTGGTGGACTGCACCATCATGAACTTCGCCGCCAACGGAGAGTGCGCGGCGCTGACCGGCGACCTGCTGAACTTCGGCGCCGTCTCCGGCAACGTCCAGCAGGTCAACCAGGACACGCTGCGCGGGTGGGGCGTGCGGCAGGCCGACTGGCAGTGGGGTGTCACGCTGCAGCAGGAGCTGATCCCGCGCGTGTCGGCGGAGGTCGCCTACAACCGCCGCTGGTTCCTGGGCAACAAGGTCATCGACAACCGCCTGCGGGGGCCCGAGGACTACCAGCCGTTCACGCTCACGGCGCCGCGCGATAACCGGCTGCCCGGCGGCGGCGGGTACCCGATCACGGTGTCGATGGTCACGGCGGCGGCCGCCTCGCGCGGCGCGCAGAACTACGTCACCTTCGAGGAGGACTTCGGCCCGGCGCGCTCCCAGTACTGGCACGGCGTGGACTTCACGGTCAACGCGCGCCTCCGCCAGGGGCTGACGCTGCAGTTCGGCACGCAGACCGGCCGGTCGGTCGAGGATGCCTGCGAGACCGCGCGCGTCAGCGACGTCGCGGTGGTCGCCGTCGGCGGTGCGTTCATTCCCGCGCTCGGCCGGACGCTGACCAACGGCGGCGTGATCAAGGACCTGCGCAACTGCCTGGATGCCGATCCGTGGCAGACGACGATCCGCGGGCTCGGCTCCTACACCGTGCCGAAGGTGGACGTGCTCGTCAGCGCCACCGTGCGCTCGCAGGCGCCGCTCGAGCGCATCGCCACGTGGCAGGTGCCGAACTCGGTGATCCAGGCCGCCGCGGGCCGGCTGCCCCCGGGCGGCCTCGCCACCGGCTTCACGACCATCGAGATCCTGGACAACGACCACCGCCTGTACGCGGACAACCGGCGCACGCAGATCGACATGCGCTTCGCGAAGATCCTGCGGTGGGGCCAGCGGCGCTTCGACGTGGGCGTGGACCTGGGCAACCTGCTCAACACGAACTACACGACGACGTACGAGAACATCTACCAGTTCAGCGCCAACAACGCGGGCAACGGCGGGACGTGGAACAACCCGACCGCGATCTACACGCCGCGCTTCGTCCGGTGGAACCTGACGGTCGATTTCTGAGACTCGTCCTGCCGGTGGTGCTCGCGGCCGGCGCGGCCACGCTCTTCGCGGCGGAACTCGTCGTGATGAGCGCGGGCGCGCTGGAAGCGGGCGTGACGCAGCTCGCCGCCCAGTACCGGCGTGACACCGGTGACGTCGTCCGCATCGAGATCGGCAACGCGCCGCAACTGACGGCGCGGCTCGCGGCCGGCGACGCCGCCGACGTCCTCATCGCGCCCGCGGCCGTCGTCGACCAGGCGATCGCGGATCGCCGCGCCGCTGCCGCGTCGCGCACGACGGTCGGCCGCGTCGGCGTGGCGGTGGTCGTTCGCGCCGGCGCGGCCACACCCGACGTCTCGTCCGCTGATGCGCTGCGCCGCGAACTGCTCGCGGCGGACGCGGTCATCTACAACCAGGGCTCGAGCGGCACGTACATCGAGACGCTGCTCGCGCAGCTCGGCATCGCCGATCGCGTCGAGGCGAAGACCGTCCGCGTCCTCAATGGGGAGGCGGTCATGGAGCGCCTCGCGGCCGCGCGCGGCAGCGAGCTCGCGTTCCTCGCGAGGTCAGACGCCATCCGGGCAACAGGTCTGCAGTATGCCGGTCCGCTGCCTGCGCCGCTGCAGAACTTCACCACCTACGACGCGGTGGTGATGCACGCCGCGCGCGAGCCGGTCGCCGCCTCGGCGTTCCTCCGCTTCATCACCACTGCCGCCGCGCGGCGGACGCTGCGCGACGCCGGCGTCGAATAGATGGCTCTGCGGCTGACCATCGCCTTCTGGGATTACGACCGGGTCCGCCCGCTGATCGACCGGACGATCGTGCCGGACGGCATCGAGCTGACGCCGGTCATCTCGAGGCCGAGCGAGACGTTCTTCCGCATGCTGCGCCACAAGGCGTTCGACGTCTCGGAGCTGTCGTTCTCCAACTACACGATGCTCCGCGCGCGGGGCGACGACTCGTTCATCGCCATCCCGGTGTTTCCCTCGCGGCTCTTCCGGCACTCCTGCATCTACGTGAACCGGCACGCGGGGATCAGTCAGCCGGCGGATCTCGTCGGCACGCGCATCGGGGTTCCCGAGTACTCGATGACGGCCGCGGTATTCGCGCGCGGCCTGCTGCTGCACGAGTACGGCGTGGCCCCCGAGACCAGCGAGTGGTTCAGCGGCACGCAGGACGGCCTGCAGCGGCCGACGCGCATCGACTTCGACCTGCCCGGCGTGAAGCTCACACGAATGCCCCTCGAGCAGGACATGGGCCCGATGCTCGAGCAGGGGACCCTCGACGCCATCATCTCGCCCAACGCGCCGCAGGCGCTCGCCCGTCCCGGGTCGCCGGTGCGCCGGTTGTTCGAGGACTACCGGCGGGTGGAAAAAACCTACTTCGAGAAGACCGGCATCTTTCCGATCATGCACGTCATCGTCGTGCGCAGGGACGTGTACGACGCGAACCCGTGGATGGCCAGGAGCCTCTTCGACGCGTTCGAGCGGGCGAAGCAGTGGGCGTACGAGCAGCTCGTCGAGATCGACGCGCTGAAGATCACGCTGCCCTGGATCGTGGCCGAGACGGAGGAGACCCGCCGGAGCATGGGTGAGGACTTCTGGCCGTACGGGGTCGAACGTAACCGGCGCTCGCTGGAGACGCTGCCCCAGTACCTGTTCGAGCAGCACCTCGCGCCGCGTGTCGTCCCGATCGAGGAGCTCTTCGCGCCGCTGTCGCCTTAGCGCGGTTTCGACTTCTTCGTAGTGTCCGGCTTTAGCCGGACCACACACGGCGGTGCCGATCGACGTGGTCCGGCTCAAGCCGGACACTACGACGTTTCAGAAACCGCTCTAGTGCACGAATACTTTCGCGAAGCGGATCTGCGCGGTGAGGTGATTGTCGTGGAGCCGCTGCAGCCAGAGCTCCACGTTGCCGACGGGCGGCACCTTGACGGTCGCGGTGACGAACGGCTTGTGCTGCCACACCGCGCCGCGTGACTGATAGGCGCCGTAGCCGGCTCCCAGGCGGAACCGGGGAAAGTCGTACTCGACCCAGGGCCGCCGTGCGGGATGCCGCTGTGGCCAGACGTGCAACTGCGGCAAGAGCTGCACCTGCGCCCGATAACACGCCGGACCGGCGGCGCGCGGCGTCCGTCGCGCGCCGCCCATGACTTACACTGTCGGCTCCAGCAGAGGAGCGTATGGACAGTCCAGCATCACGTCGTGATTTCCTGCAGCAGGCGGCCGCGGCAGCGGGCGCCGCCGCGACGCTCGGGTTGAACGCGGTACCGGTCCAGGCACAGGCGCCCCCACCGGACGGGGCCTCGAAGTTCGCCAGACTGCGCGCGCTGCTGCGCGCGCCGGGCCTGCTCACCGCGCCCGAGGCGTACACCGTCATCGCCGGCAAGCTCGCGGAGGCGCGCGGCTTCGACGCCGTCTACATCGGCGGCAACATGATGTCGATGACGTACCTCGGCGCCCCTGACTGGGGCATCATCACGACCACCGACATGGTCGAGATCGCCGGCCGCATCGCGCGCGAGGTGCGGATTCCCGCGATCGTGGACGCCGACCAGGCGGGCGAGACGTCGCTGAACGTCTATCGCACGGTGCAGCTCTACGAGCGCGCGGGCATCGCCGCGCTGCATATCGAAGACAGCGTCAACCCGAAAAAGATGGAAACGTGGGCCGGCCCGGGCGGACCGACCACGAGCGCGCTGCAGACGGTCGAGCGGATGCGCGAGCGGCTCGAGGCGGCGGTGGACGGGCGGACGAACCGCGACTTCGTCATCATCGGCCGCACGGTTGCCGAGGATCTCGACACAGTCATCCGCCGCGGCCAGGCGTTCGCCCGCGCGGGCGCCGACGTCGTCATGAACAGCCTCACCGGGTTCAGCGCGGAGCAGATCAACCGGATCGCCGGCGAGCTGCCCGTGCCGCTGCTCGGCATCGGCGTGGCGAAGCCGCTGCTGACGAACACGCGGATGAAGGTCAACATCCACCCCAACATGGTGTCGCAGCCGGCGATGGCGCTGTGCGACGCGATGCTGCAGGAGCTGCGGACCAACGGCGAGGTGACACCGCGCCCGACGCTGTCGGCGGACATCCTCAGCCGCGTGTCGAATTCGACCACCTATGCGGAGCTCGCCAGGCGATGGCTGTCCGTTCCGTAGCCGCGCTCGCGTGCGTACTGGCGATGGCGGCGGCCGCGTGCTCGCAGGCGCCCTCTGAACCGCAGCCCGCACCCGGATCGACCGCCACGCTGTTCGAAGGCGCGCGGCTCATCATCGGCGACGAGCAGGCGCCGATCGAAGGCTCCGCGTTCCTCGTCGAGAACGGCGTCTTCACGCGCGTCGGCCGCAGGGGAGAGGTCACGGCGCCCGATGGGGCCGCGCGCGTGGACCTGACGGGCAAGACCGTCATGCCGGCGATCGTCGACGCGCATGCGCATCTCGGCTACCGCAAGGGCGCAAGCTTCACGGCCGAGAACTACACGCGCGAGAACCTCATCGATCACCTTCAGCGCTTCGCGTATCACGGCGTGACGACCGTGATGAGCATGGGCGCCGAGCGGGAAGCCGGCTTTGCGCTCCGCGACGAGCTGAGAGCCAATCCCCTGCCGAACACCGCCCGGTTCCTCACCGCGGGCCGCGGCCTGGCGATGCCGCTCGGCGGGCCGGCGCCGCCGCTGCGCGACGCGCCCTACGGCGTCACGACGCCGGAGGAGGCCCGCGCCGCCGTCCGCGAGCTCGAGGCGCGCAACATCGATCAGTTCGTGAAGATCTGGGTGGACGATCGCGAGGGCACGGTGAAGAAGCTCACGCCGGAGATCTACACCGCGGCCATCGACGAGGCGCACGCGCAGGGCCTCGTCGCGGTCACGCACGCCTTCGCGCAGGACGACGTCAAGGGGATCATGCGGGCGGGCATCGACGGACTGGTGCACCCGCCGTGGCGCGACGGCACGGCGATGGACGAGGAGCTGATCGGGCTGTTCCGCCGGCGCCCGAACGTCTTCGTCTTCCTCACGCTCTGGAGCACGCGCAACGACATCTTCGGCCGGCGGCCCGCGTGGATCGACGATCCGCTGCTGCGCGAGACGTTCTCCGCCGAGGAGATCGCCGCGCTCGAACGGCCGGCCGCGCCTGCCGACGCCGCCGCCCGCTGGAAGGCCGGCATCGTCCCGCGTGGCGTGCAGGCGCTGAAGGCCGCCGGCATCCGGTTCGGGCTGGGCGACGATGCGGGCGCGACCAACGGGGCGTTCTACTTCGGCTTCGGCTCGCACATCGAGATGGCGAGCATGGTCGAGGCCGGGCTCACGCCGGCGGAAGCGATCACGGCGGCCACGCGCAACCCGGCGGAATTTCTGAAGCTCACGGAGGTCGGCACCGTGGCGGCAGGGAAGAGCGCCGACTTCCTGGTCCTCGACGCCAACCCGCTCGAGGACATCGACAACACGCGGCGGATCTCGGCCGTCTACATGCGCGGGGCGGCGGTGGACCGCGCGGCGCTGCGCACGAAGTTCGAGGCCGCGAAGACGCCGGCCCTCACGCTCCTCAGCGGTAACGGCCCGCGCGTGGCGGTGGCCGGCATCGCGTCGCAGTTCGAACGCGCGACCGGGCGCCGCGTCAACGTCCGCTTCGCGGTGAATCCCGAGACGCAGCGGACGATCGAAGCCGGCGAGCCGTGCGACGTCGCCGTGCTCAACCCGGAGAACCTCGACGCGCTGATCAGGAAGGAGAAGGTCGTCGCGGCCACGCGTACGGTGATCGGCCGCGCCGGCATCGGCATGGGCATGCGCGAGGGCGCGCCCAGGCCCGACATCTCCACCACCGCGGCGTTCACAAAGACCTTGCTCGGCGCGACATCGGTCGCCTATCCCGGCGACGGCGCCAGCGGCCGCTACTTCGTCAGCCTCGTCGATCGCCTCGGCATCACGCGCCAGATGAAGCCGAAGATGAAGCCGATGCCCGGCGAGTACAACGTCGAAGTCGTCGCCGACGGCGGCGCCGAGTACGTCGTCGTCGTGGCGTCGCGCATCACGGGCGTGAAGGGCGTGCAGCTGGTCGGCCGCATCCCGCAGGAGCTGCAGACGTGGATCGGGTTCACCGGCGGCGTGTGCGCGAACACGCGTGACGAGGTGGGCGCGAGCGAGCTGCTCCTGTCCTTCACGACGCCTGCCGCCAGGCGGGTGCTCGAGGCGGCGGGCATCGAGCCGTTCGTCGAGTAACTTCCCACCAAGGACACGAAGACGGTTTTGCCACAAAGCCGTCTACACCCGGATCACGACACAAAGGACACCAAGGCAACGTTCGACCGGCCGGCCTGCGCAGCAGGCCGAGAGCGCGAACGTCGAGAGCGCGAGCACAAGCCGCTTCGACGGGCAGATCGGCTTGTGCTCGCGCTCTCGACGTTCGCGCTGCCGCCTTCGGCGGCGCGGTCGAACGTCGTCCTTTGTGACCTTTGTGAAAAAGCTTTAGTGGCCTTTGTGGCTGATCGTCTTTGTGCTCTTAGTGGGCTCAGGCCGTCGCGAGCGCGGCCGCCGGCGCCTTGGAGAACGTGCGTCGGCCGAAGGTGAGGAACGACGTGCCGGCGGCGACGCAGAGCAGGCCGGCGATCCAGAACGCCGTCTGGTAGTCGCCGGTCACCTGGCGGATGGTGCCGGCGCCGATCGCCGCCATCGAGGCGCCGAGCTGGTGGCTGGCCCCGATCCATCCGTAGATCACGCCGGTGTTCTCGCGGCCGAACGCCTCGCTCGTCAGCCGGACGGTCGGCGGCACGGTGGCGATCCAGTCGAGACCGTAGAACACCGCGAACCACGCCAGCTGGCTGCCGCCGCTCTGCAGCGTCAGCGGCAGGAAGAGCAGCGAGATCCCGCGCAGCGTGTAGTAGCCGAAGAGCAGGTGACGGCTCGAGTAGCGGTCGGTCAGCCAGCCCGAGGCGGTGGTGCCGATGATGTCGAAGATGCCCATCATCGCCAGCAGCTGCGCCGAGCGCACCTCCGCGATGCCGTAGTCGTGGCAGGCGGCGATGAGGTGCGTGCCGATGAGGCCGTTGGTGCTCGCGCCGCAGACGAAGAACGTCCCCGCCAGGATCCAGAACGCGCGCGACCGCATCGCGAAGCCGAGCGCCGCCATCGGCGCCATCGGCCTCGGTCCCGTGTCCGGCGGCGCGTCGTGCGGGCGACCGTAGCGCCGCAGCCCGAGGTCTTCCGGCCGGTCGCGCATGAAGACCAGCACGACCACGAAGACCACGGCCGCCGCGCCGGCGACGAGGAGCGCCGCCGCGCGCCAGCCGCGCTCGGCGGCGAGCTGCGCGAGCAGCGGGAGGAAGATCAGCTGTCCCGTCGCGTTGGCGGCGGAGAGCACGCCCAGCACGAGGCCGCGCCGCGCGTCGAACCAGCGGTTGGCGATGATGGCCGCCAGCACCATCGACGTCACGCCCGTGCCCGTGCCGACCAGCACGCCCCACAGCAGCGTGAGCTGCCACTGGTTCTGCATGCGCGTGGTGAGCGCGACCGAGATGCCGAGCAGGGCGAGCGCGCCGAGCACGACGCGGCGCAGTCCCCACCGGTCCATCACCGACGCGGCGAAGGGGCCGAGCAGCCCGAAGAGCGCGATGTTGATCGCCACCGCCCCCGAGACGACCGTCCGCGTCCACCCGAACTCCGCCTCGAGCGACACCATCAGCACGCCCGGCGTGGCGCGGATGCCCGCCGTCACGAGCAGCACGACGAAGGTGACGCCGGCGATGACCCAGGCGTAGTGGACGCGCGTGCGCATCGCCCTACGGTAGCAGGTGGGAAAAACGGATTGTCAGGGTGACGCCGGGAGGGCGGCTGCCTGCGCGCTGCCGTCGGCGAGCCGCTTCGACAGCCAGTCGGGCAGGCGCTTGCGCGCGAGGCGGAAGAGATCCACGCCGGTGTGGACGTACGGCAGCCGCTCGCGGCGCCCGTTGCGATCGACCTCGCGCCACAACACGCCGACGTTCACCACCTTGCCGTAGTGCACGGTGAAGCCGACGCCGGGACGCTGCTCCTCGCGCAGCGAGACGGATCCGGAGACGCCCCACCAGCGCAGCTCCTCGCCGGCCGACGCGGGCCAGCGGTACCAGACGTGGCCGAGCGCCTGGACGAGCGCGCTTTCCTTGCCGGTCACGTAGTCGCCGTTGGCGCCGCCGCGGCCCATCTCCACGCCGACCTCGGGATGCAGCAGGACCCACTGCCGGCGCGGCGGGTTCTGGATGTCGCTGCGCGCCGCGGTGGTGAGCCCGTTGAGCGCCATCTCCCACGGATACTGCGATCGGCCGTCGAACACGTACTGGCGCCAGCGCTCCGCGGCGGCGGCGATGGCGGCCACGGCGGCGGCGCGGTTGGGGCGCGCCATCTCGCGGAGCAGCCGCTCGGCCACGGTGACGCGGTGCATGAAGTCCTGGAAGCGCGCGGCCGGCAGCGCCTCGACCTCCTCCGCCGTCACGACAAACTGCCGTCCGCTGAACCACGTCTCGTCCACGAGCTGGAACAGGCCCGTGGGGCGGGTGTCGAGAATGGTGTTCACGATCGCGTTCTTCGACGCCTCGTCGGTCGCGGCAGCCAGCTTCGCGTCTTCGCCGGCGAACCGCGCGGCCATCTCGCGCAGCGCGGTGACGAGGTTCGCGCGCGTCCTGTCCCCCGCGGGCCAGGCCGTGCTCGTGTCGAGCTCGCTGGCGAGCTCGGTGAAGAGGCGGCCGTAGCTCCAGGTGCCGAGGAGATCGGCGTGGCGCCGCCGCACGCTCTCGTACGACGCCTCGTGGGCGGGTGCTGCTTTCCATGCGGTGACGTCGTTGACCTGCGCGAATGCGGCCTGGGCCGTGATGAGGACGAGCAGCCACGCTCCAGCCGCGACGTGTCGCATGCGGGTCACTGGCGGAACTCCTGGAGGAGCTTGTAGACGTTGAGGAGCATCCGCACGAACGCCCGCGTATCCGGATCCTCGCCGACGGTCACCGTCTCTCGCGCCAGCGCCACGAGGTGCGCCCTCGCCTTGTCCACCTGCGCGATCCGGAACTGCGGGAAGTTGTCGGGGTGGATCGCGTCGCGGAATTCCTCGTCGGTCACCGCCGAGCGCCTGACCACCTTGCGCAGGATCGGCACGTGCACTCTCGGGTTCGCCAGGTAGTGGCTGAACCCGTGGATGTTGACGTCGTGGTAGTGCGAGACGACCTCGAGCGAGTAGCCGTTCCAGCCGACGGCGTCGAAGCGCCGCGGGATGGCCACCGGGTCGTACTCGTGCCGGAAGTTCCAGTACGTGCCGCAATACGACGCCGGGTCCTCGGCTGGTCCGGGCCGGACGATGGAGGTGTAGGCGCGGGCCATGCCGGCGTCGGTGGATTCGAGCAGCCGCGACGTGTTGGCCAGCATGAAGACGTGCTGGAACCGCCAGTGGCGCGGGTGGAAGGGGTTGGCCACGTTGCCCCACCTCGTCGTGCCGAGATAGTGGAGGCAGTCGTGGGCGACGGCGGTGCCCAGGCTGTGGGCCAGCACCGAGCACGTCGCGCTGCCGTTCGCGTCGAACTCGGCCTCGATGCGCGTGGCCAGCTCGTTGATGATGTAGGTCCGCACCATCTGGCGGTAGGGCAGCGACAGCTTGTAGAGCACCACGTCGGCGACGTGGCTCCACCAGAACTGCTCCTCCGTCGCGTCGGCGAGCCACCCGAGCGCCGTCTGCAGCTGTCCCGAGGCGTCGAGGTCATTGACCGCGTTGGCGTTCTGCTGCCAGTCGGCGATGACCTGCGTGAAGATCGGGTCGTAGTGGATCGACACCATCTCCACGCGGGTTTCGAGGCGGCGATCGCCGAAGTACGCGTACTGCCGGCTCGCCGCCTTCAGCGCCTCGATGGGACCGCCCGCGGCTTCCGCCCAGTCGGTCGCGTGCTTGCCGACGCCGTGGACGAAGAACAGGATGTGGCTCATGGGCCCGTGTGCGGCATCCTACTCTGGAGAAACGAGACGGAATACAATCGCGAACGCCGGGGGGACATTCCATGTGCAAGGGTCTGTCGGTGGCGTGCCTGACGGCCTGGCTCGCTGCGCAGGTAGGAGTCATGAAGAAGAACGCGCTGTTGATTGCCGGGTCGCTTGCTGCCGCGTTGATCGTTCCCGCGCACGCGCAGCGGCCCGCGTTTGTCCCCGCCACCGACGCGGTGCTGACCAACCCGGATCCCGCCGACTGGCTGCACATCAGCCGGACGCAGGATCAGCATCGCTACAGCCCGCTGAGCCAGATCAACCAGGGCAACGTCGCGCAGCTCCGCATGGCGTGGTCGCGCGGCCTGCCGCCGGGCGTGCAGGAGTCCACGCCGATCGTCTACCGCGGCGTCATGTACGTGATGGCGCCTGGTGGCCGCGTGCAGGCGCTCGACGCGACCAACGGCGATCTGATCTGGGAGTACCGCCGCGAATATCCGCAGGGCGTCGCCGCCGCCGCCGCGCGCGCCAAGAACCTCGGCATCTTCGAGGACATGATCTACTTCGGCGCGCCCGACGGCTTCCTCGTCGCCCTCGACGCCGCCACCGGCCGGCTGCGCTGGGAGACGAAGATCGACAACGGCCAGATCACCGCCGGCGGCCTGCTCGTCGCCGACGGCAAGGTGATCTCCAACCGCACCTGCCAGCAGTCGCGGCGCGACTTCGCCTTCCTTGCCGCGCACGACGCGCGCACCGGCAAGGAGGTGTGGCGCTTCTACACGACGGCCGCGCCGGGTGAGCCGGGCGGCGATACGTGGGGACAGATTCCCGTCGAGCAGCGCGCAGCGTGTCCCTGGGGCCTGCCCGGCTCCTACGATCCCGTGCGGAAGATCGTCTACTGGGGCGTCGCGAACCCGAACCCGTACACGCGCTTCAAGCGCCACGGCCGCTACGACGAGATCTCGCCGATGTCGCCGACCGAGCTGTACAGCAACTCGACGCTCGCGCTCGACGTCGCCACCGGCAAGCTCGCGTGGTACTTCCAGGAGCTGCCGGGCGACGACTGGGACGCCGACCACAATCAGGAGCGCCTGCTGATCCGCACGCGCGTCAACCCGGATCCGAAGCACGTCAAGTGGATCAACCCGGACATCGCGCGCGGCACCGCGCAGGACGTGGTGATCACGGTCGCCGAGGCCGGCGGCATGTTCGCGCTGGATCGGCAGACCGGCCGCTTCCTCTGGGGCAGGCCGTTTCCGTTCGACGTGCCCGAGTTCAACTTCAGCGTGGTGGACGTCAAGACGGGGAAGACCGGCGCCAACCCCGAGAAGATGTTCCGGCGCGACCGCGAGACCGTGCTCGAGTGCTTCCACAACACGCGGAGCCTCTGGCAGATCGCGTATCACCCGGGCAAGAACGCCATCTACGTCCCGTTCCACGACCAGTGCCTGTCGATGGAGTCGGTGAACGACAGCCCGACCGGCTACGGACGCCGCGTCGGCGTGCCGCGCCCCGGGTCCGACCCGAACAGGTTCATGAACATGGCGCGGATCGACGCGTCCACGGGCGAGATGCGGATCATCTACTCGCAGCCGCAGCCGGTGAACGGCTCGGCGCTGGCCACCGCGGGCGACCTCGTGTTCTTCGGCGACCTCAACCGCCGCTTCCGCGCGCTCGACGCCGACAGCGGCACGGTGCTGTGGGAGGCGGTGGTCGGCGGGATGATCGTCAACAGCACGATCACCTACGCGGTGAACGGCAAGCAGTACGTGATGATCTTCACCGGCAACGCGCAGTCGGCGACCTCGGGGCCGCTCGAGGTGATGCCGAAGGCGATCCCCAACCCGGTGCCCGCCCACAACGCGATCTACGTGTTCGCGCTGCCGTGACGGATCGCACGCGGCGGCCGTTCGCGCTGGATGAGGCCGTCGCCATCCTGTCGCGGACGCCCGCCACGCTCGACGCGCTGCTGCGCGGCCTGCCCGACGGATGGACGTCGGCGCACGAAGGCGGCGACACCTGGAGCCCGTTCGACGTCCTCGGCCACCTCATTCACGGCGAGCGGACGGACTGGATGCCCCGCGCCCGCATCATTCTCGAGCACGGCGAGGCGCGCGCCTTCGAGACCTTCGATCGCTTCGCGCAGTTCCGCGAGTCGGAAGGAAAGACGCTGCCGCAGCTCCTCGACGAGTTCGGGGCGCTGCGCCGCGAGAGTCTTCGCGCGCTGGCCGCGCTGCACGTCACTGACGCGGCCCTCGACCGCCGCGGCCGCCATCCGGCGCTCGGCGTCGTGACGCTGCGGCAGCTCCTCGCCACGTGGGTCGCCCACGACCTCGATCACCTCGTCCAGATCTCGCGCGTGATCGCGAAGCAGTACGCGGAGGAAGTCGGCCCCTGGCGGGAGTACCTGCGGGTGATCAGCGGCGCTCAGGGGTAGGGCCGACCCCGCGGTCGGCCCCTACACGTACAGCGGACGCCCGGACGTCAGCGCCATCCAGCCGCGGATGACCCGGTAGACGAACCAGACGGTCACGATCCCGAGCGGCACCCAGACGACGAAGATGCCGAGGCCGAGCGTGAGCAGCACGAACAGCCCGCACAGGCAGACCCACATCAGGCCGTACCAGAAGGTGCGGATCTGCCAGCGGAAGTGCGACTCCAGCCACGTGCCCCGCGCCTCGGCGCGCTTCACGTAGTTGAGGATCACGGCGATGATCGAGGGCCAGCCGGTGAGGAACGCGCCGATCACGGTGGCGGCGCCGAGGATGCCCGTCAGGATGCTGAACGCGTGCAGCAGGTAGATGCCCTGCGTCCAGGTGTACAGCGAGCCGGTCGTCACGTTCGTGTTCATGAGATGGCTCCGGGTATCATCACGATCTTCTACGAGGGTATACATGAAAAAGGTCCTGGGCGGGATGGTCGCGGCTCTGGCGCTGGCGGCGCCCGGCTGCTCGAGCGGCGCGGCGCAGAACCCGCCCGCGCCGTACAAGCTCGGCATGTTCCAGGAGGGCGGCCGCGCGTTCGCCGGCCTGGTGGTCGGCGACTCGCTGGTCGTCGATCTGTCGCGCGCCAACGTGAACGCGCCGGCGACGCTGCACGAGCTCATCGCCGGCTGGGACGGCGCGATGGCCGATCGACTCGGCCGCCTCGCCGGCGACGCGCAGCGCCAGGCGCCCTCGTTCGCGTTCCAGCTCGCGCAGGTGAAGACGCTGGTGCCGATCCCCGATCCGGACGCGATCCTGATGGCCGCGCGCAACTACGCCGAGCATGCCAACGAGATGGCGCAGGCCGGACGCACCCTGGGGACGACGACGGTGATCGACGAGAAGGTGCGGGTCGGGATTCCGGGACTGTGGACGAGGCAGGCGAACGACCCGCGCGGCAACCCGTATCTCTTCCCGAAGCTGAAGTCGTCGCTGATTGCGGACAGGGACGCGATCGTGCTCCCGCCGGGCCGCGAGAAGATCGACTACGAGTGCGAGCTCGTCGCGGTGATCGGCCGCCAGGCAAAACGGGTGCCGCTCGACCGCGCGCTCGACTACGTCTTCGGCTACATGGCGATGACCGACGTGTCGGACCGCGAGGACCGCGCCGACGGCCGCTACGGATCCGACTGGCTGATCAGCAAGAGCTACGACACGTTCGGCCCGAGCGGCCCCTTCATCGTCCCCGCCGCCTTCGTCGGCGATCCGCAGAACCTGCGCGTCCGCTACACGCTGAACGGCAGCGTGATGCAGGACGACAGCACCGCGCTCATGACGCACACCGTGCGCGACCTCGTGACCTACGCGTCGAACATCTCGACGCTGCGGCCTGGCGATCTGCTCGGCACCGGCACGCCCGGCGGCGTGGGGGAGGGGCGGACGCCGCCCGTGTACCTGAAAGGCGGCGACACGGGCGTGTGCGCGATCGAGAAGATCGGGTCGCTTACCAACCCGGTCCGGAGATCGTGAGGAAGAACTCCATGAGGATTTCGTCGTCGTCGCGGCCGTCGATGACGACCTGCGCCTGCAGGCGGCCGCAGTCGGCAAACCCGAGGCGGCGGTAGAACGCCTGAGCGGAGGCGTTGGAGGCGCGCACGGCGATCACGAATTTCCGGTAGCCGGCCGCGGCCGCGAAGCGCGTCGTCTCTCCGAACAGGGCGCGGCCGACGCCGCGGCCGCGCCAGGCCGGCAGTACGAACGTCCCGAGCTGCCCGACGTGCGCCATGGAGTCGAGCACCGTGGAGTAGCGGTCGAGGCTCTGATAGCCGACCACCTCGCCCGTGTCCGTTGCGGCGAGATGGAACGCGTCGCGCGGCGAGAGCGACGCCAGGTAGCGCCGCTGCTCGGCGACGCTCCACGGCCGATCGATGGCGGAGTGGACGCGCTCGGCCGTGACCGCCTGCAGCACCGCCGCGATCCGTTCGGCGTCATCGGCCGTCGCGCGGCGCACGTGCAACCCGGCGTCGGGCATCGGCGCGGTCAGCTGGCGAATCGCTGGGCGGCGCGGGCGCGCGCCCTGGCGGCCACGTCGTCGGTGGCCGGCGGATCGAAATTGAAGAGCGTGCGGATGTTGCGGCACATGCCGCCATTCTATCCGCACGCCTCCGGCTCCGGCGGCAGCATCCTGTTGATCGTCTCCGCCATCGACGGGTGTATCAGGCACGTGTACGACGTCGATCAGCGCGCTAGCGCGGTTTCGACTTCTTCGTAGTGTCCGGCTTTAGCCGGACACTACGACGTTTCAGAAACCGCTCTAGCGGAGTCCAAGTCTCCTGCCTTTGGCCAGCAACGTCACCGCCTCGCGGATGCGGCGCTCACGCGTCTCCGGCCGCTTCGCGACGTGGATCCAGACGACGAAGTTGCGGCGCTCCCCCGGCGGCAGTTCCTCGAAGAACGCCCACGCCTTCGCGTTGGCCTTGAACGCCTGTGCGATGTAGGCGGGCAGCAGCGGAATCGTCGGGCGCGGCGCGTAGCGGTTGGCGGTCGGCGCGGCCGCGCGTCCGGGCGGCGCCAGCCGTCCTTCGGCCTCGAGCGCCTTCCAGCGCGTGCGGTTCAGATCCGACCACTTGCTCGTGGGCCTGCGCGGCGTGACCTTGCGCAGGAAGCGGTCGTCGTCGAGCCGCTTGCCCAGGCTGTCGATCCAGCCGAAGCAGAGCGCCTCGCGGACGAAGTCCTCGTAGGCGAGCGACGGCTTGCCGGTGTGTGCCTTGTGGAAGATGACCCAGACGCCGGGGCTGGAGGCGTGGTGCGTCTGCAGCCACGCCCTCCAGCGGCGTCGATCGGGGATGTCGAGGAGTTCGAGGTCTATTGGATGGCCTTCTTCTGCTCGGCGATGAGGGTGTTCCAGTTCTTCTCCATGTTCGCCACCCACGCCTGGTAGCCGGCGGCGTCGAGGTACGGGTTCGGGTTGGCGCTCGCCTGCAGCCGCTTGTACTTGCCGGCCAGGTCGAAGAACCAGCTGTGCGACGCCAGGAAGATGTCCGGCTTGAGCGTCTTGTACTTCGCGATGCTCTGCGCGAAGTGGTCGGCGATCTCGGGATAGTTCTTGTTGCCGACGAGGCGCGCGTCCTCCTGCAGGCCGCCGCAGGCGATGAGCACGTTGTAGGTCCGGCCGGCGTCGGTGACCGGGAACGTCCACGTCGTGCAGCCGCGCGTGTGGCCGGGCGTGAGGTGCGCGGTCAGGTTCATCCCGCCGAAGGCGACGACCTCGCCGTCCTTGAGCACGCGATCGATGGCCTGCACCTTGCCGGCGGGCGACTTCATCCCCTTCATCGCCGGGACGTCCTGTTCCATCACCATCACCTGCGCGCCGCCGGTGAGATCCTTCACCATGCCGTTGGCCTGCTGGTGATCGCCGTGCGCGTGGCTGCCGAGGATGACCTTCACGTCGGCCCACGTGAACCCGAGCTTCTGGAGCGACTGCTCCATCAGCGGCACCGTCTCCTCGAAGTTGGTGTTGATGAGGATGTGTCCCTGCGGCGTGGTGATCAGGTACGAGTTCAGCGTGCCGGTGCCGACGTAATAGAGGTTGCCGACGATCTTGTGCGCCGGGAACGCGACGCGGTCCTGCGTGCGGTCCTCGGTGGTCTGGGCCGAGGCCGGAAGGGCGGCGGCGGCGAACACGGCGGCGAGCGCCAGCGCCCGCAGTGTCTTCAAAGCCATGCGAACTCCTATGTGGCAGGGGCAGGGCGGCGCCGTGCCCCTGCGTGAACGCTGAATCATATGCGAACCCACCCGTAGCGCGTGAAGCTCGGATCTTCGCCGACGGCCGCGTACTGTTCGCGGATCGTGTCGAGGTTGTCGGCGCGCGACGGCGGCAGCTCGAGCACCTTCTTGAGCCCGTCGGACATCCGCCGCTCGTAGTCGCGCGGCACGGGCTTGAAGCGCTCCTGCAGATTGCCGGAGGTCGCCATGCCGTAGAGCCGCGCCGAGTTGAGGCCGAGAATCCTGCGCTTGGCGTCCTGTGTCAGCTCCGGGTAGCCGTACTGCCTGCGCAGCGCCTCCGGGATCTGGAACCGCCACAGCGCGTCGATCTGCCACTGCGGCGATCCGTACCACACCGAGTCGGAGCCGAAGACGATCCGGTCCGGTCCCAGGTACTTCATCAGCTGTCCCATGATGTGCGCCGCCACCGTCGGGAACGTGACGATGGAGGAGGCCCACGTCGTGCCGATCTCCGCGTAGGTGTTCCGCAGCGGCGCCACGAGCTGCGCGTACTCGGTGGTCCAGCTGATGTCGGGCACGCCGTCGCGCAGCCGGCCCGAGCGGACCTCCTGCAGCGAGTCGTGGAGGAAGAACGGCGGCTGGATGCAGGCGTGGTAGGTGATGAAGTTGAGGTTCGGCCAGTCGCGCGCCGCCTTCGGCAGGTCCGCGGGGTGGCCGATCTCCGGCCGCACCGGCGTGCCGTTCGACAGCCCCTTGTGCACGCAGATGTTGTTGAACCCCGGCTTCTGCGCGCGCAGCGCCGGGTACATCCTGTTGATCAGCTCGAACGTCGGGTAGGCCACGGCCTCGTCGTCGTGGCGCCACTGCCGCATCGGGCTCATCGGGTCGTTGTCGATCTTCGCGGCGTTCGAGATGTTGTAGCCCTTCCACGAGTCGGGCTCGTTCTGCTCGATCTGCTCCTGGATGAAATCGAGGTTGCCGCGCCCGACGTAGAGCAGCCCGTGCGCGAGCATGCGCGTCGATCCGGAGATCTCGTTCACGAAGTCGCGCGCGGCCGCGGTCTGCGCCGCGGTCAGCATCTCGCCGGCCATGGCGTCGCGGGCGCTGCGCGGCGGCCGCTGCGGCTCGCCGTCCACGCTGACGACGCTTGCCGTCACGTTGCTGAGGAGGCCGACGTTGACCTGGCTGTCCAGGTACACGTCCTTGATGAACTGCACGAGCAGGAAGTTGTCCGGGTTGTTCGGGAGGCCGACGAGCGCCGGGTTCCACGCCGCCCACGGGTTGCCGTGCTCGTCGGGCAGCCCCTTCGGGTTGTTCGGGTTGCGCGGGGCGCCGGAGCTCGGGCCCTGCGAGAGCGCGCGCAGCCCCATGCCGACGGCGCCGCGCGTGCCGCGGACGAAGTGGAGCTGGTCGTCGAAGACGAAGAGATCCCGGGGCGCGCCCGCCTGCGCGTACGCCGCCGGCTCGAACATCTCGATCGGGCTGACGTCGAAGAAGCGGCCGAACACCTCGTTCATCGCCAGGAGCGCGGCCGCCATGCCGCCGGTGCTGCGGAGGAACTGCCGGCGGTCAACCCCGAGCCTGCGGCTGGCCTCCTGCGACAGTTCCTCGACGCGCGCTTCCACGCGCCGCTGCTGCTCGGTCTGCGGCGCCGGCATGTACTCGCCGTTGGAGATCATCCGCGTCGGGACGGGCGACGCGTACGGCTCGCGCTCGTAGGCGCGGGCGCACTCCGTCAGCTGCTGCTCATTCAGGAAGCCGCGGTCGTCGTCCCACTCCCGTCCTTCTTCATGCCAGCGTGCCATCCTGCGTCACTCCTGAAGGCTGGTGGGGCGAGTGAGGCTGGTGGGGCGAGTAAGATCCCACTGGCCCTGCCCGCCCTACCCGCCTTACACGCCCTGTTAAAATACGAATCGCAGCGCGATCTGCGCCTCACGCGCGTCGGTGGCGGTGGAGAAGATCCGTCCCGCCGTCGGCACGCGTCCACCCGCCTCGTCGAACACCGCTTCGCCGTCCGGCTCGTTGAACGGAACGTCGAAGTTGGCGCGGTTGAGCAGGTTGAACACCTCGAAGCGGAGCTGCACGCTCGTGCCGCCGGCGAGCCGGTGCGTCTTCACGAGCGAGAAGTCGACCACCGCGAGTCCGGGCCCCTCGAGGATGTTGCGCCCGGCGTTCCCCCTGAACCCCGCCCCCGGGAACGCGAACGCCTCGGGGTTGAACCACCGCTCCGGCGTCCGGCCGCCGCTCGGCGTCGTGGACGTGCCCGGCACGACGTCGGGCCGGTTCACGTTGTCGGTGCTGCCGTCGCGGTCCGAGTCGCCCGGAATGATCGGCGAGAACGGAACGCCGCTCGCCATTGTCGCCACCGCGCTGACCTGCCACCCGTCCGCGAGGCGCGATCCGGTGAACGGCAGATCGTACGACGCATTGACGACGAGATTGTGCCGGACGTCGTAGTCCGACCGGCCCCAGTCGAGATCGAAGTTGTACGGGTCGAACGTCCGCGCCTGGCCGTTCCTCGACTCGAGACGCCCGCCGGTGCCCGACCGGTTGTCCCTCCCGTGGCCGTAGGTGTACGACGTCTGGAACTGGAGCCCCTGGGTCTGCCGCTTCACCCAGCCGACGCTGAGCCCGTTGTACTCGGAACGGAACCCCTGCAGGATCGCGCGCATCGTGCCGAATGCCGGGTTGCGCCGGGGTGAGCCGGCCGGGAAGAACTGGCGGCCGTTGACGATCTGCGGCACCGCGATATTGACGTCGCCGGAGCCGAGCAGGTTGCTGCCGCGCGATCCCATGTAGGCGACGGTGACGGCGCTGTCCCACGGCAGCTCGCGCTGCACGTTGACGTTGTACTGCGTCATGTAGCTCTTCTCGAGGTCGTAGACCATGAGCTCGTTCTCGGGGACGCCGCCGGCGGTGACGCTCGCCAGGTTGATCGGCAGCGCCGGCGCGCTCACCGCCGCGCGGTCCACGTAGGGCAGCCCGCGGAAGATCGGCGCGCGGTACTGATGGAAGAGCGGCTCCTCGTAGAAGATGCCGTAGCCGCCGCGGATCGCGGTGCGTCCCCGCCCGCCGACGTTCCACGCAAACGCCACGCGCGGCGCGAACTGCGTCTTCGTCGGGTTGAGGAACAGGGGATCGCCGACGGTGACCGCCCGGTCGCCGAGGGCGCGCAGGTTCGAGACCTTGCCGTCACGCTCGGTCGGCGTGGTGACGAACTCGTAGCGCACGCCCGCGTTCAGCGTCAGCTGCTCGTTCACCTTGATGTCGTCCTGCAGCCAGGCGCCGACCAGGTTCTGGCGGTAGTGGCGCTCGAAGTCCGAGCCCGGCTTCGCGATCTCGAACTGCTGCGTCACGCCCTGCAGGAACTGCTGCACGTTGCGGAAGCGCAGGCGCCCGCGCGTCCGGCTCTCGGAGTTGCCGTCGTAGCGGAAGTGCTGCCAGTCCACGCCGGTCTTCAGCGCATGCCGGCCGGTGACGACGTAGAGCTGGTTGGTGAACTGATAGAGGTCCTGCGCGAACCGCTTCGGGTTGTTGCGGTCGGTCCCGATCTCGGTCAGCCCCGTGACGGCGAGCTCGCCGAACATCTTGCCCGGCACGAACGCCAGATCGGTCCGCGGGTCCACGGGGTTGACGTCCTCGCGCGGGATCGAGCGGTTGAACCCGGCGCGGGCTTCGTTGACCACCGAGCCTGACAGGATCTGCCGCTGCTCGACCGTCAATACGTGCTTGGTGTTGAGCGACACGCTGGGCCACTCCGCGTAGTTGACCGGCTCGTCGCGCTGCGAGTCGTCGATCAGGTAGCGGCCGAACAGCGAGCTGCTCGAGCTGAACGAATGATCGACCCGGATCATCCCGAAGTCCTGGGTCGACTGCCGGTTCAGCACGCTGGAGTATCGGGCCAGGCCCGTGGGATTGCCGCGGGCGTCGCGAATCAGCTCGCCGTTGGCGACCGGGTACAGCGAGATGTACGGCTGGATCGTGGCGGGGACGGCAATGGGCGCCAGGCCCGGCAGGATGCCGCGGCGCGCGTTGTCGTCGAGCACCGTGGCCACCTGCGTGATCCCCTTGTGCTCGCGCAGCCCCTCGTAGCTGGTGAAGAAGAACGTGCGGTCGCGGACGAGCGGCCCGCCGAGCGAGCCGCCGAACTGGTTCCGCCGGAAGTCGGGCTTGTCGTCCTCGAAGTAGTTCTTCGCGTCGAGCGCATCGTCGCGGAAGAACTCGAAGACGGATCCGGTGAACGCGTTCGTGCCCGACTTGGTGACGACGTTGAAGATGCCGCCGCCGCCGCGCCCGTACTCCGCGCTCATCGCGTTGGTGACGACGCGGAACTCCTTGATCGTCTCGACGCCGGTCATGACGCCGTTGGCGCTCGCCGGCGTGTTGTTGAGCGCGTCGTTGTACGCCGTCCCGTCCAGCGAGAACATGTTCTGGCTCGGGCGCGAGCCCGCCACCGAGATCTTGATGCCCTGGCCGACGTTGGCCGAGTTGGCGCTGGCGCGGCTCACGACGACGCCCGGCTGCAGGAGCGCGAGCTGCGAGAAGTCGCGGCCGTTCAGCGGCAGCGACCCGAGCTGCTCCTCCGTGACGACGTTGGAGATGGAGCCCGTCGTCGTCTCGACGAGCGGCGCGGCCGCCTCCACCGTGATCGACTCGGTCACGCTGCCGAGCGCCATCTGGATGTTGACGAGCGCCTCCTGGCCGACGGTGAGGCCGATGCCGGACCGCACGACGGTCTGGAAGCCCTGCAGCTGCGCCGTCACTTCATAGCGCCCGGGCGGCAGGAGCGGAGCGCGGTAGCGGCCGTTCTCGTCGGTGACGAGGGTCCGCGCCTGCGAGGTGCCGACGTTGGTCACCGTGACGGTGACACCCGGAAGGACGCTGCCCGAGGCGTCGGAGAGCGTGCCCAGGAGAGTGGCGGTGGTGTCCTGTGCCCGGGCCGCCGTCGAGAGACAGACAAACACGAACGCGAAGCAAAGCCCGAGCCTGACCGGCATGTGTCCTCCTCGGTTGTCCCCGGCTACTGGTCGCCGAAGTTCGTCGTACGCCTGGTGCGATTGCCGTCGGAATCGATCTCGTAGCGGATGCGGAGGCCCTTCTCGTCGAGCACGATGAGCGACTGCAGGAAGTGCACGGCGCCCGGCGAGTTGGCGGGCACGGCCGCCTCGAGGATGTACATGCGCCTGGCCAGCATGTAGATCGCCACCCACGTCTGGGTCGTGTCGCGGTTGGTGATGTGGAGCTCGTGGCCCTCGATGCGGTCCGACTGCGCGTAGGCGTCGTAGGTGATCTGGCCGCCGCGCTGCCGGAACTGCCACGCCGCCCACGCCACCGATCCCTTGACGTCGGATGGCTGCGCCACCTTGGCGAGGTTGACCACGGTCAGCGTATAGCGCTGCGGGCCGGTCTGCGCCAGGTACACGCGCGCCGGCAGCGCGTCGTCGCGCTGCGACTCCCACGTGGCGTCTCTCACGACCGGCTGGCCGGGGAAGTTGACCATGAACCGCTCGGCGCGATCCGTGTATTCGATCCACTCCTGCGCGGCGAGCCGTCCGGCTGAGGCCGGAAGCCACACGGTCATGAGCAGGACGAGCGCCGCGGACGTTCGCATCATGGCAGCTCCACGCCCATATCCTAGTCCTCTCCGAGGGCCGAGCGGACCGCCTTCAGCAGCGCCTCGAAGTCCGCCGGCTTCTGGAAATAGGCGTCCGCCCCCGCCTGCAGCGCCTTCGGGCGGTTCGCCTCCGCGTCGCGCGCGCTGACCACGATCACCGGCACGCTGTTGAGCGTCGGGTGGCGCTTGAGCCGGTCGAGCACGATGAACCCGTCGCCCGCCGGCAGCCCGAGGTCGAGCAGGATGACGTCGGGCTCCTCGCGCGAGGCCACCGACAGCGCGGTGGCGCCGTCGGAGGCGAAGTTGGCGACGAACCCTTCGGCTTTCAGCAGCGTCGCCAGCCCCTTCTGCGTGTCGGGGTCGTCCTCGATGATCAGCACCTTCTTCAGCGTCGCCCGCTTCTGCCCGATGTGCCGGCGAATGGTCCAGAGCAGCTCCTCGTGGTCCGCCGGTTTCTGGAAGAACGCCACGGCGCCCGCCGTCGTCGCGCGCTGCTCGTTGGACTTCCGATCCCGGCCCGTGAGGACGATCGTGGGGATCGGGTCGTACGGCCGGTGCGCCTTGATGGATTCGAGCAGGCTGAAGCCGTCGCCGGCGGGCAGCCCGAGGTCGAGGATCACCAGGTCGGGGTTGATGCGCCGCACGCTGACCATCGCCGCGATCGCATCCGGCGCGGAGCTCACGTGGAAGCCGTCGCCGCGCAGGAGCATGGTCAGCCCCTTCTGCGTCGCGTCGTCGTCTTCCACAATCAGGATCTTCTGGGCGCTCATGCGGAACCTCCCTGGGGCAGCGCGGCGGGGTGAATCGGAAGCGTGAAGTAGAAGGTCGAGCCCTCGCCGGGGCGGCTGTCCACGCCGATGTCGCCGCCGTGACGGCGCACGATCTCGCGGCAGATGAACAGGCCGAGGCCGAGCCCCTTGCGCGTGCTGCTGTCGTCGGTCACCGACTGCTCAACCTGCGCGAGCCGGCTGAAGATCCGCTGATGCTCGGCGGCGTCGATGCCGCGGCCCGTGTCGACGACCGAGACGCAGACGAAGGCGGGGTCGGCCTCGAACCTGCGGGCGCGCACGGTGATCGAGCCGCCGGACGGGGTGAACTTCTGCGCGTTGTCCACGAGGTTGGTCAGCACCTGCCGGATGCGCGCCGGGTCGGCGGCGACGTGCGGCAGCTCCGCGGGCACGTCCGCGGCGAGCGCGACGCCCTTGTCGGCCGCGGTGGAGTGCATGGTCCGCAGCACGTCGGCCACGGCGTCGTGCAGCGGCAGCCGCCGCAGCTTGAGCGTCAGCTTGCCGCTTTCCGCGCGCGTCGTGTCGAGCAGGTCCGCGATCATCGAGCGGAGCTGCTTCAGGTTGCGCTCGATGTCCTCGACGAGCTCCTGCTGCTGCTCCTGCAGCGGGCCGGCGAACCCGCGCCGGAGGATGGTGACGAACTGCGCGGCGGCGTTGAGCGGCGTCCGCAGCTCGTGCGACACGTGCGACAGCACCTGGTCCTTCAGCTCGAGCTGCTGCTTGCGGCTCCGATCGAGCTCGAAGTAGGCGTGCGTCAGCTCGTCGTTCTTCTGCTTCAGCGCCTCCTCGGCCTCCTTGTGCGCGGTGATGTCGTGGATCACCACCATGCCGCCGTAGACGTCGCCCTTCCAGTCGCGCAGCGGCCGCCCGGTGGACTGGACGTACACGTTCTTCGAGAGCGCGTTGTGCCGGATCACCAGGTCGACGGAGTCGGACGCCTGGCCGCGGATCGCGCGCACGAGTGGCAGGTCGTCGGCGGCGATCGGCTCGCCGGTCTCGAGCCGCTGGATGCCGTAAGTGTCGCTCCAGCGATCCGGCAGCGTGTCGGTGATGCCGCGGCCGAAGATCCGGGTGGCCGCCGGGTTGAACAGCAGCATGCGGCCGTCGCGCGCGGCCACGATCACGCCGTCGCCCATGTTGTCGAGCACCGCCCGCAGCAGGTCGTTCTTCTCCCGCAGTTCCCACTCGCTGCTCGTGAGCTTGTCCTGCAACTGCTTGCGCTCGATCGCGTAGCGCAGGCTGCGGTGCACCTGGCTGGTGCCGGCGCCCTTGATCAGGTAATCCTGCGCGCCGTGGCGCAGCGCCTCGAGCGCGAGGCCGAGGTTCTGCGACTCGCCGGTGATCACGACGATCGGTGTGTCGGGCACCGCCTCGCGCAGCGTCTGCAGCATGGGGATGCCCGCGCCGTCGGGGAGGTTGAAATCCGTGAGGATGGCGTCGAAGTGCTGCGCGCGGAGCTGGGCCAGCGCGTCGGCGACCCGCGACACGTGGGTCAGCTCCACGTTGCCCGCCATCCCGTCGGCGTCGAGGTGCTCGCGCACGAGGTCCGCGTCCGCGGGGTTGTCCTCGATCAGCAGGATCCAGACGCGATCGTCGGCCAACAGCGTGCTCATCGCGGCGGCAGCTGGACGACGCACAGCCAGAAGTCCTCGATGGCGCGGACGACCTCCAGGAAGCGCGGCAGGTCCACCGGCGTGGCGACGTAGCAGCTGCACTGCGGCGCGTTCGCGTACTGGCCCTCGCGGCGCAGGAACGCCAGCGCCTCGATGCCGTCGCCGACGACCGAGATGCGGTTGCGCTCGCGGATCGTGAGCTGGGTGAACATAGGCTGCTGCTTTTCCCGGAGCCGGGCGCATATGATGGCTTCGCGCCGTATCCGGCGCAAGACCGGAGGACCACCGTTTTGGCGGAAAAGATGCTGGCCGCGCTCAAGACCGGCCCGGCCACCACGGAAGTGCGCGAGTTCGACCTGCCCGAGATCCCGCCCGACGCGGCGCTGCTGAGGATGGAGGTGGCGGGCGTCTGCGGCACCGACGTCAGCCAGTACAAGCTGCCGCTGCGCGGGGCGCCGTTGATTATGGGCCACGAAAACGTGGGCTATCTCGCCAGAGTCGGCCGCCTGTTCGAGCGGCACAAGGGCTTCAGGGAGGGCGACCTCGTCTTCCTCGAGCACTATCTGCCGTGCGGCCACTGCGAGTGGGACCACAGGGGCGAGTACCGCCACTGCGCGGCCACCGAGTGGTTCTACGACCCGAAGGCCATCCGCTACGGCTACACCTCCATCGAGATCGCGCCGTCGCTCTGGGGCGGCTTCAGCCACTACGTCTACCTGCCGCTGAACGCGGTGCTGCACCGCGTGCCGCCCGGCCTCTCGCCCGAGGAGGCGGGGATCGCGACGCCGATGTCGAACGGCATCCAGTGGACGCTGATGGACGGCGGCGTCGGCTACGCCTCCACCGTGCTGATCCAGGGGCCGGGGCAGCAGGGCCTGTGCTGCGCGATGGCCGCGCGCCAGGCCGGCGCGGATCGCGTCATCGTCACCGGGACGTCGAAGGACGCGCGGCGGCTCCAAGTGGCGAAGCAGATGGGCGCTGACGAGGTCATCGACGTCGAGAAGGAGAACGCGCTCGACCGCATCATGGCCATCACCGGCGGCCGCGGCGTGGACGTCGTCGTGGACTGCACGAGCGGCGCCGGCAAGGCGGCGGTGCTGCTCGGAATCGAAGCGACGAAGCGCCGCGGCGGCACGATGGTGATCCAGGGTGAGGGGAACGCGACCTTCCCGGACTTCCCGATCGGCCGGCTGACGCGCAAGGGGATGACGCTCAAGAGCGCGCGCGGCCACTCGTACCGCGCCGTGGAGCTCGCGCTGTACCACCTTGCCGCGCGGCGGTTCCCGCTGGAGCTGATGACGACCCACCGGTTCGGCCTGTCGGAGGTGGACCATGCGATCAAGTCCGTGGGCGGCGAGGGCGCGCCGGGCGCCATTCACGTGTCCGTGATGCCGTGGAAGTAGACCCGCCTTCGCAACGCGTCGGCGTGGCAAGCGCGATCCTCGAGGACCTGGCGGCGGCGAGCCGCATCCTCGCCGATCGAGGCGTGTTCGACGCCGCCGGCCATACGTCGATGCGGCATCCGGCGAAGGCCGATCGCTTTCTCATGTCGCGGTCCCTTGCGCCGGCGCTCGTCACCGCCGACGACATCATGGAGCTGACGCTCGACGGCGAGGCGATCGACGCGCGCGGGCGGTCGCCGTTCGTCGAGCGCTTCCTCCACGCCGAGATTTACCGCAAGCGATCGGATGTCATGGCGATCGCGCACGGGCACTCGACGTCGGTCATCCCGTTCGGGCTGACAGACACGCCGATGCGCGCCACGTACCACAACGCCGCGTTCCTCGCGGCGGGCGTGCCCGTCTTCGACATCCGCGAGAAATTCGGCGCCAGCGACATCGTGATCAGCAGCGCGGAACGCGGCGCCGCGCTGGCCGAGGCGCTCGGCGACAAGCACGTGGTGCTGCTGCGCGCGCACGGGTTCGTCGCGGTCGGCCCGAGCATCCAGGCGGCCGTGTTCCGCGCGGTCTTCACCGAGGTCAGCGCGCGGGTGCAGTTGCAGGCCGCGGCGCTCGGCGGCGAGATCGCCGCACTCGATGAAGAAGAAGGGCGGAAGGCCGACGCTGTCAACCTGGCGACGCTCGGCCGGTCATGGGAGTTATGGAAAAAGCGAGTGATGTGAAGCAGCAGCTCGTCGATGCGATCCGCATGCTGGAGCGCGCCGGCATCATCGACCACAACGGCCACTGCAGCGCGCGGCGGGACGAGACGTCGTTCTACATCAACTCAGGCGCGTCCGTCCGCGGCACGCTGACCACCAACGACATCGTCACCGTGAACCTGAAGGGCGACCTGGTGGACGGCGACGCGCGGCCGCCGCTCGAGTTCCACATCCACGCCGAGATCTACCGCGCCCGGCCGGACGTGCACTCCGTGATGCACACGCATCCGCAGTGGTCCACGTTCCTGACGATGACCGGCGTCCCGTACAAGGCGGTCTACGCGCAGGGTGTCCTGCTCGGCGACATGCCGGTGATGGACTCGCCGCTCTCGGTCAACACCAGGCCGATGGGCGAGAAGCTCGCCGCCACGCTCGGCGCGCGCCCCGCCGCGCTGCTCAAGGCGCATGGCGCGGTCACCGTCGGCGCCACCGTCGTCGAAGCCTTCGTCCTCGCGGCGTACCTGGAGGAGAACGCCTACCGCCAGTACATGGCGATGCAGATCGGCGATCCGTACGTTTTCAGCGAAGCCGAGCAGCAGGCGTGCCGCGAGAAGCTCTGGTCCGCGAACCTGTTCAAGAAGACCTGGGACCACTACTACTCGAAGATTGGGTGATCCGCAGCGTACGTAGTGTCCGGCTTCAGCCGGACCAAGCGCGGCAGCGGGAGGCTCGGGCCTCCGGAAACTCGCGGGACTTGGACCGCGGCGGGTCCTGTCGCCGGGTAGCCCCACCCGTGCTCGGCGCCACGAGCACCCACACGGGGGAGGCGCCTGCGGCGCGGGCGGGGCGGCCCCACCCGGCGCCACCCGCCGCGGCTGAGCCGCACGTGTGAACCCAAGGACGGCTGAGACCCTCTGCGGGCCCGCGAATTCAGAAGGCAGTGCAGGCGGAGTTGGCCAAGGTGTCGCAAAGAGTGAAGACAGCGCAGACGGTCGTCTGGGTGGTCGGCGTGGGCATCGAGATTGCGGCACCCTCCTACAGCTGGAACGTTGATTCGATCGACGCGCGGAGTTCGGGCGTCACCTGCGGCTCGATGCCGAACCACGCCTTCCAGGCCGGCCGGCCCTGGTGGAGCAGCATGCCGAGGCCGTCGACCGTGGGATTGCCGCGGTGGCCGGCGGCGGTCAGGAGCGGCGTCTCCAGCGGCACGTAGACGATGTCGCAGACGAGCGCGCGGGTGGGCAGCGCGTCGAGGCTGAGGTCGAGCGGCGGGTGGCCGACCATGCCCTGGCTGGTCGTGTTGACGAGCATGGCCGCGCCGGCGAGCGAGGCGCCGCGGTCCTCCCAGGGCACGGCGACCAGCGGCGGACCGAATTCCTTCGCGAGCGCCCGCGCCCGTTCGGGCGAGCGGTTGACGACGCGGATCTCACGCGCGCCGCGGTCCGCCAGGCTGTAGATCACTGCGCGCGCGCCGCCACCCGCGCCGACGACCACGGCCGGCCCCGCGTCGGCCCGCCACGATGGGTGGTGCTGCAGCACGTTCTGGATGAACCCGTAGCTGTCGTTATTGGTCCCCGCCAGCGACCCGTCATCGCGGACGACGACGCAGCTGATGGCCCCGATGCGGCGCGCCACGGGGTCGACCTCGTCCACGATGGCCATCGCCTGCTGCTTGTGGGGAATCGTGAGGTTGCAGCCGGCAAATCCCAGCGGCGCAAGCGCCCGCAGGGCGGGTGCGAGATTTTCCGGCCTGATGGCGAGCGGGACGTAGGTGCCCGCGAGGCCATGCTGCCGGAACCAGTAGTTGTGGAGCGCGGGGGAGCGCGAGTGCATCACCGGCCACCCCATGACGCCCGCGAGATGAAAAAAATCGGACATAGTCGGCAGTCGGCAGTCGGCGGTCGGCAGTAGGATAATTCGAACAGACGCATGCTCAAGAAGGAACAGAACGATCTCCTGACCCAGACGGGACCGGGGACGCCGCTCGGGCGTCTCTTCCGCCGCTACTGGATCCCCGCGCTGCTGGCGGAGGAGCTGCCGGAGCCCGACTGTCCGCCGGTGCGCGTGAAGCTGCTGTCCGAGCGGCTGATCGCGTTCCGCGACACCGACGGCCGGCTCGGGTTGATGGACGAGTTCTGCGCGCACCGCGGTGTCTCGCTGTGGTTCGGCCGGAACGAGGAATGCGGGCTGCGCTGTCCGTATCACGGCTGGAAATTCGACGTCACCGGCCAGTGCACGGACATGCCGAACGAGCCGGAGCACACCGCGTTCGCGAAGAAGGTGACGCTCAAGTCGTATCCGCTCGTCGAGCAGGGCGGCGTGCTCTGGACCTACCTGGGACCGGCCGACAGCGAGCCGCCGCGGCCTGCCTACGAGTTCGCCACCGTGCCGGCGAACCAGTCGTACATGTCGAAGCGCATGCAGGAGTGCAACTGGCTGCAGGCGATGGAAGGCGGCATCGACTCGAGCCACGTCTCGTTCCTGCACCGCGGCAGCCTCAACACCGATCCGCTGTTCAAGGGCACGCGCGGCAACCGCTACAACCTCAGCGACCTCAGCCCCGTCTTCGAGGTGGTCGAGAGCGCGGGCGGCCTCTACATCGGCGCGCGCCGCAACGCCGAACACGGCCACTACTACTGGCGCATCACGCAGTGGGTGATGCCGTCGTACACGATGATTCCGCCCCGCGGCGGCCATCCGGTGCACGGCCACTTCTGGATTCCCATCGACGACGAGAACTGCTGGGCGTGGAGCTTCGACTACCACCCGACGCGCGCGCTGACGGATGGCGAGCTGGCCGCGATGCGCGCCGGCCTCGGCATTCATGCGAAGGTGGACGCGAACTACCGGCCGCTCGCGCACAGGGACAACGACTACCTGATGGACCGCGTGGCGCAGCGCGAGGGCCGCACCTACAGCGGCATCACGGGGATCGCCATGCAGGACGCCTCGCTGCAGGAGAGCATGGGGCCGATCGTCGATCGGACGAAGGAGACGCTCGTCTCCACCGACAGCGGCATCATCGTGGCGCGCCAGAAGCTGCTGCGTGCGGTGAAGGCGCTCGAGGAGTCGGGCACGGTGCCGCCCGGCGTCGATCCTGTCCATCAGCGGGTGCGCTCCGCGGCGGTCGTCCTGCCGCCCGACCAGCCGTTCAAGGACGCGGCGCGCGAGGCGCTCGTCGCGCGTCCCGGCGTCGAGCCGGCCACCGTGTGACGCAGTTCCGCGCCGTGCAGTTCCGTACGAGCCAGGCGCCCACGGGCCGCGTCATCCGCACGATCGACCTCGACACCGCGACCGGGCACGACATCGCGCGGCTGGTGGCCGGCGTGGACACCGCGGATCTGGTGGTGATGATCGTCGCCGCCGGCAGCGACGCGCACGCGGCGGCGATCATCGGCGAGGCGTGCAGCGCCCGGCGCGTGATGACCCACACGATCATCGTGCGCGCGTCCGCGGTCTCGGATGCCGCGCTCTCCAGGACGCTCGCGCAGGTCCGCCCCTGGTCGCTCATGGTCGTCGTCACCAACGACGACGACTACGTGGACGACATCCTCAGGTCCTTCCGGTAGAGCGTGTCCGACCCGGTGACGATGGCGGCGCTGCAGCGCATGAAGCGCGAGGGGCGCAAGATCGTCGCCGTGGTGGTCTACGACTTCCAGACCGCGCAGATCGTGGACCGCGCGGGGGTCGATCTCGTGTCGGTGGGCGACTCGGTCGGCATGACGCTGTGGGGACAGCGCGACGAAGCGGACGTGACGCTCGACGAGATGCTGCTGGCGTGCCGCGCCGTGCGGCGGGGCGTGCGGCGCGCGCTGGTGAGCTGCGACGTGCCCGCGGCGGCGGCGAACGACGGACCCGGGGCCGCCGTGCGCGCGGCGAGAACGCTGGTGAACGACGGCGGCGCGGACATGGTCAAGCTCGAGGCGCCGGCGGAGACGGTGCGTGCCGTTGCAGTGGCCGGCATCGCGACCTGGGCCCAGCTGAGTGTGGTCCGGCTGAAGCCGGACACTACGATCGACATACATCGTTACGTCGAGCACGCCCGCCAGCTGGAAGGCGCGGGGGCGTCGATGCTCGACTTCCGGCACTCCGGTCCAGAGGCGGGGCCCGCCGTCGTGAGTGCCGTGTCGATTCCCGTTCTCGGCGGCCTGGGCGGCGGACCGTGGCTCGACGGCCGCGTGCGCGCCATCGGCAACGCCATCGGCAACATCGCCGCCGCGCTCGACGACAACGTGGACCGCTACGCCAACGTCGCGCGCGTCACACTCGACGCCATCACCGCCTACGCGGACGACGTCCGCGCCGGCCGGCAAGTAAGAGGGAAGTAGGGCGGGCCTTCACGGCTCGGCAGAACGGCTTCGAGCGGTTTCTGAAACGTCGTAGTGTCCGGCTTTAGCCGGACCACGTTGATCGGCACCGCCGTGTGTGGTCCGGCTAAAGCCGGACACTACGAAGAAGTCGAAACCGCGCTAGTACCCCGGAAACGAAATAGCTGGAAATAGAACGCGCATTGTGATCTAAAAGGGGCATGCCAAAGACTGGACGCCCCAAGAAAGCCTTGGTCCTGACCGATGACGAGCGGAACGCGTTGGTCCG
>Ga0194131_10000725_pt1 | contig 56048 bp, 39 predicted proteins | sample TA2KigO120mmetaG_FD_148631 | JGI IMG/M metagenome (GOLD analysis project Ga0194131, IMG submission 148631) | Freshwater microbial communities from Lake Tanganyika, Tanzania - TA2015053 Kigoma Offshore 120m | ecosystem: Environmental > Aquatic > Freshwater > Lake | place: Tanzania: Lake... | reverse complement strand
TACAGATGCAATCTCATAAATGTTAGGAACTACATTAGCTCCTGAATTCGGACCGTATGTGTCGTAGTAATCCTGTGCACGAGCGGGGACAGAATCAGGATCGACCTCATACTGAATTTTGGCTCCGTCAGGAATGTTGGTGGTTGTATAGACTTTGCGTGACCAATGAGTCCACTGGTTTACCGCACTAAGGCGCAAACCTGGATTCGTCGATGACCCGACATTAACCTTTTGCCAACCACTGATGGTGCCTGCATCTATGGTAGTATCATCTGATCTTGGAATGAAGCTGAGAACTGTCTCCTTTGTCCCAATCGAGAGTGTCTCAATCAAGGTTGGAAAGGTGTTGTCAAAGTCGGCGAGTCCGTACTTCAGACCACGGGGCAACCGGGAGTCCAGCCATCCCATGCTTCCAATTGTCCTGACTAAGTTGGAAATGTAAGTAGCCTGCTCACTAGACTCTCCGTCAAAGTCACCGATGATACGAGCAAGTACAGCAAAGGCGATGTCGATCTGTGCAGCCCAAGCATTCAGAAAGCGTGCGGTTGGCTGCTGACCGTCGACAAAGCTTACAGGTACGGGATAGATATCACTAAGTATGTCGGCCATTTTCTTATCCTATATAAGTGAACAACTTGCTAGTATGTCCACTGAAGCTAGAAACTGCAATATAATAATCTCCAAGACTTCCTGTGGGAGGGGTCGGCAGACTATCGATTTGAATTCTGTTTGCGTTAATCACTGTTGATGATGACGTAATATCTTTCAAACTAGCGATTGTCCCATTCTCATTTGTTTTAATGATGTAGACAGAAGGGCCGTTGTCTATGCTTACAAAGCCCTCACCTACAACAATAAGGGTCATGCCGGCCTCCCCGTTCACTATCACCTCGTCACCATCATTGCGTAATTCGATAACGTGATAATCGTTCGGAGAGATATACGTCGCAGTCCCAATCCTCGAACTATCAACGTTCTCCTCATCGGGGTCATCCTCATGAAAGCCATCGGCATCTCCGCCTCGCAAGTTAGGAAGCTTCCACTGTCCCTTCATTGTTTCATTCAATGATAGGTAGAAGTTCAGCTCATTGCTTAAGAGGACAGGGGTCTCAACCGTCTTCGCATAAACAGTGCTGGTTCTGTCAATAACTACTCTGTAACCCATCACGAGCTGCCCAGCAGGAAGCTCGCGGTCAAAGACTAGAATGGCTTGCTCATTCGAGATTTGGACCACTTCGACTGGGTGGACGATCTTATTGGCATCCCCATCTGCGTAGGACCAGACCTTGGCTAAACCCCCATCTCGGGTCGTGGAATTGAATGGGGTCAGATAGTCTTCAGCGGCGCGGGGGTCATCATCATAGTCGTCTATGGTAGTTGCCCCTGGTGTGCTTACGACGAACAGATAGATTCCTGAGACAGGGTCGTCTACTTGCTCTGTGATAATTAGGGCATTTTTTGTCCAATTGGCCCCGCTCCCGTTCCAGTTAACGGCAGCCTCTGGCTCTCTGTCCGTAACGATAGGATCAAGGGGAGTGAAGGCCGCATTCAGGCTGGCTGCTAACGGGTTGAATATTGGCTCTTCTGTTGCGTTGAAGAGGTGGACCTTCAGGACATACTCACTGAAGTTGCTCTTGCCGAATGCCTCTGTATAAGCATATCCATCTCCGTCCGTGACTGCTGCAGACTGGGTGAATGTCAGGAGCCCATCATCGCAAACGAATTCTACAGGAACGTTCGGAACTCCTTGGGGTGGAGTCCCGATTGCGACCACTCGTGCTCTCAGGACTGTAATGTCTGCCTCTGACGTGGGAGGGACGCCCAGGCCCTCGAGTTCGCCTTCCACCAACTTTCCATGATACAAGGTCCCTATGTTGTTGAGTTCTGATGGGCTGCTTGTTGTCAATATGATCTTCCACGGGACAAGGCGGCGATTATCCAGCACCAGGAATCCTTGCTTCAACGCATTCGTTAGTGGATCCAGATCTTCTGTTGGGTCTGAGAATATGCCGACACGGTGCTTTCTGTCATACCTTATATATGGGACTGAGGTCCATGTTGCAGTTACAGTTCCGTCTGGTCGATTGCCGTATATTGGGGATCCTGCATTTACTACGTTGCCCCCATTTCCAAAACGGACAGTTCCCCATAGCGGGTTCAACTCAAACACATTCGGATCATCTTCTTCTGTAAGGGCCTCTAGGCTCTGGACCCTTGTCCACTGAACTTCGTCTACATAGAGCTGAAGACTTTCAGTATCCAGTGTCAGCTCTCCAATAGAGTCCTCATTCTCGAAGCTGGATAGGTCTAATACAGGAAAATGTTGCAGGAAGAAGGTCTCTCCGTCAATCCCGACTACGCGATCTGTAAGCTCTATGGAGTCATGGACTCTACGAATGTCTTGATTGAATTGTAGTCTTATTGGCTTGTTTGGTTTATAGCTAAAGGTGCCGAGGTTTGCGGGAAGGTCTGAGTCGCCCTTCCAAAGCCATACGCCAGTTCCGGCGCCACTGCTTCCTTGATAGCCCACTGCATAATCACCCGTCTCTAAGGACTGATCCGGATCGACGAATCTTTCGTGCCAGGTAGAAAAGGGCAGTTCTCTTCTGAAGAGATCCTTTCTCGAGAATCTGGTCCCCCAACTTCGAATCGGATGATCGTCCATCTTTATGCGTAGTATGTTCTCTTGAAGTGCGCTATTCCTGCCGAGGAGGATTGGTTCGTTCCAGTGTGGGTCAGAGTCATTCTTGACCAACTTGAACTCTAACTTGCTTCTGTCGGTATTGTTATAGTCGTCGCCGTCCTGCTCGATTCCGTTCGTAGCAATGCCAGTAAACTTAGATACCTGGGTGAAGGTGGCTCCATGCTTGATAGCAAAATTCTTGTCACGAGTTAGACGCTTAACCATAACAGGAGAGATGAGGCTCGGCTCGAATTCCAGGTCTATGTGCGACCGGACAGAGTCTTGGTCCACTGTCCCCGGATCTGTGTCAGGAATATACGTGAACGTGATGTCATTTGCAGGGACGTTCAATATGCTCTCGGAACTATGAAGATAGTCTGGGTTTCTAAATACCCAATAATCTCCAGGGATTACTCCTGGGGTCCAGCCAAGGACAAACCCTTCGTCGAGGAAATTTATCTCGTCTAGCTCTATCGCCGCGCCACCACCGATGCCCGACTTGAAGTAAGTGTCCGGAATCTGAGTCAGGTCTAGGTCACTTGCGAGAGGCAAGGTAAAGAATGAGTTCAATATATCCGGAGACTGCCACAGCCCTTCGTCAAACTTCCACCCAGGAAGGTCTCTGAACAGAGCGTGACTCTCGCTTTTGGTTACAACCTTAAAGGCTCCGAATAGGACTGGGTCACCGCCTTGATTTATACCGTCACTCATTATTCACCCCAATACTGATCAAAGTCTCCAGCAGTCAGAATCTCTCGAATTATCTTGTACATCTTTTCTGTTGGCATTCCATTGACAGTACTTTCACTCAATGTCTTATAAAATGGCCTGTCGACTTGCTCAAAATAAAGAGACTGGGCCCCCTTGGTCGCGAGATCCACTATCTTAACATCTGAGATAGTTAATTTGAAATCATTTAGACCTACCAGATATGAGACCTTAACTCGCTCTGCTGGTGGAGAATAGCAATAAAGCAATCCTTCAGGATAGTTGATCTTATATTCCCCAACAGCTTCTAGTGTTGATTCAAGCGGTCTCTCGCGTCTCAGAGACGTCGCACTTGCAAATAGGACCGAGCCCGGGACTACATTCTTATATTTGAAACTAATAATCTCCTGCCCATTCAGCTCCTCCCTGGTTACAATTCGTGAATCGAACTGGGTGATGAACTCTGTCGAGAGGTTGCTGTCCACAATCAAACTCGCCTTAAAGTTTGCACTTTCATTTATCCAGTCTACTAACTTGCCAACCGTCTTGATTGGCTCCTGCCCGAGAAGGGCTTCTTGTTCTAAAACTGGACGGAGGCCCTGGCGCTGGTCCTCTTCGCTGACCCACTCGCTGTATAGTTTGATGGACCCTTCCTCAACAACAAGTCTCAATTTACCTTCTGGAGAAGACGGATTCTCTCGGATTGTTATCCGAATTGCCTCTCGCTCTGTGAGATCAAGCTCCAAGTTGATTGCATTTAGAAGCCCTCGGTAATCTGAGCCACGTCTCTTGGCTGGGAGCGATCTTATGCGGCCACCGTAGGATTTGTTTAGCTCACCCTCAATTCGGGGAAGTGACAATACCGCTCCGAAGTGGTCGAACAAGTTCCCCACTTCATTGATTCGAACTCGTGTCAGGGTCTTCCTTGTCCTCGTGTTTACTTCTTCTAGACTGTCTTCATCGAGGCTGTCTGCAGAGATTCTAGCCTCTTCCGAATTAAGTGAAATGACGAGCGTTGCTTCGGTAAGCCCAATCAGAATATCGGCTTCAATGTTGATCGCCGTAAAATTGCTATCGATAGAAGTATCTACTGCCTGGATCGGAAATACCTTTATCACTGTGGATGTCGGATCCAGAAAAAAGAAATTTTGAGATGTTGTTAGCTGATTGTTAACTACCTTTGCATTTATTGGTAAAACGAATTGATCGTCTTCAACAAAGGACAGTGTTCCTGTTAGTCTAGAACCAGAAACGGAGAACGGCCCGCGAACTTCATAAGAAGTCCCATCGATTATGGCTGTGCCTGAGAATATCTTACTCATTGAACTCAACCTCTATAGAATCAAATTCCTCTCTGAAGTAAAGCTTGTTGTTATCGACATCAATCATGAAGGTATCGTAGACTGGACGAAGATTGTATATCGTTTCTGCATTTGAAACCCAGATCTCACCATTTTCCGTAACATGGATGCGATTAACTTCATCAATTAAGTCAATAAGATGACCGAGGTCGTACTGAGCGATGGCATTCTTTTGATGCAACTGAAATACTCTGCGAACCACTTCGATCGTGCCGTCCGTATACAAAACCTGCAATTCGAATATGTAGTCGCCGATTTCATCCAGGGTTAGGTCGAAGTTCCTTTCTTTAATTCCATAGTAGTTGATTGGTATCGGATTATCATTCCAATACTCATACTCGAAAAACTCTCCGGTCGATGGTTTAATATATAAAGTCTCCCCATCCGGCTTGATCACACTCCACATCCAAGACCTAGCTGTCTTAATGCCTATCGGCCTCTCCATCTCGATCGACAAGGTAACGTTTGGAAGGTCGTCTTCTACCGTTTGTAGATCGTAAGCAACCAATGTAAAAGTTTGTTCAGGCTGCTCTGTGGCTCCTGTCATTAGCGTCAAGTTAGACGGCAACCGATCTCGCCTATCCCAAATATATATCTTATCTGCATCTATGCCATAGAAAAGGTTCCCGCTCAAGTTCATGCTATAGTCGGCAACCGAGACGGCCTCTCCGTTAATGTCTGCAAGTCTGTATCGCTGGACTGGACGGAAGGAGCTGGTCCCTCTGGCGATGTCTATCAAGTGCCCCTCTCCAGACAAAAGCTTATCAATAAAGCTCCCAATCTCATCCTCCCCTACTTGCCACTTTATGGTGTCTGTGCGCCTGTTTAAGACACTCTTGAACGAGGGCTCTGTCCTGACACCAAGACGAGGGGGAAACAGCCCGAATACCGCCTCTGCGGTCGCCAATTCGATATTCGTCTCTAGGCTCACGGCGTCAACCCTGGACCAGTTCAGCTTGCTGGAAACAGTCCCTTCCTCTAGGATAAGGATCTCCTCCACCTGTGCTGCCCCCGTTGCACTTGTACCCTTGAGGAAAATGTATGTCTGGCCGAGCTCGCGACCCGTGATGTCAACGACCGACCCGACTGAGTGAATATCAATGTGGACTCTACCATTTGTTGGGACGTCGAAGGGCTTGACAGAGGCTAGCTCTCTAATCGAGACAGATGGCGTCAGGGTAGTCAGCGCCGGACTTACTGACTCTTCCACAACAAACCTTGTGGGGACGGCTTCCTCCCAAAAGTCCCTGAATGACTCACAGGCTGTCAATTGAACTCTATTCACCCCAGAGTACCCCCATACAACAGGAGGAACGACCGAAGAGTCTCCTTCACTGCTTATGGTAAAGTTAAACCTCTCACCAGAAGACAGCTCATACTCATACAGCCAATCAGGATCCAGAAGGTCTGCTGCGTTGATTAGCAATGAGCGATTGTGGGACTGTATTCTTTGGCGAATGTTATCCATTTTGAGGGCGATGGGGTTTAGTAGCTGTTGGAACACTGAGTATCGATCGACGCCGGCCCTTGTGTAGTCTGGCATGTATGCAGCTAATTGCTCCATGTATGGAGCATATACATAGTCTGGCGTCCTATATAATGATTCAGGAGACACGAACAAGTTAAAATGCCCTGTTGACTGACCGCTCTCGTCCGCTCCGAGGATAGAGATCCTCATCTCCTGATTGCCGATTGCAATGAAGCTAGCAGTGATGTGGATAGTGTCCTCATCCACTTCCGTCTCTGTTGATACCGGGATGTCGTTGATGCTTACGACGATACTGTCCAGCATCCCATCTGTTGGCTCAGAGCCGTTTGTCGCATCAATCTGGAGGCTAATTTCTCCGGCTTCCGCTGGGGAATCTGGAGAGACTAAGCTGTATGTAATCATTTTTCTATAACCCTAATCGCGACGTTGGGGGTTCCCTCTAATATTAAACGTTCGTCTATTAGGAGCGGGAGGTTGGCATCCCTGACCAGGACCGGCCGTCGGCTTCCTGTAACTAACGAATCCCTCCAAAGGATAACTTCCGAGAGAGGTCTTCCTGGGGCCCCGATGTCTGCAATCCTTTTGTCACTATTCATAATCGCATTTGAAATTGTGTTCAGATTCAGGGTCTGCCCCATGTGGGTGGTTGCAACTAAGTCCATTACAGACTGACGGATATTGCTGTTAATCTGTTGTTTGTCCGGAATGCTCACCCCTCTTACATACTTTACATCAAGAGCAATCTCCAGCCCAACCAACTGTGGAGCTCGGGTCAGTATGTACATTCCTAGGGACTTAGCAAAGGACACAGATCTTGTTACGCTCTCTAGTAGAACATTAGAGACCGTGCCATCTTTTGTGTCGAGAATCAGGTCTGCAGTTCCGACCCCTCTAAACAGGGGAAGGATGATGACGTCTGCTACCGATTGAACTGTGAGGGCCGCCAGCCTAACAGCTGTCAAATTTCCGGTCTCTGCTGCTAGAAGGGCATTCGTTATCTTATGTCGGTAAAAGCTGTCTGCGTCCGGCTCCTGCCCGTTCTCAATAGAAGAAAGATTTCGTACCTTTAGTTGCGTGACGGGGAAAGTTTCGTAGGATTCAAAATTGATCTTTGTCAGAACATCCTTGGCGACATTACCTCCAGCCCCAAAGCGGAGAGAGCTGGCACCTACAAACTGTTCTCTCCCGTTTGGGGAGAGAACGAGACGGGTTAGGGTACTGTATCGGATCGTTCCGTCTGCAGATGAGATGACAGTTCCAGGAGGAATGATAATTGGGCGGCCGCCATTCAAATCTCCAAAAGTGAGTGGATCGTCTACATAAACGACTATTGTCTGATCTACCACCGAGACCCCGGCCGCAGAGCGGGGGGTTCGCTGAAGCCCAACCAGCTCTCCGAGGAAGTCTAAGTAAATGCCACTAGCTCCGTTAACTAAACCTAACACCAAAGAAGAGGTGAGTGTGTCCTCTAACCTCTCTAGCTCTGAAGAGAGAATTCCCAAAAGGGTGCGAGCCTTTGCTCCTGGGGTAAATCTAGTGATCTGGGAGTTCGCCTTAAGCTGGTCGATGGCTCGGCCAAGAATCTGATCTGCGTTTTCTGTAATAGTATTTGCCATAATTATAATCCTAAGAATTTGGCATGGTCAGAATCATATGCCATGGTCTCGGTCAATTCGCCTCTTGGGGTGAGGACAATTATACGGAACATACAAACGCTATCGCTTAACGGCATCGCGATGACTTCTAGGTCCCCTGGCGGGATAAGTAGGTCAGAAGTGAGGGCGCCTCTTATTGCTAGCGAAATTGCATTAATGTTCGCCTGGGTTCCTGGCTCGCCCGTAAAGCTCTCCAGATTGGCCCCTAGCGTTCTGTTGAGAACCCAATCACCTGTGCTGGCTCTTAGCCGTGTTCGGATTTCTTGGACTAGCGATCGTCCATAAACCTCAGACGTGTCTTTGAGATCTCCGTTTGCGTCGATCTCGAAATCTCCTTCAGCAGTAAACCATAGATCTATCTTATCTGCAGCAGCCATGTTTATCCTAGAGCCGCAAGGGCGCCAATAGCTATTGTCGTTGTTAGGAGCTCTTGTACATCTCCGAGGGGGAGAGAAAACCGAAGAACCGGGATCGGCGTCAGTATTGTCGAGGGGGCCGCCGAGAGCAGCATATCATTAAAAGCCCACATCCCTGCGATACGAATCTCTCCTGGGCTAGCTGTTAGTCCTAATGGTCCCCGTAGGACTGTTCCAGTTTTGCCGATGACAGAGATGCCGACAGTACTCTTGGCGTCATCTGTATCTGGCGCAGATAGGTCGATTATGTCCGGCGAAATCATAATGGCAGCGCGTCCTGAGGGAGATGCCTTGATTAGCTTCGACTCGGTGTACCGAAGCTTCCGCATCTTCCCCGCCAAATCTTTCATCGTCTGGTTTTGCTCATCTTTTGATGTCTTAAGTTTTTCGAGTACCGCCATTAAACGCTCCATGAATGCCGGATGGGCATATAGGTGACTGACTGCTCTGTCCCTTCTGTGTGGGCCAGCATTACATAACCCTTGGACATCTGCCAACCAAAATAGAATAGAAGGGCGTGAACCCCTGGCTTCACCAATGACGCCATGCTCATATCGATGGGTGCGAGAAGGGGGAACTTTACGCCCTTGATCTGAAGACCATCGAAAGCTGTACCTTCATTCGAAACAAGTTGCACAGTGACCCTATTCTCGGCTCTAAAAACCTCTCTCACGACTACTGGGATCGGAGGCCTAAACCCTACATGGGATAGCTGGGCCTGGGCTCTTTTAATCTCTTTGTTCGTTTTCTTCATTTAGTCACCTGCCCAGAAATTTGCCCATCCAGTAGCGACAATGTTGTTCGCCTCGCTGATACCATCCATGAAGTGGACCCACTTCCCTCCGGCTGTCTTCTTGACGCCATCAAAGTTCGTACACAACAAACCGTCAGTTTCGAACCCTTCGAGGCCAATTATATACGGCTTCCCGTCCTTGATCAAAGGTGTAATAATGACTGGCTCTCTGGTTGTGTTGTACTTTAAGAATTTATAAAGCAACGCACCAGCAACAATTGCAGAGACACCTATTGTAATAGGCAGAATTGTTGCAAGGCCAGCCACGCCAAGCCCTGTCGCAAATCCGGCAATCGATTCACTGCTAATCTCTGGCTCGTTAAGGGCGACGGTGGTCGCACCGGCCGCGCCAATTACGACGGGAATCCCGCCCACTCCTGCTGCTGAGCTTCCTGTGGATGGGGCTAATAGATTTGGCCCGAGACCCCTCGCCTTTGCTATTAGATTTGCCACCTGCTGCTTGCCCTCTTCCGAAATGATATTGAAAGACTTCCCTAGTCTTCCACCGAGGCTGGCAGCCTTTTGTCCGACCGTCCCTGCGCTAGTGGCAGCTTTGCCGACGGTCTTTGCAGCGCTAAGGGCAATCGCCCCTCCGGCAAACGCCGTTCCAATACTCAAGCCTAGCATAGCTCCATTGGTAAAGTCCTTGGCTGTCGTATCGAAAAACTTTCCTACAGCATCCACCATCAACATCTTGGCGTCTCCAGCAACCGATACAATCATGTTCGGAACCACCTCTGAGATGAACCCGGTCTCTTGAGAGAAGGTATGAACAACCTCTTCTATCTCTATCGGCCCTGCCATGTCGCTATATGTATCATTTAACCAAATAATGTCATATGGCTTCAGCTGCGGTTTGCCCAGGATGACAAGTTCACCTCTATAGCTCTTCTTTAATGAGTTCGCCAATAGCTGGGATGCGTAACGTCTAGCCAAGTCTGTAGTCGTGCAGTTTGGCCACGCCTCAATCGTGCGCCTAATGTGATGCTCTTTAATATTATCGTCGGCATTAACCACCAATGTCTCAGGCTCTGTTTCGTCAAACGTACCAAAGTTCACCGTGCTGTCAGAGTAATGCAGCTCAACACTATTGTACGAGTCTGAGATATCTGTACGAATGTTGTTCTTCAGGATGTCATGCAGACTGGTCACCAATTCATAGTTTCTGAATGGACGCAAACGAGTTCCCTGCCAGGCGACTGTTGTCCGGTAGAGGGAGTCACTGTCTACTCTGGAGTAATCTTTTCCTAGAGAGCCAGAACTCAAGTTCTGCTCTGACTCTGCCTTTGCCCTAGCCTCAGCCTCTAGTCGAGAAAGTTCAGCAAAAGCCCTCTTGCCGTTTGGGTGCCATGTAACAAATAGCTCCTCCTTGGCCCCAATCTGCTTTGCTAGTGCACGAAGGTTCTGCTCTGTCTGGGCTGGGTCGTCGACCTCAACGTAGACCCCCGTTGCCGCATCGAAGACGCGCGCGTTGAAGCCGACCGTCGTAGCCTCTATCGCTCGTGCCAGGGCGACTTCTTCTCTCACTGGCCCTCCGTTAGTTGAACGATTTACCAGCCTGTCGACCTTCAAGAGCGCATCATGCAGTTCCATCTGGCTTACGTTTCCTGCTGTAAACTCTCCGTCTCTTTCGAACTTATCCAAGGCTGGCCTAGACAGGTACTCCATATCAGGGTGGCCGAAGAACATCGTCATTCGAGCGTCCGCCCCCTGCCCGTAAGGCACTGGGTAGGCCACATAATCTGGGTGGCGTAATTCCATTTCTTTGAACACGTCCCAAATGGTTGTGTTCCAGAAGACATAGTGGAGGTCACCCCAAAGGCGTGCCCACAGGCTTGAGTATTCTTCGACAGGGGGGACGAAGATGTTGTCGTCTACAACACTTGGCCTCCAGGTCCAGACTGTCTTGACCCTGCCATCTGGCCTCATCTTTTGATGCCCAAATAGCTCTCCGGTAATGTCAATATCAGACAAGCGCCAACGTCCGAAGTGACGGACTTCCTCGCGATCCATCGTATCGTGGACTAAGTCTGCCGTGGTCGTATTCCAAAGGTCTACGTTCTTCGTTGGGTCGCTGCCGAATGTCTTTGCCACGAGCTCTGCCCCATAGCTTTGACATACAATTGTGATGACCTGGTTGCCTTCATATTGAGCAACTTGGCCAATGAATATTGTGTCCAGCTCCGTGGGGTCATTACAGTAACCAAACTTGACGATAACCTTCATGCCCTCTTTGATCATGGTGCTGTAGAACGGGTTATTATCGTCTGTGAGCTTGTTTTCCATGACCCTGCTGCCATCTGAATTGATGGACCCCCTAAGATCCTTCAGCGCGTCACCGCCCTTCCCCGCATCGAACTTCCTGTTATACAAGACACCATCTAAGTCCAATACCTGAATGACACAGGTTGAGACGGCGCTGTCCTTATTGTGGACGATGCTTATCTCCTTGATTGCATTAACCCCATAGAAATCATCTAGTGATGGGGCGGATGCCAGCTTGTTTACAACATCTCCTGCCACTCCTTCCGGTGTGGCGAAGTCGAGTTCTCCATCTTCCTCAATGAAGAAGACCTTAAATGTAGGGAACGCACGACGCACTGCATAATGGTCACTCTTGTACCTATCACAAAATGTCTTAAATAATTCGTTGTAGGTATTTGGGCTAAAGACGTGCTGGATCTTATTCAGGTTCTCCAACTGTTCCCCCTCAGAGGTACCAGAAAGGAAGCCATCTGTTAGATCCTTCTTGTAGGCCGATTCTGCGTAGTGGACCTCCATCGACAAATCACGCTTATACTTTTCATTTGTTTTGCGCTCTGCAATATTGTTCTGCACCTTGGCTTCTCTGCCGGGCAAGGCCGCCAAGGTATAATCCGTCTGCGGTAGCGTGTCGCTACGTTTTACAACCTCACCATCAACCTTTGTCTTAAAGACTCCGTTGTTTACAGCCGCCCTGCCGTCCGTGTTGCCAATGTACATGTTGTCACGTCCTGCATTGGCCGGAGCGAGTCCTGTCCCCGTCCCTACTCCATAGATGTCCTTGAAATTCTCATGGCCATAGTCAATTGCCGCACTACCCTTGGCAAACCCAATACCCTTGACGCCTGTTGTTGTCGCGCCTGCACCGTGAACTATCTTCAGTGTTTCGGTATTGCAGAGTTTTACGTCAGACTCGTTTACCAAGAAGAAGTCGGGGTTGGTGTCGATACACAAGCCCGAGATTGGATTCGGAGGCAATAGGAGATCTGGGTAAGCCTGGTTTGTCTTCTGGTATCCGACTCCCCTCATTGAAGAGGCGAACAAAGCAGCGAAGTCAGGGTCTGCCGCTTCTGTCCCGTTGGGCCGACCGAGGGCGCTCAGGACTCTGCGAGCCGGGCCGATACTCCAGCGATTAAATTTATCAGTCGAGATGACACCCTTGCTAACTTGGTCTCCATAGAGGAGCTGAAATACTGCTCTAGGCATTGATGTGGTTGCGGAAATTGCCCTTCCGATCTCGGTCCCGTATTGGACTGGAGTCAGGACCTCACTCCCGTCACCAATGTTCGCAGCAAAGTCTTCCCTAAACCCGGACATTTCCAATAGCTTAGTTATCGCCTCTTTGGCTACGTCCCCCTTCCCATAACTCAAGGCCTCGAATTTGATAGACAGCGTCTGCTTTAATTTTTCGGCGACCTTGTTCGATACAACAGTTGTTCTCTCTGGATAGCTGAGAGGGTCCCTTTCACTGTCTGATATAATTGTTGTTTGTCCGTCTTTGTAGAAGAACTTGTAGCGTCCGTCCGAAAGTCGCTCACGGCGGCGAAAAGGGAGATAGTCGAGGGCGAAGGCAGTCCTCTCCTTTAGCAATCTCTCCAACAAGTTCGACTTCCCTTCAACATTCCATCCTGGCGCAGTAACAATCAGTCCATCCTCATACGTCTCTGTAACCATATGAGCCGACTTCCGATTCTCTTCATCCCCCTTGTCTAAGTCTAATAGTGTATAAACTGCGCTGATGAAGTTCTTTTTTAGCAAAAGATCCAGGACCTTAGCCCCAAGAGAGTCGTAGCCAACTTCTTCTACTGGGAGCAGCGTATTGCGACTCTTGTCGTTGATGGTATTGTTTACGAGTCTCAGTACAATATTGAGATCGTCGGGGGCGCCTGTTACTGTGTCTATGCTAGAGGTCTCTAGTAAGACGTTGCTGATATTCATCGAGTTGAGCAGGGGGTTGAAGATCTCGATGCCTCTTTGTTTTGCAAATTCTCTAAAATGAATCGCTGAATTCTCGTAGGCATTGATCATTGACTGAAACTCTCTGACAAACTGCCTGCCGATTGGGGTCAGGACCCTGAAGCTGATTGTGGCTGCCGTCTGCTGTCCGCCTACATACTGAGTTGTGGCGAAACGATGTCCGTCGAGCGGCATCATGGCGAAGTTCGTGCCGAACGTAACTGCGAGGTTCATTGGCACAACTGCACCGATAAAGTCGGCTATGTCTAATTCATAGAAACCGAGCTGGGCGATCTTCCCCGTAATCGCGTGCTTTACGACTAGTACGTTCTGTGAGACAGCGGCTGCTAGAGCGGACAGCTCTGATGCGAGTTGTCTGTCAGAAGTCTTCCCGGCAAGGTCAAGGGCCAGCTGCACCAATTCCTCTTGAGTTGGCATCATGCTCGATTCTGGTAGATGGTTCTCCATGGCAATACGGAGGGCCTCTTCGGAGTTATAGATTTCGCTGAAGCGTTGCTCTAGCGGGATATCCGCTGTAGCGATGCTCAAGTCGGAGGCCGTGATCCTTCCCGGCAGGGTTGCCCTGCTGCCAAGGTTGAAGCTAGGGTCGTTCCACCCAGGGATACGCCTTTCGGCCATTCCGATTCTTCCTGCATAAAGTTTCTCATACTCTGCAAGTTCTTCTGCGTCTCTTGATGCACTAATTTTCCTATAGCCAGCGCCAACACCAGACCAGAAGAAGGCCTCAAAACATTCTGCCGGTGACAGGTTCTTATTCTTTGCTACGGCTCTCAGGTTTTTTTCGACTTTGATCAGGGAGATGATCCTTGAAATGTTTATATTTGCGTTATGTGCATTATAGTATTTCTCTGGATGTGCTTCAGCCTCCTGCCTTGTGCCAGCAATCCTCCCCTCCATAAAACTAGGGTCTGAGGCCCCTGCGCCCCGACTCTTCCCCTTTTTGTCAACGTACCTATTCAGCTGGAAGAGTCCGTGTGCAATACCACGCGGGTGTGAACTCTCTGGTTTTAAGCTTGCCTCAAAAGATGCATGAACCATCGCAGCAATAGCAAATGCTGGAGTATATCCTTCGTCCATCATCCTTGTGTAGATGAGCATTGCTTGTGCTTTTTCTGCGGGTGTGACCGGCTTTTTGGTATTCGGGTTATTATATGTCGCGATTACATCTTCTCCAGACTGTCCAGCTCCGACGTATGGTCTCCACCAGTCGAGGATGGAGGCGCCACCAGAAGGTGCTGGATTGGATGCATTGGCGTTGACATTAGCATTCCTTGGCGCCGGTTCGGGGATTGGCTTCTGTGCTGGGGCGAACTTGCTGATAATATCTGTCAGGGACCTCTTCCCCTCTGGGGTTTCGATCACTCCTGGCGCTTGTGGAATCATAAACTGGAAGGCGACACTGTGGTCGAAACTTTCCAGCTTGAACGGAGGCATTGCGGCCAATGCTCTCTCTGTGTAGGGGCGCTCTTCACCACGACCGCCTGGCTGATCTTCTGAGCGAATGGCCCGGTTTGTTGACTTATAACGATAAGGCCAAAGCCACTCGAGGAGAGGGCGGGCCTCTCTTATGTTCTCTGTCGAGGTATGGACAGCCGTGGCGTTAAATACCGTACTGGGATGACCGTAGTCCTTGATGAACTGGAACCTACCACTGTCGTCCTCGGCACCGACACTCTCTTTGTATTGAGAGGTGTTTTGGTGATAGAGTCCTGTGAAATGATCTACTGTATTAGCAGGATCATACCACTCTTTTCTGAATCGCAGGCGAGGGGTGAAAGGGCGATGGTTGAACCAGACAAATTGAAATTCTACCGAGAGCGTGTATGGCATGCCCGGAACTGTCCCCACGTTAACAGAGCGGACAAAGGCTCCGATGACCTCCCCGGGAACGATCGGCAGGGTCGCCCTTAGGAGTTCATTGTCCAAGAAGCATAGGGGCATCTTCTTTAGGCTGTAAAGAATCGGCATCAATGTTTCATTAATTGCCGTCAATGGGTCTGCCGGGGCAGGGGCGTTCTCGACTAATTCGACGCTAGCGGTTGTATTGCCGGTAAACAGGGCCACCACTGTGATATCCACCCGTCCGTGACCGGATCTGATCTTGGTAGACTCTCGCGTTCTTAGGGTCTCAAAATTGAAGTTCTGGTTCTGCTCTGTGATAGAGATGCCCTGAGGAGGGACAGGGAATCTGATCCCGTTGATTTCGAATAGACCTCTGGTAATGGCCCCCTGGCGAGGCAGCTCATAACTTTCTGGGTCGTAGACTAATGGCTCATCATTCTCCCGGTTAACAGGAGCTCCTGCTGATTGTTCTGGCAATGTCATCTGTCTAACTTCTTCCTAATATATTCTTGGTTAATCCGCTCACGATAGTCGTTCACTGTGAAGTTCACACTAGAACCGGGGAACCGCTCTCCCAGCTTTGCTGCAATTACACTCGGGTCAACATCCCCATTAGAACTTCCTCTGATTCTGACTGCCCTACCGGTATTTGTAGCGACTCTTGCAGAGTGCCCCATGTCCGTTGGTGGGGTCGTAGGCGAGCCCGTGGAGTGCCTGGCGCCAGCAGCGTCTGCCTCCTCTGAGGAGATACTGCCTGGTGAGCCCAGAAGCATCGACGTTGCAATGGCCAACCCAGCACCAAGAACCAGTGGCTTCTTGTGCTTTAGCATAATATCATAAGCTTCGGAGAATGACGATGCGGTGTTCTTCAAATTCCTCTGCAGCGGAGTAACTTCCTCTACTATTCCCCTGGTTGCATCTCGGTAGAGTTCATGTTGCATTGTTGTTCCACCGAATTCTCTTGCAGCATTCATGGCTGCTTGCCTCGTTGCGTCTGTCACCTCTGTATTCTTTAGAGCAGTTAGAAGGCTATACTCGTGCCTGTTCTTCTTGGCCATGACTCCAGCTTCCAAGATGGCCTTAATATTTTCGTCAGAAGCGATCTTGTCCACTATGCTCCCGGACTTCACTCCGTGAAGACGTCTGAAGTTCTCACGGAATTCTGCCACAGCCCCTGCACCCGCTCCGTGCTCACCGCGAAGGGCATCTTCCATGCTCTTCGCATAGTTACCAACAGCTTCGACTTGGTTGATAGGGACCTGTCGAACTTTCAAGATGCTTTCTGGCATAATGCCCAGCAACATCTCGGCGAAGAGTCTAGAATTGGCGTGAGCCGTTGGAGAGGCTGCGCCGCTGGCTCTAGCCATCGCTCGTGCGAAATCTGTAGCATTGCTCATAGAGCCGATTTGAGCCTTCTCGATCATGGCCATCTGATTCTGGGCTCGCTGTCTCATCTTCCAAACTTCACTCGATGGGTCCAAAGCCTCTGGGGTGATCACGGACGGATCTTTGCTCTTCAGGTTGGCATACAGCTCTTTCTGTCTCACATTATAGAGGAAGTCCTCTTCTCCATGTAGCTGATCAATTGTTGCGTTCCGTGGACGCAATCTCTCGACAAGCGCCTCCTCTGGAGCACCACTCGCGGATTGATTACCCCACTCAGCCTTCAGCTTCTCGGAATGCAAGACCCTCTCTCGTAAGTCGTATCTTGTATTCTCGTTTTTGACGAGAAAGAAGTTTATTGCGTCGTCGTCGAAGTCGGCCCCAAGTACTCCTTCAAAAGACTTAGGAAGCCACATGGCAGCCCCCTTATGTTTTGTTTTATAGACGTCACGGACAGCCTCCTCTAGAAATCGTCTCTCATTAGTCGCGTTCCGCTTCCTGAAGAAGTTGTTCCAACCTCCTTCTGGGCCAGCCTTCCCCTCAAGATTGATGCCGTTATCGGCCAAGATCTGGTCAAGGGCCGCCCTTGCGTTGTTTTTCCTAGTCTGAAGCTCTTGAATAAACTCCTTTGACTTCCTTCTGAGAAGCGAAGGCTTGTACCTCTTTTTCACGGTAGCGCTTAAGTCGTTAATCTTCTCCAGAAGTTCCTGAGACTTGGCTGCGTCTTCTACAATTCTAGTCGTCACCTGATCATGCTTTGACTTGCTCATCTCTCGAAGCCAGTGGAGAAGATCAATGTTCTTCTTTTGACCATCCATCATAGAATTTGCGTACTTCCCCAAAGCTTCGTCTAGGCTAAATGCCGTTGCCCCTGTAATACGGTGCAATTCTGTGTCTGGAGCACGATGTATAAGTCCCGCCAATCTCCCGCCCTTGAGTTCATTGACCATTTCGTCTGCGGCGTCTCCCGCGATACCTGCAGAGTCCATCATCTCTATTAAGTTACTCTCTTTTATTCCGACCTTGTGACTGTAATTCTTATCCGTTGCCAAGAACTCAAAGAAGTCTGCGTTAGCGCCAGAGCGAGCCTGCATGCGCATCGACCCCTGGACGTGCCCTGAGAACGCCCTCGAAACATTCTGATCTCTTGTCAAAGTTATATCTGCCAGTGATTGGGCATACGATCCGAGCAGGCCCTGGTCAAGCCTGTTCCCAAGCCTTCCCCCTTCGAGGATCCCTTGCAGTGCGGCGTCCATCTCTGTCGGAATGTGCATATTCGACGCAACAGTATATCCTCCCGTGTGTGTGCTCAGACCTTGAGGATGGTAGATAAACCTCTTCTCAGCATTCCCGGTGTCGAAGACAAGGTCGCCCTTTACATTAAAGGTCTTGCGCATCTCCCCAAAAGCTGCGTCTCGTGTCTCTTGGCTAGGGGAGAAGAGGCCTTCAATCGTACTCGGGGCCACCTTGCTCATGTCCGAGACCTTTATGGCACCAGCATAATCTGAAGTTCTATCGAAGTATGCGTTTCTCTTATAAATTTCCATGGCCTCGTCACGGGTGTTGCCAGACATTCGGCCCATGGCCTCAAGTCCTGCCTCTGCGACAGCGCCTCTTTGTGCTTGAGTGTGCAGTAGTGTTTGCAGAGAAAACGATCCTTCTCTGCCAGCACCACCAGTAAGGATTGGACTGCCGTGCGGAGTCACGTCTCTGTTCAAAGCCCCAAACTGAAGCTGTGGTTCGAGAGCGGCAATGCGTGCCTTGCGGCCAGTCTCGGTTGCAAAAAGTCCGCTTTCCATCGCTTCTTTGTATAGACGGATCGACTTTCCCATCCGGACTCTCTTATCCTTGATCCCCGACAAGGACCCAACTTCCTGTCTGAATGTCTCTGGCAAAGTACTGAAGAAGTCCTTGTTATTTTCCAGGTCCACCCAAAATCTCTCAGAGCTCCACCTCCCTCGTCGTCCCGGGGACTGGACCGTTAGTTCTACAACCTTGTCAAATCTGTCTGTCATCTTATGGGAGCCATCGTCGATGATAGTGACGGCGCCGTTGCTGTCGTCAAAGCCCAGGCTCAGTATCCCCTCTCTTCGCTTTGTTAAAGAGGCAAATTCTTTTTCCTCGAGACCAAGCGCTTTCGAAGTCTGCAGTGCTTCTATTTGGCTCTTGCGAACGAGCTGATCTTCTGGGGACATTTGAAGAAACTCGTCCAAGGTCGTGTCTCGCCAACGAGCCTTGTCGAGTAGCTCCACCCCGGCCTTACCTATGCCAGGGAGTTCAGCGTGTAGCTCTTCCATTAGCCCTTGGACTAGTGCCCCCATGTTCGCATCACCGATCTTCTTTGTCCCCTGTACCGACAGGAGTTGAGCCCCGCGCGTCTCTCTTGTAGCCGCCCGCCACTGTTCACTGTCGATAACCTTCCAGAGGTCAGGCAGGTCCTCACCCCTCCCAAGAGCGGCCTTTTCAGCAGCCACAATCTGTTTATAGGTCGGCTCCAGTACCCCCTTCATCTTCTCGTGGTCCCCCTTCTCCAGAGCCTCAATCATCTCAGGGGTCTCTCTTAGATACTCCCACATAGCCCCCATCTTATGACCAAAACGGGCTGCTGCCTCCTCCTTGATAATGCCCTTCGTGCCGAAGACCTTGTCCCCAAGACCGAGCTTTCTGTCGATTAGTGCCTCAAGCTTTAGCCCTTTAACCCCATCATCAGTCATACTCCTGATTGTGTAAGTGCCAGCATTGCTCGGAACATTGAGCATAACCCCGTCTTCTGTCATTCCAATAAACTCTCCCGGCTTAAACCGGATCGTCTCAAGCATCTCATTGATGCCGTGTGCCTCGTCAATGTATGCGATCCTCTTGGCATCGTCTATTCCCGGAGAATTGGCAAGCTGTATCAATCCCTCTCTTTCCGCTTCCAACCAACCAATCCCGTCTGCGGTGAGGCCTGTGCGCAGCATCGTCTGAAGCCGTTGCATCTGTGGGGTCTCTGCTTTTCCTATCTTGGCGATCTTCTCGGACATGACCGCATTCTCGCCGATGGTTCCTGTTGAATGGAACTTTGTGTATGGAAGATTGTTGTCCAGTAGCATCAGCTCGTCTTCGTGCAGGTGGACATCTGCTCTTCCTGCCAGAGATAAGAAAGCATTAGCCACAGACTCGGGGACAGACATAACTCTGAGCCTGGCTCTTATGTCCCCCATCGCTTTCTGCTTTTTGCCAAAAATTGCCGGGGTGCTGCGATTCTTACTTCCGAGCCCGGAGAAGACGCCTTCTCTCATGCTCTGCGCCACAGCCTTGGCGTCTGAACTTGGTCCAATCGGAGACGAGCCGTAAACATAGTCCCCAATAAATATATTACCACCCGTAACTTGATTAGCGCTCAGCCCCGCAACAGCCGGGTGCCCAATGTCTATCAGTCGTCTCTTGAGGACTTCGATCTGGGCAGGGGAGAGTGCGGGGTTTACAGCAGAGCGAGCTGTTGACAAGATCCCTCGCTGACGGCGGACTGATGCTTCGTTAGCAACAGTAGGAACAAAGAGTTTTCCTAGATCATCCTTGTTCTTACTCCACAGCTGCTTAGTCAGGTGGCTGTTTGATAGTGTCCCCTTTACGAAATCTTGTAAGCCTCCATTCAGCATGTAGTCCGTGATGGCAACATCTGCCCGGCGAGCGATCTGACTAACATCAGTGAATGTCCCAAGGATGCTTTCAATATTCTCGGCGAGCGCCCACTTTGCCACACTTCGAGTTCTGCCTCCCGGCCCTGTCCGAACTATCCCATTTGCGTTCTCGAAGGGAAGGGACAAAACCTTCTTCCCAGATCTAATCGTATATCCTGTATAGATTGTTTCTCCGGCTTCTTGTAAGGTTGTTAGGCTCATTGAGAGCCCTGCCTTAGGATTCTCAGCAGCAAGTGCCCGGACCCGTTCATAGACCTGATGAACCTTCATGACAAGGTCGTCCCGACCTGGCAGCCCTGCCATGAGCTTTCGCTGAGTATACTGGACGTTCTCGAAACCAGCCTTGGTCGAGCTTCCAGAAAACGCCCCCTTCGACTTCATGGCACTCAGTGTCTCTCCAAGACCACTATTTCTTGCAACACTCTGGTTAGCTTCGACTAAAGACTTAAGAGCCCCTTCACCCCCTGTCTTTAGCCTTCCGAGGTCGTTGGTTCTGGCGACTCTTGACAGATACTCTCTATATGCATCGATCCCATATGGGTTGTCAGGAGTGGCCCCGAGTAGGGCTGCAATCTTGTCAGGAGTAAGTCCGCCCATTGTTTCTGGTGTGATACCCAGCTCAATTGCTCTTGCTTTGAGCTGATGGTTGGATATAAGTCCGCTGACGGCGGATGATCGGATCCTCCCCATCATCTCCTGCCCGGCCGTGCGGGTCTCTGGGGTAGACCCAGGAAAGATATTGATAAAATCTGGAAAGAATAGTTCTGCGATAGAGGCTGCAGTTGGCCTATACCTGTTTTCGTGCAGTCCTTTGATCTTTGAATAGAGGGCTGATGACTGCTTCTGGATACGCCATGGTGCGGTCATGGTTCCCTTCGCAGAGATATCTTTGTATGTGCGGTATGCTGTTACGCCTGCACCTGTCAAGAGTATTCCGGGTGCTACATAATCACCAAAAAAGTCTCCCATTACCTATTATACCTCTTCATTTCCCTGTCTAGTTCTTTCCTTCTGTTTGTCCCAACGTCAAGAGTGATTCTTGTTTGATCTCCTGTTGTTGGAACAATTTCCACATTTAAATCGTTAAGCCTCAGTGCAGTCAATGACTGCAAAATGTCCTCTCGCATAATCGATGGACTCATTAGGTCGTTGGCGGCTTCGTCCAAATATGGCTTCCTTGCGGCCATGCGCTCATCGTTTTCCCACAGATCAAAGTCGTGATAGTCGAGCCCCTGAGCCTGAACAACCTTCAGCTTCACGTCATCCATTGCCACCCCAGGGTGATAGCCAATCCAGTCGGCCTTTGGTGCGTCGAACGGCGATTCGTCAAAGTAAGACTCCAGCCTCTTCGCTCTTATGTAGTCGGGGAACGTATTGCTTCTAACCTTTCCCCCTTCTACTTTACCAATATACTCGTTCCATGTGTTCGTGTTCGTCGCCTCTCCTTCTGTCGCCCTAGATGCCTCAATCGCCATAACTGCTGACTGCTCATCAGATGTCAGGTCCCCTTTGGCGGCTAAGCCTGCATAGATCTGCTTTTGCCATTGAGCGGTATAAAACTTTCGAGTGTAGCGAGGGACCATCTCGAGGATTCGCCCTTTCTCTTCTGGGGAGTCTGCACTGACAAACTTCTCAAAGAATGGGAGCTCTTCTCGAGGGAGTATCTTCTTAACCGTGTCCATGTCCGTATATGGATCTGCGCCGAACATTGTGTACTCGGCCTTTCTGGCAAAAGCGAACGCCGCTCTACCCTCCCCCTGTCCTCTTGCGTTGGCTTCAAGGCGCTTGTACTTCATGTACTCTAGCTTATCGAAATACTCGGTGAGGTCTCTCTTCTCCTGGACGCTGGCTGGCACCCCTTCATAGCCAAAGATGTGAGCAGCATTGTACAATGCGGGTTTGACAAAATCCTCTATCGGGCTGTCCCATCCTGGGGATCTTGTGCTGTAAAGGTTCCGGTCCTCGTACTCTGTTATCATATCTACTGAACCGGCAAACTTGTGAACAGGGGAGATGGGGAGAAGGTGTTCGACGGGGTTCATCCTTCCCGCTTTCGTAATGGCTGCCCAATACTTTCCGACGAAGGAGTCGGGGTCTTCTCTGGTCTTGACCTTGTCCTCTCTTTCTCGGAATTCTGCTTTCGTTCCTTCATACAGAGTCCTGTCTTTCTCAGAAAGACGATTCGACTGTGCAAGACTTTCAACCTTTCGAGAGATATCCTTGAACTCTTGAGAGTAAGGGGCGACGTCTCCTAGGATCCTGTACTTATGAATGTCGGGATAATCCTCAGGATTTACACCGGCAAGCTCCTTAAATCGGGATTCATAACCACTCCCCGGCAAGCGATACTCACCCTCCGGAATTGCTTGGTACGGATCTCCGTGGGTAAAATCAACGTAGCCTCCCGGACCAGGCATCCACGATGGCATCTCATTGCGGATTGGGTTCACCTTCTCCAATTGGAATCGTTCTTTCGGGATGAAGCGCCTGAGTGCCTCTGTCGTTGTAAAGCCACCGCCAACATTTGAGTCCCAGAACCTATCTCGCATCGATCCAACATCAGCAAAGCTTGCTAAGACCGGGTCGTCGACTCCAAAGTCACCGGTTCCGGTTATCGCCTTCTTCACAGCAGAGAAGACGAAACCTGGCAAGCCAGAGGCTTCCGTGGCCTTGTAGGCCATTTCCCCGGCAAGAAACGACTGGTCGTATGGTGAGCCAACAGCCTGGGCTCCAATGCCCCCTAATGCCTCGCTAGGGGCCTCAGAAACGTTTCTCCCAAACTGGACGGTTTCTCCAGCGGATACACCTTCGCGACCGCCTGGAGAGACTTCGTCCGCATGCATAATCTTCGGCGGCTTAATAACGCGTCCGATGGTCATGCCCCAGAGGGTCCCCAATGGACCGAACCCACTCGTGTCAGGTCCTGTGATCGGATAGGGGCGCTGATAGTAGAGTTCCTTTTCTCTCCAGTATGGGTCTATAACCCCTTTCAGTAATCTAGTAAAAGGCTTGTCTGCGTAGTCGCCAAACTGCAACTCATCCGCTGGGGCATCCATAAGACGCGCGAACCAATTTGGACGGTAGTATTGGGTCTGCTCTCCTTCGATGTCTGTACGACCCATTTCCCAGAATGCACCCTTGCGCACCGCGACCTCAGTCTCCCCACGCTGCTCTGCGACCGTCTCGTCATAGGTCTTGTTAGATCCCAAGGATCCAAGCAAGAACGGAAGACTCAGAGCTCCTCCAATCGCAGCCCCGATAACCGCAAACTTCTTGGCTCGAGTCATCGGCTTACTTAGGTCCCCGACTATGGGGAGATCTTTCTTGAGGGCCCCTAAAGAGTCTGGGAGTTCATGGACTGCCTCTCTTGCCGTTAACCAGCCGGTCTTTCCTGCATCAGCAACAACCGGATTCATAAAAGAGGCGACAGTGGCGCCGGTCAAAGCACCAGCCATTGGGAACGCTAACACCCCAAGTAATCTATGGGACCCCTCTGCCTCTCGCTCCTGGGCTTTGTTAAGTGTCGTTAGCCCGAGTTTGTCGGAGATGCTCGCATAGATCCTTTGTGTCGCCCCTATCGCAGAGCCCCCGACCTGAGCCAGTGACTTATCTGCGACAAGTTCTGTGACTCGGCTGCCTAGCTCATATGCAGCTGTTAGGCCAAGTGCTAGTGGGGCGATGCGCTTTAAGTGCTTTCCCCACAGATCCATCGTCGTGCCTGAGTAGTCGCCGCCCGTACCGAATAGGTTCTTCAAGAAAGAATAGCTCTTCGTCTTACGGACCCCAGCAAACAGATCTTGCTTGTTGAATAGGTCTTCAATGGCCTCTAATGGTTGATCCAACATACGAAGATATCTCTCTGACATCTTCTTGGCAAAGACCTCTCCCTCCTGAGCGACAGCCCTGGCTGTGTTTCCCATTACCTTATCGGCTGCACCTTCTATGATCTTTGGGTCAATGAAGGCCTCTACAAGCTCCCTTGTTGTACCTGTAAGCTTGGTTGATTCGGGCGTTTTGTATACTATGTACGGGAGTTCATTCGTGTGACTGATCGGTTTCCCGCCCATCGACTCCGTAAGAACGTCCGTGCTTCTCATTACGTGTCTGTACTTCGGAAGCCCAGTAGATGGATCGATAGGTCCATCTGGATTCCACAAACGCTCTGCAATTTTAACATCTGGGACCACTAGCTCTTTGAGTGTTCCGTCGGGATGGACGGAGAACATGCCCGGGGCTTTTCCTGGAGCGGCGCGCCCCTCGGCAATCATCTCGTCAACTTCTTTCATCACCTCGGCATCTGAGAGCGTTAAAGATTCTCTTGATGCGCGGGCCCTGACATATGCCTCGAGGTCGTCCTTTGAAAAAGGTCCGACCTGAAATCCAAAGACGGACTCCTCTGGAGTCAACTTCCTGCCCAAGAGGGCCTGGTAGTGGCTCTCTGCCCCTTCTAGGTGCTCTTTATTAATGCGGAGACTTGAAGTGGGCGTTGTTGTAATTCGTCGACTGAGGAAGCTATGAACGTCGAATGTACGAGGGATGCCGCCAGCGATTTCCTCAGCACGTTTGGTCAGCTCCAGAAAGACATCGCCAAGTGTGGCTTCGATCTTGCCTGTTACGGGATCAAGCGTCTTTCCTCGAACCTCATACCAGGGGGTCACCCCGGGTTTATTGAGACCGTCAGACAGATATCTGAACTTCGCAGGATCTATCTGAAATTTGATGGCAGTTGAACTCCAGCGGACACCCACTATTGCGATAGAACCGAAAGCAGCGTATTTGAGCGCATTACTCCATCTATTGTAGTCGGCCTGTTTGTGGTCGGTGACTTCAATATATGGACGACGATCGACTCCTGGAATAGGGGTGTCTTTAGGCATTTACTTAATCCCTCTCTGCCTAAAGAATTCTTGTCGCAGCTGGGCTTGCTCGTATTGCCTCTCCTGCCTTGCAAGATCAGCTTCTTTTTGGAGTTGACGAGGGTCCTCGAAGCCCTGCAGCTCTCTGGTCATCTCCTTGATCTCCTTTTGAATGTCGATCTTATGCTTACGCTTCTCTCTCTCAACATCCTCTTCAGTAACTATTCGGAAAGGAGGTTCAATCATGCGGCCCATTAATGTGGCTTCAGCCTGAGCGGCTCTCTTCAAAACTGTCTGCCACTCCATCTTCTCTATATCCTCGGGCGTATAGGAAGGAAAGGCTCGACATATAGCGACCACTAGTTGGTCCTCTATGTTGTCTATAATTCCGCGCTGGGCATCTAATTGCTGAATGATATTCTCAGCTTTAAGGGCCCCAGAGAAATATAAGATGGACTTGACAACCGTTGCGACTACGCCAGCGGGCTGGTCCAAGCGGCTATCTTCGATAAAAAGCATCTTCTCCTCTAACTCTAATTCGGCTGGAGGTTCCTCGTCATAAGAGGAGAAGATGACACACTTGTTGTATACGAATTCTTCTAGGTCGATGTCTAGGCTGGCGCCTCTTATGAGGCGCGCTTCACGAAGCTTTTTGTACTCTGACCAGGGGAGGGGAGTCCAAACAACGTAGCCATCGTCGAATAGAGTTTGGTATAGCGACGAATTCGCTACCTTGCTTGTTAAATAATGCATTCTGAGAGAACCTCAGTGTTGGTCAGCGTCTGATAGGGACGTCTCTTGTCGTCTTCTTTACCTGCCCTTCAGTTGGGATAGTTGATTGACTCATTGTCTGATCTCTGGGACAGTTCCAGTATATACCTCTGTGTCAATACTCCAGACACCGCTTACCTTGCGAGGAGAGCTTGTGGCTCTAAAGACCCTGAAGGTCTTACCGGCCTTTTCTCCCGTAACCTGCTCTCCGTCTGCCTCAAAGAGGCAGAACACGTCTCCCTCTCCAAGGCATTCGAATGAGATTTTTTCTGTCCATTTAAAGCCTCTGTAGGCTCTTACAAATCTCCTATCGGGATTCATTTGTTTCTCCTTAGAGTCTGTAGCAAACTTCCAATGCCTTCTGCTGTGAGAGGAACTTTGAGTGCTCCATCACGAGGTTGAACAGAGTTGGCATCAATCCGGCCTTGCTCATTGTAAGGAATGTTGGTGACGCGCTGGGATGCAACAGACAAAGCATAACAACTTTCTCGTGCATCATCTCTTCGACCAGGGCAGGATCTTCTCTTGCTGTTGGGCCATCAGAGAAGGCTCTTATCTCCTTGGCGATGTTCTTGTGCTCAATACGGCGGAGTGGCCTCAAAAGATATAGAGATGTGGGATCCGGGACGAAGGCGTAGACGTCTCCATATAGCTCCTTCCAACCTTCTACCATCTTTCTTGGCGGAGCATCTGGGAACTGCCTAGCCATTGCATCCAATGGGTCAAGGATTTCTTCCTCTTCTTCGGGAACTTCCGTCTTCACTTCCGGTTCGTCTACTTCTAGAAACTCGTTTACTGCTGTCTTTTGTGTTACTTTCATTGGTATCCTTTATTCAATTGTCCTTGCTATAAAATTATAGACCTCGCCCACAGGCTCACCACTAGATATAATTGTTTGTGATTGTCCTGTCAAGTGGACATTCTTTAGTTTACGGACTGTATGGTCTGCATTTGGGTCTGTATAATCTCCGAGAACAAGATATATGTCGAATGGGGCCATTAAGTCAAACCTGGAGGCGTATCCCTCTGGGGTTCCGGAGTATTGATTTGATTTGCTCAATTTGTTGATGTTTAGTTCTCTTGCTAGCTCTCTAAACTCCTTGTTCCCAAGTCCGCGTACTTGGTTGATTGCTTGATTACTTAGATAAGAACCAGGGGTGAGAATGCTTGTGGGTCTTGTCGTCACTTCCAGTCTTGAGTTTAGTGCGCCTCTTCGTTTGGCGTCAACCCAGCGACGCTCCGACCTTCGTCCAATGGCATTGGCCCCGAACTTCCTTTCAAGCATCGCCGCAGCAATAATCGCCAAATACCCTGCCTCGATGAAGTTGATCACAAAGCTCCCCTGAACAAGCAGATTCCCACTAGCCACTGTATCGAATAGCTCTGACGCATACCCGTAGATTGGCATCTTGTTAGTTGCTGTTGCGTATTGGATCTGGACAATCTCGTCAACAAGGACATCGTCAAAATAGATTTGAGCCTGTGTGCCGCTATAGTATTGTGGGACGTATGCGGCTGCAGCTCTCTTGCTTAGCCTTTCGACTTCCTCTTGGCGCTCACGCTCTTCTTGAGCCTGCCATTCCTCGAAAGACTGTGCTCCTCTTAGGTTGCTTCTCGAGGAGATGTTTTCTATCGCCTTGCTTGTGACTGCGAAGTCTTCTAGGGACGACGAAGGGAGGGTGAGGCTTTGGTCCACGGCGGCCAGGACCGCGTCTACCTGTGTTTGCTGTTCAGCGGACAACCGTGCTGAACTGTCTCTGCTTATGGTTCTAGGAGGCGGGGCTGGATTGGTGGGGGTGGGGGTTGTAGATGCTTCTGGGGTTGGCCTTCGAGGGTTTGAACGACTTACTGTCTCGTCTGGAGTAATGTTTCTGGCAACTACATCTGAAACGTTTCCGTTTGAGACAGTAGCCTCATAGTATCCATTTGTAACACCTTGGGCTCTGGCTGCGTCTACGGCCCTATTATTTTGTGCCGCAGCAGATGCAATCATCCTGGCCATTGATAGAGTCTTCGCAGATCTTACCTGATTTCTCTGTTGTGGGGTCAGCCTGTCCCAATCGACCTGACTTAAGCTAAATGTTTCGCCATGTCTGTCTGCCATCTGTCTTACCTGTAAGGATTACGAGTCTTACGAATAAGCGCTTCCATTGCTGGTGAAGCTTCTTTGTTCATAAGAGATGTGAAGTTATCGTTGAATTCCGTAGGTGACTGTTGGGCAGAGAAGTAACCACCTGGGCGCATAAGTGCCATATGGGTGGCCGTATACTGGACCGTGTTCTCTGTAATAAGATCTTCAACAGACATGACCTGGCCTTCAGCAGAAATTTCGGCCCCGAAGATTACCAACTCAGAGGCGTGACCATACTCATTAGCAAAGTGAATAATGATATCAAATTGCGGAAGCTGATCTACCATCACATAAGAAAGATCGGCGAGGCTGGCAGCCGAGACTGCATTCGTATTCATGTCCCCTGGACTTCTTCGCAACATATCGAAGAGGACGTGTCGGTCGAAGACGGTGAAAACCATCGACCCGGCGATGGTACGAGTTCCTCGTGTGCGCCCCTTTTCGCCAACATGACCAAGAGCGCGTACCGGATATTTCTCGCGAAAGATGCTGTACGAAATCGTTTGTAGATTGGGCAAGACCTTGAGGATAGGATCTAGGCCGTTTGCCGCTGGCATGGATATCATTGCGCGGATATCCGTACCTGCATACGAATTATATGACGGGGAAAAGATGCTCTCTTGGAAGGTTGGATCGGCCATCGGGTCTCCAGAAAAGAAAAAGGGTGAGTTCCCTGACGGAACCCACCCTTTCAATTACAGAAGATCCTTTTATATGTCAAGTAACACTGTTATCGTTAGGGTCTACGAATGGGGGATGGGGCGTGCGCCATGGATCAATTGTGCGACAGACGAACGTCATCTGATGCTCTAGGACAATGTCGTCGATAGAGACACCCGAGCCCTCGTTCAGGATCTCTACGCCGTAGATACGCATCGTTGCTGCCGCACCATACTCGTTGGCTGCTGCAAGTGTGATGTCGAACGGAGGAATTTGATCTGAGAACCAAGGCTTAGTTGAGACCTGGTCATCCCGTGGGTTCGCAGGCTGGCCAAAGCTTGTCTCAGCCTCGAATGCCGTAGCACCTGGCTTATTACTAGAGCTCTGGTCTAGAGGTGAGATGGTTGGGTCAAGATGACCGTCGGGGCGCAGGCTGTCCTTGTCTGCCCAGAACTTTGTCAACTCCATTTCATGGAGCAGAGCATGGCGGTCAAACTGGATGAATACCAACGAACCAGCGATACCACGCTTTCCTCTGGCGAAAGCTCGAGGGTCAGGATCTCCCATCGTATAGATGGGAGCCTTCTCGCGGGTTACGCTCCAGGAGATGCCCTGGAGCGTGCCAATTACCTTATTGCCAAATACAGCACGAATATCGACACCGCCGAAGCTATTGTATGATCTGATAAACTGGCTGCTGAGTTGCGAATTTGCCATTGACTAAACTCCTTACTGAGTAAGAGCAACGTCTACAGAGATCTTACGTAGCTCATTGATGACCTGTAGTGTTAGGGTTAACTTTGCAGTGCCGCGAATCTTATCCAGTTTAGTCTGTGTAAGGCTCAGGTCGAATGCCTCGAGGGCGCCACCAGAAGCTCTCTGCAGATCCGACAGACCCTTCTTAAGGGCTGTCTCTAGACCGGCCTTCTTGATCCCGCTGAGTGGGTCGCCAAGGAACGGACGAGAGACATCGCGACAAATCTTGACTGCCTCAGAAACCAACCTCACTGTCATATTGCGTGTGAAGTCAGAGGTTGGCAGAGCAGAAGAGGGTGCGTCTACTACAATTACACCCTCTGGCCGCTGATCAAACACAACATAGCGCGCTTTTGTTAAAGAATCTTGATGACGCTTTGCGAGCTTCATTGCGAGTCGGATTCCACGGCCACCGACAAACTTAGCTGTTGCGCCTCTCCAGGAAGGAAGTCCGGCAAGTAAGCCTGCGTAGACTGCAGCTCCAGAGTTGATGTAGCCTAGACCCGAGATGTCTGCCTCATTGCTCAAGATTGGCCATGTTGCGACCGTGCTCAAGAACTTGCCCATATCAACTTCAAAGTTGTTGGCATCGAGCAAGATCTCTTCGTCATCGAGTTCTCCGGACTCAGTTGCCTTGTAGCCAGGGTCGAACTGCGAGTTGTCCTCCATCAATAGGCCGGCGACAAACTTGTTGCCCAACAGACCCGTGCCATTCACGTTAACGTCTCCCTCGAAGAAGGTTGGCGACTTTCCGATCCACTGCGCCAAAGCAGCGGAGCTGAAGTGGTTCGTCGGAGGACGAACACCGATGACACCGTTGATGGCAATCTCGTTCTCGGTCATCTCCTGACAGAATCTAGCGAGACGATAAGCGAAGTTGACCTCATTGTACGTAAAGCCGTCTTCATCTGAAGTCTCAGGATACCACATGTGACGAAGCTTACCGTCGACCTCGACTGCACGATGGTAGAAGAGAAGGTCTGTCTGATATACAGTCATCTCTGGCTCATTGCTTCCGACCACGACACCGTTGTCATCAACAGAGAAGCCCAGATCGCGGTCAAAGAAGAGTCTAAGGACAGTCTCATCATCCGCATCTTCTGCCCAGTTCAAGACACGAGCCGTACGAACCAACTCGCCCTCAACAAGGTTTTCACCGAAGCCTGCCCCCTGAAGAGTGTTAAATACTGCCCAGAAGGCACCGCGTCCACCAGTCTCAAGAACGACAACTGCGGCATTACGAGCGCCGACATCGAATGTTACGTCTACTCTATCAGCAAAACCTGCGATTGTATTGACCTTATCGATCCCGCTGAGAGCGGCACTTGGAAGTGCTGTTGCGCCCGAAGTCAGGCCGTCGAGTGCCGGATCGTTTGCGTACACGCCAGGTATGACGATGACAGAGAACTCAGTTGCCTCCAGTGCCAAGAAGGCGTCTTCCATCGCCTCGAACATGTTCATCTTTGCAGGGGACACCTCTTCTAGAGCCAGAACACCTTCCGAATCTTCAACATCGACAGCGAAACCAAAATCATTGCTGACCTTTGGAAGGCCGTTGAAGTCCGAACCTGGAAGCACAATCAGCGGCTGGACTCCAGCATTGTCTGCGTCTGCCTCAAGAAGGAATAGCCTGTTGTGCAGGATCTTGTCGGCACGTTGACCGCTAATGCTGCTGATGAAACGAACCTTGTGCGGGATTGCTGGGAATGAAGTTGCGCTTACGGTACTATCAATGTCGAACGTACCATTGGCAGTATTGACTGCGATCACATTGGCTTCGACCAGCCAGTTGTCTGGGTCTAGGTCAATTTCGGCGAACGTCAGAGCTGTCACCCCGAGGACATACCCGTCATCTGGTGCGTCGGTTGTCAGACAGTAGCCGTTTCCGCTGTTCGTGGCACCGGCGGTAACCTCGACATACATTCCTTCAGAGAATTCGTCAGCAGCAGCAGCGTCAGGAGCTCTTGTCAGAACCTGGGCAACCCCGGGTGCCCCGACAGTCGTCACAGTGTAGATACCATTCTGGGCCGGAGCTGCCTGGTTCTTAACCAAGATTCTGTTATTCACCACCACTGCAGTTCCGTCGATGTCTGACTGACCGGCAGCATTTGCTGTGAGGGTACCGGCGACGTTGTTGTAGGCGCTAGCAGCCAATTCTGCCGCAGTTGCCAAATGAACAGCGATCTTCTTCGTGGCGCCACTCAGGCCGCTGAGAACCTGGACCTTGCAAGGATTCGACGTTTCGTCGAATCTCAACAGGGACAGATTGCTGCCTGCAACGATGGTGAGGACATCATCTCCCGAACGTGTCGCACGCTGGAGGCTCTCGTCGGTGCGAAGCTTGATTGCCTTTCCGATGCTACCAGAAGGATTGTCGACGGCCTTCTCGCCCGTTACCTCAACAACGCCGAGGTTGACGGGAAGATTTGGGTCATTCGAATACACAAGCTGGCTCGAAGCAACATCAAAGACCTTCAGGATGTCGTCTGCGTTATCGTAAAGGACACTGATCTTGGCGAGAGCGTCAGAGCCCTCACCTACAGTCTCTACGACATAGCCACCTTCGCCTGTGATGTCGCCGATATGTGAAAGCTTAGCCTTTGTAGCGAGAACACGGAACGCTAGAGCGTTATCGCCTCCCCCCTGGAAGACCTCGACGAGGCCGCGTCCTAAGGTGCCACTTAATCCGAATCTTGATAGAGCAGAGCTACCAGAAATGGTTCTTGCTGCATTCTTAGAAGGACCCTTCTTTGCTGTGCCGAGTACGACAACAGTTGGGCCGGCCGGAGCTGCTTCTGGACGAAGGCTGCCGTCACGGATACCTACTGTGATACCTGGGATATTTGGGAACTTATCTGCCATTAGTAGTGCTCCTTAACTTAGGGAACTTGCAACGATTAAGCTGCGAAGCGTGTGTTCACGAACAACTGTTACTTTTTCTGTATGAACATAGTATATCAGGGGGCGGATGACAATCTTTTTGTTCTCTGGTGCGACGACTAAATCTGCGCCACGTCCCTCGTACCTTATATGATTGATGCCATTTGCCTCAAAAAACCACATCCATGAATCTATAAAATCTTCGAACCAAAGAGCCCGTTGATTTGCGGTTTTGTTATTTTGGGCCACGATATCGAATTGGACTCTATTATCGAACCATTGCCCAAATGTAAAGATTCTAGAGCCTGGGTGATCTGGATCTATGATGGACTCTCGCAGTAACTTACGTCGCTGACGGATATTTCCCTCATTCATCACAGCTCCTACTGTCTTTCTCTCGTAGGTGCCAGGTAATCTACTTACTACACTATAAGTAATAACTTCACCATTGATGTTATCATCCTTCTCTGGGAACTCTTCTGTATAGAAGATTTCCTTTTTGGCGCCGTCAATTTCTTGCTGACGCTTGAGGGCTTGTCCGACCAGTCTAAAGAATCCATCTATGTCTGTTGCCGGTAGCGGCGTTCGCAATCTCGGATTACGAGCCTCTTCTGCGGCCTGACTAGCTAGTTGGGCCAGATAATTATCAATTGTTGCTTCAAGGATCTGTTTAGTTTCCAATGTTTTACCAATAACTATTTGGGTGGGTTAATGTGCCGTATTCAGAATTACTCCGAAAAGCACGAGAGCCTCCAGTACTCAGTTCGTCCATGATCACCACGAAAGCGCTCTGCCATATGGATATTATGTGAAAGCAGTATTTCTACTGGCGTTACGATTTTACCCTCTAAGTCAATCGTTGGCTCTAAGATTTTGTCATAGTGGGAGATGGGGTCGAAGTACTCTACATAGAAGAAGGACATTGATATCGTGTGCTTTCCCCATTGCTTGTATTTCTCGACATCTTGATATTCAAATCTATTTGTCTTGTACCCAGGAACTATAATGTCCTTAAACAGGTACCCCTCTCCATCACATTTATCACACTTGTAATCGATCTCTGGTTCGTTTTCCGGCCTGTCTTTGCACTCGCATTGAATCAGATCTGCTTCGGAGTTGGGATAAACGATTCCCGACCTTGTGTCCGTCTTCCGCAGAATAAAGAGACCACCCTTCCCGATCTCGTCAGATGCTCCAAACATGAACTTGTTTAGTTCTTTTCGGAGATCAAGTTCAAGGCGGCCTGCTGTATCTTTAAAAGGTTTAAAGGATCTCATTTAGTATCTATCCCTGAAAGCTTTCTTACTCCGTCTCTGGATAGCTCCATCAGAGCTCCTGACGTAGACGGCTCTCGAGTTGGCGGCAGGGATTGTTTGCCCTGTATAGGCCTCAGGGCGGGCCCACAGGCGGCCGAAGTCTGGTGTATCTGGGTTGTTGATCCCTTTCACCGCAGTATCAAGAGTACGGCCATAGTGGCCACCGTCTTGTAGGATGTCAGTCAGCTCTTTAAGCTCTTCGAGCTGAGCTTTGTAGATATCGTGGGCCGCCTTATCTCTCTTAACCATAAAGTCGCCGAGCCTCTTCTGCATCATGGTATTAACCGAGCTTCCTGACAATAGGCCAATGATAACAGACGCTGTGACCCATCTGCTTCGATAGTTTGCATAGGTCGCTCGGTTTATTGCTGCGACCTCCGGTAAGAAGTTCAAGAGGTCTGCCTGATGGGAGAAGTAATGGACTAGCTGGTTTACAGTGTCGTCTGGGACGTCTGTTAGGAATTCACCAGCAATTATGCGCACTCGCATTACATTAGAATAGAATGGAGTGAAGGCCGTAGTAAAGTGTGTAGTGATTGCGCCATTCAACGAAGACCCGTCTGCTGCCCGGACACCAGATACTGTGATAAAGACAATCCTGTTGTTGACTGGCCTGCCAGGAGCAATTGTAGCTTCTAAGGAAAAATCAATCATCTCACCCCCACGCCTCTCTCGAGAATCTTGAGTTATCTGTCAGGACGACCACATCCGGAAAAGCAAAACAGTAGTGTTCAGTCTCATCTCTATAGGTGAAGGCAGGAATAATACGTCTGCCTCCTGTGCTTAAATTCATTTCGACCCTTCTAAACACCCGAGACAGCTTGCATGGATCTAGCGATATAGAGTGGATAACTGACTGTATCTGCTTTTCCTCTTCGTCAAAGATAGAGAATTTATCCACGTCTACTAATGTTGCCGTAATAAGATCGCAACCGTTTAGTGTCTTCAGAAAGTCCAGGTCTGGATGGTCCTCTTCTACGGTGACTTTGTCTAATGGATGAGTCCTAAAGGTGAAGTGCCATTTGAATCTGTCCTTAGTCATTATTCCTCGTCGTATCGGACAATCACCTGATAGCTTCTTGTAGATCCTATTGTCGCGCTTGGAAGGACTTCCATCTGCAATGCGAGGTAGTTACCGATCCCAGTCCCTTCTATATTTCCATCATTTTGATTGGCGTCAAAGGGCCCGGCTCCTAGGGAGATTGGATTTTCAGATGTCGCCAAGAAGAGGTTTGTTTTCGGCTGTGGCATAGCGTTGGCGCTACTGCGACCTCCGGCCCTAGGAGAGTTGGGATCTGCTCCACCATTACCCTCAGCATTACAGTAGCTCCCAAAAGTTGATACCCAGACCGAGACCCCCGTATTCGGGGTTCCGGTTGTAAAGACCTCGATATTTGAGATGGACTCTGAATCTCCTAGGTCTTCGATATAGCATCTTAGCCATTTCTCGTAGGATCTGTAGACCCCAGCGTTGGGTCTGATCAGGGGATTGTTGTTGTCGACAACTGCATTATCTGCCGACTTAAACTTTACGATAGCGCCTGCTTTTGATGTTGCTGACTGTCCCCCAACTGTGCCATTCCATTCATTGATAATTATTGTGGCCGCCATATATTTACCCCTGAAATCTTAGTATGAGTTTCTTACCACTAACGGTCTTTGAGACAGATAGCGGGACCGACATCTGTTCGGTCTCGTCGAGTGGCAAGTTCTCCATCAGGATTTCAATAAAAGCGTCAGATATTGAATCTGGGTCAATATCCTTATTGAATGTTAAAGTGATTGTTTCAAAGCCAAGTGGGATATTCGAGGCTCGATCGGACGGAATGATGCTGACTAGGGCGAATTCGCTACTGTCAATAGACGGGATGTTATCGATTCGCCTAAAGCCTTCGATCTCTCGTTGCTCAATTTTGAATGACGGAATCTCGTCGCTCACTTCAACATAAGAAGGAGCTCCTGTGTAGAACGTGAAGCTGTAGATTTCATCGAGAGGAATCCCTTCAAATACGTTAAATGTGAAGGTGTCCCCCAGGACGAAAGTCCCCGCTTTGAAGATCGCGAACACCCCATCCTCTAACTCCGTCAATCGGTCGGTCACCATGACTGGTGATTCTAAACCGCCTGATGTCTTATGGTAAGAGAATGTTGCTGTCCCTAACGAGCCATTACCCCTAACGGTGATGACGAATGTGTCGTTTTCTCCGACGTAGGGCCCCTTTAGGGTGACCTCACCAGTCGAGGTATTGCCGCCTCCCTCTTCGACTGCGCCAATTGTTTTGGTGAGAATCTTGGTTCCTAGGATCACCTTGTAAGTGGCGTTTGGAAACAAGGGGGAGGCAGGGGTAAACAGGAAGGTTAGATTATCCTCTGTCGTTATCGCCCCCTGAACGATCCCAGTAAACACATCCGAAGTCAAGTAGCTGTGCGGAGGCTCTGGGGTGAGGTTCTCAAACGAGGGACCCCCAACCACCAGCTTACTGGCACTAGTCGTTACGATGAAAGCGCCTGAATTGATACTATCCAAATCGATTTCTTCGTCAAAGGTGACAGATACGACTGTATTTAGTGGGCGGCCTTCATCTTCATGCTCTGGGCTGGTGGCAGAAATTTCCATTCTTACCTCTGATACTTCTTACGAATTTCTTGGAGGGCCCTTTCCTCTTTCGACACCTCTGGCTCTACTTCTTCAGGAACCTCTAATTCAGGCTCAGCCTCTGGGGCTGACGCCGTCTTGATGAATTCGCCAGCCTCCAGATCCAACTTCCAATCTTTGATGTCAGCCTCTGTTATATCGAGAGACCTTCCTACTCCGATCACAAATGTCTTTAGTTCCCGCTCACAAGTTCCGTGCTCTCTCAAGAGAACGGCCTCTGCTCGAAGGAAGTCTTTGCGGACTTTGTGGTGAACCTTGGCTATAGACTCTAATTGCTCATCCATGCTACGAATAATCTCTATATCCGCATCCGGAATCTTCTTTTTCTCAATCATGTTTATCCTCTTACAAGTTTGATAGTAACACCAATGACTTGGTCTGATGGGATTATAGAAAAAGAAAAAGGGGAGCGCAAGCTCCCCTTTTAGAAAACCACCAACTAGAAGGGATTAGGCCTTCTGGAACGGCGAGCCAATACGCAAGATCAGCTTGTTGGTGTCGACCGAAGTTCCGACTGGGCAGAGCCAGTCGCCACTTGACTGACCACTGAAGTCAGTCGTCAAGATTCCAGATGCAATCGCATAAACAATTGCGCCCTTTGTGAAGCTTGCAGCAGCCCGGGCAGCCGAAGGAATCGTCAAGAACGAACCATCGACTGTGTAGAGATCGACATTCTCGTCTGCACCAGCAATGTCTGAGCTATTGGCGAAGAGGCCCTGTACGTGTGCACCAGCCTGTGAGTTCTCCGACAGGTTGACCTTACCAGAAGCAGCGACAAGATAAACCGCCTTGCACTCTGGGGCGGTTACTGCTGCTGCCGATACCAAGCTGGATACACTGTTCACGAGCTCCATCTTGACTGCTGTGACAGAGCCGGTCCCAAGCTTTCCAGCCGTGATACCTCCATCCTTCAAACGAAGAGAGTCCGAGTCAATTTCGATTGTGCTGTTATCGACATTCACAACCAACTCACCTGCCATAACACCAAGGCCAGAACCGTCGAGCAAGCTTGCCAGGACGGAAGCAATCGACGTCATCGATGCCTTCTTGCTGTCGCTGTCAGTACCGTCGACGATAACAATCAGATCCAACGAATCAGGCGAACCCTTTGAATCAAGCTCACTCAGGGCTGCTGCAAAGATGCCGTTCGAGGCGCTGATGCCGGTGCCTGCCATTACGCTGGCTAGCTGAGCGAACGAGACTCTCTTTGTCGCACTGTTGGCCGCATCGTAGAATGGGAAGTAGTCGATACCGACGGAGGCGGCGCTGAATTCTGTAGCAGCATCAGAGAGGGCATTCACATCAACCTTGAGACCATCGGCACCAAGCGCAAGACCTGGGTTGACGTCCAGATCGATCTTCAAACCTGAAGTGATCTCTAAGCCAGACATCGGTCCTAGGAACAGGGTAATATCGTTGGCATTCACCACAATAGCCGAGTTACCTGAAACAACATCGATGGTGTTTCCGGTCTTGATAAGACCAGCGCCCGCTGAGATAATACCTGCGCTCGAGAATTGTGTCCAGCTAATGGCTGTTGTGCCAATGTTGATAGCACTGTCGGGAGAGCTTACAACCCAGCCTGTGTCTGCGTTTACGTTGCCGGCTTCCACGAAAGTGAAGGCACCTGGGGTCAACTCGCCGCTTACGCCACCAGTATCGGCGTCACTTGCGCGGGTCAATACGAATGCGGTCAAGGAGCTGCCGCCTCCCGTAACAACATAGATACCGTTCTCGAAACTAGCCGCCTGATCCTTAACGAGGACACGATCGCCCACCTCCACGGCAATACCATCTACAAATAAAAAATCGTTCGCATCGGATGTCAACGTTGCTCCAACACCCGATGTGCCGTTTGCGTAGGTACAAGCAGCGAGGGCTTCTGCAGTCGCCAGATGTACGCTCTTCTTAACATCCAGGCCCGAAGCTACACTGTCCGCATATGACTGGACATAGGCCATCGAAGCAGCTGCGGTTGCATCCGATGGAGTAGAAGGAAGGCCCAGGATCTCACCACCGCCCGAGAGGGTGATATCCTTGTCCGAGCCCATTGTGATGCCCGACGAGTTAGCCACGAAGGCGCTACTTGCAATATTGATCGAGGTAGCAGCCTCTAGAGCGTCTACAGGAACCAGACCACCTGATGCGCTAAATGTATATGCCTTTGCCATTTGTGTCTCCCCGCTTATACCTTATAAGCACTATAAGAAAGTTACTTGACAACCAGCACGAAATGTGCTCGCCAAGCTTCAGGGAACCAATAACTATGCAGGCTTGTATTTTAAGGGGATATTGGAGGAACTAAGACGAATGGGCCCGGGTTGATCATAACTAGCAGAACTTCATCAGTTTTTGCCTTACCCACGACCTGTATGACGAGAGGAAAAGTTTCATCTTCTTCTGTCGGGGTCCAAATTGTACCTGGCTCTTTGCCTGCATAATAGGTCCGGCCCGGGAGTAAACCGTTAAAGCCAGGGAGTTCTCCTGCAGACTGAACACTGCAGGCCGAACCGTTCTTGGTAGTGGCGAATCCTATCGCTGTCATCGTGTCTTCTGACGAGGCAGATGCCTCGTCAACTGTGTTTGAGGCCGAGATGTAAACAAGGGAGTTTAAGGCAAGACTTGGATTGCAAGTCCAGATCCCATCCTCACCAGGGGTGATAATAATCGTGCCTCCCGACGAACCGCCCTGAGAGCTGAGTGCCCCCGCCCGAAGATACGAATGTCTGCGCATTTTACGGTACCGTTAACGCAAACTCTTCTGAGACGAGGAGGCGCTTATTGTTGAAGACCAGGACCTCACAGGGTCCTGGTCCTGGGTCGTAGCCATATAGGCTCTCCAGCGTGACCTCAGCCGTGATTTCATTATCACCCACTGCTATATTTGTTATAGTAGCGGGGATTCGAATGCGATTCTTAAATGCAGTAGGCGCGATACAGTCAATCTTATTCTTTTGTCTAACAAAGACATAGACCTCGATATCTCCATCTTCGGCGCCAAAATTTGTGCCTGTGATGGTAAGCCCTGTGGTCCCCAACCCGGCTATTGTTGCGTCATCAATTTGATCTGTGACAACATCGGTTATCGTCGGTGCGTTCGTGATAGACCAGGCCGAGATAGAAAGGACATCTCCGGCTGCGTTCTTCTCTATCTCTCTGGTGAAGAGAACGTCCGAGTCTTCATCTGCCGAGTTCCTCAGAAAAGTCTTTGTTTCAGTGATCGTAGCATTGACGTTATTATCACCGAAACCGCCTGCGATAAACGAGGGTTCGGCGAGGAGGGTTGCCATTAACGAGTTTAAATAGGGCTGCTTCATCGTTAGTTAGTCTCCGTATCCACCAGTTTGTTAGTTCTTGCGCGGCCCTTCTTCTTAGGGGCTTCCGCCGGGACCTCTGGCTCAATAATATCCTCAATAATCTCTATCTCTCGATAGAACTTATCCTCTAAGGGTTCTGGGTAGGCAGAACGGATGCGCTCCATTCCATATCTGATGACAGTAAGGACGTCCTCGCGAGGAGAAGTCTTTGCCTTCTCTCTCTCAAGCAAAGACTGTAATTCAGGAAGGGTATCTCTGCCTTTTAACACAATTCTCGAAATATGTTTACGCTGAATTTCTGCTGCAGATAGGGATAAGATGTCCAAATCACCGGCTCCCGTGAGCTTAAGAAGGCTGTCCGGGTCATTGACCTGGCTCACGACTCCTGCTTCCAATGACCTGTCCAGAACGGCCCTTTGCTCAGGAGACAGAGAAGACAGTTCAGCCTCTGAGATTTCTCTCAGAGGCTTGACTTTCATCAAAGTGATGTTGGTATCTGGGATTTGCCAAAAGGCGCGTGAGGAATTTAGATAGATATGCATATATTTACTCCAATCGAGGTTAACCAGAGTAAGTATATGTCTGCTGAATTAACCTTGTCCAGTACTAAACCTAATTAATTAGGCGTTATCGAAGGTTAGCGCAACATACTCATCGCGACCGAAGAGACCCAACGGACTAACCTTCAGGTATACAGTCGTGTTTGAAGCGCCACCAACGTCTGTGACCGAGACCACGGCTACGCCATTGGCATCAGTCTGGACAATTAGAGACGGCTTTGCTGTTGCGGTAATTTCTAATCCCGCACCTGTCTCTGCCAAGCGCCAAGAGCCAACAACGGCCGCCAACATGTTCCCGTCAAATACCTGACAATGAAACTTGCAGGCTGCTGCAACGTTGGTTCCGGTGAAGTCCTTCGCCTGAATTGTGACCGCACGGACATTGGCTATCTCAGCGGCAGCTGACAAAGACGCGTAGATAAGGCCAACCTGCAGGTCCGCAACATCTGACTCAAGAGCGTCATTACGATTGCTTGCTGCTGCTGCGTCATCCTCTAAATCGTCGACTCTTTCGACAATTGCTTTTCTTGAATAATCAACCTGTGACATTTTTCACTCCTAATGAAAAGGGCCCTGACACCTTATCAGGCGAGGGCCCCAATATTCAGTTCAGCCTAACTAGTTAGGGAACAGCTACGTTACGGGTTGCAGCACTGATACTACCGGCCACATCAATCTGTGCCATTGCTGGGAGGATGATCTTGTTGCTGTCTACGACAATGTTCTTCGCGATCGCCAAACCAAGGCCTCTATCCTTCGGACGGATCAAGTAACGCTCAGAGATCTTGATCTTCAGGATATCGGTCTCGGGATCAGTCCATTCGTTCGACTTCGGCCCGTGCTCTTCAATGTAATAACCAAGCTCCTTGCTGTCTGCCATGATGATGCTCGTGGTGTTCGAAGCCACATCGTAAGGAACCCAAGGGCTTACAACAATACGGAACGGGAGTCCAAGGTAGCTTGGCAGGACAGGAGATGCCTGCAAGTTCTGGTACTCACCATCTGCACCGATCGGAAGGGCATCACCATCTCCACTCTTAGGAGTGTGGGCGCTATTTGGCCACGAACGGTACTCGCCCCCTGGTAGCGCACGCCCACCGAAGCCACCTGGCCACTGCTGGAATGCAGGGTTTCCGTTGAACTGCTGCGGGTACCATGCTGACTGATTAACAAGAGCGAACTGACGGAGCTGAGCATCCTGAAGGAACATCATCCAGGTTAGTGGGTGCACAAACATCAAGTCAGGTGTGTAACCATGAGCAAGGACCTGAGCGTACATCTCAAAGATGTCATCCATTGTGAGAGTTCCGTTCTGGGCGCCCGTTAGATCACGACCAGTTGTCGTCCCGAAAGCCGAGTTCAATGGCATAAGGTTGTCGTGGGTAACACGAGCAAGCTTGCTCCACATGTTCCAGATCTTCTCTTCCTTGTTGCGGGCCAGAGCGCGTGCGGCCTGACGGGTTGCCATTGTGATTACGTCGAACTGAGAGTAACGAAGTACTTCGTCCGAGAACTTCACGGCGAGACCGTACTTGGCTGGCGCGTTGGCGATCTGAGCTGCTGGCCCGTAGGTCACACGCAACTCAGGATACGCCTCCAGTTCGCCAACCTCGAAGTCACCATCTACGGCACCCATTACTGGCATGTCGACGAAGGTGCCATAACCATTGAATGGAAGACGCTGCAACATGTTTGTGGCAATGAGCATAGGCTCAATAGCTTCCTGCATGTTGTTATTAATGACCTTGGGGACCCACAGAGGCGACTCCCACATCGTCAAGACGTCCTTCATCTGTAGTGGTTTGCCATCTGGAAGCTGATGCGCTGGCGAACGCCACGCATATTCAAAGTCCTTAAACTTTACATCAGCCTTTGCGTCCACTTCGTGGAATGGCATCTTTCTGAGCTGATTTAAATCTCTAATAGCCATCTTGTTTTACTCCTTAGCGCATGAATAGGCTGATTACGACTTCGCCCATTGTTGACTGTGCCTTGTGCATGTTGTCTGGGTAGCCACTGGTTGCGGAGCCTGGCATGCGGTCCACGGTCTCGAAGCCAGGAATCGATGCATCCCAGCGAGTCTTCACCTTATCCAGGAGTGACTTCGGATGACGAGTGTCGATCTTGATGACCTGGCCAACGATACGGCTGTGATACTTCTTGAGGCTTGCGATGGTCGCGTCGATGGCCGCCTGGACATTGACCTGGTCTGCGGCATCGTCGCCGGCCAGGCTGCCAACCGTAACGGCATCCGGCTCTGCCACGATGATGTTCGAGTCGCGATTGAAGGTGACACGGGCGCCACGAGCAAAATCATTGATATCATCGGCAACAGCCACCACCTGACCAGCGATCAGCGGATCGTAGCTATCTACTACAGGGAGGACCAAGCAGTAGTTCGTACGAACAGTCTTGGGCTCCATCTGTAGACGCCAGTGCTCATTGCGCTCGAGAGTGCCGTCGTCCTCAGCCTTGCGAGCCTCCATGCCTGTCGCTGCTCCAGTATTGAACAGGTGGGCATTTGCGGCGCGGCTGATGGTATCCATCGAAGTGCGGAGCCACGATCCAGATGCGCAGCCGATGTGATCACCAATCGTGACCGCAAACGTCATAACGCCGTTGCAGTCCACAGTTGCGTCACTGTCGTCATAGGCCTGAAGTGCAACACCACCCTTGCGGATCATTGAATAGACAACTGGCTCATTCAGCGTCACGAGGACACCGCGTGAGTTCTTTACGAGGTTGTCAACGTCTGCCTGAGCGTAGCGGATGAAGTCGGCGTTGGCGTTTGCTGATCTGAAGTCAACGTTACCACTGCCCCAGTTCGCTAGGCCCTCCGCGGCTTCCTGCTCAATGGCGTAGCCTGCTGGGACGAGGAAGCCCATGCTGTCAAGGGCGACTACCTTGCCCTGAAGGACAACATAGTACTCACTGTGCTTTTCCATAAAAAGCTGAAGCGGCAAGTATGGGGCTACGTGTGCATGCAAACGAGGATATTCTGTTGGACAGAATTCCACATTTGGGACCATCGTACCGAAGTCTCTTGCGTACCTCTTAATTGTTGGGTTGTAAACTGCCATTTCTTAAATGTCCTCCAAAATTATGGCTGTACGTTAGCTGGGATTAGTCCCCTTACACGCGCATCCTGAAGATATTGATTTGCTCTAATCGGTCCGCCCTGGGGGCCATAGTATAGTTCATAATAACGACTGAGAATGCTTGCGTAGCGTGACTTATCTGCGCTCTCTGCCTGCTCTCTCGGTTCTGTCGAATCTGTGGTTCTAGGGTCTTCAACACGCTCACCGGTTGGCTTACGAGATGTTCCACTTACGGCCTGGGCCTTTAGGTCTTGTAGTGAATTTCTCAGCGAGTCAATGCTCCGCTCGGAGAACAATCTGGCCATCTCGACCTTGTCTTCGATCTTGAAGCCATGTGAGAGCTGTGCATCCACAAGGGCATCCGCCAGCATGCCCTTATAGGCTTTTAGGGTGTCGGCTTGCGAAGCCACTAATGACTGGGCCTCAGCCTTCAAGGAGGCGACACGCTGCTTTAGGATATCCCTCTCTGCCGTCAGATCCGCGATCTTCTCCGCATTTGCTTCATAGAGAGCAAGGGCTTCTTTGGTGATCGAGACCGTATCTGATACAGGTCCCTCTCTTTCGGCCGCCGAGTCTTCGACGCTAGTCTCTGTTGGTTCTTCTGCAGAGACCTGAGCGGGGGTGAAGGATGCGACCTTGTCGTCCAGGGACTCCAGGATAGCCGCCTTAGAATCTGAGTCCTCAACTTCGCTGAGTAATGACCTAATCGCTTCTGCGTGCTTTAGGTCACGGATTGGGAACGTGCGGTTTGGGCCGATGAAGACGGAGTCCTCGAGGTCCTTCAAAAGATCGCCAGTGAGGCGTGCAGCACCCTCAAGGTGCTTTGCGATTGCCTCATAATTGGAGGCTGTATCCTTTGTAAGTTCAGTTAGTTTCATTGTTAGTCCTTTTTGGTCAAGTCCCCGATCTTGTTTAATTTCTCCAATTACATTAGCTTGGCGAATGTGTGGGGTATTTGCATTGTTATCCAACTTATTTACGTTTGTCCAATCAAAAAGATCAGCCCCCTGGGGATTTGCTGAATCTGTTAGCCTGACAACAGTATCATTCTTCACTGCGACAAAGTCTTCAAAGATTGTATGCGCGACTGGCTCGACTCTCCGCACAGCATCTGCGAAGCTCAATTCGTTTCCGACCTCAATGATCCGAGCCTGCTGTGCTGCTGGGTGATTAACAGGGGAAACTTCCTCCCAGTAATAATTTGTCGGGATCTTTACGCACTCAACACCGTCGACTATCTCTCCAGGCTCGTGATCGCAAACCTGCTTCGTCCAGTCGATTAGCTCTCCCTGTAATGCACATGATGAACAGTAGCAGTTTCTGGGAGCCATTCCTGTTGAGACTGTGAGATATCTTCCGTCCAGAATCTTGCGGATTGCATCAGGATCTGTCACGTCCCACAGTCCGAGGATATGCCCCACGCCATGATACTGATCATTCTGGGACATACTCAGGAATGTGGGGATTGTGGCGAGACGTGAGATCGGCTTAGACTTTGAGTCCTTAAAGACCTTCATGATGCCGCCTACTCTGCTGTCAACATTGATTGCTTCGTTTGCGGTATCAACGTATCTTACATCTATAACACGACCGATAGGATCTTTATCATCCTGATGGTGAAGCTGAATCGGCTTTGGGTATGGTTTGATGAAGCTGATAGCAGACTTGTAGTGCTCGTCGGGAAGGTAGACGGCCCTGTTCCTTGTCCGAATCCCCGCAAAGGTCATTCTAACCTTTGCACGTAGACGGTATCCAGAAGGCTCGGTGCTGTCTTTTGTCTCGAAGAGACGCTGCTTACCGGGCTCGATAGCTATTGGGGTAGCGACAAAGCTTGAGAAGTCTCTGAAGTCAACAATGGGCTTTGCCCATTTAGATGGGTGTATGATGTCAGACATTTAGTGGCTCCGGTTCTAGGTCGCACTCACAGTTTGGATGGTAAGGCGGCAAGTTCTCGAGTGAGATATCATTCAGATCAATAACGATATTGTGCCAAATTTGGTAGTCTTCACCCTCTGGGTCAGATTTGATTCTTGCTCGCTGGACGCCACTGCTACGCATGGCAGCAACTTTGCCCAGTATATAGGCTTTGTGCAGTAGAGTGTGTTCAATGAATCGCATGCGATATTCTAATACGTCTATTGCCAAACGGTCGGCTTTCTTTTCTATTAATTGCGCTTGTGTCTCGATAGCAGCATCTCTGAATAAGCGATCTACATCGTTTTCAAAGTCTCTTCTGATCCGCTTGTTGATTGCTTCGAGTTCTAGGCGAAGAGCGAAAGACGGGGGGTAAGAGCGGGATCCTCTGAATACGGCAGATTCGATTGAGGATTGAAAAAGGGATTTAGTCCGCTCTGCTGTTGCGAGAAAGAGCTGGTTAATGAATCCCAGATTAACTGTTCTCCCTCTTGCTCTCCTGATGTCCTCTGCCAGCTCGTTGTAAGCCTCTGTCGCGACACCGTCTCTTTCTACGGACGACTTCCTCTTTGTAGGACCTGACTTCTTGCCGTGCTGGTTGGTTGGCTGCTGCTTGTTGGCAGCTTGGGCTTTGGCCTTGTTGAGATCCGCTTCAACCTGCCACTCGACCCTTGGCTTGTCAATTCTGTGCAGGAATGTATCTTCTCTCTTGTCGTCTCTCAAAGGCTCTCTGCCCATGTGCCTGCGAGCTTCCGTCTCCGTAATCGTATTCCCCTGGTACATAAGCATGAAGTGGTTTTCCATCTTGATTTGGGACTCAAGATCGATTTCATTGAACTGCAACTCAACTCGCTGTTCATCATCGGAATGGTCATATGGGAATGTGCTTTCCAGCATCAGCTCCCTAACCACCTGGAAGTTGATCACATCTGCCATGCACTGTTGATAGAACTTGACGTTATCGATGGCTAGCTTAGACATGGTGTCAGCTGTGTTCCCATGGATTCCGATGCGACCGTTTCTTCGTGTGAAGAAGAGATGATTGGGGACCCTAAAGCAATATACCTTGCCTCTATAGTCTACGACTTCGACTTGGCTCTGATTAACTTCCGATTCTGCTCCGATAGATATACAGACCCGGCTGCACTTGGCACCCGGCAATACATGCGCTCGGTATCCCAGCTTGATTGCGATTTCTTGCATCTGGTCAATCAAATTGTCTGAAGTCGAATAGTACGTTCGGCTTGACCCACCCTCTCTTCCGTCAGAAGTGCCGTCACCCGCCATGGCAGCCTCAAAGGCGATTCTTAAATACTCCTCAGAATACGAAAGGATCTCTTCCGGGAATTGCTTCAGGTATGAATGATCTTTACAATTCTCCTGTAGGTATAGGTAAAGAGACTTGCAGTGTATCCAGAATCGGGTTGTGTGGTCATTCGAATCTGTGTACTCATTGAACTTGAACGGCAATCTCGTAAGACACCTTCGTATCTTCTCTGTTTTTGCGGCATTTACGACGCTATTTTGGCTGATGGTTACGGCCCACTTGTTTCTGGCCTTTGCTAAATAGCCCTCAGAGACGTAGTATCCCAAAAACTCCAACCAATCAGATATGTCAATTCTTTCGAAGGGCCCCTGGTTTGGACACTTTACATTTGGCCCGTAGGGAACATGGGGCAATAAGAAGTCCCCTGGATCTACGCCGGCCCACTCAATACCACCTGTCCGGAAGCCAAATCTTTCAAATTTGATATCCTCGGCGTGTACCTTCGTCCACTCACTCCTCTTCCAAAGCCGATGTTCGACCCACATGTCGTGATCTGGCGTGACCAATGTGTCAACATTCCTGTTTTTAAAATGGTACATTGGCCCTTCGTAATCATATAGGAAGATTCCACCATCAGGCTCATGGTATTCGAGCTGGTTGTTTGCCGGATTGAATGTCGCGATCTTTTCTCCAGGCAAGATCTCCGAATAATGCTTCCAGCCATTCTCGGTTAGCGTCTCGGTGTCTTCCGAATAGCACGCCCGATTGCTCGTATTTCCCTGAACTGTCACTTTCCCGTTTCGTCTGGTCAGGAAGAGATGGTTGGGGACGTTGTAACAATAGATCGGCTCATCACATGCGACCTTGGAGATCATATCCATTGTGACAATACGGCTATTCTCTTCTCCGGCTCTGCCGGAGATGTGGACTCGATAGATAGATTCTCCATATGCTTCGGAGGATTGTCGCGTTAGCTTAACCTTAGCTTTCAGCCCCAGTGACAGAGCAAGGACCTGAACATCGTTAGCTAGTTGTGAGCTAGTCGTATAATAGGTCCGATTTGTCGCACCCTCGTTTTTGTCAACTGTTCCATCACCGTCAATCAAAGCCTCGAGCAAGGCATTGCGAGCGAGTTTTGGCCAGCCCAAAACCATTTGTGGCAGATTCTTGTTGCGGGCGCCGTGGGCGATATGCTGCTCTAACCAGTGATATAATGTCTTTCCATATATAGTTATATGACCTTCGTCTGGTCTGGAGTGGTGAAAGTACGTGCTGAAACTAAGGCCACAATCAGAGATGGCTTCAACAATTCTGTCGAAAGACTCGCCTCTATTTTGTGAAATATTGATTCGGTAGGCACCATTGCGGGCTCGACCTTTGTCAAGACATCCCTCAGAGACAAAGTACCCTAAGACTTTCGCAAAAGATTCTAGATCGCAGTCTACCGCAGTCGGTGCGGGGCCCCTCTTCTGCTTTTCTGCTTTAATCGTAAAGCGTTCGTTTATGTCCTGGCTATCAAATTCTGCTGACTCTAGCAAATAGAACTCGCTCCACTTACCGTGGTAGAGTTCATGGGCCTCAACCTTTTGCCATTGGCTTCCAACATTACGAGCACGAGCCCACATCTTATGGTTCGGGGTAACCTTTATATCGATATGCTTTCCTCTGAACTGAATCATATCTCCGACATATTGGGCTTCGTATTTGTAATTTGGTAGATGGAATTCAATCTTAGAGGTCTCTGGGTTGAATGTAGCGATCTTCTCTACTGTGTGGTCTATCTCCCAGTGTCTCTTCCATCCAGTCTCGGTGAGGGTCTCTGTCAGTGCGTCATAACAGTCCCCGTAGCCGAAATCCAGTTCTGACAAACCTGCGCCAGAGATCACCCTCTTCTTAAAGTACTCAAGATAGGTCTCAGCTCTTAAGGCCCGGCTTTCAGAGCCGAGGCCTTTTATCTCATGACGCTCAGGAGTAATGATCATACCGTCATTTGCCATATCCTGAATTTTGGCTCTGACTACGTCACATTCAGTAAGGCCATCCTCGTAACGCTTCATTGGCGCTTGTTCGGTGCCTACCTTGTATTGAAACAAGGGGTGAATGTGTTGGTGAACTAAGTTCTCGATGTTTTCTTCGATGCGGCGAAGAGCGGTTATGTCATCGAGAACTGGGACCCATGATGGAGTCCCTGCTAAATGATGTGTTTTTCTATAGATATGGAAATGGACTACATCCTCTGGCGCGAATACCTTCTCACGTCCATCCGGCATAATGTGCTTGTAGCCCTTAATGTGATAGTCCTTACCAATCTGGAAGAGCATGGTTTCTGGGCTAGCTACGAAGTAACCAGCGATAGGCTTCAGTTTGAAGCCGTCAACGTTCCTTACCTTCCCGCTTGACGTCGATATATCTCTCGCCTTAATCAGGAAGCAATTGTGGTATCTGAGTAGGTTGCTCAGTACCTCGACCTGCAAAGCCCAAAAGCTCTGGCCCTGGGCGATCTCTATCTCGGAAATGCGTCGTTTGATGTAATCTAGCGATGTCTGATCCCTGGAGACAAATGCCCACCCAGCCTTTATGGCTAGCGCAAGCTTCTTGAAGTTGGCCTGATAGACAAAAGAGTCCGTGTCTTCTGCCATCCCAATATCGACGAAATCATATTCAGCCGGATACCAGGCCTCACCACTCTTGCGTGTATTAGAGTTTGCAGGGAGCCTATACGTGAATGTCGGACGCTTAATCGCAGGGGAAAGGGCCTTCATCAGATTGATACTAGGCTTAACCTCTTGAAGATCCCTTACTGGTCGATCTAATTCGATGATGTCTTCCACATTAACCCCCTAGCTCAATAGCCCATTGCCTCAACAAAGCTTCTTCGTCCGGATTGGCCTTTTGAAGACAGTTTTTTAAGGCAAAGTTGAATTGCTTGACTGTTGACTCAGAGAGCCCCGACCTAGTCGTGCGCTCCGAGTCCGTTCCCGGAATTGCCGAACTTCGTCCTGCCGAAGAATCAGGTGTCTCATTGATAGATATCACAGTCCCATTTGGAATGCGGTCGTTTAGCTGATCAATGATTTGCCTTGCGTTCTCTTCAGTACATAGTTCTTCTTGAGTCCCGAGCTTTACAATTACCTCACAAATGTCAATTATAGTGGCTACGGCTTTAACCTGCTCATACCAACTGATGTTGTCCTGGGTAACTAGCCATTCACCACCTAACAAGTCGATCAGAGCATCTTGGACCTTTGTGAGCTTCAGCTCAATCCAATCAATAGCCTCCTGCCCAACGGAGCGGATATAACTAACAATATCGTCAGGGGTGCCAGTTAGCTGCTTGGCAAAATCGTGAATGTTTTCGTTTGTGCGCCTGGCTGTGTCGGCAATATCGTCAAGCTGAGCGTCCGCTGCGTCAGAGGTCAACTTCTTTTTGAAATGCAATGCCTTTGGGCCGTGGTCATTCGAAATGCTCAAGCCGCTCAGACTCCGTGCCGAGTTTTCGATGCTATTCAAAATACAATCGACCTGATCTAACAAGAATTGTAAGTACATGTTCAAGAAGTCTTCTAATCCGCCAATGTAAGGCCTAAGAAGACTGCTTAATATGTCACTCAGGGCTGACATCAGATTGAAATTAATTGACTCTAGTACTCTCCCTATGAATGCGGTCAAAATCCCAATTAGGACTAGCAGGTCCTGTGGACAAAGGTCTCGAAATGCATGCAATATCCGACAGAGTTCGTCTAATACAGGGTTACCTTTAAAGAGGCTCTCCAGCCCGTCCAGGAATCCCAGCCTGGCTTTTAGATCCAGCATCAAAATCTCTTTCAAACGATCCCAGTCGAAGTCGCCCAACGCCCACTTCAGATTGCACGGGATACACTCTGAAAGATCCTTAAATAGGCGGTCGCTTTCGCTCCTGCCCGCAGATGATCCGCCTATGGGCTGAAGGCCACGTCCCAAGGAAGCAGCTTCCTCTACCAGAGGTTGTGATGTTGCCTCAAGGCCCTGAGGGCTTTCACTTGGCTTAATGATCCTATCGACCCTAGACCTGGAGACTTCAGACATGGCAATAGTCCGGACAATATCTTTTGTCCCGAGTGCCTCTGCCACCTTCATCCGATTTGGGCTTCTGAGCAATTGGGTCCTTAGAAAGTCTTCGTATGCCTTTATGATTAGCTGTAAGTCTTTTCTGCGCGCTAGGGCATAATCGATGTTCATTAAACTATACCAGTCCCTGTGATGTCAGCTGGGTTTAGTGGCGGAGTCGCGATGATTTCCGTCGGAGGGCCTACCCTAGACGGCAACACTGCCGGAAGCGCCTCGCCCGTTGGCTGAGGGACGCCGGGCAATATCACTAAGCCTAGTGCGATATCATTTGCCATAACAGTCGGAGGTAGGGCTGGTAGCTGAACGGCAGCGACAGAGGAAACGGCAGCGCCCGGCGGAACCGGGTGAACATGAGTACTCAGGAGCTTCGCTAATGCATCTATCTTGGCGTCCAGTTGGATTAGTGATTCGTTTATGTCTCCAATATGGCCAAAATCGTAGACCATATATGGATATAGACGCATATACAACTTGCGGATCTGCTCTGTTAAGTAGCTCGCTGCGCTTCTGTTTAAAAGTAATTCTAAGACCGGATGTGCTAATCCCATATCAATTTCCCGAATCAAAGGCCATGGGACTGCTCGCCTATGGCGACAGCCAAGTCGGCGTCCAATCGCAGTGCCTGCAGATACATCTGGTAGGTAATACGACGATGCTCACCCTTGAACGTCTCAGCAATCGCTTCAGATAGGGCGGGCTTGTCTTCTGGCAAGAATTCGTAGGTTAGCTCGCCCACACGGCTGCTCAGTAATGAAAGGAGCCCGTTGGCTCTTGCGATAAGCTCTGTGTATCCTGTCGATATGTCCTCAAGAGGAAGACTTGAAGGTTCCTCCTTTGTGTCAACAAGCACGGCCCGTGGAACGGAGCCGGCCTTTCTAGCTCTTCTGTCGACAAGATCTGGCTTCTTAAATAATGCGTCTCGCTCGACTCCGCTTAAGGGCTTGGCCTCTTTCTTTGGAGCGATTACGATGAGCATATCGAATGCTTTAGTCATCTACTAAGCCCTCTGTGTATGTGAGAATCAATTCACAAGAGACAGCTCCAATTGGAGAGCCCTTTGCTGCTTCGATTCTGATCCAGAACGGGTAGTACTTTGTGTCTGCGGCGTTTTTTGTCCCCAAGTTCGGGAGCCTGGTGTCGATTGCCCCGCCATCGAGAGGCGACTGCAGGACAGCAGCCTCCCCTGGATCTAGCTCTGACAGAGAACCGTTAGCTGCTACAGCAGCCCAGCGAGTGTCTGACGGGGCCTTGTCGCCTGACAGTAATTTCACCTTTAGGGACAAACCGCTGATCGGAGAATTATTGACTGATGGCCTTAGGACCAATCCTGTATAGAACTTTGTCTCATCATCATTGCGGATAAAGAACTTCTTTGTAAGAGCGCTTCCGCCAGGGGAGATGTTAAATGTGGCGGGAGCTTCAAAGTCGCCGCTTGATACAGGCTCAAAAGCCCCTGTCCCATCATTTAGTTTATAGATTGAAATCATTATTTGAACATACTCCGTTTTATTGGGGCTCGGCCTCTTGTCGAGCTCTCGTCGCGACGACCGCCGATAGATCTACGCGGGAGAGTCTCTGTGCGATCGTATATCTTTGTATTGACTCGCTGTCCGTTCTCCCAGGTAGGCTCGATAATAGTATGAGAAGGCAAATAATTCAACTCTTTCTCTCTGGCTAGTTCTCTCTGGTCGATTTTTATTTGCTCTTTTGCCCCTAAAGCTCTAGAGGTTGGCTTATTGTCATCTATCGGAACTGAAATGTGAGACGAAACCCGCTTAACAGCATCGCCAAACATACCCGTAAAGGCAACAGTTGGGACAATATGAGGCGTACCGAGCTTAGAGAATTCCATCGTGAAAGCAAACATCGCCAACATCCAAGCGTCCAGGCGATGGTCTTCGATGTCATCGGTGACCATCTTGTATACGGGCCTGCCGTTAGCACTAACCTTATGCACGATGTAGCCACGCAAGGCTCTTATCAAGTTGGTGTCATACTTTGACAGAACAATCTGATCTGCCTCCAGGTAACGAATTGCATTCTCGACTACCGCAGGCTTAGCGTACTCTTTATATACAGTCCCCTCAACCGGATGACGCATCTCTATCTTGCTTCCAAAGTCAACAGCCTTAACGATATTTTCTAGGCGCTTATCTGGAGTGTTTGGCTCTGCCTGGCTTCCAAGTTCCTGCAACAGCTCAATCTGCACATTGCCAGCGCCTCTATCAACATAGATGAATTCTGGCTGCCATTTCCTGTTTAGTCTTATGATCTCATTGATGGCCTGTATCTGTGTGTTCCCTTCGCGGAAGACTTGGCCACAATCAACAACTTTGTATTGTGCCCTGCCATATTTGGGATCGGTCTCGACGACAACGATCTCTGTTCCATGCACAGGGTTCCAGTCGACCCCTACGCAATATATACAACCGTCTCTCCGCTCATTATCCACATATAGGTAATCCCCGTAAGTCAGAGCTCTGTCGATATGACTGTGCTGGAAAACACCGTCTGCAATTTCGCCATAATCACTAAGGATTTCATGGAGATACTTGACGCCAGGGTTCTCCTTCTTCATCTCCAACTCCATGCCTTCGTTCCAATTTGGACGACACATGGAGGGGAAGTGGAAGGACCTAAATGCCGGATCGTGATCCCACTTATAGAACTGTTCTCGCTTACCGGTTGGGGTAGATGCAACGATGAGGATTGTGTTGTTGTGTTCTGTCAAGATTGCAGTGATGGCAGAGAGGTCATCTGTATCCAGATAATCAGCTTCATCAATAATGATCATATCCGCGGCCTGTCCGCGCATACCATCATTGCCGCTAACGAATCCGATCATGAAAGAACCGTTAGTTAGCTCAATATATCTCTGTGGGGTCTTTCGGTAGGTCTCCTTGCTTGCTTTCAGAGAGGTAGAGTTCTCAATGAAATCATCGACTCTATCAAAGATAAGATCTAGCTGGGCCTGTGCGGGCGTGATGACCATGACACGGTAACCTTTGTTGGTTACCATTTTATGTAATGCCTTGATCGTAATCGTCCACGACTTCCCGCTATTGTGATTAACGATCCCATCCACCACGAAGTTATGCCACTTATCAACTGTTATGTCGAAAGTTGGCTCGCTGCCATCTCTTGTGATAGAAGCCACCTTCGCCAAACGCGCAGTCGCATGCCCTTTGTTTCTGGCCTGTCTTGTGATAAGCCCTAAAACTTTTCGCATTTCCTGAGATCTGGCTTCTTTCCCAAAAATATCACCTACAGTGTTCAGGAAGGCTTCTAAATCTGTTTTGCCCGTCACGCAAAGCTTCCAGTTGCTCCTCCCTTTCTCCTCTTTTATACGAGAATGTACTCCAAGTTTTTTTAGAAGCAACCTGGTGCCTTTTAAAAGCTCTATGCTTGCACTTGTCAGCGTCAGCTCTAGTTGAGGCTGTCGACCAAGCCTGGGCTGGCCCACAAACACGCAACCATCTCCACTCCAACATCTGTTTATGAACTGTGCAACTGTTTCTTTGTCGGCGCTAAATAATCTCTTTGGTACTGTCTTATTCGACGCCTTTGCTCCAATTAGCTGATATTCCTCTAGCCAGCTACGAATGAACGAGGGGGTGCTGTGATCCCCATCGGTAAAGTGATAATCCCAGGCCGGTAATGTCTTGCTTTGCTTGTTACGAACCCGCCCTCGCTGGCCAAAAATAGCATTAGTTAAATTGTCGACTTCCTCCAGATAGGCTGGGTTTGTGTTTGTAAATTTTGGGGTTTGACCTTTCTCTGGCAGATAGCCATCTGTGACTAGATACCCCAAAAGGCGGGCCTCGTTAACAAATGAGTCTGAGCCAAAGACAGCAAGCTCCCTCGCCACCAGGACCTTGTCTCCGACAGAGAGCCCGCTCTCGATCGAGTGCCACTGAAGTGAGCGCCCCCTGCCCTCAGGGCCAGCCACAGATTTTAATAGTGGGTGGTTAGCGGTGCATCGGATGGCGCTTCCATCGTTCAGTGTAATCCGATAGATGTTCTGAATCCCATTCTCATATATCGCCGTGACATTCTTTGACACGAATGTCCCTCTCGACATATTTCGAGACAGCACCCTATCTCCTACAGAGATTTGATCAATGGCTTTAAAAGTCCCGTCCGCCATTGCAACCATTTCGCCAGCGGCTAAGCAACGCCGCCCCAGTCTTAGGACTTGGCGTCGGGCTGTGCACTTCACCATTAGTTCTTGGTAATATGCAGAACTTGGGTCTAGCCCATAGGTTGCGATGTTCTGCTCTGACGCTCCTTGTGGGACCCAAGGCCCTCTCTGTCCGGTCTCCTCAGATAGAGTGGTTACGTTATCGTGAGCCCAGAGGACTGGGTCACGAACAGTCGCCATTGCTTTGATGTCGCCATCAGTAAGCTCATCCCTCACCCCTGCTCTTTCGGTAATCTGGACTACCTGCTCAACAGGATCTAGAGGGATGCCCTTGCACTGGATCGCAAAATCACCCTTCTTGACCAATATACGACCAGTCTCCTGGTCGATAACATCCGACTGGGCTACATTCTTCTGCTTGCACAAAACGCACCCTGGGTGCAGTTGCTCTTCTTTCTGAAAACCCACGGACCACCTTAATCGCTAAATGGATTTAGCGCTCCTAGCGCCTTCATTCCGAGACCAATTCCGGCTGCGGCAAGGCCTACACGAGCAGCACCTACACCAAAACGCTTCATCCCACCTTCCGTTGCATAATCCATGGCACCGAAGAAGCCCGTTGCCGCAGATCCATAGCGGGCCAACGCTCCCCCCTCTTCTATCGCTTGACCCATATACGCCTGTGTATCCAATGGGGCGGCCTTCAAAGTCTTCAGTCTCCCTGCAAACCCAGCCTTCTCTGTGGCGGCTTTAGCTCTAATTAGCTCCTGTGCCTTATTCTGAGCAGAGAAAAGAGCGCCTGTGTTGGTCATTCTCTCTGCCAAAGCAGCCTTCTCCGCATTGAGCTTGGTCAGATTGCTTTTAGATGCGCCCATTTCAATCTGACTGTTGACCATCTTTTGCTGTCTCGCAATACTCTCAGCTTGCTGGTAAGTTGACGCAATTTTGGCTGATTGTCTTGCATCTTTTGCCCTACCGGCTCTAACCGCCTCCTGCGACTCTTTTTTTAGCGCCATGATTTGATTCGTCTTTGCGGCTTGTGCCAATCCAGTAGCCCTTTCTCCGAGCGAAGGATCCCAGGATAAGGCCCCTAATTTTTGGAAGCCCTTCCATCCCCCCTCCATGTTTAGACCAAGGATTCCACCACCAATTGCCTTCCCGCTCTGCATTCCTGTATTTAGATGGGGCCTCAGCTTCATCGCTCCTGCGCGAATGAGACCATAGCCTGCTGCTGCACCTGCACCATAGAGGGCAACCTTACCCCAGTTGATTCCGGGCTGCTCATTATAACCCCTGTTCATCTGTGAATATCCCTGCATATTTTAGCCTCCAACCATCTCTAAACGTCTAGTATTTAGGCGTACTA
>Ga0194131_10000723_pt1 | contig 56155 bp, 58 predicted proteins | sample TA2KigO120mmetaG_FD_148631 | JGI IMG/M metagenome (GOLD analysis project Ga0194131, IMG submission 148631) | Freshwater microbial communities from Lake Tanganyika, Tanzania - TA2015053 Kigoma Offshore 120m | ecosystem: Environmental > Aquatic > Freshwater > Lake | place: Tanzania: Lake... | reverse complement strand
AGGAGTATTTGCGCATTCGAAGCGGACGGACCAAGAGTCGACCGTCCTCTACCGATAAATCTACGGCGGCCCCTTCTTCCACCTGGGCCTCCGCAGCAAAGGACCGCGGAATCCGCAGGCCGAGGCTGTTCCCCCACTTCTGGATCTTCGTCTGGATACCCACCACCTCCCCGGATATACAATGAATACACGGCGCGGTCTCTCGCGGTCAAGTCGTCAGTTCAGCCATCTGGTCTCGCTGGAACGTTGCGGTCAGCGGCCGGGGCGCGAGCATCGCGAGCCCCCGGTCCGTTGAAGCGCGATGTTGGGCAGCGTGAAATCATTCAATGACCTGATCCGCGCGGGCCAGCAGCGGCGGCGGAACAGTGAGCCCCGGCGCGTTCGCGGTTTTCATATTGATGACGAGCTCGAACGTCGTGGGTTGTTGAACGGGCAGCTCGCTGGGCTTGGCACCCTTCAGAATCTTGTCGACATACATCGCGGCGCCGCGAAACGACGCCGAGAGCGGGACCGAATACGACATGAGGCCGCCGACCCGCACAAACTCGGCGGCGCTGTACATGGTGGCGAGCTTGTGTTGGGCGGCGAGTCGGACGATTCGTTCGCGCTTGACGAGGGTGAGAGGGTCGGCTCTGACAAAGAGCGCATCAACGCGCTCGCGCGCCGCCAGGGCGAACGCTGACTCGATGTGCTCGGGACGGCGCACGTCGAGAGGCCGGAGCGTCAGGCCCAGGTGTTCGCCGGCCGTCTGCGCCTCGCTCCAAATCACGTCGCTGAACGGCAAGGCGGCGTTCCAGAGGAAACCAACACGGGCGCGCGGGGAGACCAGCTCCTTGAGCAGTTCCAATCCCTTCGCGGTGACGTCCTGCATGATGAGCGTGACACCCGTCACGGTGCCGCCAGGTCGGGCAAGACTCCCGACCGGACCGTACCGTAGGGCGTCGCCGACGCCCGCCATCACGATCGGGACCGCGCTCGTGGCCTTCCGGGCGGCCAGGGCCGCGGGGTGCGAGGCGACGACCAGGACGTCAACGCGAAGACGAATGAGTTCGCCAGCGAGCTCCTCGAACCGCTCCACTCGCCCTTCCGCGTACCGACGCTCGAAGACCATGTTCTGACCTTCGACCCAGCCCCCTTCACGGAGCGCGTCAAGGAAAGCAGTCCAGATCGGCGCCATCTCCGGAGCGGTCAGCGGGGTACTCCTCAGGTAGCCAATTCGGGAGAGTTTCTTGGCTTGCTGCCCCTCGGCCGCCAGCGGCGCGACGAGAAGGCTCGCGCTCACGGTCCCGAGGAACCGGCGACGGGTCAGCATGGCGCCTGATGGTACTCCGCTGCGGCGAAGTTGGACGAGCAGGGCGGCGGACATTCGAGAGACCGTTCGATTGCCATCAAATTGCGCCGTGCACACCATTGGTCTGCCCAACTATTATTCGACTGCTCGGGCGACCGCGCGATCGCATACACCGGTGGATGCTAGACATCCAGACCTGGATGCCGGCATCACTGTATGGATGCCGCGGCGGTATCTGCATCTGGATGCTTCTTTTTCGAGGCCGTCGCATCCAGTTCTGGATGCGACGGCGCAACGATCCGACGCCTCAAGCCGAGAGACACAACACGGTCGTAGCGCAGGTGCCAGACCTTCCGGTCAGGATTCCACGCACCGCCGGCGTGCTTCACGCGCGCTCGGGTCGCACTATCGGCGAACGCGACCTGGACGGCGACGATCTCGTCAGCGGCGAAGCGGGGCTGCCAGTCCGACTCGGCGACGACCAGCTCGATGGTCTTGATGCGCTTTTTCCGCGCGGAGTCATAGCGGTAGCGCACGCACATCAAGCGAGCTCCATACTCCTCGACGAGCCGCTTTGTTCCCTTCTGGCCCGGTTTGAGATGAAGCCCGACAGGTGCGGAGGCAAGACGCGGCACCGGGTAAGGGCGCTTCCGCTCGTGGAGCGCTCACGTGGATGCGGCGTCGCATCGCGACGGCACCGGGTACTGGAGCGGAAGTTCCACGGAACGCTTGTCACGACCTCGCTCCGCCTCGCTCAGTCGGGACGATAATCCAGCGGGCTTTCTTCACACAAGTGTCTGTTCCGATACAGAGCGCTTAGCCCAGCAGATACTCCTGCGCGGCGGCGAGGCCGGCGCCGAGGCGGATCGGCACGCCGAAATCCTTCAGCATCATCTCCACACCCGCGAGCGCGCCCAGCAGCTCCAGCTCGTTGAGGCTGCCGAGGTGGCCGATGCGGAAGACCTTGCCCTTCACCGCGCCGAGGCCGACACCGAGCGAGAAGTTCAGCGTGTCGTAGGCGTGGCGGACGAGCGCGTCCGAGTCGAAGCCCGGCGGCATCACGACCGCGGTGAGCGTGTTCGAGTACTCGGCGGGATTGCGGCAGAGGATCTCGAGATCGAGCGCGCGCACCGCCCGGCGACACGCCTCGGCGAGCCGCGCGTGGCGCGCGAACACGTGATCGAGACCTTCCTCCTCGAGCATCGCCAGCGCTTCGCGGAGCCCGAAGAGGAGCAGCGTCGCGGGCGTGTACGGGAACTCGCCGCGCTTGTTGCGCTCGAGCACCGGCTGCCAGTCCCAGAACGAGCGCGGGCACTTCGCCTTCTCACTGGCCGCGAGCGCCTTGTCGCTGATCGCGAGGATCGCCATGCCCGGCGGCAGCATCAGGCCCTTCTGCGGGCCCGTGAGCGTGACGTCCACGCGCCAGTCGTCGTGACGGAACTCGATCGACGCGAGCGACGACACGGTGTCGACGAGCAGCAGCGCGGGATGGCGCGTGCGATCGAGGGCCTCGCGCACGCCGGACACGTTCGACGTCACGCCCGTCGACGTCTCGTTGTGCACCACGAGCACCGCGCGGAGCTCGTGCGCCGCGTCCGCTGCGAGGCGCGCCTCGACGTCGGCGACCGGGACGCCCGCGCCGTACGGAACGTCGATGCGCTCGACGTCGATGCCGTACGCGCCGGCCGTCTTCGCGAAGCCCGTGGAGAAGTGCCCGTTGATGACCGCCAGCACGCGATCGCCCGGCGAGAGCGTGTTCACGATCGCCGCCTCCCACGCACCGGTCCCCGAGCCCGGGTACAGGACGATGTGGCCGCGATCGGCCCGGAAGACCCGCGCGAGGCCGGCGAGGCATTCCTTCACCAGCGCCCCGAACTTCGGCCCGCGGTGGTCGATGATCGGCTGCGCCATCGCGCGCGTGATGCGCTCCGGCACGAGCGTGGGACCGGGAATCGAGAGGAACGGACGTCCCGACATCGCGCGGGGAGTGTACCCTAACGCCATGACCCGCGACGACATCCCCACACCGGCGCTGCTCCTCGACGCCGACCGCTTCGAGCGGAACCTCGCGCGCATGCGCGACCACGTCCGCGCCGCCGGCAAGAACTATCGCCCGCACGCGAAGACGCACCGCTGTCCCGAGATCGCGCGCCGCCAGGTCGAGGCCGGCGCGCTCGGCGTCGCCTGCGCCAAGCTCGGCGAGGCGGAAGTGATGGCGGGCGCCGGCGTGCGCGGGCTCCTGATCACGACGGAGATCGTGACGCCGGCTGCGATGTTCCGCCTCGTCCGGCTGCTGGAGCGCGCGCCCGACACCATGGTCGTCGTCGACAATCCGGAGAACGTCGACGCGCTCGGGCGCGCGATGAGCGCGCGCGGCCTCACGCTCGACGTGATGGTCGACATCGACGTCGGCGGGCGGCGCACGGGCGCGCAGCCCGGGGACCCGGCGCTCGCGCTTGCGCGCGCCATCGGCGAGCACAAGTCCCTGCGCCTGCGCGGGCTCCAGGGCTACGCCGGCCATTGCGCCCACGTGATGGGCTGGGCGGCTCGGCGCGAGGCGTCGCTGAGGGCGATGGCGCCCTTGATGGACACACGCCGGCTCTTCGAAGCGTCGGGAATCCCCGTCGAGATCGTCGCCGGCGGGTCGACGGGCACGCACGACATCGACGTCGAGCTCGACGGCCTCACGGAGCTGCAGAGCGGCTCCTATTGCGTGATGGACCTCGACTACCGTCGCATCGGCGGCAGGAACGGTGAGCTGCTCACGGACTTCGAGATGGCGCTGACGGTGACCGCGACCGTGGTGAGCGTGCCGACGGCGGACCGCGCGATGGTCGACGCGGGACTCAAAGCCTTCTCGACGGACAAGCCGTTTCCGCCCGAGCCCGTGGAGCGCCCCGGCATCACGTACGGCTTCGCCGGCGACGAGCACGGGCGGCTGACGATCACCGACCCATCGCGCGCGCCGAAGCTCGGCGAGCGCATCGAGTTCTTCCCGCCGCACTGCGACCCGACGATCAACCTCTACGACCGGATCTACATCGTGCGCGGGCAGGCGGTCGAGAGCGTCTGGGAGATCTCGGCGCGCGGACGGAGCGACTAGCTCGGCCGATACCTGATCAGGTACTTGTGCTGGCCTTCGAGGATCGTCTCGCCGCGCTGGTTCGTCAGCGTCACCTTGAGCGTGAGGAGGCCGGCCGACCGTTTGCGCTCGAGGGCGACGACCTCGTGGCGCGGCTTGATCGTGTCGCCGACGAACGCCGGCGCGAGGAACCGCATCGTCTGCTCCACGAAGGCGACCAGCGAGTGGTCCGTCAGCGGCGACAGCGTCGACGCGCCGACCGCGGTCATCGACGTGAGCAGGAGGCCGTGGGTGAGGCGGCGCCCGAAGCGCGTGCCCTTGGCGTACTCGTCGTCGTAGTGGATCGGGTGCGCGTCGCCCGTGAGACCGGCGAAGAACATGAAGTGCGCGTCGTTCAGCGTTTTGGACGGGCTCTCGAACGCGTCGCCGACCTTGAAGTCCTCGAACCAGTGCGGCTCGCTCACCATAAGCTCCAGAAGAGGTCGAGCACCTCCGCTGCGTCGCGCGCCTCGAACAGCCGCTGACGCAGCTGCGCCATCCCCGGCCGCTCGACCGCGTACCACGCGAGATGCTTCTTGAGCTGCACCAGCGCGACGCGCGGCGACAGGTGCGCGTCAATGAGATCGAGGTGCCGGCGGATGATGCGCCGGCGCTCGTCGCGGTCGACGTCGACGCCGCGGAAGATCCACGGCCGGCCGAGCGCACCGCGCCCGATCATCACCGCCGCGCAACCGGTGTGGGCGCGCATCGCGTGCGCGTCCGCGAGCGACCGCACGTCGCCGTTGCCCGTCACCGGAATCGCCACGGCGTCGACGACGCTCGCGATGACGTCCCAGGGCGCCTGGCCGGTGTACTGCTGCGCCCGCGTGCGCGGATGAACGGTGATGCCGTCGACGCCTTCGGCCTCGGCCAGTCGCGCGATCTCGGGCGCGTTGATCGTGTGCTCGTCCCACCCGCCGCGGATCTTGATCGTGAACGCGCCCTGCACGGCCTTCCGCAGCGTGCGGAACACCACGGCGGCGCCGAGCGAATCGCGCATGAGCGCGGCGCCCTGGCCCTTGCTCACGATCTTGGCGACGGGGCAGCCCATGTTGAGGTCGATGCCGTCGGCGCCGGTGGCCTCGAGCCGGCGTGCGGCTTCCGCGAGCACGTCGGGATCGTTGCCGAGGAGCTGCAGCGAGATCGGCCGCTCTTCCGGCAGGAACCGCGCGAGGTCCAGCGTCTTGTCGTCGCCGTGGAGCACTGCGCGCGCGTCGAGCTCTTCGCTCGTGAGCCGCCCGGCGCCGCACTCGCGCGCGACGAGCCGGAACGGCGCGTTGGTGACGGCGGCCATGGGCGCCAGCCGGAGGTCGATCACGGTCATGCGTCCATCATCGCACGCTCGCCTCAGTCGACCATCGCGATTGCGCGGACCGGCGAGCCGTCCGCGCCTTCGATCTTCAGCGGCAGCGCCCAGAACCGGCAGCGCGCGGCGCCGATCTGGTCGAGGTTCGTGAGGTACTCGATCACGGTGATCCCGGCCGGGAAAAAGCTCGCGTGCGTCGTGTACTCGTCGCGGCGAGGCGTGCGGCGCCGCGGCGTGGTGACCGTGTCGCGGACGCAGTAATCGGGTGGGTAGTCGTAGCCGACGGCCTTGACCCGCTTCGCGATCAGCCAGTCGCAGCCCGAGGGGCCGGTGTACGGGCCGCGGCTCCAGAACTCCTCGCGCTCGACGCTCATCTTGCGCGGCCAGTCGGTGCGCAGCAGCACGATGTCGCCGGCGCGCACGTGGCCGGCGTGCTTCTCGAGCTCCGCGGCGGTGACCTCGCCGTCCTCGCCGAGGTGCGTGAGGTCGACGACCGCCGCGTCGCCGATCCACTGGTCGAGCGGCATCCCGGCGATGTCCCGCCCGTCCGGCAGGAAGTGCAGGGGCGCGTCCACGTGGGTGTACGCGTGGCAGGAGATCGTCATCACCGTCGACTGCAGCGGATCGCCCGCGGCGTGCGTGGCCGGCCGCTCGGAGAGCGCCTTCCACCGGAAGTGCGGCTTGATCGAGAAGCTGAGGTCGATGAGCTTCATGGTTTCCTCGCGGCGAGCACGGCGATCGGATAGCCGAAGCGGATCTGATCCACGACCATGCGCGCGCCGAGCCCAAGATCGTCATGCTTCACGGAGTCGCAAAAGATCCGGCGAATCGTCTCTTCATCGCCGGGCTTCGGAAACGAGCGCGCGATCAGTCCTTCGAGCTCCGCCTCCAGCCGGTAGCCGGTGACACGCGGCACCGGAAGCCCGACGTCGCGGAACAGGTGGATCAACTCCTCCTCGGGCATGGCGCGGACGTGCGAAGGGTCGCGCAGGAGCTCCACCCGGTTGAGCGCATCGGCCTTGTCGGGCGCCGGCGCGCTGTCGATCACGAGGACTCCGCCCCCGGGCGCGCACACGCGCGTCATCTCGGCGAGCACGGCCTTCGGATCGAGGAAGTGGTGGAACGCAAAACGACAGCTGACCATGCTGAAGCTCGCGTCGGGGTAAGGAAGCGGAAGCACGTCGCCCTGACGCCACGTCACGTTCGTCAGACCGCGCTCCTCCTGCAGCAGGCGGGCGCGATCGAGCATCGCCGGCGTGATGTCGATGCCGGTGACGTGCTTCGCGACGCGCGCGAACGCGCACGCGAGGATGCCGGGCCCGCACGCGACGTCGAGGACGGTGTCGCTCGGCCCGACCCTGGAGAAGTCGACGACGAGCGTCAGCGCGGCCTCGTCCTTGATGCCGGGCGACGTGGCGAACGGCACCGCCTGCCGGGTGAACTGGTCGAGGATCGCGTCCCGATGCGTGGTCATACCGTCCTTCAGAGCGTCCGCTTGTACGTGCGGCCGCCCTTCATGATCACGCGCAGGTTGTCCTGGTTCTGGAAGACGCGCAGGTTCTTCAGCGGGTTGCCGTTCACCACGACGAGGTCCGCGTACTTGCCGGGCTCGACGGTGCCGATCTTGTCGGACATCTTGAAGAGCGCGGCATTGACCTTCGTCGCGGAGAGCAGCACCTCCATCGGCTTCATCACTTCCGCCTTCAGCTCGAGCTCCACGGTGCGCTGCGCCGCCATGTCGCCCAGCAGGTCCGAGCCCGAGCCGATCTGGCAGCCCGCCTTGTAGGCGTACTCGAGGCCCTTCAGGCTCTGCTCCCGCGCGAGATTGATCTTCGCGATCTGGTGATCGCCGATGCCGTACTTCTTGCCCTCGCGATAGATCGCCTCGTACGTGACCATCGTGGGGACGAGGAACGCGTCCGCGTCCTTGATGGCCTTCGCCGCCGCTTCGCGGATCAGGTTGCCGTGCTCGATCGAGCGCACGCCGGCCGTGATGGCGTTGCGCACCGCCGTGTCCGAGTACGCGTGGGCGAGCACGTACGTGCCGACGGCCTGCGCTTCCTCCACCGCCGCCCGCATCTCCGCCACCGTGTACTGCGTGGTGTCGAGCTCGTCGGCCGGCGACATCGCGCCGCCCGACGCCATGATCTTGATCTGGTTGGCGGAGCGGCGGAGGTTCTCGCGCGCCGCGCGCCGCACCTCGTCCGGACCGTCGGCGATGAACCCGACCATCCCGACGCAGCAGTCGATCGGCTCGATCCATTCCGAATGCCGCCGCTTGTCGCCGTGGCCGCCGGTCTGCGAGATGTACCGCCCGGAGACGAGCAGGCGCGGCCCGATGAAGTGGCCCTCCTCGAGCACCATGCGGAAGCCGTAGTCGGCGCCGCCGGCGTCGCGCGCGGTCGTGAAGCCCTGCATCAGGCACTCTTCGGCGCGCTTCATCGCGCGCGCCGCGATGTACGACGGCGGATACCAGCGATGCTGGTCGGTGATGTTCTCGGTCACCGCGCAGATGTGGACGTGCGCGTCGGTGAGGCCGGGCATCAGCGTGGCGCCCTTGAGGTCGAGCGTCGTGACCGGGCCGGGCAGCGCGCCGACGTCGCCCCTGGGCAGGACGTCCTTGATCCGCTCGTCTTCGACCACGACCGCGGCGCCCTCGACCGGATCGCCGCCGGTGCAGTCGATCAGGAACGCGTTCGTGAATACCGTCAGGCTCATGCCGCTTCTCCTCAGCGCGCGACGACTTTCGCCTCGTACATCCACACTTTCTCGTCGGCGCGCGGCGACCACTCGATGTGGCTCGCGACCCCGTAGAGATCGTGCTGCTGCCAGAGGAAGACCCACGCCGCCTCGTCGCGGATCAGCTTCTGCAGCTCGGCGTACGCGTCGGCGCGCGCCTTCGGGTCGATCAGCGTGACCGCGCGCGCGATCTTGTCGTCGACGACCTTGTTGTTGCCGTACGACGCGTACGTCTGGTCGCCGCGGAACAGCGGCTGCATCGTGCCCTGGCCCCAGAGCGCCGGGCCCCATCCGAGGAAGAAGAGGTCGCCCGTGTTCCGGTTCTTGATCTTGTCCAGGTGCGTGCCCCACTCGTTCACGACCACGTTGGTCTTGACACCGAGCCGCTGGAGCTGCGCGGCGATCGCCAGCGACACGTCCTTGTCGAGGGGATACCGGCCGGACGGCGTGTCGAGCGTGAGGCTCAGCTTCGCCGGGTCGACGCCCGCCTCCTTGAACAGCGCCTGCGCGCGTGCCGGGTCGTGCTTGTAGCACTCGGCGGGCGAGTAATCGACGTTGGCGGGTGCCAGCGGACCGCACATGCGCGTGGCGTTGCCGCGCAGCACCTGCTTGATCAGCTCGTCGACGTCGAGCGCGTGGTTCATCGCGCGACGCACCCGGACGTCCTGCATGGGCCCGGGCTTCAGGTTCACGAGCGCCAGGTAGTTGATCCGCGACGACACCGTCGACCGGATCTTCGCGCGCCCCGACCGCTCGACGGGGTCGAGCGCGTGCGGCGGGACGTCCTTCATGATGTCGATCTCACCGGAGAGCAGCGCCGCGAGCCGCGCGCTGAACTCCGGGATGAAGCGGAACGTCACCTTCGAGACGTCCGAGGGGCCCTGCCAGTAATCCGGGTTGCGCTCGAGGACGAGCCGCTCGTCGCGCTTCCACTCCACGAACTTGAACGGGCCCGTGCCGATCGGCTTCTCCGCGAGCTTCTGCGGGCCGAGCTCCTTCAGCGCCTTCGCCGGCATGATGAGCGAGTTGGTGAGCGAGGCGTGGTCGATCAGGTTCGGCCACGGCGCCTTCGTGACGATGCGCACGGTGAGGTCGTTGACGACCTGCACTTCCTTGATCGAGCCCCAGTACGCGGCGGCGGCATAGTGGCTCTTGTTCGCCGGGTCGAGGGCGTAGTCGAACGTCGCCTTGACCGCGTGAGCGTTGAACGGCTCGCCGTTGTGGAACTTCACGTTCGGGCGCAGCGTGAGCTCCCACGTGGTGTCGTTGACGGTCTTCCAGCCGGTGGCGAGCATCGGCCTCGGCTTGTACGTCTTCGCGTCGCGATCGAGCAGCCGGTCGTAGATGTGCTCGATCATGTTGTTGGTCGTCCAGTCGACGATCGTCATGCCGAGCATGGTCCGCGGCTCCGCGCCGAGGCCGATGACGATCTCTTTCGTCCGCGCGCGATCTTGCGCCTCCGCGGGTGTGAGCGGTGCCACCGCTAGCAGCGGCACCATCGAAACGACGAGGGTGACAACGACGAGCGTGGCGACCTTCACGCAACGCAAGGCGCGCATAGCGTCTTCCTTTCGATCGAGGGTCTGGAGTTGACGATCATATCCCGAGTCCATAGCCGCCGAGCGAGCGAACCGTCACGGCCTCGCCGATGTGCCCGGAGTTGTGTCGGATGGCCGCGCTGCCGAGCTGGTCACCGCGCGTGTGTCCCTGCCACGGGGGATGGCCCATACCGCTGATCCACAGGTCATTCGGTCCGAACGCGCCCACGTCGGCGGCCCGCCGGGTGTCATCGAGACTGAGGATCTCGTCCCACGTGCCCGGACGCAGGGCCGCGACGATCTCGCGGGTGCGCCTGCCGACGGCCGAGCGATAGGCTCGGACGCCGGCCACGTCTGCGCGCTCGGAGGGTCCGCGACCTCTTCCTCCGTCATTCCGGACCCCATCTGCACGTGCGGAATGTTCATGCGCCGGCTCCACGCCTCGTCGAAGACCTGGGGTCGCGCAGCGACGATCAGGTTCACGGCGACGTCTTCGGTGCGCGCCATGTGCCACAAGAGCCACACGATCGAGTTCAGGCCTTTGCCCGGCCGGACGCGCAGCTGAGCGTCGGAGAGGCCCGCAAGCCAGCGGTCGGCGCCCGGCGTCCGACCATCGGAGACGTCACCCGTGTGCGTCGCGGCATGACAGCCGAAGAAGAAGCGCGTCAGCTCCATGGCGGACCTCCTACACGCGGAGCTTCGGATCGAGCGTGTCGCGGAGCCAGTCACCGACGAGGTTCACGCCGAGCGCCGTGAGCGCGAGCGCGGCGCCCGGAAACGCCGCCAGCCACCACGCGATGTAGAGGAAGTCGCGGCTCTCCGACAGCATGCTGCCCCATGCCGGCGTGGGCGGCTGCACGCCGAAGCCGAGGAAGCTGATCGCCGCCTCCGCGACGATGAACTGCGAGAACTGCAGGCTCGCGACCACGATGATCGACGGCGCCACGTTCGGCAGGATGTGCCGGAAGAGGAGGCGCCAGCGACTCATGCCGAGCGCCGCGGCGGCGTGGACGAACTCGCGCTGCTTCACGCTCAGGACTTCCCCGCGGACCACGCGCGCGTAGATGACCCACCCGGCGGCGGAGAGGCTGATGATGATGTTGCGAAGCCCGAGGCCGACGATCGCGTTGATGGTCAGCGCGAGCAGGATGAACGGAAACGAGAGCTGCACGTCCGCCAGGCGCATCAAGGCCGTCGACGGCCAGCGCTCGACGAAGCCCGCGATCAGGCCGAGCGTGCCGCCGACGAGTGCCGTGATCACCACCGTGCACGCGCCGATGAACAGCGCGAGGCGCGCGCCGTGCAGCACGCGCGCGAGCAGGTCGCGCCCGAGCTGGTCGGTGCCGAGCGGATGGCCGGGCGTTCCGGGCGGCTTGAGGAACGCCGCGAAGTTCGCGCTCAGCGGATCGTGGGACGCGAGCCACGGCGCGAACGCGGCCGCGAGCACTGCGGCGAGCGTGAGCCCCAGCCCGAGCCACGCCTTCACGCGCGGCGCACCCGCGGATCCAGCCAGCCGTAAAGCAGATCGACGACGAGGTTCATGAGCGTGTAGATGATCGACGTGAACGACACCGCCGCGAGCACGACGGGGAAGTCTCGATTCAGCAGCGCCTGGACCGTGAGGCGGCCGAGGCCCGGCCACGCGAAGATCGTCTCGGTGACGACCGCGCCGCCGAGGAGCTGGCCGGCTTCCAGCCCGGCGAGCGTCACGATCGGGATCGCGGAGTTGCGCAGGGTGTGCTTGCCGATCACGCGCGTCTCCGCGAGGCCCTTCGCGCGCGCGGTGAGGATGTACTCCTCGTTCAGCACGTCCAGCACGGCCGAGCGCGTGAGCCGTGCCACGCGCGCCGAGTAGAACGCCGCGAGGACGATCGACGGCATCACGAGGTGGCTCGGCGTGCCGATGCCGCCGGTCGGAAGCCAGCGGAGCTGCACGGCGAAGACGTAGATCAGCATCAGCCCGAGCCAGAACCCCGGCACCGCCTGGCCGAGCACGGTCACCACGGTGCCGGCGTGATCGAAGAGCCCGTCACGGCGCACGGCCGACAGCACGCCGAGCGGAACGGCGACGACGAACGTGAGCGCGAGCGCGGTGCCGGCCAGCAGCATCGTCGCCGGCAGGCGCTCGAGCACGAGGCCCAGCGCGTCGCGCCTGTACCGGAGGGACTCGCCGAAGTCGCCGCGCGCCGCGCCCGCGATGAAGCGCGCGTACTGCACGCCGAGCGGGTCGTTGAAGCCGAGCCGCTGGCGAAACTCGTTGACGTCCTTCGCCTGGATGTCCATGGGCATGAACAGCGTGACCGGATCGCCCGAGAGACGAACCATGAGGAAGACGGCCGACAGCGACAGGAAGACGACGAGCGCCGTCTGCGCGAGGCGCGCGACGAGATAGCGTCGCATCGCTCCTAGCGGCTCTCGAACCGGTGGTGCAGCGTCACGGGCCGCTGGCGCCGCCGGTACCGCAGGTTCAAGAGCTCGACGGCGAGCGAGAAGGCCATCGCGAAATAGATGTAGCCCTTCGGCACGTGCTGGCCCATGCCCTCCGCCACGAGCATGACGCCGATCAGGAGCAGGAACGACAGCGCGAGGATCTTGACGCTCGGATGGCGGTCGACGAATCCGCTGATGGCGCGGGCCGACACGAGCATGACGACCATGGCGATGACCATCGCGATCACCATGATCGCGATCTGCTGCGCCATCCCGACGGCGGTGATGACCGAGTCCAGCGAGAACACGATGTCCAGCAGCAGGATCTGCGCGAGGACCCACGTGAAACTCGCGCGGCCGCCCGCGCCCGAGGCCTCGGTGTGATCGGCCTCGAGCTTGTCGTAGATCTCCCACGTCGCCTTGAAGATGAGGAAGAGGCCGCCGCCGAGGAGGATGAGGTCGCGGCCCGAGAACGCGTGGCCGACGAGGCTGAAGAGCGGCGCCGTGAGCCCCATCATCCAGGAGATCGCGAAGAGCAGGCCGATCCGGATGACGAGCGCGAGCGTCAGGCCGACGCGCCGCGCGATCGCCTGCTGCGCGGCGGGCAGGCGGGCGACGAGGATCGCGATGAAGACGACGTTGTCGATCCCGAGGACGATCTCCATCGCGGACAACGTGAGGAGGGCGACGAGCGCGTCGCCCGTGAGGAGCTGATCCATTGAGAGGTCTCCCGCGCGGCGATGAGCCCGCGCGGGCGCGATCGTATCAGGCGCGCGGGTTATGCGCCCTCGGCGCGTTCCTACGCGCCCGCGGCGTCCTCCAGCGTGCGGCGGTACCACGGAGCGTCGGGGAAGGTGATCGGGCGGATCGCGGGCAGCGTGACGCCCGCGGCGCGGTAGGCGTCCACGTACGCGCGGCACGTCGCGCGGTCGCCGATCGCGCCGAGCGCGCCCACGAGCGCGTCGTCCGCGGGCTGGCCCGCGTCGAAGCGCTTGATCGAGGCGCCGTGGCCGCTCGCTTCGAGCATCGCGCGATAGAACGGGAGCGACAGGTAGCGCGCGAGCTCGCCGCGAAACGCGTCGCGCGCCTTCGCCGGCTCGTCGGTCACCGCGAGCGGAACGGCCGCGACGATCTCGAAGCCCTCGAGCGCCTTGCCCGCGCGGCGCCGGCCGCGCTCGAGCGCCGGCACGGCGACGGTCTTGATATAGCGCGGGTCGCAGAGCCACAGCACGACGCCGTCGGCGATCTCGCCCGCGAGCTCCAGCATCTTCGCGGACAGGCCCGCGAGGTAGATCGGCGGCGCGGGCAGGCGGCCCGGCAGCGCCATGCTCCACTGCACGCGATAGTGGCGGCCCTCGAAGCGCGCGCCGTCGCCGAACGCGCCGCGCAGCACGGCCACGTATTCGCGCGTCACGCCGAGCGGGTCGTCGAGCTTCAGGCCGAGCTGCTGCTCCATCGACGCCTTGTGGCTGACGCCGAGGCCGAGGATGTATCGCCCGCCGGTCTGTTCCGAGAGCGTGAGCGCGGCCTGCGCGGTGGTGACCGGGTGACGCGGATAGATCGGAAGCACGCCGACGCCGACGCGGACGCGCGGCGCCGCCGCGGCGTACGCCGCGAGCACGAGGAAGGAGTCGCGGCCGAGCCCGTGCGTGACCCAGACGCTGTCGTAGCCGAGCGCGTCGGCGCGTCGCGCGAGCTCGACGCCGGCCGCGAAGTCGCCTCCGGGGGACAGGAACGCGGCGGTCTTCACGTCAGTCGCGGATCCAGGATTCGGCGGGCGGGATGTCCGGCAGCCTGCGCGCGCCGGGCTCATCGGCGTCGCCGGGCGTCATCCGGGCCGGCGCCATGCGGGTGAGCTGCTCGACGTCCGTACGGCGGTACAGGCGCTGGCGCTTGATGCCCTGGCGGTAGGACTTCAGAATTCCGCGGCTCACGTAGGCGTAGAGCGTCGCGGGCTTCACGCCCATCAGCTGCGCCGCCTCGTCGACCGTCAGGTACTCCTCACCGTCGACCATCACCATGGTCCCCACGCTAGCAGCGGCGTCGGCCGCCCGTCCACGCCCGTCCATGGACATACAGTTTAATCAATCTAAATCACGACGCGGTCGGCGATCTGCCAGGTCGACGGCGAGGCGGGACGGCTCTTCTATCGCGGCTACGCGATCGCGGACCTCGCGCGCGCGAGCACGTTCGAGGACGTGACCTCTCTGCTCTGGCACGGCGAGCTGCCTGACGCGGCGGCGGCGGCCGAGCATCGACACCGGCTGGAGGCCGCGCGTGGATTGCCGAAGGAGATCAAGGCGCTGCTCGAGACCCTGCCGCGCGACACGCATCCGCTCGACGCGCTGCGGACCGCGGTCTCGCTCGCCGCCACCCTCGATCCCGACACCAGCGCGTCCGATCGCGCGGCGAACCTGCGCAAGGGCTACCGGCTCATGAACCTGGTCCCCGAGACGGTCGCCGCGTGGCAGCGCATCCGCACGGGGCGTACGCCGGTCGACGCGCCCGTGCACGCCGGCCACGCCGCGCGCTTCCTGCACCTGCTCGACGGGCACGCGCCGGCGGAGGACGTCGCCCGCGTCCTGGACGTCGCGCTCATCCTCCACGCCGATCACGAGCTCAACGCGTCGACGTTCGCCGCGCGCGTGGCCGTGGCGACGTTCGCGGACATGCACGCCGCGCTGACCGCGGCGGTGGCCACGCTGAAGGGCCCGCGACACGGCGGCGCGAACGAGGACGTCCTCGAGATGCTGCTCGCGATCGGCGACCCGTCGCGCGCCGAGGCGTTCGTGGAGGACTGGCTGCGCAAGCGGGACGCCATGTCGAAGGCCGAGCGCGTGGATCCGAAGTCGCGCATGCCGGGCTTCGGGCATCGCGTCTACAAGGCGGACGACGCCCGCGCCGCGCGGACCACGTTTCCCGTGAACGTCGACTTCTTCTCGGCCGTGGTCTACGACGCGCTGGAGGTCCCGCCGGACTTCTGCACGTCGATCTTCGCGGTGGGGCGCGTGGCGGGGTGGGTCGCGCACGTGCTCGAGCAGTTCGCCGACAGCCGGTTGATCCGGCCCCGCGCGGAATGGATCGGCGCGGCGCCGAGGGCGCTCAGCACCGTCGGCGGCGCTCTCAGCGCCGGACGCTGACCTCCATCGCGTCGTCGTCGAAGTCGTACTCCCGGCTGGTGTACCGGCCGGCCGGGTCGCGGACGTAGTCGAGGTACGGCTTCACCTCGCGCCGGAACGACGCGCCGGTGTTGTCGGCGACGACGACGGCGCCGGGCAGGAGCTTGGGCTCGAGCTGGCGCAGGTAGTCGAGATAGTCGGGCTTCGCGGCATCGATGAACGCGAAGTCGAAGCGGCCGGACACGAGCGGCAGTACACGGAGCGCGTCGCCGGTGACGACCTTCACCTTCGGCCCGAGCCCGGCTTCACGCGTGTTGGCTTGCGTCAACCAGCCGAGGAACTCGTTCGCCTCGATGCAGACGAGCCGGCCGCGCGGCGGCATGGCGCTCGCGATGAGGATGGCCGAGTAGCCGAGCAGCGAGCCGATCTCGATCCCGCGCGTGCACTCGTGGCGCTCGATCAGGCCGCGGATCACGCGGCCTTTGTCGCGCCCGACGACGGGGATGTGCCAGAGCGTGGTGGCGCGATCGAGCAGCGCCAGCATCCGCTTGGCTTTCTTGGTGATCACGCGGAACGCGGCAGTCGAGCCGCCACGCCGTCGGGAACGGGATAGCGGCGGTCCGATGTCCCGGCCTTGATGATCTGGCCCGGGAGCGCGCGGCCGATGATCTGCTCGACCCGCCGCGCCGTCGCGATCAGCCGGTCGAGAGCGATGCCGGTCTCGACGCCCATGGCGTGCAGGCAGTGCACGAGGTCCTCGCTGCACACGTTGCCCGACGCGCCCGGCGCGTACGGGCAGCCGCCGAGCCCGCCGATCGACGCGTCGATGTTCGTGACGCCGAGCTCGAGCGCCGCGAGGATGTTCGGGATCGCCATCGCGCGCGTGTCGTGCGTGTGGAGCGTCCACTCGATGCCCGGGAAGCGCGGCATCAGGTGCTCGAGGGTGCGTGTGACCTGACGCGGATTCGCCATCCCGGTCGTGTCGGCGAGACCGACGGCGCGCGCGCCCATGTCGACGAGCTCGCGCACCACCCACTCGAGCCGCGCGAGCGGCACGTCGCCCTCGAAGGGGCAGCCGAACGACGTCGCGATCCCCGTCTGCACGGGCACGCCGGCGCGCGCGGCGATCTCCATGACCCCGCGCATCTTCGCGAGCGACTCCGCCACCGTCATGTTGACGTTCGCGAGGTTGTGGCTCTCGCTCGCCGAGAGCACCGTGTGGATCACGTCCACGCCGGCCGCGACGGCGTTGGACGCGCCCTTGTCGTTCGGCACCAGCGCCGCATAGCGCGTACCCTTCCGCCGCCGGATGCGCGCCATCACCTCGGCCGCGTCGCGCAGCTGCGGAATCGCTTTCGGGCTGACGAACGACGTGACCTCGATCCGCGGCACGCCGGCGTCGGCCAGCAGGTCGACGACCGCGACCTTGTCGTCGGTGGCGATGAACTCGGGCTCGATCTGGAACCCGTCGCGGGTCCCGACCTCGCACAGCGTGACCCGGGTCGGCAGCGTCATGATCGGCTCCTCATGCGGATTCGCGACCCCTTCCGGAAGGCGAACAGAGCAATGGGCTCGCGCAGCGATCCTCGCCATCCGCCGGAGACGGCGGTGGTCATGCGCGCCACTCCGGCCTCGAACGCGTGGTCCGGGAGTGCCGCGAGATCCGAATACGCGCGCGATCGCACTTTCCGCAGATATGCGATCGGGGACGCGGCAACGAGCTGCTCGATGGTGCGGCGGGAAACGACCGTGAGCCCCGCTCGGCCGAACGCGGCCGTGATCTCGCGACTGGAGCTGAGCATCTCGCGGGAAGAGGCGAGCGCTTCGGGAAAGAACGTGAGATACGGCACGTCGCGCAGCTGCTCGCGGACGTAATTCCTGACCACCACGAACCCGCCCGGCTGCAGCGCATCGGCGAACCCCACGGCGGCCCGCTCGATGTCGCTCGGGTGGTGGACGACGTTCGAGAGAAAGAGCATGCCGAAGGAGCCGCGACGGAGTGGCAGCGCCTCGGCATCGGCGAGGCAGAACGAGACGTGACGATCCCGCGAACGGACCTGCGCAAGCATCTTCACGGAACGGTCGAGTCCGACGACGTGCGAGGCATAGGCATCGGCGAGACCGACCGAGAAGCGGCCGGTTCCACACCCCACGTCGGCGATCTTCGATCCCCGGGGCAAGGGCGCCGAGGCTCGCACGGCGGACAGCCATCGGAGCATGACGGGGCCGGGGAGCTCGCGGGCGGCCCGGTACCTCTCCGGGATCGACGTCGCGTCGTAATCCATCGTCAGTAGCTGCGCGGCATCCCGAGCACGTGCTGGCCGACGTACGCGAGGACGAGGTTGTTGTTGACCGGCGCCGTCTTGTAGAGGCGCGACTCGCGGAACTTCCGCTCGATGTCGTATTCCTCCGCGTAGCCGTAGCCGCCGTGGCAGTCGATGCACGCGTTGCCCGCCTCCCACGCCGCTTCCGCCGCGAGGTACTTCGCCATGTTCGCCTCGGGCCCGCACGGCTCGCCGGCGTCGAAGAGCGCCGCGGCCTTGTTGCGCATGAGCTCGGCGCACTCGACCGCCATGTGGGCCTTCGCGATCGGGAACTGCACGCCCTGGTTCGCGCCGATCGGCTTGCCGAAGATCACGCGCTGGCTCGAGTACGCCACCGCCTTCTCGACGAACCAGTGCCCGTCGCCGATGGACTCCGAGGCGACGAGGATCCGCTCCGCGTTCATCCCGTCGAGGATGTAGTGGAACCCCTTGCCCTCCTCGCCGATGAGGCTGTCGGCGGGGATCTCGACGTTGTCGAAGAAGAGCGCGTTGGTGGAGTGGTTCATCATCATGCGCAGCGGCCGGATCTCGAAGCCTTTGAGGTTCCGGATGTCGAAGAGGAACACCGAGAGGCCCTCGCCACGCTTCTTCGCCTTGTCGCGCGGCGTGGTCCGCGCCAGCAGGAGCATGAGGTCGGACTGCATCGCGCGCGAGATGAACATCTTCTGGCCGTTGACGACGTAGCGGTCGCCCTGACGGATCGCGGTCGTCTGCAGCATCATCGTGTCGGAGCCGGCGTTCGGCTCGGTGACGCCGAAGGCCTGCAGGCGCAGATCGCCGGTCGCGATCTTCGGCAGGTACTTCTTCTTCTGTGCCTCGCTGCCATGCCGGAGCAGCGTGCCCATGATGTACATCTGCGCGTGGCACGCGGCCGCGTTGCCGCCGTGCTCGTGGATCGTCTGCAAGATCAGCGCGCCGTCCATGATCGGCAGCCCGGCGCCGCCGTACTCCGTCGGGATCAGGGCGCCCAGATACCCGTTGCGCGTGAGCTCGTTGACGAACGCCTCGGGATACTCGCGCTTGGCGTCGAGCTCGCGCCAGTACTCGCCGGGGTAGCGCTTGCCGATCTCCGCGACGCCCGCCTTGAGCGCGCGCTGGTCGTCGGTGAGGGTCAGTGGCAGCGTGGTCATGGCGTCATTGTCCCTTGAACCGCGGCTTCCGCTTCTCGTTGAAGGCGCGCACGCCTTCCCGCCGGTCTTCGGTCACCACGGTCGCGTTGTAGGCCTCGATGGCGAGGATCATACCGGTCTCGAGGTCGGTCTCCAGGCCGTACGCGATCGCCTTCTTCGCCTGGCGCACGGCGATGGGCCCGTTCTTCGCGATGGTCTCCGCGATCTCGAGCGCCCTGGCGCGCGCCTGGCCCTTCGGCACGAGGTGATTGACGAGCCCGACCGCCTTCGCCTCGTCGGCCTTCATCCGCCGCCCCGTGAAGATCAGCTCCTTCGCGAGCGGCGCGCCGAGGATGCGCGGCAGGAGCTGCGTGCCGCCGATGCCGGGGAAGATCGCGAGCGTCGTCTCCGGGACGCCGAACACGGCGGTCTCGCTCGCGACGATGAAGTCGGACAGCACCGCGAGCTCGCAGCCGCCCGCGAGCGCGAAGCCTTCGACCGCGGCGATGACGGGGACCGGGCACTTCAGCACGCGGGAGGCCGCCCGCTCGAAGATCACGTGCTGCGCGCGCCACGTCTCGTCGGTCATCTCGTTGCGCTCCTTGAGATCGCCGCCCGCGCAGAACGCGCGGTCGCCCGCGCCGGTGAAGACGACGGCGCGCGCGTCACGGTCGTGCTGGAGCGCGTCGAAGCACGCGAGCAGGTCCTCGCCCATCGCCGTGTTCATCGCGTTCATCTGCTCCGGACGATTGAGCGTGACGGTGACGACGTGGCCGTCGGCGGACCGCTCGACGAGGAGATGGCGGTAGGTCATCCGAGCTTCTCTGTCTCGGAGCGCGTGCCCGGTATCGACGTGGGTGGATCTGTCCGACCGCGCGAGGCTGCGGCCAGGACGCCACGTTCCCGCAGCGTGCGGATGTCGTCCAGCGTGTAGCCGAGCCACGTCAGCACGTCGGCGTCGTGCTCGCCGAGCTTCGGCGGCACCCGTCGCACGCCCGGCCGCGCGCCGTTCCACTGGATCGGCAGGCCGATCGAGCGGTAGTCCGGCACGCGCGGATGCGGCGCGCCGACGAGCATCCCGCTGGCCTGCGTCTGCGCATCCGCCAGCACCTGGTCGATGCGCTGGATCGGCGCGCTCGGCACGCCCGCCGCGCGCAGGGCGTCGAGGAGATCGCCCGCCTTGCGCGCGCGCGTCAGCGCGGCGACCGCGTCCACCAGCGCCGCGCGGTTGGTGACGCGCGAGGGATTGTCGGCGAAGCGCGGATCGCGCGCGAGCTCCGGCGCGCCGAGCGCCTCCACCAGCCGCACGAAGAGCGCGTCCGAGCCCGCCGCGATCATCACGTAGCCGTCGGCGACCGGAAAGGCCTGGTACGGGGCGATCATCGCGGTGCCCGAGCCCTGCGCTGCCGGCACCTCGCCGGAGGCGAGATAACCCATGGCCTGATAGCAGACCCACATCAGCGCGGTCTCGAACAGCGCGGTCGTGACGTCCACCGCGCGGCCGGTCGCGTCGCGCTGCCTCAGCGCCGCGACGATGCCGAGCGCCGCCCACATGCCGGTGCCCATGTCGACGATCGAGGTGCCGACGCGCGCGGGCTCGGCGCCGGGATGGCCGTTGATCGACATGAGGCCGCCGTACGCCTGCATGAGCGGGTCGTAGCCGGGACGATCGGCGAGGGGCCCGCGCGTGCCGAACGCGGTGATCGAGCAGTAGACGAGCTGCGGGTTGAGCGCGGTCGCGCCGGCGAAGTCGAGCCCGAGCTCGTCGATCACGCCCGCGCGGAGGCTCTGGACGAAGACGTCGGCGCGCGCGACGAGCCGCCGCAGGACCGTGAGCCCCGCCTCGTGCTTGAGATCGAGCGCGAGGCTCTTCTTGTTCCGGTTGAACGCCATGAACGCGGAGCTCTCGTCGCCCCACCAGGGCGGCGCCCACGCGCGCGCGTCGTCGCCGCGCCCCGGCCGCTCGACCTTGATCACCTCGGCGCCCATGTCGCCGAGGATCTGCGCGCAGAAGGGCCCCGCGACGTTCTGCGTGAGGTCCGCGACGACGATGCCTTCGAGTGGGAGCGCCACGAGAGGTGAGTCTACACCGCGTCCCTTGTATCCCGGGAGGGTGGCCCCGTATGATTCCCGCGCCGGGCCGGGCGAGCACCCGTGGGAGGCGACGGTTGATCGTGAAGGGCGAGCTGACGGACCTGGTCGGCCGAAGCCCTGTGATGCAGGGGGTACTCGCGAGCATCAAGCGCCTGACGGGGCTCGCGCCGACGTCGGCGCGCCGTCCCACGGTCCTCATCGAGGGTGAGACGGGGACGGGGAAGGGCCTCGTCGCGTCGCTCCTGCACCGGATGAGCCCGCGCGCGTCCGAGCGGTTCGTCGACGTCAACTGCGCCGCCATTCCCGAGACGCTCATCGAGGCCGAGCTCTTCGGCTTCGAGCGCGGCGCGTTCACCGACGCGCGCCACGCGAAGCCGGGCCTGTTCCAGGCCGCGCATCGCGGAACGATCTTCCTCGACGAGGTCGGGCTCCTCTCGCCGGTCGTGCAGGCCAAGCTCCTGAAGGTGATCGAGGAGCGCAGCGTGCGGCGCCTCGGCAGCACGCAGAGCGAGCCCGCGGACGCGTGGATCATCAGCGCGACGAACGCGAACCTCCTCGCCGCCGTCGAGGAGCGCCGCTTCCGCGAGGACCTCGACCACCGGCTCGCCGTCGTCACGCTGTCGCTGCCGCCCCTGCGCGAGCGTGCCGGCGACATTCCCTTGCTCGCCGGGTATTTCCTCGCCCGCGTCTGCCGCGACCACGGGCTGCGCGCGCTCACGCTGACCGACGACGCGCTCGCGAAGCTCGCCGCGCATTCGTGGCCCGGCAACATCCGCGAGGTCGCGAATACGATCGAGCGCCCGGCGCTCCTCTGCGACACCCCGCGGCTCACGGCCGACATGCTGCGATTGACGCCGACGACCGCGGCGCCGCCGCCGCCTCCCGCCGCCGCCCGCGTCGCGGGGTCACTGAACGACGCGATCCGCGAGCATCTCATCGCGGTGCTGGAGGAGACCGGCGGCAACATCGTCCGCACCGCGGCGATCCTGGGCATCGCGAGGAACACGCTGCGCGCGCACATGCGGCGTCTCAACGTGTCGGTGACGCGGCGCCCGCGCGAGGCGCGCGCGACGGTGGAGGCCGCCGCGCCGCTCTCGGCGCCGGCGCCGGCCGAGACGGTCGTCGCGCCGGCGCCGCCACCGCCGCGGCCCTCGATTCGATGGGAGCGCCGCCGCGTCACCGTGCTGCGCGCCGAGCTCGAAGTGCCGTCGAGTGGCGAGCTCGACAGCGACGCGGCCCGCTGGCTCGAGCTCGTCGTGGAGAAGATCGGCAGCTTCGGCGGCCGTCTCGAGGACGTCAGTCCCGCCGCCGTCGAGGGTTCGTTCGGCGTCGATCCGATCGAGGACGCGACCCGACGCGCGGCGCACGCGGCGGTGGCGATCCAGAAAGAGGTCGGACGGCGCGGCGCCGGGCATGCGCGCCGCGCGACGCGGATCGCACTCCACACCAGCCACGCGACCGTCGCCTATCTCGGCGCGACGCCGCGGCGCAGCCGGGACACGCGCCCGCAGACGATGGCGCTCCTCGACGCGCTCGTCGCCGCGGCCGCGCCCGACACGATCGTGGTCGGTGCCGCGAGCGCGAACCTCCTGCGCCACCGCTTCGTGTTCGAGCGCGCGGGCCAGACGTCGACGGGCGAGGCCTACCGCGTGCTGGGATCGCAGCTGCGCGGCTTCGAGACCGGCCCGCGCCACGGCGTGTTCGTGGGCCGCGAGCGCGAGATCGAGACCCTCACCCGCATGCTGGACGCGGCCGTGGAGGGCCGCGGCGGCGCCGTCGTGGTGAGCGGCGACGCCGGGGTCGGCAAGTCGCGGCTCGTCTGGGAGCTCACGCGCGCGCGGACGAGCAACGGCGTCCGCGTGCTCGAGGCCGGCGGCATGTACTTCAGCACGGGCCCGTACGTCCCCATCGTCGACGTGCTCAAGCGCTATTTCGGCGTGGAGCCCGAGGACAGCCCCGAGCAGATCCGTGTGCGTGTGCTGGACCTCGTGGCGGCGCGTACGCCGGAGTTGATCGCGGAGACGCCGATGTTGCTCACGCTCCTCGGCGCGGCCGGCGACGACACGATCGTCGAGCACCTCGATCCGCCGGAACGGCGCCGCCGGACGATCGCCGTGGTCAAGCGGCTGCTGGGCTTCGAGGCCAGGATCCAGCCCCTCGTGGTCGTCTTCGAGGACGTGCACTGGATCAGCGCGGAGTCGCGGGCCGTGATCGACGCGATCGCGTCGGAAGCGGCGGCCGGCGCCGTGCTCCTGGTGTTGACGTGTCGCGAGCGCGACGCGCAGCGCTGCCCGAGCGGCCCGCACTACACACGGCTGCCCATCACGCCGCTCTCCGCGGAAACGGCCACGGCGCTCCTGGACGGGGTGCTCGGCGACGACCCCGCGCTCGCCGCGCTGAAGCGCCGGCTGATCGAGTGGACCGAAGGCAATCCCTTCTTCCTCGAGGAGAGCGTGCGCGCGCTCGTGGAGACGGGCGCGCTGCAGGGCGAGCGAGGGCGCTATCGGTCGGTTCCCGCGCTGCCGACGATCACGCCGCCCCCGACAGTCGAGGAGATCCTCGGCGAGCGCATCGACCGGCTCGCGCTCGACGACCGCGCGCTCCTCCAGAGCGCCGCCGCGATCGGCAACAAGGTCACGTGGACGATCCTCGAAGCGATCGCGGAAGGCCCGACCATGGCGATCGAGGAGCGCCTGCGACGGCTCGAGGCGGCGGAGCTGCTCTACGAGACGGTGACGCACGACGAGCGCGAGCTCGTCTTCCGCGATGACGAGGCACTGCTCGACGACAGCCGCGTCACCCAGCGCGTGGAACGCCTCGGCCACGGTCAGCGCACCGTCGACCGAGTGCTCCGCGCGCGCGCGGATGAGCGCCGCCAGGTAGAGCTCTCGCGCGCGGCTCGCCGCCGCGCGCCGGTGGCCGGCGGCCTCGCCGATCTTCAGCGCCGCGTCGCCGACGGCGACGAGCGGGCGCCACGTGCGCGTGCGCAGGGCGGCGGTGTGCGCGTCGTGCCACGCGCGCTCCGCTCCACTGAAATCGCGCCGGCCGATCGCCGCGTCGACGGCCTCGAGCCGGAGCACCCACCGCGCGGGAGGCTCCGCGACGGCCGCCGACCCCGAGGCGTGACCGGATCCCTGAACTTCGCGTTCCCACGTCATCGCGTGGGCGCGCGCCTTGTCGAGAGACTCGCCGAGCTGCCGCACGATCGCCGTGCGCACGCGGTCGAACCTGAGCGGCTCGCTCGCGACGCCGGCGAGCAGGCCGAGTCCGACGAGATATATGGCCACATCAGACACGAATCAAATCACTGGCTTAGACGTTGGTCACTCGATCAAGGGCTGCGCACTGCTCAGCGTTTGACCTGCGCAGCGCACCGGGCCGGGGACGCCCGTCCCCGACCGGTACCACGGAGAGGTGGGTGTGACTACTGCTCCTTCACGAGGAACGCGGCGCGGCGATTCTGCGCCCAGCAGCTTTCCGTCTTCTCGCTGCAGATCGGGCGCTCTTCACTGTAGCTGATGATGCTGATGCGGCTGGCCTGCACGCCCTGGCCGACGAGGTAGTTCATCGTCGCGCGCGCGCGGCGCTCGCCGAGGCCGAGGTTGCGCTCGGAGGGGCTGTGGGAACGACGCCCGCGGCTAAAGTGAGTAACCGCGGAAATACTTCGGTGGGGACGCTACTCTCTCAGCGGCCGGGTGTCGCCAAGAGCGCCTGGACGAACTCGCGGGCCTGGGGCGAGTCCCACCCGCGCGGCCCGACGACCCGTCCGACCAGGAGGCCTTCGCGATCCACGAAGTACATGGTGGGCGGGCCCCAGACGCCGTCGACGCGTCCGGTGACGTCGCCGCTGCGGTCGATCAGGACCGGCGCCTTGTAGCCGCGCTCCGCCACCGTCTTGCGGACGAGCTCCGGCTCCTCGCGGAAATCGATGAGCCGGACTTCGAAGCCACGATCGCGGAATCTCTCGTACAGCGCGTCGACGGAAGGTAACTCCTTCCGACAGTCAGGTCACCATGTCGCCCAGAACACGAGCATGACGACCTTGCCGCGCAGCTCCGCCAGCCGGTGTGTCTTGCCGGCGAGGTCCGGCAGCTCGAACGCGGGCGCCGGCTTCGAAGGCTCGATGCGCTCCACGCGCATCGCCGCATAGTCCGGCGCGGCCACCGCCGTCGTGACCGCGAGCACCACGGTCGCGACGACGGCGATCAGCGAGCCTCGCATCACACGCCGGCGGCTTTGACGGCCGCGAGCACTTCGGCGGGCTCGAGCAGGTTGAGCGGGTTGTCCATGACCTTGATGAACTTCACGACGCCCTTCTTGTCGATGACGAAGTACGCGCGCTTCGCGTAGCGGAAGATCGGACTCTTGTCGTCCGTCACCATCGCGTCGTATTTCGGCACGATCTGCCGGCGGAAGTCCGAGATGAGGACGTGCTTGAGCTGCATGTCCTTCGCCCACGCGGTCAGCGCGGCCTGGTGGTCGGTGCTCATGCCCACGACCTGGGCACCCGCGGCTTCGAACTGCGGCAGCGCCGCGTCGAAGTCGCGCACTTCCTTCGTTCAGGTGTTCGTGAACGCCGCGATGAAGGTGTGGATGACGACCGGGCCCTTCTCCGTGAGCTGGGACAGCGTCACGGGCTTGCCCTGCGAGCCCGGCAGCTCGAAGTCCGGAGCCTTTTCGCCGACCTGCAGCGCCTGCGCGGGCAGCGCGAGCGCGACGGCGAAGAGGGCGCCGGCCAGGAGCCCGGCGAGACGGAGACGTGAGTGACGCATGGGTCCTCCTCGTGAGACTCGGTTCACGGCACCCGGCAACCCGCCAGGCCTCTCCGGGGTTCCGCGGAGTCTACCGCTTCCCGGTCAGCTCCGCGCGGACCAGCTTCGCCCCGGCCGCCAGCGACGCCAGCTTGTGATTGCACAGGTAGCGCGGCGACCACCCGAAGCCGCAGTCCGGGTTCAGCGTGACCTTCTCGACCGGGCAGTGCTGGAGCACCTTGCGGATGCGGCGCGCGACGTCCTCCGCGGCGTCCTGGTTGAAGCCCTTGACGTCGATCACGCCGGCGCCGAGCCCGCGGCCGTCGCCGTACTTCTGCCAGAGCTCGGCCTCCGCCATCTCGCGCCCGGCGAACTCGAGCACGAACTCGTCGGCGCGCGCCTTGAGCAGGCCGGGAAAATACGGCTCGTACGACCGGAGGAAGCGCGACCGGCCGAAGCGGTTGCCGAAGCAGATGTGGAAGCCGAGACGTGCCGTCACTCCTTCGGTAGCCAGGTTGAAGAGACGCGCCATCTCTTCGCCCGAGACGCTCCCGCGGGCGGGCTCGTCGAGCTGGATCCAGTCCGCGCCGGCGGCGACCAGTCCTTTCAGCTCCTGGTTGATCACCTCGGCGAAGCGCTCGGCGACGTCGACGACGCCCTTGTACGCCTTGCCCGGATGGATGCGCGAGCCGAAGGTGAGCGGGCCGGCGCACGTCGCCTTCACGCGGCGGCTCGTGCGCGCTTTCAGATACTCGTAGTCGTGCACCAGCCCGAAGCCCGCGGGCGGCGTCTCGATGCGCCCGACGGCTTCGTAGCGCTGCTGCATGTCGTAGCCCCACGGGCCGGCTTTCCGCGCGACGGGCAGCGGCGCGATGTTCTTGATGATCTTGTAGTAGGTGTCGACGTAGCCGTCGGTGCGGCGCGCCTCGCCGTCGGTGATGACGTCGATGCCGGCCGCTTCCATGTCCCGGATCGCGGTATCGACCGCGTCGTCGAACATCTCATCCAGGTCGCCGGGCCCGAAGTCGCCGGCCTCGAACGCTTTCACCGACGCGAACCACCAGCCGGGCTTGCCGTGCGAGCCGATGACCGATGTGGGCAGCAGGGGCAGGGAATCCGTCACGTCTGGCCTCCGATCACTCGTACCACGCCCGGATCCTTCCAGGCCTCGTGGGGTTGGCCGGCGAAGATGACCTCGCCGCGCTCGATGACGTAGAGCCGGTCGGCGTACTCCGGCACGTGGTGGATGTTGGACTCCGCGAGCAGGATCGAGTGGCCGAGCCTGGTGACCGTCGCGATCGACGCGCTGATGACGGGCACGATCGCGGGCGACAGCCCCTCGAACGGCTCGTCGAGAATCAGCATCTCCGGGTCGAGCGCCAGCGCGCGCGCGATCGAGAGCATCTTCCGCTCGCCGCCGCTCATCTCGGGTCCTTTGCGCGCGGCGTACGTCTTCAGCACCGGGAAGACCTCGTAGGCGCGCGCGAGCCGCTCCGCCGCCGGGCTCCCGCCGGGCCGCGTCCACGTGGCGATCTCGATGTTCTCCGCGACCGTGAGGTCGGGAAAGATGCCGGAGTCCTCGGGCGCCCAGCCGACGCCGAGCCTCGCGATCTCGTGCGTGCGGCGGCCGTCGACCCGGACACCCTTGAACGTGATCGTCCCCGCGCGCGGGCGCAGGTAGCCCATGACCGTCCGGAGCGTCGTGGTCTTGCCCGCGCCGTTGCGGCCGACGAGGCAGACGACCTCGCGCGCGCCGACGTCGAGCGAGACCGATCGGAGGATGTGGCTGGCCTGGATGTAGACGTCGACGTTCTTCACGGCGAGCATCAGGCGCTCGCGCCCCGTCGCCGGCCGACGACCATGTCGACGAGCCGCTGGTCGGCCTGCACCTCGCGCGGCGTCGCGTCGGCGAGCACGGCGCCCTGGTGGAGCGCCACGATGCGGTCGGAGAAGCCGAACACGATGTCCATGTCGTGCTCGACCTGGATGATCGCCTGCAGCCCGATGGTCTTGGCCGCGCGCACGAGGATCTCCATGATCCGCGTCTTGTCGGCGGTGCTCACGCCGCTCGTGGGCTCGTCGAGCAGGATGATCTCGGGACGCAGCGCGAACGCCGAGGCGACGTCGAGCAGCTTCTTGTCGCCCTGCGGCAGCTCGCGCGCGAGCGCGCGGCGCTTCGCGTCGAGGCCGAAGAGCGCGGCGACTTCCTCGGCGCCGTCGCGGATGTCCCGGTCGCCCCGCAGCGACGCGAAGATCCGGCGGCCGCGGCGCAGGCGCGCGGCGACGGCGGCCTGCAGCGTCTCCCGCACGGTGAGGTCGGGGAAGATCTGCACGAGCTGGAAGCTCCGCGCCATGCCGAGCTTGGCGAGCTTCACGGGCCCGATGCCGGTGATGTCGCGATCCTTGAAGCGCACCGTCCCGCTCGACGGCCGCGCGAGCCCCGTCAGGAGGTTGAGGAGCGTCGACTTGCCCGCGCCGTTCGGTCCGATGATCGACACGAACTCGCCCGCGCTCACGCCGAGCGTCACGTCGTGCAGCGCGCGGAACTCGCCGTAGTACTTCGTGACGTTCTCGGCCTGGAGGATCACGCGGCTTCGATCACGCGGCGGCGCGGGAAGAGTCCGAGCAGGCCGCCGGGAGCGAAGATCACCAGCGCGGCGAGGATCGCGCCGAAGACCAGCCGCCAGTACGGCACCACGGACATCACGAAGTCCTGGAGGTAGATGAAGACGAAGGCGCCGACGAGCGGGCCGAAGAAGCTCGCGAAGCCGCCGAGCAGCGTCATGAAGACGAGGTTGCCCGAGTGCGTCCAGTACGCGAGCGTCGGGTCCACGTTGCCCGTCGGCGTCGCGAGCAGCGCGCCGCCCACGCCCGCGTAGACCGCGGAGATCACGAACGCCGTCCAGCGATAGTGCGGGACGCTGATGCCGAGCGTTTCCGCCTTCGCGGGGTTGTCGCGGATCGTCTTCAGGCAGAGCCCGAACGGCGAGTGCACGATCCGCCACATGACCGCGATCGCGACGATCAGCACGACCAGCGAATAGTAGTAGTACGGGCCCGCGAGATACTCGATCTTCGGCATGTCGCCCAGGTCGCGGCCGAGGAGGAAGGGGCGCGCGACGGGCATGCCCTCGTCGCCGCCGGTGAGACGGTAGAACTTCAGCAGGAACGTGTAGAAGACCATCCCGAACGCGAGCGTCAGCATCCCGAAGTAGATCTTCACGTAACGGACGCAGAACGCGGCGACGGGCATCGCCACGACCGCCGCCACGACGGCGGCGGTCAGCAGGATGACTTCGAGCGCGCGCACCTTGAAGAGGCCCGTCAGGAACGCCGCGGTGTAGGCGCCGAGCCCGATGAAGAGCGCGTGGCCGAACGATACGAGGCCGGTGTAGCCGAACAGCAGGTTCAATCCCAGCAGGACCACGCCGTACGCCATGAACGGCAGCATCAGCAGCACGTGATAGATCGGCGCGATCCACGGGACCGCGACCACCGCCGCGAGCGCCACCGCGAGCACGAGCGCCTGCCTCACGCGGCGGCGCCTCCGAACAGTCCGCGCGGGCGGAAGACCAGCACGGTGATGACGATGAGGTAGATGATCAGCATCTCGAGCTCGGGATACACCGAGATGGCCACGGCGCGGAGAATGCCGACGACGAGCGCGCCCACGAATGCCCCGCGCATCGAGCCGAGGCCGCCGATCACGACGACCGCGAAGGCTTCCACGATCAGCTCGACGCCCATCTCGCTCATCGCCGCGGTCGCGGGGATCACGAGCGCGCCGCCGAGCGTGCCGAGCGCGGTGCCGAGCGTGAAGACCTTCGCGTACACCCGGCGCATGTCCACCCCGAGCGCCTCCGCCATCTCGCGGTTGTCGGCGGTGGCGCGAATGATGCGCCCGAACGCCGTCCGCGTGAGCAGCCAGCCGATGCCGAGCGCGATCACGAGGCTCGCCGCGATGACGATGAGGTTGTAGACGGGCACGGCGGCGCCCGCGAGCCGCGCCTGCCCGTAGACGAGGTAGAGCCCGGAGGTCGAGACGGGCGCGGTGCCCCACGTCAGGCGGATCGCGTCCTCCATCATCAGCACGACGGCGAACGTGAGCAGGAGCTGGAACGTCTCGTCGCGCTCGTAGACGAAGCTCAGGAGGCCGCGCTCGACGATGACCCCGGTGACACCGATCAGCGCGCCCGCCGCGATGAGCGGGACGATGAAGAACGCCGGCGGCCCGCCCGCGGCGACGTACCACTGGACGGCGCTCACGCCGAAGTACGCGCCCAGCGCGTAGAACGACCCGCACGCGAGGTTGAAGACTTTCTGGACGCCGAAGACCACCTGGAGGCCGGCGGCGACGAGAAAGAGGATGGAGGCGTGGAACACGCCGCCCATGAGGATGCTGACGAGGGCGGACATGTCAAACACGGGGGGCCCGTCTCGGGCCCCCCCGGACGAGGGCCGTCACATCTTCCAGCCGGCGATCCACTCCAGGAGCTTCGTGCCCGCGGGCTTCATCGCCTGCTTCGTGGAGATCACCTCGATGGGATCGATCGTCACGAAGTCGTAGCTGTTCTTGTGCGTCGTGATGCCCTGATAGAAGTTGCACATCATCACGTGGTCCTCGCGCCACGAGCGCTTGCCCGAGAGCGACTCGACTTCGAGCCCCTCCAGCGCCTTGACGACGTCGGCCTTCCCCGGCCACTGGCCGCCCTTGGCCGCCTTCTCCACCGCCGTCTTCCACGACTCGGCGCAGAAGTACGCGTGATCGCACTCGTACGGCGGGTACTCGTTGTACTTCGTCTTGTACTCGCGGACGAACTGCTTCAGCAGCGCCGAGCCCTTCGGGTCGTCGAAGTACATCGTGTTGTAGCCGAGCAGCAGGCCCTCGGGCGTGAACTCCTTCTTCAGCGAGTCGTGCACGCCGCCCGCGGTGGTGAACACGCCCTTCATCGACTTGAAGAGCCCGACGCCCGCCGCCTGCTTCATGAGGATCGTCGCGTCGCCCGACCAGAACGACGTCATCAGGAGGTCGGGCTTCGCCTGCTGGATCGTGGCGATGTGCGAGGTGAAGTCCGTCACGCCGAGCTTCGGGAACAGCTCGACCACCGGCCTCACGTCCATGCCGAGCTTCTTCAGCACCGCCTGGTAGGACTGCCAGCAGTCGTGGCCGTACGAGTAGTCGTTGTTGATGCCGGCGATGGTTCTGACACCCTTGAAGTACTTCGCGGTGAGGAGGCCGCCGGCGATCGCCTCGACCTCGTTGTCGACGGAGCGGAACGACCACTTCGTCTTCGGCATCGTCTCCTCGACGCCCTTCTGCGTGGTGCCGTCCCACGAGAGCCACGGCGTGCCGAGGTCTTCGGCGACGGGCGCGAGCGCGAGCGTGACGCCGGTCGAGATGCCGCCGAGCACGACTTCGACCTTCTCCTGGAGGATGAGCTTGCGATAGCGCTCGACGGTGTCCTTCGGGTTCGATTCCTCCTCGACCACGAGCTGCACGGGACGGCCGAGGATGCCGCCGGCCTTGTTCACGCGCTCGGCCCACCACTCGGTGCCGCGCAGGCCCGCCGTGCCGACCGGCGCCGCGATGCCCGCGCGGATCGCGACCACGCCGACCTTGACCGGGGTCTTCGCCTGCGCGCGCGCGACGCGCGGGAATCCCGCGATCGCGCTCGCCGCCGTTGCACCTCTCAGGAACGTCCGCCTGCTCGTGCCCATGCGGCCTCCTTTATCTCTTTCCGGTCAGCTCCGCGCGTACCCGCGTTGCGCCCGCCACCAGCCGCTTCAGCTTCTCGGCCGCGACCCAGCGCGGCACCGGGAAGAACCCGCAGTCCGGAATCGCCGAGAGCCTGTCGGCGGGGATGAACTCGAGGCAGCGGCGCAGACGCTCCGCGACGTCCTCGGGAGTCTCCATGTAGAAGGACTTCACGTCAACCACCCCGCACGCGACGTCGCGGTCGACGCCGACCTCCCTCCACATCTCGATCTCCGCCATCTCGCGGTTGGCGTACTCGAAGACGAACTGGTGGCACCTGCACTCGAGCAGCTTGGGGAAGAGCCAGCGATAGCTGCGCTTGCCGCGCGGACGCGAGAGCAGGTTGCCGAAGCAGACGTGGTAGCCGATCTTCGCCGAGACACCCTCGACGCACGCGTTGAACATCTTCACGTACTCGTCGAGCTGCCCCGGCACGATCGCGGCCGACGGCTCGTCCACCTGGATCCAGTCGGCGCCGGCGGCGGCGAGCGCCTTCAGCTCCGCGTTCACCGCGGGCACCATGTCCCAGCAGAGCGCGAGACGGTCGTTGTTGTAGACGCCATCGCCTGGGCGTGTCTGGATGTGGATCGACAGCGTGATGGGGCCGGGCACCGTCGCTTTCACCGGCTTGTCCGTCTGGGTCTTGAGGTATCTGAACTCGTCGACGGTGCCGAGGCCCTTCGGCACGGTGACGCGCGTCGTCGCGCGATAGCGCGGCACCGAGTCGTACGCGTAGAGCCCGGTCTTGCGCAGCGGCTCGAGGTGCTCGAGCCCCTCCATGCGCGCGTAGAACGTCTGCACGAAGAAGAAGCGCCGCATCTCGCCGTCGCAGATGACGTCGATGCCGGCGCGCTCCTGGTCGCGGATGGCGAGCTGCGTGGCGTCGTCGAACATCTCGCGCTCGTCGGTCGCGCCGTACTCGCCGGCCTTCACCTTGTCGAGCGCCGTCCAGAACCATCCGGGGAAGCCGTGGCTCCCCATGACGTGGGTGTAGATCAGCGGAAGGCTCATCCTCCGACCTCGCGTCGCGGCGTGAGACCGTCGAGCGGGATCTCGGTCTGTCGTCCGGCGACGACGTCGCTCACGAGGCGCGCGGTGCCGCACGCCATCGTCCACCCCATGTGGCCGTGGCCGGCGTTGTAGACGAGGTTCTCGTAGCGGCCGCGGCCGATGACCGGGCGCCCGTCCGGCGTCATCGGTCTGAGGCAGGCACGATAGTCGCCGCGGTCCCAGTCCACCGCGTCCGGGAAGACCTCGCGCCCGAAGCGCAGGATGTTGTTGAAGTCGCGCGGCGTCCACCCGCGATCGTAGCCCGCGAACTCGGCGGTCGAGGTGAGGCGCAGGCGATCGCCGAGACGCGACCATCCGACGAGCCACTGCTCGTCGACGCCGGGCACCGAGGGCGCGAGGCCGCCGGGCTTGATCGGGAACGTCGAGGAATAGCCTTTCGCCGGATACACGGCGATCCGGATGCCGAGCGTGCGCGCGACGATCGGCGCGTCCACGCCGAGCGCGAGCACGTAGAGATCGGCGGACCGCTCGCCGTGATCGGTCACGACGGCGCGGACGCGATCACGCTCGGCACGGAGCGCCCGCACGCGCACGCCGGTCTCGAACGCGGCGCCGAACTTCTCGCGGCACACGCGCGCGAGCGCCTCCCCGAAGATCCGCGAGTCGCCGCTCGAATCGCCGACGTCGCGGACCGCGCCGGCGATGCGCGCCTTGACCGGCTCGAACGCGGGCTCGAGCCGCGCCACGCCCGCGGCATCCAGGATCTCCTGCTTCTGGCCGTGATCGGCGAGGAGCTTCATCTTGGCGATGCCGGCCTGGAACTGGACGGGATCGCGGTAGAGGTAGAGCGCGCCGCGGCGGATCTCCTGATAGGCGATCCGTTCGTCACGGGCGACCTCGTCGAGCAACCGCTGGCTGTACTGGCAGAGGCGAAGCTTGATGAGCGTGTTGTGCCGCGCGCGCGCCGCCGTGCACTCGCGCAGGAACTTCAGGCCCCAGAGATAGAGCTGGAGATCGGGCTTGAGACGCATCCGGATCGCCGTCTCGTGCCCGAGCAACGATCGCCACAGCATGCCCGGCGCTTTCGGCGATCCCCACGCGAACGAGTGCCCCGGCGCGATGATCCCCGCGTTGCCGCTCGTGGCTTCGAGGCCGAGCTCCGGATTCGCTTCGAGCAGCGTGACGTCGTGACCGTCCTTGCCGAGGTAGTACGCGGTGGTGACGCCCGCGATCCCTCCGCCGAGGATGAGGACCTTCACGGCCGCAGCCCTTCGCGCAGCGGGTCGTCGGGATCGAAGAAGAACTGGCTCGTGCCGGTGATGTAGGCGGTGCCCGTGATCTCCGGGAGCACCGCCGGCCGGCCGTCGACCGTCGTCTCCGCGGCGACGCGGCCGGTGAACGCGAGGTCCGACAGCCCCTCGCTCGTGTAGGACTCGCCCGTGCGCAGGAGCCCGCGATGGTGGAACAGCGCCAAGCGCGCGCACGTGCCGGACCCGCACGGCGCCATGTCGACCTGTCCCGGTCCCCACACGAGCGCGTTGCGCGACACGCCGCGCGTGAGCGGCTCGTGAAGCAGCACGTTCTCGACCGGTACGACCCCGCCGGGCATCTCGACCCGCACCTGCTCGTTCACCGCCGCGCGGAGCTCCATCCCGCGACGCGCGATCGCGTCGACGGCGTCGCGGCTCAGCGTGACGCCGGCGTCCGCCGCGTCCGCGATGGCGAACAGGTTGCCCGCGCCGACCGCGAGGTCGATCGGCACGTCGCCGAGGTCGGCGACCTTGACGCTCTCGGCCGGCCGCAGGACGTAGGCCGGCGTCCACTTGATCGTCACCGCGCGCACGCGGTCGCCGTCGCCGTGGGCGATCGTCTCGATCGGTCCGGCCTCGGTGTCGATGACCACGCGCGTGGCGTCGCCGGTCGACGCAACCATGCCCGTCGCGACCGCGATCGTGGCCGCGCCGATCGTCGCCTCGCCGCAGGAGACGTAGTAGCCGCCGGCATACATGAACAGCGCGCCGAAGTGCGCTCCGGGCGTCACGGGCTCCACGAGCACCGCGATGAGCAGGCTCTTGTGCCCGCGGGGCTCGAGACAGAGCCCCGTGCGCAGATGATCCAGGTGACCCGCGACCCAGCGACGCTTCTCCGCGATCGTCGCGCCCGGCACGCGCGGCACGCCGGCGGTGAGCAGCCGCATGCCGATGCCGGCGGTGTGAAAGTCGATCGACGTGATCAGCCGCTCGGAGCGCATCACCGCTTCTTCCAGTAGTAGTTCGCGGCGTAGTCGTAGGACGGGAACATCGTCTGCCGCCCGTTGACGACGAGCTGCGCGTAGGCCTTCTGCGAGTCCATCACCTTCTTGAAGAACGGGTCCTTCGCCGCGTTCTCCTCGCGGATCTTGTCCCACGTCTCGAGCTGCTTCTTGAGCACGTCGTCCGGCGTGCGCGAGAGGTTCACCTTCTCGGTCTTGAGGTCCTGCAGCCCCGCCGAGTTGTTCTTCACGTGCTGGAGCCACCAGCGGAGGTACGTCTCGGTCGCCGCGCTCTTGATGATCTCCTGGAACTCGGGGGTCAGCTTCTGCCACACCGCCTTGCCGATCACGAGGTCGCCGGCCTCGGTCATCTCGTGCATGCTCGGGCCGTAGTAGTACTTCCAGATCTTGTGGAAGCCGAGCTTCATGTCCTCCGTCGGGCAGCACCACTCGGCGGCGTCGATCGCGCCACGCTCCGCGGCCGGGATGATGTCGCCGCCCGGCATCGAGACGACCGCGGCGCCGGCTTCCTTCAGGAGCTGCGCGTTCATGCCGACGGCGCGGAAGCGGCGGCCCTTCAGGTCCGCCCAGCCCTTGAAGGGCTGCTTGAACCAGCCGAGCATCTGCGGCGTGAACGGGCAGATCGGAAACGCGACGACGTCGCGCCCGATGATCTTCTCGTACCACTCCTGGAACAGCTCCTGCCCGCCGCCCTCGTAGAACCAGCCGAGATGATCGAAGAGGTCCATGCCGAAGGGGCCGCCGGGTCCGCCCGTGAAGAGCACCGCGGCCGGATGCTTGCCGATGAGATAGCCGGACCACGTGTGCGCGCCGTCGATCACGTTGCGGTGCGTGGCATCGACGACCTCGAACGCCGGCACGACCGCGCCCGCGGGCAGTGTCTCGATCTCGAGCCGGCCGCCCGACATCTTCTTCACGCGGTCGGCGAACATCCTGAAGTTGTCCATGAACGTGCTCGCGGGCGGCCAGCTCGCCTGCATCTTGAGCTTCACCGGCGCTTGCGCGGTGGCGCGCTCGGGCTGGCGCAGCTCGGCGAGGAACATCCCGGCGAGGACCGCGAGGAGGAGGACGGCGATCCGCAGAGCGATCCGTCTCGGTATTGAGAGCCTCCTTGAAACCCCTTGGTCAGTCGTGGGGAGCTTACCCGAGCGGGCCCCGCGGGGAAAGGCACGGTAAGGTGTGGGCCATGCGCGCCATCCTGCTCGCGGCGGCGGTCGTCCTCCTCGCCGGCTGCGGGGGCCCGCCGCGCGCCGACGCGCCCGTCACCGTCGTCTTCAAGCACGCGCGCATGTTCGGGGACGATCCGGTGCCGCGGCTGGTCGCGGCGTTCGAGCGGCGCCATCCCGGGGTGCGCGTGAAGACCGAGGCCCTCGGCTCCTCGAGCGACGAGCAGCACCAGTTCTTCGTCATCAACCTCGAGGGGAGCGCGGCCGCTCGCGGCCCCGGCTTCGACGTCATGATGCTCGACGTCATCTGGGTGCCGGAGTTCGCGCGCGCGGGATGGCTCCTCGATCTCACGCCGTCGCTGGCGCCGGGCGAGCTCGACGCGCACTTCCCGGCGGCCGCCGAAGCCGCGCGATGGAACGGCCGCGTGTGGGCGCTGCCGTGGAACTTCAACGTCGGCGTCCTCTACTACCGCGCGGATCTGCTCGCCCGCCACGGTCTGGGACCGCCGCGCAGCGACGCGGAGCTCGCGCGCGCGGTGCAGCGCATTCGCGCGGCCGAGCGCGATCCGAAGCTCGAGGGCTTCGTCTGGCAGGGCAAGCAGTACGAAGGGCTCACGTGCAACGCGCTCGAAGCGCTGTGGGCGAGCGGCACCGCGCTGCTCGGCCCCGACGGCGAGGTCCTGCCCGACACCACGCGCGCGGCGCACGCGCTGGCGCGCTTGCGCGGATGGATCACCGACGGCATCAGCCCGCCCTGGGTGTCGGCGGCCGACGAGGAGCTCACGCGCCGCGCGTTCGGCGACGGGCGCGCGATCTTCCTGCGCAACTGGTTCTACGCGATGGATCTCTTCGACGCGCCGGGCGCCCCGGTGCGCGGCAAGGTCGGCATCGCGGCGCTTCCGGGCCGCGGCGCCGCCGGCCCGTCGCCGGGCTCGACCGGCGGCTCGCTGCTCGGCGTGAGCCGCACCACGCGCCATCCGGCCGCCGCGGTCGCGCTCGCGCGCTTCCTCGCGAGCGAGGAGGCGCAGCGCGTCCTGGCCGGCGGCTCCGTCCTGCCGACGCGCATGGCGCTCTATCACGATCCCGCGCTCGTGGCGAAGCGCCCGCACATGCCGCGGTTCCACGACCTCGCGCTCGCCGCGCGCCCGCGGCCGGTGACGCCCGCGTACCTGATGCTCTCGACGAGCCTCCAGCCGGAGCTGTCGGCGGTCGTGGTCGGTGTGAAGACGCCGGAGCGCGCGGTCGCCGATGCGCGCCGCCAGCTCGCCTACGCGCTTCAAGGCCTCCGGTGACGGCGCGGGAGCGCGCGGAGCGGCGCGCGGCGATCGGCTTCGTCGCGCCCGCGGTCGTCACGCTCGCGGCGCTGACGGCGGGACCCGCGCTCTGGGTCTTCTGGCTCTCGCTGCGGCAGCGGGTGCCGGTGTTCGGCATCGATCACTTCGCGGGGATCGCGCACTACGCGTTCCTGGCGACCGATCCGAGGTTCTGGAGCGCGTTCCGCGTCACCGCGGTGTTCACAGTCGCCTCGGTCGCGCTGGAGCTGCTGCTCGGTCTCGGACTCGCGCTGGCGTTGCGCGGGCAGCGTGTGGGCCGGCGCGCCGCGCTCGCGCTGCTGCTCCTCGCGTGGGCCTTGCCCGGCGTGGTCACCGCGCGGCTGTTCGAATGGCTCTACCACCCCGCGGCCGGGCTCGTGAACGTGGCGCTCGGCGTCGCGCTGAACTGGCTCGGCGATCCCGCGCTCGCGCTCCCGGCGCTCGTCCTCGCCGACGTGTGGCGGACGATGCCGTTCGTCGCGCTGTTCTGCTACGCGCGGCTCCTCACGATCCCCGCGGCGGTCTACGAGGCCGCGGCCGTGGACGGCGCGGGCCGCGCGGCGACGTTCCGCTTCGTCACGCTGCCGCTCCTCGCGCCGGTGTTGCTCGTCACGCTGCTGTTCCGGACGCTCGACGCGCTCCGCGCGTTCGACCTGATGTTCGTGCTCACCGGAGGCGGGCCCGCGGGACTGACCGAGACGCTGACCGTCTATGCCTATCGCAGTCTCTTCCAGACCCTGCGTCTCGGGTTCGGGTCGGCGATCGGCGTGATCGTCTTCGTGCTGGTGATGGCCGTCGCCGCCGCGTATCTGAGCGTGCTGCGCCGCCGCGAGGCCGCGGCGTGACGAGCCGTCGCGCGCTGGTCGCCGACGTCGCGGTGCTCGTGTTCCTCGCGCTCTACGCGGTGCCGTTCCTCTGGCAGGTGCTGACGTCGTTCAAGCCCGAGGCCGAGCTGCTGCGCGTGCCGCCGCTCTGGCCGACCACGCTGACGCTGTCGCACTACGAGGTCGTTTTCACGCAGAGCGCGATGCCGCGCGCGCTGCTCAACAGCCTGGGCGTCGGCGTGCTGACGACGGCGCTCGCGTGCGCGCTCGGCGTCCCCGCGGCGTTCGCGCTGGCGACGCTGCGCGTGCCGGCGGCGGGCCCCCTGATGCTCGGCGTCGTCGCGAGCACGGCGTTCCCGCAGATCGCCACCGTGAGCCCGCTGTACCTCGTGATGCGCGCGCTCGGGCTGCGCGACACGTGGGCGGCGCTCGTGCTCGCGGACGCGTCGTTCGCGCTCCCGTTCGTGATCTGGCTGATGACGCGCTTCATGCGCGAGATCCCACGCGAGCTGTCCGAGGCTGCCGCGCTCGACGGCGCGGGCCGCTGGCGGACGCTGCTGTCGGTGCACCTGCCCCTGACGGCCCCCGGTCTGGCGTCGGTCGCGCTCCTGACGTTCCTCTTCGCCTGGAACGAGTTCCTGTTCGCGTTCACGTTCACCGCGACGGAGGCGAGCCGCACCGTCCCCGTCGCGCTCGCGCTGTTCCCCGGGGTCTTCGAGGTGCCGTGGGGCGACATCGCGGCGGCGTCGATCCTGGCGTCGATCCCGCCGGTGCTGATCGTGGTGGGCTTGCAGCGATGGCTGGTGCGCGGGCTGCTCGCCGGCGCGCTGACGGAGTGACGAGAGGCGGGGTTGGGGTCCTTCAGCGGCGGGGCCCTATGTCAAAAGGCGCTTCGCGATGATCTCGCGCATCACCTCGGACGTGCCCGACGCGATCGTCCAGAGGCGCACGTCGCGGAAGAAGCCCTCGACCGGAAACTCGCGCATGTAGCCGTAGCCGCCGTGGAGCTGGACCGCCTGGTACGCGACGCGGTTCGCGGCCTCCGTGGCGAAGAGCTTCGCCATCGAGACCTCGGTCACGCACTCCTCGGCGGCGGCGTAGAGCGACGCCGCGCGATACACGAGCTGGCGCGCGGCCTCGAGCTCCGTCGCCATGTCGGCCACGCGGTGACGCAGGACCTGGCGCGCGGCGAGCGGCTCGCCGAACGCCGTCCGCTGGTGGAGATAGCTCACGGTGTCGTCGACGGCCTGCTGCGCGCCCGAGAGCGCGAGCACGGCGGCCATCAGCCGCTCGCGCTGAAGTCCCGCGGCGAGCTGCTGGAAGCCGCGCCCCTCGACGCCGAGCAGGTTCTCCGCGGGAACGGGACAATCCTCGAAGGCGAGCTCGGCGGTGTCGGACGCGCGCATGCCCATCTTGTCGAGCTTCCGGCTGACCGTGAAGCCGGGGAGGCCGCGCTCCACGAGGAACATCGAGATGCCGTCGTGGCGGCGCGTCGCCGTGCCCGCGCCCGTGCGCGCGGCGACGAAGTAGAGATCGCCGTAGACGCCGTTGGTGATGAAGATCTTCCCGCCGGTGATCCGGTAGACGTGGCCGTCGCGCACCGCGCGCGTGGCGAGCGCCGCCATGTCGGATCCGGTGCCGGGCTCCGTGATGCCGAGCGCGCAGACCGTCTCGCCGCGGATGATCCCGGGCAGGTACTTCGCCTTCTGCGCGTCGGTGCCGAAGCGCGTGAGCCACGGCGACGACATGTCGGTGTGCACCAGCACGCTGAACGCGACGCCGCCCGAGCGGCACCGCGCCATCTCTTCGCCGAGCACGACGCTGGCGAGGAAGTCCGCGCCGCCACCGCCGTACTCGGTGGGGAACTCGAGGCCGAGGAACCCGAGCTCGCCGAGCCGCCGCCACACCTCGAGCGGGATACGCCCCTCGTCTTCCCACGCGGCGACGTGCGGCGTGATCTCCTTCTCGACGAAGCTGCGGATCGACCGCCGCAGCATCTCGTGCTCGGCGGTGAAGAGCGGATGCGGCATGGGCTACTTGAGCGCCTTCACGTACGTGTTCAGCTCGTCCCGCGCGGCGTTCAGCTCCTGGATGAGCCGCCCATAGCGCATCGCCGCGTCGCGCACGACGTCCAGCTCGGCCGGCGTCGCCGGCGGGTCGATCGCCATGAGCTTCTGGAGCAGCGTGGAGCGTGCCTCGAGCGCCTCGCGCAGCTTCACGTACGCGGGCTCGGCCACGAAGTCGGTGTCGTTTTGCTCGCGGGGCTTCTCCAGCAGTGTCTTGACGCGCTCGAGCACCGGCTGCGTGCGCCCGCCGACGGTGCGCCACGTGCTCCTCCGCTCGGCGTCCGTGAGCTCGTGCGCCCGGCCCGCGTACGCGCCGAGCGTCTCGGGCAGCGTCGACTGGACGATGATGAGCGACGTCGCGAGCTCGCTGACCTCGATGAGTCGCGCATGCAGCGCACGCGCCTTGGTCGCGTCGTAGGCCTGCACCGCGGCGACCACGAGGTGCTTGAAGCCGTCCGTGATCTTCTTCATCGCGTCGCCGGTGGCGCCGACGAGATCCACGAGTTGCTTGAGGATCGCGATCTTCTCCGTCGCACCCATCGGGTCATTTCGCCCAAAGTCTAGCACCTCACCGGAGAGGCTTCGCGCGCCGCTTCGCGTACCCCTCGGCTTTCAGGATGCGCGCCACGCTGCGGCCGCCGACGTAGACGTCGACGAGTGTCCGGCCGTAGACGTCTTCGCCGCGCGGGACGAGGATCACCGGCCCCCCATGCAGGAGCGCACGCAGGCGCTCGCGAGCTGGCCCGGCGCGTGGCTGGCCGAGCTCCGGTGTGTCGATGCCGCGCAGCCTGAACGCTTCCGCGCCGACGTAGAACGTGTCGCCGTCGTGCACATGAATCGAGGCAGCGGTCAGCGTCTGACGCCGGGTTTCGCGGGCAACAGCGGCGTGGGCGCCGCACGCAAGCAGCACGAGCGCGACGAAGAGGAGCACGCGCATCGACATCGCCTCCTTCGCCCGTGTGAGACGAGCGGAGGCGCGAGCGCGTGTATGTCTGATCTTTGATACGGGCTACCCGCTCCGGCGGCGCTCCATGTCGCGGAGCTCCGTGCGGCGGATCTTGCCGCTGATCGTCTTCGGCAGGTCGGTCACGAACTCGATCTCTCGCGGATACTTGTACGGCGCGGTGACCGTCTTCACGTGCTCCTGCAGCTCGGCGACGAGCGTGGCCGACCCCGCGTGGCCGGGCGCCAGCACGACGAACGCCTTCACGATCTCGCCGCGCAGCGGATCCGCCTTGCCGATCACCGCCGCCTCGGCCACCGCCGCGTGCTCGACCAGCGCGGACTCCACCTCGAACGGCCCGATCCGATACGACGCGCTGTTGATGACGTCGTCCGCGCGGCCGATGAACCAGAGATAGCCGTCGTCGTCCATCGTGGCGCGATCACCCGTCGCGTACCAGTCGCCGCGATGACACCGCTCCGTCGCCTCGGGATTGCGCCAGTACTCGCGGAACAATCCGACCGGGCGCTCGGGCCGCACGCGCACGGCGATCTCGCCTTCGGTGCCGCGCGGCAGCTCGTGGCCGTCATCGTCGATGATGCCGAGCGTGTGGCCGGGCGCGGTGAGCCCCATCGAGCCCGGCTTCCAGCGGATCACGGGATACGTCGCCGCCAGGAGCACGGTCTCGGTCTGTCCGTACGCTTCGTAGATGTGATGCCCCGTGCCCTCGCGCCACGCGTCGATCACCTCGGGATTGACGGCTTCGCCGGCGCCCATGCAGTGCCGCAGCGTGCGGAAGGCGTATCGCTTCAACGGCTCCTGCACGAACATCCGGTACGCGGTCGGCGGCGCGAAGAACGTGGTGATCGGAAACCGCTCGAGCATCTCGAGGGTCTGCGCGGGCTCGAACTTCTTGCCGCGCGCGTCCCAGACGAAGATCGCGGCGCCCATGTTCCACGGCCCGAAGAAGTGCGTCCACGCGACCTGCGCCCAGCCGGTGTCGGAGATCGTCCAGTGGAGGTCGGCGGGCGTGTTGGTGAGCCAGAAGCTGCCGGTGATGACGTGGCCGATCGGGTACGACGCGTGCGTGTGGAGCACCATCTTCGGGTAGCCGGTCGTGCCCGACGTGAAGTAGATCATCATCGGATCGCTGCTCGCGTTGCCGGGATGCGCGAGCGACGCCGACGCGCGCGCCATGAGACGTTCGTATGCCAACCACCCGCCGCCCGCGCGTCCAAGGACGATGCGATGCTTCACGCTCGGACACTCGGCGAGCACGTGGTCGATCTTCGGCGCGTTCTCCTCGTCGGTGATCACGACCGACGCGTCGCTGACCGTCAGCCGGTACTGGATGTCCTTCGTCGTCAGCAGCGTCGTGCCCGGCATCGAGACCGCGCGCGCCCGGATGCTGCCCAGCACCATTTCCCAGAACTGCCACACGCGCGGCAGCATGATGAAGACGCGCTCGCCCGGCGCCACGCCGAGGCCGGCGAGCACGTTCGCGAAGCGCCGCGAGCGCTCGCCCATCTCGGCGAACGTGAAGTGCCGTGGCTGCCCGTCCGGCGAGACCCAGAGCAGCGCCAGCTTCGCCGGGTCGCGCGCCCACGCGTCGAACGTGTCGTACGCCCAGTTGAAGCGCGGCGGCACCGCGAGGCGGAACTCGCGCATCGTCGTCGCGTAGTCGCGCATCTGCGCCATGCTCAGCCGCCGCGCTTGCGAGTGATGAAGGCGTCGATGCGCGCGCGGGCTTCCGGGCTCGTCCGCAGCGCGGCGCCGTACGCCTCGGGCTCGCGGCCCTTGAGCCCGGCGCGGATGTCCGCGACGATCGCCTTCGTCGCGGCCAGCCCCGCGCGCGGCGACTTCGCGATCTCCTCCGCCCACGTGAGCGCGCTCGCCTCGAGCGTGGGCGGCGCGACGACACGGGTCACGAGCCCCATGCGAAGCGCGTCGGTGGCGCGCACGGTCCGGCCGGTCAGCAGGAGATCGCGCGCCGCGCCGCCGCCGAGCACGTCGAGCGCCCGCGCGATGCCGTAGGCCGGGTTGAACCCGAGCGTCACCTCCGGCAGCGCGAAGCGCGCGCGGTCGGACGCGATGCGCAGGTCCTGCGCGATCGCGAGCATGAAGCCACCGCCGAGCGCGTGCCCGTCGACCGCGGCGAGCGTGACCTGCGGCAGCCGCGAGAACGCGTCCATCAGCTTCGCCTGGCGCAGCGCGAGCGCTTCGGCCTCGTCGGGCACGAGCGTCGACATCTCGGTGATGTCGTTCCCCGCGCAGAACGCGCGGCCTTGACCGAAGAGCACGAGCACGCGCAGGTCGGCGCGCGCGCCCACCTTCGCGACCGCGTCCTCCAGCGCGCCGGTGAGGTCGCGGTTCAGCGCGTTGAGCGCCTGCGGGCGACAGAGTGTGAGGCGCGCGACGCCATCGGCGACGTCGGTGAGATCAACCAGGTGCTCGGCCATCGGCTCGCATGATATACGGGGCATGGGGGTCCTGTGCCATGGGGCCCCCATGTTCAAAGAAGCCGTCCATGCCACGCCTCACGCTGGTCTTCGTGGTCGACGGGCTCCGGCCCGACAGCATCACCGCCGGGGACACGCCGACGCTGCACCGCCTTCGCGCGGAGGGCGTGAGCTTCGCGGCCGGTCACGCGGCGTTTCCGACCGTGACGCGCGTCAACGCGGCGACGATCGCGACCGGCGCGCATCCTCGCCGGCACGGGATCCTGGGCAACACGCTGTACGTCCCGTCCGTCGATCCGCGCGGCGCATTCAGCAACGACGACTGGCGCAAGCTCGTCGCCCTCCGTCGCGCGCACCCGACGGCCCGGGCGCACACACTTGCGCAGCGGCTCGCGTCCCGGGGCCGCACGCTCGCCGCAGTGAGCTCGGGCTCGACGGGCAGCGCGTTCCTGCTGAATCCGGACGCGCCAGAAGGTGTCGGCGTGCTCGTCAACGGCTATTTCGGCGCCGGGCACGTCGCGTTCCCTCCGGACGTCAACGCCGCGATCCTGAGGCGCTTCGGTGCCGCGCCGGTGAAGGGCGGGCTCGCCGAGCGCTTCGACGCCGCGGTCGACTGGACCCAGACCGTGCTGCGCGACTACGTGCTGCCCGAGCTGCGTCCCGACGTGGTGATCAACTGGATCACCGAGCCCGACCACACCCAGCACACGGCCGGCGCCGGATCGCCGGAGGCACGGGCGTCCATCCACAACGCGGACCGGCACATCGGGCTGATCCTGGACGGCGTCGACGCGGACGTGCTCGTCGCCTCCGATCACGGCTTCGGCGTGAACGTGGGCACGGTCCACGTGGCGCGCGAGCTCATCGAGGCGGGGTTGAAGTCGGGGCCGGACTCCGACGACCTCGTCGTCGCGAGCAGCGGTCAGGCGATGGCGCTCTACGTGAAGGACCGGGCGCTCGAGCGCGTGCAGAAGATCGTCGCGTTCCTTCAGTCACGCCCGTGGATCGGCGTGATCTTCACGGCGGGCGGCAGCGCCGAAGGCAGCGCCGGAGGCGCCGCCGAGGGCACGTTTCCGCTCGAGCTGGTCCACGTCGATCATCCCGCGTGGGCGCCCGACATCCTGTTCACGTTCCCGTGGACGTCGGCGCGCAACGCGTTCGGTGTGGCCGGCACGGACGTCGGCGACGCCGGCTCGAAGGTGACGAGCGACCACGGCAGCTTGAGCCCGTGGACGATCCGGAGCACGCTGCTCGCGTGGGGTCCGGCGTTCAAGCGCGGCGCGGTCGTCGGCACACCCGCGGGGAACGTCGACGTGACGCCGACGATCCTCGCGCTGCACGGGCTGGACGGAGACGGCGTCGACGGTCGCGTGCTGCGTGAGGCGCTCGTGGACGGTCCCGACGAAGAGCAGGTGCCGGTGCAGACGCGGCTCCACACGGCCGAAGCGGGCGCGGGCCGTTACCGCGCGGTCGTGCAGATCTCGGAAGTCGACGGTGTGCGCTACGTCGACAAGGGCTGGCGGATCTAGCGAGCCGTCACGTCGCCTTCCCTCTGCCCCGCTTGAATCCGGCGTACCACGCGGCGCCCGCCGCGACGGCGACACCCGCGGCCGCGGCGGCGCGCCAGAAGTTCGTGCGAAAGACCGGGAGCGCGAAGAACGGCGAGCGTCGATCCGCGGGCGTGAGCCGGCCGTCGAGCAGGCCCTCGATCATCTCCATCGCCTCGGTCATCAGGACCTCGACGGTCGCCTTCGCGAACGTGGGATCCGCGAGCGCGGGATGGCCGACGTAGCCCTGCCCGCCGTCGCGCAGCGGATAGTTCGGCAGCACGCGCTCGGGCAGTGAATAGTGCGCGGGCGGCAGATCGCGACACGAGCCGTCGACGAGCTCGGGCCGCAGCATCAGCATGAGCGACGTCTCCCGCCAGCCGCCGTGCGCGTCCTCGGCGAACGCGCGGCGCTCCTCGTCGCTGAGCGCGCGGCCGAGCGCGGCCTCGATCTCGGGCAGGTAGCGGCCGCGGAAGAACTCCCACGCGAGGTAGCCGGTGAGCGACGCCATCGTGATCTCGTAGCGCCGCGAGACGATCGCGGACGCTTCCTCGAGCGCCGTGAGGTGGCCGGGCCCGCCGTGGCCGTTCGCGATGAAGATCCAGCGAAAGCGCGCGCGCGCCAGCGAGCGCCCGTAGTCGATCAGCGTGTCGCGCACGACACGCTGCCGGACGTTCACCGTGCCGACGGTCTCGAACGTGAACGAGCCGAGGTGGAGCGTCGGCGCGAGCACGACCGACCAGTCGGGCCGGCGCGCCGTCAGCCGCTCGGCCACCGCGCGCGCGAAGTGCCGCGCCGCGAACGCGTCGACGCCGACGGGCAGGTGCGGGCCGTGCTCCTCGAGCGGGCTCACGGTGAGGATCACCGCGGTGCGCGCGCGATCGAGCGCGTCGAGCGCGGGCGTCGACATCTCCTCCAGGCGATGGATGCTCAAAAGCTGCTTCCTTTCGTCGCGGTCAGGTAGTCGCGCTTCGCGCGCTCGCGCTCGTCGATGATCGCCGATCGCTCCGCGATGAGGCGGCTGCGGACGGGGCCGTGCAGGATCCCGAGCCGGGCCAGCCGGAGGCTCGACCGGAAGTGCTTCGCCCCAACCAGATAACGGTACGCGATCAGGCCCGAAACCGGCAGCGAAACCGCGAACGCCGCCGTCGCGCGCAGGGTCGCCCACCACGACACCACCCACGTCTCGAGCCCCCAGAAGAGCGGGAACGCGACGATGCCGGAGAGGAGGCGAATCGTCATGTAGTCGGTCTCGTGATGCGCGAAGCGGCGCGCGAGCCAGCGGGGGAGGTAGTACGGCAGCGCGTTCACGACCGCGCCGTACACGAAGATCGGGAAGCCGACGAGCGCGGCCCAGCCGCGCGTCAGATGCTCGCGCCGCGGACGGCGCGTGAGCCACCCGCGGACGGCGTCGTCGCGCACGCGGTACTCGGCGAGCAGCGCGCGATAGGACTGGATCTGCTGCCACAGCGACTCGACGCGTCCCGGGTCGTTGGCCTTGAACCAGTCGACCGCGTCCACGATGCCACGGGAGAGCCGGATCAGATCGACCTCGTGCGGCGCGATGCCGCGCGACTCGCGCACCTCGCGCGCGAGGTCGTCGCGGTAGAGCGCTTCGACCGCGCTCACGAGCCGCGCGTCGTCGACGCGCTCGACGTTCACGACCTCGGCTTCCATCGCCCACTGGAGCGCGTCGGTGAGCGCGTCGACCGCCTTCACGGGATCCCTGCGGTACGCCTCGAGATAGGGCGAGACCGGCACATGCTCACCGAACGACGCGAGCACGTGGCCGCGGAACGCGTGCCGCGCCTCGAAGGTGAGGCCGACCGGGATCATCGTGAGCCGCCCCGGGTGCTTGTCCTCGAAGTCGAGCGCGATCCGCGCCGCGCCGGTCCTGATGCGCTGCACGCGCGCCTCGGCGTGCGTGGTTCCTTCCGGGTAGATCGCGACGAGGTGCCCGGCGGCGAGCGCGTCGAAGCACGCGGCGAACCGTCTGGACGTTCTTGTCCATCTTCGCGGGATCGTCCTGCCGGCGGTAGACCGGAATGACGCCCATCGAGCGCAGGAAGCTTCCGAGCGGCGGATTGCGGAAGAGCGTGGCCGTCGCGAGGTAGTGCACCTTGCGCGGCACCGCGGCGCCGCCGACCAGCGAATCGATGAGGTTGTTCGGATGGTTGATGCAGAGCAGGACGGAGCCCGTGCGCGGCACGCGCTCGGGATGACGCACGCGCGCGCTTGAAGAAGAACCAGAGCCAGAAGCGCGCGAAGCCCCGCACGAGCGCGTAGCCGCGGTCCATGCCCGCCGTGCTCATCGGCTATGATGGCGCTCGTGTTCGAGCGCCTGCCCGAGCTGGTCAACGCGAACGCCGCCCTCGTCCGGCGCGGCCGATTCCTCACCGCCACGTTCCTCGTGGAGAGCGGCGCCACGCAGTACCTCGTGCGCGTGGTCGAGGGACGCGTGGAGCGCGTCGAGCGCGGCCCCTTCCTGATGCGCGACTGGCGCGTCGCGATCCGCGCCTCCGACGACGCGTGGCGCAAGCTCTGGGAGCCCGTCCCCGCCGCCGGCTACCAGGACGTGTTCGCGATGGCGAAGTTCGGCCACGCGCTGATCGAGGGCGATCTCGTGCTCGTGATGCAGCACTTGCGCTACGTGCAGGAGCTCCTGGCGGCGCCCCGCGCGCGCGGCGCCGCCGACGGCGACGCGGCCTCGAAGCCCGTCGGCCACCTCGAGCCCATCACGGGACGCTACGTCTGGCTCGACGTCTCCGGACGTCGACACCGCGTGTATTTCGAGGAGGCCGGGCCGGCGGCCGGGATTCCGCTCGTGTGCCTGCACACCGCCGGCGCGGACACCAAGCAGTGGCGGCACGTGCTCAACGACGGCGACATCACGAAGGACTTCCGCGTGCTGGCGTTCGACCTGCCGCGCCATGGCAAGTCGCTGCCGCCGGCGGGATGGCAGGACGAGGAGTACCGCCTCACCACCGACGCGTACGTCGAGACCATCCTCGCGTTCTGCGACGCGCTCGCGCTCGATCGTCCCGTCGTCGCCGGCTGCTCGATCGGCGGCAAGATCGTGCTCCACCTCGCGCTGCGCCACCCGGACAGGTTCCGCGCGCTCATCGGCCTCGAGGCCGCCGACTACCAGGCGCCCTGGTACGACGACACGTCGTGGCTGCATCGTCCCGACATCCACGGCGGCGAGGTGTGCAGCGCCCTGATGTCCGGGCTCATCGCGCCGCAGAGTCCGCGCGAGTCCCGATGGGAGACGCTGTGGGGCTACGCGCAGGGCGGGCCCGGCGTGTTCCGCGGCGACCTGTACTTCTACCGGGCGGAAGGGGATCTGCGCGGCAAGCTCGACGGGATCGACACGACGCGGTGCCCGCTCTACCTGCTCACGGGCGAGTACGACTTCTCCTGCACGCCCGACGACACCCGCCGTACCGCCGACGCGATCAAGGGCGCGCGGCTGACCGTGATGCCCGGGCTCGGCCACTTCCCGATGAGCGAACACCCCGCGCAGTTCCGCCGCTATCTGCTGCCGGTGCTCGAGGACATTCGCAGCGCTCACGCGCGCCGCCCGTAGCGCTTCACCAGGTCGTCGAACGTCTCGACCGGCAGCGCCTTCGCCCAGCCGACGCCCTCGGAGTCCGCACCGTAGGCTTCGCTCAGGTACGTGACGGCCTCGCCGCGCGTCCGGAACGCGCGCCAGACGTGCGAGGCGCCGCCGCCGACGCGGCGCAGGTAGAAGACCGGATCGTCCATCGATGCCGGCTGGTACGTCGTGCGCTCGCCGAAGCGGTCCAGCGTGATCCACGCGACGGCCATCGCGCGCGCGGACAGCGCGCGGGTACGCACGGACTCCTCGCGCGGCAGCGATTCGATGTCGCAGAGCTGCGGGCCGTAGAAGATCGGCACGCTCTCGTCGGGAAGCGTGAGCGCGGAGGGCAGGGAGGCGCCCGTCGCATCGAGGAGGCGCTTCGATTCCTCGCCGAGCCAGAACGCACCGGCGACCTGGTGATCCGCCCACGCCTCCACCACCTGACCGGCCGGCACGAGCGCGCGCCGGCGAAGGACCTCGTCCTTGCCTTCGACGAGGTACAGGCTCACGGAACCCGGACGAATCCTTCCATGAGCCGCCGCGCGGTCCGGTAGACGGTGACCTTCTCGGCCCACGGCGCGCCGTCCTTCGTCGTCACGGTCGCGTCGATGGGCAGGATCCCCGAGGGATGGCCGAGTCGCACGTCAGTACTATGGCCCCTTACTTGGGGCGTACCGTGGGTGGGCCCGATGCCTGGGGCCGTGGCTCCGCCTAGCGCCTCGTGGACGACGCTGCCGGTGATCCGCGCGGCGACCGCGAGGCACATCGAGACCGTCAGCGGGATCGCGCGGTGGCAGTTGCCCATCGACATCGCGCGCGCGACCACGTCGACGGCGTCGGACTCGTACGCGGCCCCGTCGAGCGCCGTGAAGGACGTCGGCGTCGCCACGAGCGCGATCTTCGGCTGGGCGGCGCTGTCCACGATGCCCATGCGCCTGCCCGCCTCGACGCGGATCCGCTCGAGGCGGCGGATGAGCGCGGTGTCGGCGTCGATCGCCATCGGCGTCTCCGTGCCGCTGATGCCGAGGTCCTTGGCCCGCACGAAGACCGTGGGATTGGTCGCGTCGACGAGCGAGGCCTCGACGCCGTCGATGACCTCGCGCGCCTGCCCGGTCGGCAGGAGCCGGCCGGTGCCCGCGCCGCCCGGGTCGAGGAAATCGAGCGCGATGCGCGCGCCACGGCCGGCGACGCCGGCGAGCTCGAAATCGCCCTCGACGGCCGCCTCGCCGTCCTTCACCGGGACGTGCGCGACGATCACCTTCTTCGTGTTGGTGTTGTGGAAGCGCACCTTCGTGAGGCTGCTCGTGACCTCGACCAGGCCTTCGTCGATCGCGAACGGGCCGACGGCGGAGGAGCAGTTGCCGCAGTTGCCCGTGTAGTCCACCTTCGGGCTCTTCACCTCGATCTGCGCGAACGTGTAGTCGATCTGCGCGTCGGGATGCGTCGACGGGCCGATGATGCACGCCTTCGACAGCGACGAGATCCCGCCGCCGATGCCGTTGAGCTGACGGCCGAACGGATCGGGGCTGCCGAGCGCCGAGAGCAGGATGCGGTCGCGCGCGGGCCCCGAATGCGGCAGATCCTTGTCGTGGAAGACGAGGCAGCGGCTGGTGCCGCCGCGCATGTAGACCGCGGGAATCCTTCGTTGAGTCATTGGAGTCGCGGGCTCCCGGGCGCTCGAGCGCCCGCCATTGAAGTCGCGGGCTCCCGGGCTTCGCCCGCCCGCTCCGGTGTCGTCATCATGGGGTTGCCCCTTTCGTGTGCGCGAGCACCCCGCCCGCGAGCAGGATCTCACGCTCGCGCGGCGTGAGCACGCACGTGGTCGCGAACGTCGCGCCCGTCCGGGTGTTCGTCACCGCGATCGGCGTGCCGGCGACGAGCGCCGCGCGCAGGCCGTCGATGCGCAGCACGTCGTCGCGCTCGATCGTGTCGTACGCCGCGGGATCCGCGAAGGTCAGCGGCGCCACGCCCCAGTTGATCAGGTTCGCGCGATGGATCCGCGCGAACGACTTCACGATCACCGCGCGCACGCCGAGGAACATCGGGCCGATGGCGGCGACCTCGCGCGACGAGCCCTGGCCGTAGATCTCGCCGCCGACGAGGATGCTGCGGCCCGCGGCCTTCGCGCGCGGCACGAACTCCGGGTCGACGTATTTGAAGCAGTACTCCGAGATCGCCGGGACGTTCGCGCGGAACATCAGCGCGGCCGAGCCGGCCGGCGAGATGTCGTCGGTCGAGACCTTGTCACCGAGCTTCAGCAGCACCGGCGCTTCGAGGCTCGCAGCGACCGGCTCCCCGAGCGGGACGGGCTTGATGTTCGTCCCGCGCACGACGTCGCCGCCGCCGTCGGGCTGGACGAAGCCGACGTCGGACGCGGCGAAGCGCTCGGGCAAACGGACCGGCGCCTCCGCGCCGAGCGTGCGCGGGTCCGTGATGACGCCGGTGAGGGCCGAGGCCGCGGCGACGAGCGACGAGCAGAGATACACCGCGTCGTCCTTCACGCCGCTCCGTCCCGAGAAGTTGCGGTTGAACGCGCGCAGGCTCTTCGTGCCGGCCGCCGGCACGTGGCCGATGCCCGCGCACGAGCCGCAGCTCGGCTCGGACACGAGCACGCCCGCGGCGATGAGCTCCGTCAGCAGCTGCTCGCGCGCCATCGTCGCGAGGATCCGGTGACTGCCGGGGAAGAGCACGAACGACACCGACGGATGCACGCGGCGGCCGCGCACCACGTTGGTGACCTGCGCCATGTCGTGCCACGAGCCGTTGGTGCACGAGCCGACCGTGACCTGCTGGATCTCCGTGCCCGCCACCTCTTCCACCGGCACGACCTTGTCCGGCGATCCGGGCAAGGCGACGAGCGGCGTGATCGACGACAGGTCGAGCTCGATCTGGTCGTCGTACTCCGCGTCGTCGTCGGCCTGCATCGGCCGCCAGTCGTCGGCACGTCCGAGTCGCGCGAGGAACGAGCGCGTGATCTCGTCGCTGGGGAACACGCTCGTGGTGAGCGTGAGCTCCGCGCCCATGTTCGCGATCGTCATGCGCTGCGTGGCGAGGAGGCTCTGCACGCCCGGCCCCGCGTACTCGAAGATCTTGCCGCTGCCGCCGCGCACCGTGTACCGGCGCAGGAGCTCGAGGATCACGTCCTTCGCGGTCACCCAGGGCCGGAGCGCGCCCGTGAGCCACACGCGCACGACGGCGGGCATCGTGAGGCAGTACGGCCCGCCGCCCATGGCGACGGCGACGTCGAGGCCGCCCGCGCCGATCGCGAGCATCCCGGCCGCGCCGCACAGCGGCGTGTGGCTGTCGCTGCCGAGGAGGAACTCGCCGGGCCGCGAGAACGTCTCCATGTGGACCTGGTGGCAGATCCCGTTGCCGGGCTTCGAGAACACCGCGCCGTACTTCCGCGCGGCCGTCTGCATGTACCGGTGGTCGTCGGAGTTGCGCGAGTCCGGCGCGAAGACCTGATGGTCGATGTAGCTCACGACCCGCTTCGGGACGACGCGCGGGAACCCCATGGCCTCGAACTGCAGCCACGACTGGATGCCGTTGGTATCGGTCAGGAGGAGCTGGTCGGCCGCGAGCCCGATCTCCTCGCCCGCCACGGCCTTGCCCGCGACGAGGTGACTCTCGATCAGCGTCTTGGCGAGACTCCGCCCCATGGACGGAATCTTACGACGGGAGGGGTCCTTTACGGCCGCGGGGCGTCGGGCGGCTCGCCGCCGTTATCGCGGCGGCGGATGAGCGCGTCGATGCGTCGGATCAGAGCTCGGATATCCGAGGAGAGTCCGCGATTCTCCTCCGACAGGCGGTCGAGCGACACCTGGAGCTTGATATCGGCCTCGCGTTTCTGACGATCGAGCTCCGCGCCACCGGCGACCTGCGCCACGCGCGTGTCGACCTGCGTGAGGCGCGCCTCCTGGATGCGATGGCTCTCGCGGAGGACGCGAATCATCTCGTCCCCCTGCTCGCGCGTGAACATGCGGGCGAACCCGCTGATCATGGTCGCCTTCAGGTCGGCGAAGCCGGTGCGCATCTCGCCCTTCACGTCGGCGAAGCCGGCGCGCATCTCGCCCCTCAGGTCGGCGATCTCGCCCTTCACGTCGGTGATCGCGCCCCTGACCTCGGTGAGATCGCCGTGGAGCGTGTTGAGCGTGACCTCGGGATCGCCTTCCGCCATCAGACGGACCGTATCACCGGCGCTCGTGGATGAAAATGTCCACAGAATCAGACATCAACGCCTGGCGAGGCCGCCCATCGTCAGCGGCGCGTGTCCACGTGGCCGGTCTGGCCCCGGTCGGCCATCGGCGTGAACGCGCGGCGCTTGGGCCCGGTGTAGTCGCCGCGCGGCCGGATCAGCCGATTGTCCGCGTGCTGCTCGATGATGTTCGCGGTCCACCCCGCGATGCGCGACATGGCGATCACCGGCGTGAACTGCTCGACCGGGATGCCGAGCGAGTAGAAGAGCGGCGCGGAGTAGAAGTCGACGTTCGGGATCAGCTTCTTCGCCGCGTGGATGCGCTCGTTGAGCTTCACCGCCATCTCGTACCACTTGAACTGGCCGGACTGGCGGCACGCCTCTTCGGCCATGCCCTTCAGGATCGCGGCGCGCGGATCGCCCGCCGTGTAGACGCGGTGACCGAAGCCCATGAGGCGGCGCTTCTCGGCGAGCGCCTTCTCGGCGAACGCGTCCACGGTCGCGACCTCGCCGATCTCCATCAGCGTGCGCATGACGGCCTCGCCGGCGCCGCCGTGCAGCGGCCCCTTCAGCGCGCCGTGCCCGCCCGCGACCGCCGAGTGCATGTCGGAATTCGTCGACGTGATGACACGCGTGGTGAACGTCGAGGCGTTGAGCTCGTGCTCCGCGTAGAGCGTGAGGCTGGCGTCGAACGCCTTCACCGCCGCGCCGCCCGCGCGCGTGCCCGTCAGCATGTAGAGGAAGTTGGCCGCGTGCGAGAGGTCCAGCGCGGGCGCCAGCGGCTCGGCGCCGTTCCTGATGCGATGGGTCGCGGCCACCAGCGTCGCGAGCTGCGCGGTGAGGCGGACGGCCTTGCGATGGTTCGCGGCCGGCGAGTTGTCGTCGGCGTCCGGATCGAACGCGCCGAGCAGCGCGATCGCCGCCTGGAACGTGCGGTTGGGATCCGCCGCCTTCGGCGCGAGACGGAGGGCGTCGACGACGGGCTTCGGCAGCTCGCGCGCGGCGACGAGCGACATCACGAGCTGGTCGTACTGCCCGCGCGTCGGCAGCTCGCCGCGCCAGAGCAGGTAGCACACTTCCTCGAACGTCGCCTGCTTCGCGAGGTCCGCGATGTCGTAGCCGCCGTACGCGAGGCGGCCGTGCGCGCCGTCGAGGTCGCACAGCTTCGTCTGGGCGGCGACGACGCCTTCGAGCCCGCGGATCAGCTGGGTCCCTTCCGTCATGACGCGGCCCCGTCGACGATGACGAAGGTGCCGCGACTCGCCTTGAGCCGCATCGCGAGCGGCTCACGGTAGTCCTCGGAGTGGTACCACTTCTTCAGCTGGTCCATCGAGGGGAACTCGAGCACGACGAGCCGGTTCGGCTTCCAGTCGCCCTCGAGCACCTCGTGGTTCCCGCCGCGGACCAGGAAGCGGCCTCCGTATTTCGTCACCGTGGCGGCGACGACCTTGCGGTACTCCTCCATGAGCGGCCGATCGGTGACGGCGATGATGTCGACGATGGCGTAGGCAGGCATCGAGGCGACCTCCTGGGCTGCGGCTTCGAGCGTCTGACGGTAACGCGCGTCTCAGGGACGCACAAGAGGCCGGGGACTGTTCGCGAGCCATCCCTCCGTCACGCCGAGCGCGATCGCCCAGGCCAGGTTGTCGTCGACCGCGCCCGGCGCGAGCCGCTCGAGACGCTGGGCGTCGACGCGCGCGAGGAACTCGCGGAACCCCTTCAGCTGCTGCTGTGCCTCGCGGCCCTGGGCGCTGAGCGAGCTCGCGGTGGCCACCCCCGAGATCACCCACAGCAGCGCTCCCGTGGCGATGCCCGCCAGGATGGTCGAGACGTGCGCGCCCGCGTTCCACGCGACCTGGAGCCAGATCGCCGTCGTGACGACCGCGATCCAGCAGCCGGCCCGACGGAGCGCGGCCGGCGGCGCCGCGAAGAAGCCCCGCTGCGTGAGGTCGGCGGACAGCGCGTCGCTGATCGAGGAGTCGCCGGGCGCGGTGATCGCCCTGAGGGGCGCGGTCGCTATCCCCGGCGTGGAGAAGACGTGCACGAGGAGAACGGCTTCCCACTCGCGCCCGTCCGGATCGTTGATCCACGGGCGCTGAACGCTGACGACGACGTCGCCGACCGTGGGGGGACGAGCGAGAGAATGCCGCGCGCCGCGAGATCGACGACCGCCGCGCGGATGTCCCTGGTGTCGACCCTCCCGTCGATGATGACGCCGGCCTCGCCCGGACGCAGACCGGCCGGCGGCGCGTAGATCGGGACGATCGCGCGACGTCCGGCGTAACGGCCCGTCATCCACGCGAGAGCCGTGAACAGCACCAGCCCGGCCGGCACGAGCCACGCGCGATGCCACCGCATCCACGCCGGCCACGGTGGGGCAGGCTCGGCGGCGGTGAAGTCCACGTGGTCGGGCGCCCACTCGACGAGGAGGCGGACGTGGTCTCGAGGCATGATGGCCTGCGGCGTGTCGAGGCGGACCATGCGATGGCCCCGCACCAGCTTGGCGGTGACGGGTGTCCCGTCGGCGCGCGTCATCGTCACGCGCACCGGCGCTTCGCGCGGCAGCGACGGCGGAAGGTGGATCTCCACACGCACGCTCTTCACCACGGCCTTCCACTCGTTCGGCACGACGAGCCAGTCGAGCCGGTCACCGTCCGCGCCTTCTCGCAGCGCGCGGTAGACCGTGTACCGGAGGCGGAGATGGAGATCGCCCTCGTTGCTGAGCTGCATCGCGGTGCGTGGATGGACCTCGAGCGCGTGTTCGTGCTCGGTGATTCCCACCGCGAGCGCCGCGCCGGTGGCGCCGTCCGACGCCGCGAGGTCGCGCACGCGCACGAGGCCGCCGTCCGGGGCGCGGAGCGGAATGATCCGGTAGGCGTGGCTGGCGAGGTGCTGGTAGGCGAACGCGATCGACTCGTCCACGGACAGCGTCGCGTCGCGGCGGATCTCGACGCGCACGGTCATCGCCTCGACGAGGACGGGCTGGGCGTGCCCGGGCGACGGCGTGGCGAGCGCCGTCAGGGCGAAGCACGCGAGGGCGGCGCCGTGCCGCGCTCGCGCTCCGGGGCGAGGCTGGCGAGCAGCCTCCCGAGCGCGCTGTTCGCGCTGCCCGTCGCCGGGTCCTCGTACGTCCCGCTCAGCGGCGCGAACATGCGCGCCCTGAGGTCGGAGGCGCCCGGCG
>Ga0194131_10000720_pt1 | contig 56205 bp, 44 predicted proteins | sample TA2KigO120mmetaG_FD_148631 | JGI IMG/M metagenome (GOLD analysis project Ga0194131, IMG submission 148631) | Freshwater microbial communities from Lake Tanganyika, Tanzania - TA2015053 Kigoma Offshore 120m | ecosystem: Environmental > Aquatic > Freshwater > Lake | place: Tanzania: Lake... | reverse complement strand
TTTTGCGGGACTGCATTGCCGCGCTGCGCGGGCCGCGCCTGCTGCACCGCCGGACCGCGCTGCGGCGCCGGACGCGCGACCGGCTGCCGCGGCGGCGCAACGTATTGCCGGCGCTGCTGCTGCTGCTGCTGCTGCTGAACCCACAGCGGAAGTTGCGCGAGCGCAGGCGACATATCGATCGCAACGATCGCTGCGAGCGCTGCACCGCTGATGACGTGCCGCATTCCCCGGTTCATTTCCGCCTCTCTAGGTCCCGAAACTGCGCGCGCCGACACGGACCTATCCACACTTGCGCGGTCACCTATAGAACGGCGCGCATGGTGAACGTTGCGGTTTCGGCGGGTAACATTAATCCGCGGGCCCGCGTTTTACGGCGCGGCGCCTGAACTTGCGCGGCATTCGCCGAGGCGTACTTGCGCGCATCGGGCGCGCGGCGTCGTCGCCTTGCCGGAGTTCCGGCATCCGGCGGCGCAATGAGAATTGCGGTCGCGACGGGGCCGCCGACAGCGCGCGCGCAAGCCCGTTAACCCGGCGGAAACGGTAAACGCGAGCCGTTTACCCTAACCGCGTTGCAAGGCGGGACCGGCGAAAGCGTAGTTAATACTAACGCGATCAATCCGCGTGCAGCGCGGCGTTCCGCATGGCCCGCACCTTCGAAAGCGAATACAAAATTTTCGCACGCTTCGAATTTGCGGCGGCGTCATGCAGGCAGCGCGATGAATCTCATCCTCGTCAAAATGTTCGCGACCGCGCTCGCGCTTGCGCAAGTGACCACGCAACCGGATACGTTGAAGACCGAGTTTCATCCGACGAACGATGAGGCCGAAGTCGTCCAGCTTCTCAAGGACGGCTGCGCGCACATGCGCAAGGCCTTCGACATCGAGTCGCTCAATCTCGATGCGCTGATCGAGACCGCGCTCGACGATCCGCAGACCGTGGCGGGCGAGATCAAGGCGTTTCGCGGCATCAACTTCCAGGATTTGCACGTCGCCTACAAGCTGTTCTGCAGCAGCGCGCCGTACGAGAACTCGCCGTTCGATCTCAAGCTGGTGATCGAGTTCTACAACAAGGTCGCCGCCGATCTGCCCGACCACGCCAAGCTCAAGGGGCTGAAGCTGCCGGGCACGAGCGTCGTGCTGGATCGCAAGGGCGAGCGGGTCGCCGAGCTGTTCGAGTCCGACCACCGCCGCGTCTGGGTGCCGCTCAGCGAGATTCCGGAGTTCGTCCAGCAGGCGTTCATCGCCGCGGAGGACAAGCGCTTCTACCAGCACAAGGGGCTCGACGAGCGCGGCCTGATCCGCGCCTTCATCTCCAACCTCACCGAGCCGGGCCGGCCGCAGGGCGGTTCGACCATCACGCAGCAGGTCGCCAAGAACCTGCTGGTCGGCGACGACGTGAGCTATGAGCGAAAAATCCGCGAGATGATCGTCGCCTCGCGCATCGACCAGGCTCTGACCAAGGCCGAAATTCTCGAGGTCTATCTCAACTCGATCTTCCTCGGCCGCGGCTCCTGGGGCATCGACATGGCGGCTCGCAGCTATTTCAAGAAGCCGGCGTCCGCGCTCAATCTCAACGAGGGCGCGATGCTCGCGGCGATGGCCAAGGGCCCGGCCTATTTCAGCCCCGACCGCTTCCCGGACCGCGCCCGCGAACGCTACGCCTACGTCATCAAGCGCATGCAGGAGGACAAGGTCGAGGGCGCCGACCTGCACGTCCCCGGCACCACCTTCGGCCCGCGCATCGTCCCCTACGAGCGGCCCCGGCGCGAGTCGGGATTTCATTTCGTCGACCACCTGATGCGCGAGGCCAGGACGCTGGTCGGCATGCAATCGCTGACGGTGGAGTCCTACACGGTGCGCTCCACCATCAACGTCAAGCTGCAGCGCGCCGTCGAGGCCTCGCTTCAGGAAGGATTGGCGCGCTACGAGCTCTGGAAGCACCGCGTCAAGTACGAGGGCCCCGAGATGAATCTCGGCGAGGCCGTGATGCGGGCGCGCACCGAACAGAACACGCGCGCGCAGCGGCGCGGCCGCGTGGTCATGCCGGAATGGCGGATCGCGCTGATCGGCGCCCGGCTGCCGCTCTACGACGTGCACTGGTCTCCGGCCGTTGTGCTGGAGCGCCGGCCCGGCGACGGCGGACGGTTTCAGATTCGCGTCGGCCTGAAGGATGGCCGGATCATGCCGCTGTCCATCCCGGAGGGCGTCGACTCCAGGGATATCAAGCTCAACGACGTCATCTATGTGAAGGTTCAGGAGAACAAGGACGCCAAGAAGCGCGCCGAAGTGCGCGCCGAGCTGCGGGTGCGGCCCAATGTGCAGGGCGCGGCGCTGGTGCTGGAGAACAAGACCGGCCGCATTCTGGCGATGGCCGGCGGCTTCTCCTATCCGATGAGCCAGCTTAACCGGACCGCGCAGGCGCTTCGCCAGCCCGGCTCGTCGATCAAGCCGCTGATCTATCTCGCGGCTCTCAACCGGGGCCTGCAGCCCAACACGCTGGTGCAGGACCATTCGGTGACGCTGCCGCCGATCCCCGGCGTCACGACGCATTATTGGTCGCCCAAGAACTACGACCGTTCCGCGGCCGGCACGATGACGATGCGCCGGGCGCTGGAGAACTCCAAGAACATGGTCACGGCCCGCCTGCTCGACGGCGGCGTGGACAAGGACCCGACCAAGAGCCTGGAACAAATCTGCGATCTGGCGCTTGAAGCCAGGATCTATACCGAGTGCATGAAGAACTATCCGTTCGTGCTGGGTGCGCAGTCGCTGCGGATGATTGACCTTGCGGCGTTCTATGCGGCAATTGCCAACGAAGGCCAGCGTGTCATTCCCTACGCCATCGACTCGATCGAGCAGAACGGCAAGGCCGTCTACCGCCGCAAGCCGCTCGCGCCCCACATCATGGCGAACGGAGACCGGGTGGCGTTCTACCAGTTGCGCACCATTCTCGAAGGCGTGGTGACGCGCGGCACCGCGGTCGAGAAGCTCAAGGCCAATACGATCATCTTCAACGACCACCGCGTGGACGAGAAGACCGATCAGGGCACATTCATCCATTTCGACGAGTGGTCGAAGGCGAAGCCGGCGCAGTACAAGTTCCTGAACATCTTCCCCGGCTTCAAGGAGGGGATGGTCCACAAGATCATCGACGGATCGAAGAAGGAGGTCCGCGACGAGCTGCAGATGTACGTCACGGAAGCGCGCTTCAAGCTGGCGCGGCCGGCCGCCTCGATCGACCTGAAGACCTACGCCAACCTTCCGTTCATCCAGAGCATCGACCCTTCGATCAAGCACTCGCTGATCCAGGCGTCCGAGGTGTCGGTCCTCAAGGACGAGAAGTCCGCCAACATGCGGAACCCGAACCGTCCCTGGTGCGAAGGCGCGGGCGTCACCGCCTGCATCCGCTCGCACTACAAGCTCGAAGGCAAGCTGCCGATCGGCGTCGCGCTGGCCAACAAGATCCGCGACAGCGAGCGCAAGCTTTCCGACTCGATCGAGTTCGAGAGCGAGTTGCGGCTGCTGACGGCGGCCGACGTGGACGAGCAGGGCCTCAAGCAGCTGACCGGAATCAACACCCCGGTCACGGGCGTGCTCGAGCAGAACATGTTCTACGTCAACCAGGTGATGCGCTTCGGCAAGCTGCTTGCGGTGTTCCAGCCGAACCCCGCGGACGCCAACAGTTCGGTCGCGACCGTCATGATCGCGCTTGCGGTCGGCTCCAGCACGCTGGACATGAAGAAGAAGTACCAGGCGGTGCCGGTGCTGCGGAACCTCGTGCCGTCGCAGGTGTTGCTCGGCTACAGCTCGTTCAACACCGGAAACTCGATCAGCGCCGGCCTGCCGAATTACGTTCGCAACCGGATCAAGGCGATCGCGGAAATCCTCGACAAGGGCTGAGCGAAAGTCTTGCATCGGATTCGAAAACGGCCCGCCTCACGGCGGGCCGTTTTGTATTGGGTGTGTCGTCGATCCGGTTAAGCGGTTCGCGGTCATTCCTGGGCTGCCCGTTCGGAGTTCACGGCTCTGGATTCCGGGTTCCAGCCTCCGACCGCCCCGGAATGACGGCGAATCGATCAAGCAGACTCCGCACCAATCGTTCGACGCACAAAAAAGCCGCCGGCTGCATTGGCGCAGCCGGCGTAAGGTCTCGCGAAGCTGTGGATCGCTTGGAGCTTCGAAACTCAGTTGGTCTCGCGCGGGATCACGTAGCCCAGCACGCGGTGCTTGGGATACTTACTTTCCCAGACCTTGTTGCCGTGATTGCCGGAGATGACGATCGGGTTGCCGTCGCCGTCGGTGCCGCGCACGATGCCGACATGGCCGCCGTTCTTGCCGCGCGTGAGCACGACGATGGCGCCGACGCGCGGGCTGTCGACACGCTTGCCGTAGTCGAGGAACGACTTCGCCGCGCGTGAATTGGTCGTGGGGTGGCCGGTGCGGCGCAGGACGAAGTTGATGAAGTCCGCGCACCACAGGTCGGGATAGGGCACGCCGACTTGGCGCGACGACGCGCCGACCCATTTCAGGGCTTCGAGGCCGATGGCGAACACGCTGTCCTTGGCGTCGGCCCGGGGAGCCGGCGCCGACAGGGGAGCCGCGGTGTTGACGGTGCGGTGAGTGGTTTCGACGGCGGAGCTGAGGACGAAGCGCGCTTCGTCCTTCTTGGCGCCGGCTGCGAACGCCGGCGAACACATGGCCGTCATGGTTGCAAACACAAGGAGCGTCTGAACGGGGCGCTTCATGGTCATTTCCATCCGATCGCTGGGTCTTCCACGTCCTCCTATTTCCTGAGCCGCCGCACGCGGGAAACAGTCGAATTATTCAGGCTTTTGCCGACGATTCTTCTCATCGCTGCAGCCGCCTCGCAAGACGATAAGGTGGGCGAACGCCGTTTGCCTTTCGTTATGGTTAACGTGGCCCGGCCCGCGAGGCTCAAATCGTTGATTCGGCTGGCCCATCGTCGTTACGCGGCCGCGGGCTTCACCGCCTCCGGACTAGCCGTTAGGGTGCTCCCCGCAAGCGCCGACGGCGCCCGAAAAATCCAACGGGGAGACGGACGACAATGCCCGCAGAGCCGACCAAGGCGCTGGCCGAGTTCGCAGCTCGACTCGAATACGACGCCATTCCGGAACGGGCGCGCGAGCAGGCCAAGAACCTCCTGCTCGACTCGCTGGCTTGCGCGGTCGCGGGGCATCGCGGCGACGAGACCTCGCAGGTCGCGGGACTGGCCGCGTCGCTTGCGCAATCGCGCGAGGCGAGCGTGATCGGCGGCGACCGGCTGTCGCTTGCGGGCGCTACCCTGCTCAACGGCTTCCTCGTCACCGCTGTGACGATGTGCGACACCCACCGCGCGACGCTGACCCACGTCACGCCCGAGGTGGTGCCGCCGGCGCTCGCGATCGCCGAGCGCGACGGGCTTAACGGCCGCGACCTGCTGGTGGCGCTGGTCGCGGGTCTCGAAGTCACGACCCGCGTCGGCCTTGGCCTCGACTACAAGGCGTTCCGCGCGCGCGGCTGGCACGGGCCGGGCGTGATCGGTCCATTCGGCGCGGCGGCCGCGGTCGGACGGCTGCGCGGCTTCGACGCCGAGACCATGGCCAAGGCCTACGGGCTTGCGGGCTCGCAGGCCGCCGGCACCTTCGCCGCCTGGGGCACGCCGACGGTCAAGTTTCACCAGTGCCGCGGCGCGCTGTCCGGTCTGATGGCGGCGCTGCTCGCCGAGCAGAAGTTCCTCGCGACCGCCGAGTTCCTGACCGCCAGGGACGGCGGCCTCTACAACACCTACACCGACGGCGGGAAACCCGAGGCCGCGCTGGCCGATCTCGGCACGCGCTGGGAGTTCGAGCAGATCGCGCTCAGGCTGTGGCCGTCGGCGTCGTCGACGCAGGCGATGAACACTGCGCTGTTCGATCTGGTCGAGAAGCACGACATCGATCCGGCGAAGGTGAAGCGGCTGCGCGTGTCGCTCAGCCCCGCGGTGTTCGACCTGCACGGCAAGCTCGCCAAATACAAGGCCAAGTTCGACGCACTGATCTCGGCGCACTACACGGCCGCCGCGATCCTGCATGACCGCGCGCTGACGCTCGATCAGTTCGAGCCCGCGCGCTACGACGACCCGGCGCTGCGCCGCGCCGCCGCCGAGCAGGTCGAGGTGGTCGCCGATCCCGCGCTGAAAGGCATCGTCGCCGCGGTCACCGCCGAGATGACCGACGGCAGCAAGCTCGAAGCGCGTTGCGAGCATCCGCGCGGCTCGTTCGAGAACCCGCTGACGCGGGCGCAGATCGAGGACAAGTTCCGCAGCTACGCCAAGGGCGTGATTTCGGATGCCGCCGCCGGCGAAGTCGTCGCCTCGGTCAACCGGCTGGAGGACCTGGCCTCCGTGCGCAAGCTGATGGACCTGCTGCGCGCGACGGCGCGGCGGGCGAACGAACGGGCGGCGTGACCATGTCGAAAACTGGTGCCGGCGGAGGGATTTGAACCCCCGACCCCCCGCTTACGAAGCGGATGCTCTACCACTGAGCTACGCCGGCAGCGCCGAAATCGGCGGGATTCGGGCCTCTCTTATCGAGCGGCCGATGGCTTGGCAAGCAACCGCCCGGCGCCGGTCGCGATCTATTTGAACAGCCCCAGGCCGCGCGAGCCTTCGGACGGCTCGGGCTGCGGCTCCCGGTCCGGCGCGGGCTCCGGGCCCGGATCGTCGGGCACGTGCATCAACGGGATCACCGCATCGACGCGCTTCGGCGGCGCTGCACGCGGTGGCGCGGACGCGCGCGCGGGAGCAGGCTCCGCGGGCGCCGTCAAAACCGGAGCCGCGGCACTGGCCGCGGCAGCCGCCGACGGCGGCAGCGCCACCGCCGGCACCACCACTTCCTCGGCCTCCGCCTCGACCGCCTCGATTGCGTCGCTCGGCGCAGCGAGCTCCGCGAGCGGCACCCGCCATTGAAAGCGGTCCAGACGGCCGTCCGGCGTCGCCGGCAGCCAGCGGTCCGACACGATGCCGTCGGCGGTCCAGGCCGGATCGCGCGGCGCGCGCAGTGCGCGGGCCATCCATTCGCGAGCGCGGCCCTCGTCGCCGCTTTCGCGCTCCTCGATCTCGGCCATCAGCGCCGCGACCCGCTGCGTCGGCTCCTTGAGCAGCGGTTTGAGCGCGTTGCGCGCGGCGACGAATTCCTGCGCATCGATGGCGGCCCGCGCCACCGCCAGCGCGCTCTCGGCGTGGGACGGCGCCTTCTGCGCCAGCGTCTGCACGCGCGCCAATCGCTCGCGCGCGGAATCGCCGGACCGCAAGTGCGCGTAGGTATCGGCGAGGTCGGGATGCGGATTGGCCTGCCAGGCCCGTTCGACGATCCGGCTGGCGCGGCGCAATTCGCCGGCCTCGCCGAGCAGGCGGCCCGCAAGCTCCGCCGCCGGCACCAGCGACGGGTCGAGCTTGACCGCGTCAATCGCAAGCGAGCGCGCGGTGTCGCGGCTGCCGTCCTCGGCCTCGGCGGCGAGCGCGCGCGCCGTCAGCAGCACCGCGCGCTGACGCCGGTAGGCGGTGCGATCGACCAGCCGGTAGCGGCTGTTGCGGTCGAGCGCAGCCAGTGCGCCGGCCCAGTCGCCCGAGGCGACGCGGAATTCCAGCGCCGCCTGCCCGGCCCAGGCGAGCGACGGCGAGGCCTTGGCCGCCTCGTCGGCGAAGGCGCGGGCCGCGGCCATGTCGTTGCGCCGCTGCGCCTCGACGAACAATCCGCGCAGGCCCAGGAGCTTGGTGTCCGGGCGCTCGGTCATGGCGCGGAACGCGAGTTCCGCCGCCGCACGATTGCCGGCGAGCTGCGCGGCCTGTGCGTTCAGCAGCAGCGCCAGCGGCTCGCCGGGCGCGATGCGCTCGGCCTCTTCCGCGGCGCGCTGCGCCGCGCGCACGTCGCCCGAGCCGACCGCCACCAGCCCGCGCGAAATCGCAAGATAGCCGCGCACGCCGCGGCGATGGCTCAGGAACATCGCGATGAGATCGGGCGAGCGCAGGATCGTCCGGACGATCGACCACAGCAGGATCGCCAGCGCGACGACGATGCCGAGCGCCACCACGGCGACCATCACCGAGGTTTCGATCCGCCAGCCCTGCCAGGTGACGGCGACGTCGCCGGGACGGTCGGCGATCCAGACCACGCCGAGGGCGATCAGGGCGACCAACACAAGATACAGGAGAACGCGTATCATCGCGGCGCGCGCCTCACGGTGACGCCTTGAGCGCGGCCATGGCGTCGGCGGCAAAGCGCCGGCTCACATCGACCGCGCGGTTGCGCGCCTGGACTTTCGCGATCCACGCCTCGACCGGCGCGCGCGCGTCCTTCGGAAGCCTGACGAGTTCCTCCAGCGCGCCGGTTGCATTGCCCTGCCGGGCGCGCAATTCCGCGCGCGCGAGGATCGCGCCGCGTTCGTCGCCGCGCGCCTCGTCGATCGGCCGGATGCGCACCAGCTTCTCGGCGTTGGCCTGCAGCCGTTCGAGGAAGGTGCCGTCGCGCGGCGGCTCGCCCGCGACGCGAAGCATCGGCTGAAGGAGCGTGTCCAGTTCGCGCGCCAGTGCGGACTCGCTCGGCACGCCGCCGGCCGCATAGGGCTCCAGCGGCGCCAGAACGGACGGATCGGACGCCAGCGGCCTGACGGTCGCAAGCGCCGCCGCGAACGGATCGCCGCGATCGACCGCGGCCCGCAGCGCCGACGCCGCAACCGCAAGCCTCACCGCACGGTCGCTGCCGACCGCCGCGGCATGCGCGGTGCGGCGCAATTCGTTGAGCGACGCCGTGAGTGCGTCGAGCCGGCTGTTGGTGTCGCGCACTGCCGCTTCGATGTCGCTCGACCGGCGCGACAGCGCCGCGGCGTTGTCCGCCGCCGACTTCGCGGCGCTTTCGACCGTGTTGAGCCGGCCGAGCACCACCGGATCGGTGACCGGTGCGCGCGGCGCGGCCTGCAGCGCCTCGATGCGCCCGAGCCGCGCCGACAGATCCGCAACCGATTTCGGATCGACGCTCGGCGGCACAGGCCGCGACGCCAGCTCGCTTAGTTGCCGCTCGATCGCGGCGAGCCGCGGGCTCAGGTCCGGCGCGACCTCACGCCCGCCGGAAAACGCACCCAAAATCCAGAACAGGAACAGCGCCAGCACGCCGCCGGCTGCACCCGCGGCGATGCTGTTGACCTGCGGCCATGACAATTCCTCCGGCAGCCACGCGATGCGGCGGCGGCCGGGCGGCGATTCTTCGGCCCGGCGCGGCGGCGGATCGCGCGGTGGAGGCGGTGGCGGTTCGAAACCGGCGTGCGAGACCGGCTCCGGCTGCGGCGAATGCGGCGCAGCAGGGGCTGCTCGTCCGGGCTTCGGCGGCTCAGGGGTGGATTCCGGTGCCGCGGCCTTTTCGGCAGGCGCTGCCGCTGCGACCTCGGTCGCCTCCAGGTCGATGGTCGTCGGGGGCCGCTTGCGGCGCCCGCCCGGCGAGCCGGGAGGTGGACGCTTTCCACTGCTCATGCCGGCATCCTAGACGATTCTGAACGGCCTGTGGCGCAACCAAAGTCTTAACCGGGTGCAGGCGCGACCAAATCGAGCAGGCTCGCCTCGTCGGGGTGCGCGGCAACCTCGATCCGCGCCGCGCCCGCGCGCCGCAGCGGCTCGGCGGCGCCCGCCGACAGGCAGAATTGCACCGGCGCAAACGCGCGCGAACCGAGGCTTCCGGCGCAATGGACGTAGGCCTCCGCGCTGCGCCGCGAGAAATGCAGCACGCCGTCGATCCGGCCCTGCGCCAGCGCCGCCTGCACGCCGTCCGGCAGGGCCTCAGCCTTGGCGGCGCGATAGACCGTGACGCTGCGGACCGCGATTCCCGCCGATGCCAGTTCATCCGCCAGATCGCGGGAGCGGTCCTCGCCGGCGAGATTGAGCAGCGGCGCTTTCGATCCGGCAAAGCGCACCGCCGCAAGCCGCACGAGGTCGCGCGCGTCGCCGTCAGCGGACGCGACATCCAGAAATCCCGCCGCGCGCGCCGCATCTGCGCTCGCACGCCCCACCGCCAGCACCGCAAGCACGCGAAGCTCGCCGCGCCGCGGATGCGCCGCCGCCGCGCGCGCGCCGTTGGCGCTGGTCAGGAGAACTCCGGCGAACGGCGCTTGTCCGAGGTCGGCATCCGTCACCGCTTCGATGTGCAGCAGCGGCGCAAGCAGCACGTCATGCCCGCGCGCGCGCAACGTCTCCGCCGTGCGCGCATTGTCGGGCTCCGGTCGGGTGACGAGCAGCCGCATGGTCAGGCAACGGCGAAGAAGCCGGCCCCTGCGCGCGTTTTCAGTTCCGCGCCCGCCTCGGCTCCGAGTTTCTCGGCGTCGGCCGCACGGCCTTCGCGCGAAGCTTCGTGGGCCTCGCTGCCGTCCGGCCTGACGATCATCCCGCGAAACCGCAGCGCGCCCTGCGAGATCGTCGCGTGGCCCGCAATCGGCGTGCGGCACGAGCCGTCGAGCACGGCGAGAAACGCGCGCTCGGCGGCAAGCGCCTGCCCGGTGTCGGCGTGATCGATCGCGGCCAGCAGTTCGCGTGTCTTCGAATCGTCCGCCCGCGTCTCGATTCCGATGGCGCCCTGTCCGACCGCCGGCAGAAACTCGTCCACACTGAGGATCGCGCTCGCGGCGCGTTCCAAGCCGAGCCGCTTGAGGCCCGCGAGCGCCAGCAGCGTCGCGTCCGCTGCTCCGTCCTCGATCTTCTTCAGCCGCGTTTCGACATTGCCGCGCAGCGTCACGATGGACAGGTCGGGCCGCAGGCGTTTCATGAGCGCCTGCCGGCGCAGCGACGCGGTGCCGACAACCGCGCCGCGCGGCAGATCGGCGACCGAACCGACGTTGTGCGCGATCAGCGCGTCGCGCGGGTCTTCGCGTTCCAGGAACGCCGTCAGCACGAGGCCGTCCGGGAGCACGGTCGGCATGTCTTTTGAGGAATGCACGGCCAGATCGATGGCGCCCGAAATCAGCGCCTCCTCGATCTCCTTGGTGAAAAGTCCCTTGCCGCCGACCTCCGCCAGGGGCCGGTCCTGGATGCGGTCGCCGGTGGTGCGGATGACCTCGATGGCGATCCGCTCGGGTTCGAGGCCATGCGCCGCGGCCAATGCCGTCCGCACCGTGCGCGCCTGGGCCAGCGCCAGCGGGCTGCCGCGCGTGCCGAGCCGAAGAACGATGCCGGAGGGTGACGCCACTTTCCCATTTCCTGTGGTAGGAATTTGCCATGGTTGTACTCGGAATCGAGACCACATGCGACGAGACCGCCGCGGCGGTGGTCGAGCGCGGAGCCGACGGGCGGGGCCGGATCCTGTCCAACGTGGTGCTGTCGCAGGTCAACGAGCACGCGGCCTTCGGCGGCGTGGTGCCGGAGATCGCGGCGCGGGCGCACGTCGAGGCGCTGGATCTGGTCATCGGCAAGGCCATGGCGGAGGCCGGCCAGAGCTACGACACGCTCGACGGCATCGCGGCGGCGGCCGGTCCGGGCCTGATCGGCGGCGTGATCGTCGGGCTGACCACCGCCAAGGCCATCGCGCTGGTCAACGACAAGCCGCTGATCGCGGTCAATCATCTCGAGGCCCATGCACTGACCGCGCGGCTTACCGAGGGCACGCCGTTTCCCTATTGCCTGTTCCTTGCCTCCGGCGGCCACACCCAGATTCTCGCCGTGCGCGGCGTCGGCGATTACGTCCTGCTCGGCACCACCATGGACGACGCCATCGGCGAGGCGTTCGACAAGACCGCCAAGCTCCTGGGCCTCGGCTATCCCGGCGGTCCGCTGGTGGAGAAGGAGGCGATGCGCGGCAACGCCACGCGCTTCGCGCTGCCGCGGCCGATGCACGGGCGGCCCGAACCGGACTTTTCGCTCTCGGGGCTGAAGACCGCGCTGCGCCTCGAAGCCGAGAAGGTCACGCCGCTCGGCGACCAGGACGTGGCCGACCTCTGCGCCTCGTTCCAGCAGGCGGTGGTCGAATTGATCCACGACCGCCTGCGCGCTGGCCTCAAGCGGTTCAAGGCGCAGCACGGCAATCCGACGGCGCTGGTCGCGGCCGGCGGCGTCGCCGCGAATGAGGCGATCCGCAAGGTTCTCAGCCGCGTCGCGTTCGAGTTCGGCATCAAGCTCGTGGCGCCGCCCGCCGAGCTCTGCACCGACAACGGCGCGATGATCGCCTGGGCCGGCGCGGAGCGGCTGGCGCTCGGGCTGACCGACAAGCTCGACGCCGCGCCGCGCGCGCGCTGGCCGCTGGAAGATGTCGTGGGCCGCAAGACGCTCCCGCCGGCGCCGCAGCTGCAACGAAGCGCCGAACCGGCATGAGCATCGAGCGCATCGCAGTCCTCGGCGGCGGCGCCTGGGGTACGGCGCTGGCGATGACCGCCGCGCGCGCCGGACGCAAGGTCACGCTGTGGGAGCACGACGCCGTCAACGCCGAGCGGCTCGCAAAGCAGCGTGAGAGCCGCTTCCTGCCGGGCGTCCGCATCGAGGACGGCATCGCGGTGACGCGCGAGCTGTCGGACGCCGCGCGCGCCGAAGCGATCCTGCTGGTGGTCCCGGCACAGGTGCTGCGCCAGGTTGCGACCTCGCTATCGGCGCTGATCGCTCCCGGCACGCCGCTGATCGCCTGCGCCAAGGGCATCGAGCACGGCTCGCGTAAATTCATGACCGAGATCGTCGAGGAATGCGCGCCGAAGGCGGCGCCGGCCATCCTCTCCGGGCCGAGCTTCGCCGCCGACGTGGCGCGCGGCCTGCCGACGGCGGTGACGCTCGCCGCCGACGACGAGGCGACGGCCGCCGCGCTGTCGCAAGCGCTCGCCACGCCGCGATTCCGGCCCTATCAGTCCACCGACCGTCGCGGCGTCGAGGTCGGCGGCGCGATCAAGAACGTGCTGGCCATCGCTTCGGGCATCGTCACGGGCCGCGGTCTCGGCGCGAGCGCGTCCGCCGCGCTCACCACGCGCGGCTTCGGCGAACTGGTCCGCTTCGGCCGCGCACACGGCGGCAAGACCGAGACCATGATGGGCCTGTCCGGCCTGGGCGACCTGATCCTGACCTGCTCCAGCCCGCAATCGCGCAACTTCAGCTTCGGCGTCAATCTCGGCCGCGGCGACAAGATCGGCGAAATCCACGGCAAGACCGGACTCGCCGAGGGCGCGTTCACCGCGCCGGTGCTGCTCGACATGGCGCGCGAACGCGGCGTCGACATGCCGATCGCGTCCGCGGTCGCCGACGTGCTGGCGGACCGCCTGAGCGTCGGCGAGGCGATCGATTCGCTCTTGGCGCGGCCGGTCGGCGCGGAAATCGTGAGAGGATGAAGTCCGGAGAAATCCCATGGCCTACTGGCTGATCAAGAGCGAGCCCGACGTCTGGTCGTGGGACAAGCAGACCGCCAAGGGCGCCAAGGGCGAGGCCTGGACCGGCGTGCGCAACCACACCGCCAAGCTCAATCTGATGAAGATGAAGAAGGGCGACCGCGCGTTCTTTTATCATTCCAACATCGGCAAGGAGATCGTCGGCATCGCCGAGGTGGTCCGCGAGCACTATCCCGATCCGACCGCGGAGCCGCGCGATCCGTGGGTGGTTGTGGATTTCAAGGCCGCCGAGCCGATGCCGAAGCCGGTGACCCTCGACGCGATCAAGGCCGAGCCGAAGCTGAAGGACATGGCGCTGCTGAAGCAGTCGCGGCTGTCGGTGCAGCCGGTCACGGCCGACGAATGGAAGACCGTCTGCAAGATGGGCGGCAAGAAATAGGGAGACGCCAATGCTCGCCGCGATCCTGTCGAACACGAATTTTCTTTCGGTCTTCGCCGCCGCCGTCGCGGCCTGGATATTCGGCGCGGTCTACTACGGCGTCCTCGGCAAGTCCTGGGTCGCGGCGCAAGGCAAGACCATGGAGGCGTTCAAGCAGGCGCAGGCCGCAAAGAAAGGCAGCCTCGCCGCCATGACGCCGTTCCTGCTGTCGTTCGTGGCCGAACTGGTCATGGCCTTCGTGCTGTTCGGCATCCTCACGCACACGGGTATGTTCAGCGTTCGCGCCGGAATGATCTCAGGCGCGTTCTGCTGGTTCGGCTTCGTGCTGACGACGGTCGCGGTGAACAACGCCTTCGGCGGACGCCGGGTCATGCTGACCGTCATCGACGCCGGCCACTGGCTCGGCGTGCTGCTGATCGTCGGCGCGGTGCTCGGCGCGTTCGGCAAATAGCCGGCGCGCCCTATTGTTCTCGATAGAACTCGGAACACTGCACGTGACTCGCCAGTGACGGCGGACGGTAAGGCGCGTTGCCGTGCACGGTCGGGACGAACGCGGCGCGGAAGCGGTCCCTGACGTGATCCTGGTGCAGCACGGCATTGTTGCGGATTTCGCGCGTGCCCTTGACCCAGGCCTTGCCCAGGCCCGTGCGCTCGTCGTGCTGCATGGCGGCGCAGTTACACGCCAGCGCGAGCATGTTGCGATCCACCGCAATCGGGTCGGGGATCGACGTCGCTTCGTCGACCATCCACTCCAGCGCCAGATCGGACAGGCCGCGTTCGGCATAGCCGCCGCCGATGTCGGAATGCACGCCGGGGAACCAGCGCTGCTTGATGCGTCCCGAGGTTTCGTCGTTCGGCGTCTCCTCCCACAATTCCGGTTTGAACACGTCGCGGTTCTCGTCGATCGCCAGTGCGTGACGTGCGTACGGCACCCGTGAATTGAGCGTCGCGTCGTGGAACGCGTGACGCCAGCCGATCAAGCCGCTCGACCCTGGAAAACCGAGCGCGCGAACGGTGTCGAAGACGCCGATGAAATGCGGAACGGCCGGATTGCCGTCCGCGAGATTGCCGCCGAAATCCCGGCGGAAATTGGCGCCCCGCTGCAGCCGTTCGCTCTTGGTTGCTTCGTCGTTGCCGTAGTGCTTGTAGATCTTGTCGACGGCCTCATCGACCAGCGCCGCGCAGGCTTCTTTGTCGACGGCCGGACTACGGCCTTGCGCGTCGCGCAGGGGGACCCCGCAAAGCGACAGGACGCCGCCGAGGCTTCGCACCGTGTACGCGCCGCGGCTGAAGCCGAACAGATAGATCCGGTCGCCGGGCCGGTAAAGCCGGATCAGGGCGGCATAGCAGTCCTTGACGTTCTGCGAGATGCCGAGGCCGGTCGCCTTGCTGAGCAGATCGTGGCTCCAGCGCTTCCAGCTGGAGTCTTTCTCGACGTTGGCGTCGGAAGCGCCGAGCCCCGGATCGTAGAAGGCCAGTTGCGAACCCAGCGCGGCATTCTCGGTCGCGCGAAAGAGCCGCAGGATGTTCGTCTGCTTGTCCGGCATGCTGGCGCCCTGGCCGGTGCCGTCGGAGAAAATGAGAACGTTGTTCGGCATGGCTCACCCCTTGGCGCGGTCGTAGCCAGGAGCCCCAACGATACAACATCGGGTTGAGCGAAAAAACTGCCCGAATCCGGAGGGTTGGAACGGAATCGAGGCCGCATCGACGGGGCTTGCAACCAAAGTGGCAGTTCGGCCTGTCTTGTCGCTCGTTCGGCCGCCGTCGCATAATACCGGCACGAGAAAGCGCCGATCGCGCGTCCGTTTTGCGAAATCGCGCTCCGCGTGGAGGATGACAATGTCCGACAAGACCTACGACGTGCCCGCCGAGTGGAAGCAGCGGGGCCTGATCGACGACGCCAAGTATCAGGACATGTACAAGCGGTCGGTCGCCGATCCCGAAGGATTCTGGCGCGAGCAGGCCAAACGCATCAACTGGTACCGCGAGCCGGCGCGCATCAAGAACACGTCGTACGATCCGCACAACGTCTCGATCAAATGGTTCGAGGACGGCGTTCTGAACGCGGCCTACAACTGCATCGACCGCCACCTGCCCAAGCGCGCCAAGCAGACCGCGATCATCTGGGAGGGCGACGATCCCAAGGACTCCAAGCACATCACCTATCAGGAGCTGCACGACGAGGTGTGCCGGATGGCGAACATCCTGCGCAACCGCAACGTCAAGAAGGGCGACCGCGTCACCATCTACATGCCGATGATCCCGGAGGCGGCCTACGCGATGCTCGCGTGCGCGCGGCTCGGCGCGATTCACTCGGTGGTGTTCGGCGGCTTCTCGCCGGACTCGCTCGCCGGCCGCATCGAGGACTGCAAATCCAACGTCGTCATCACCGCCGACGAGGGCGTGCGCGGCGGCCGCAAGATTCCGCTCAAGGCCAACACCGACGCCGCGATCGCCAAGGTCGGCGGCGTCGATCATGTGATCGTGGTCAAGCGCACCGGCGGCAAAATCGACTGGGACCCGGTGCGCGACGTCTGGTACCACGAGGCGGCCGCGGTCGTGACCAGCGAATGCCCGTGCGAGCACATGAACGCGGAAGATCCGCTGTTCATCCTCTACACCTCGGGCTCGACCGGCAAGCCGAAGGGCGTGCTGCACACCACCGGCGGCTACGCGGTCTACACCTCGATCACGCACCAGTACGTGTTCGACTATCACGACGGCGACATCTACTGGTGCACCGCCGACGTCGGCTGGGTCACCGGCCACAGCTACATCGTCTACGGGCCGCTTTCGAACGGCGCCATCACGCTGATGTTCGAGGGCGTGCCGAACTATCCGACCATGTCGCGCTTCTGGGAGGTTTGCGACAAGCACAAGGTCAACATCTTCTACACCGCGCCGACCGCGATCCGCGCACTGATGCAGGCCGGCGACGAGCCGGTGAAGAAGACCTCGCGCAAGTCGCTGCGCCTGCTCGGCTCGGTCGGCGAGCCGATCAACCCGGAAGCCTGGGAGTGGTATCACCGCGTCGTCGGCGACAGCCGCTGCCCGATCGTCGATACCTGGTGGCAGACCGAGACCGGCGGCATCCTGATCACGCCGCTGCCCGGCGCGACAAAGCTCAAGCCAGGTTCGGCGACGCGGCCGTTCTTCGGCTGCCAACCTGAAATTGTCGACGCCGAAGGCAAGGTGCTGACCGGCGCGACGTCGGGCAATCTCTGCATTGCGGACTCCTGGCCCGGCCAGATGCGCACCGTGTTCGGCGACCATCAGCGCTTCGTCGACACCTACTTCAAGACCTATCCCGGCAAGTACTTCACCGGCGACGGCTGCCGCCGCGACGAGGACGGCTACTACTGGATCACCGGCCGCGTCGACGACGTGATCAACGTCGCCGGCCACCGCATGGGCACCGCGGAAGTCGAGAGCGCGCTGGTGGCGCACAAGGACGTGTCGGAGGCCGCGGTCGTCGGCTATCCGCACGACATCAAGGGCCAGGGCATCTATGCCTACGTGACGCTGATGTCGGGCGTGCAGCCGACCGAGGACCTGCGCAAGGAGCTGGTGCAGTGGGTGCGCAAGGAGATCGGACCCATTGCGTCCCCCGATCTCATTCAGTTTGCGCCGGGCCTGCCCAAGACCCGCTCGGGCAAGATCATGCGGCGTATTCTCCGCAAGATCGCCGAGGACGATTACGGCGCGCTGGGCGACACCTCGACGCTCGCCGATCCAGCCGTGGTCGACGACCTGGTGAACAACCGGCAGAACAAGAAGGCCGGGGCGAAAGCGGGAGCGTGAACGCAAAGCGTCGCCTCTTGCTCCGTACGTTCCCGCGCAAGCGGGAACCTGGAACTGCAAATTCAGATTGTCGCTGAGGTCTGGGTCCCCGCTTTCGCGGGGACGAGCGGCAGCGCTTATTGCGCGGCGCGCGCAAGTTCACAGCATCCTGTTTCAAAATAGGTCAACGTCCGGCTTCGCGCGGGCGCTGCAAATCCTTGTCAGCCGGCGCGTTCATGGTTAATGAAAGGTTAATGATGCGGCAACGTTAGCTAGGACGTTGCAAATGCGTAGCGCGTACCGGGCCTTCGCCGCGACTCTCGCGGCGGCCGCATCGTTTGTCGTCACCGCCCCCGCAATCACGTCGACGGCACAGGCGCGCGAGGTCGTGCCGTTCAACGGCGACGTATCGCCCGGCACGATTGTCGTAAGAACCAACGAGCGCAAGCTTTATCTCGTGCTCGGGCAGGGCCGCGCTATGCGCTACAAGGTCGGCGTCGGCCGCACCGGACGGCAATGGGCCGGCCGCTCGATCATCAGCGGCAAGCACATCCGCCCGGCGTGGTCGCCGCCGAAGGACATCAAGCGTGACAATCCACGTCTGCCGGACGTGATCCCGGGCGGCGCGCCGTCGAACCCGATGGGCGCAGCCGCGCTGACCCTGTCGGGCGGCGGCGACTACGCGATCCACGGCACCAACAATCCCGGTTCGATCGGCGGCTTCGTGTCCTACGGCTGCATCCGGATGTACAACCACGACATCATGGATCTCTATGCGCGCGTCGGCGTCGGCACGCCGGTGATCGTCACGCGCTGAGACGCGGCGTCGGGCCTGGGTTTTCAGGGACACCAGCTTTCGCGCCGCCCGCCCGAATAGCGGCGTACCGCGCCGGCTTCGAGCAGCGCCCGCGCCACGTCGGGCGTGGCGTGCGTCATCGCATCGGCCACCACGCGGCCGCCGTACTTGTCGAGCGTGACGCGGCCGATGCCGACCTCGCCCTGCGCCAAAAGCGTGCGAAGGGCGTCGCGCGCGGCCTCGGCCCGGTCCCGCTCCTCGGCGCAGCGCGCCCTCAATTCCGGCGCGTCGATGCCGCGCAGCCGCACGCGCGTGGTGATGTCGAGGCCGGGCCACAGATGCACGCGCGCCTCGAACGTGTCGCCGTCGACGACGCGCAACACCTCCGCCGGATGCACGCCGCGCAAAGCCGGCACTGCCGGAACGCCTCGCATGGATTCGCCTGCCGAAGCCGCCGCGACGCCGATGCCGCGGCCGGCCAGCGGCGTTCCAATCGCTGCGCCGATGGCGACACCGGCCGCAAACGCCGCCGCCGCCAATCCAAGCACAGACAGCCCGCGCAAGGCCGCGCGTGGAGACTCGGAAAGTTGTCTCTCTGAAAGGAACATAATCGTAAAAATAGCCGATTCTTCCTAGGCGCGCAATTGCGGTCGACAATTCCGGGATCGAAATTGCGCGATGGAGAGGAAGTTCGGGCTCAGAAATCCGACGCCAGACCGTTGCGCTCCCAATCGCCGTAACGGGTCGGCTCAGGGCCCTCGCGCCGGCCGGTTTCCTTCGGCCGTTCCGAGGCTTGGCGGTCTGCGGCAGCCCGCCGCTCGGCGGCCTCGGCAAGTGCGCGCTCGGCCGCGGGCGGCAGCGGTTTGCGGTTCGGATCGCTCGGATTCTGCGGATCGTCGGGCAGCGCCATGCCCCTTAGAGGCCCGCCAAAGCGTTCCGGTCAAGCCGGGCTTGCGGCATCTTTGCAAGGCGGAGTCCCGTTCCCACATTGTGCAGCGACGGAGGCCCCGTCCTGACGGGCTCCGCTGGAGGGAATCGATGAACTATTTCCGCACCGCGATTCTGCTGGCCGGATTGACCGCGCTGTTCATGGGCGTCGGCTTCCTGATCGGCGGCCAGAGCGGCGCCCTGATCGCACTGGTCGTCGCCGCCGCGATGAACCTGTTCAGCTACTGGAATTCCGACCGCATGGTGCTGTCGATGCACGGCGCGCAGGAGGTGGACCAGTCCACCGCGCCGGAGCTGGTCGGCATGGTCTATGAGCTCGCCAACCGTGCCGAGCTGCCGATGCCGCGCGTCTTCATCATGGACAATCCGCAGCCGAATGCGTTCGCCACCGGCCGCAACCCGCAGAACGCGGCGGTGGCCGTCACCACCGGCCTCATGCAGCAAATGAATCGCGAAGAGCTCGCGGGCGTGATCGCGCACGAGCTGGCGCACATCAAGAATCACGACACGCTGATCATGACCATCACCGCCACGATTGCCGGCGCGATCTCGATGCTGGCGCAGTTCGGCATGTTCTTCGGCAATCGCGGCAACAACAACAGCGGCGGCATGGGCATCGTCGGCACGCTGGCGATGGTGATTCTCGCGCCGATTGCCGCGATGCTGGTGCAGATGGCCATCAGCCGCACCCGCGAGTACGCCGCCGACAACCTCGGCGCGCGCATCGCCGGCCGGCCGGAGTGGCTCGCCTCCGCGCTCGCAAGGCTCGAAGCCGGCGCCCATGCAATCCCCAACGACAACGCCGAGCGCAATCCTGCGACCGCGCACATGTTCATCGTCAACCCGCTGTCGGGCGAGCGCATGGACAACCTGTTCTCGACCCATCCCGCGACCGAAAACCGGATCGCGGCTTTGCAGCAGCTCGCCCACGACATGAACCAGGGCGGCTTCGGCGGCTATGAAGCGCAGCCGGCGCCGCGGGCCGTCGCGCACGGGACCCCGCAGCACGGGCCCTGGGGTGGCGGCGGCCGGCGCCGGTCCGGCCCCTGGGGCTGAGCCAAGCCTGAAAGCACCAATCCTGGAAGCAGTGCAATTCGCCGTTGTCATGCCCCGTGAAAGCGGGGCATGAACGCTTGGCATGGTGCAGACCGCTTCTCAGTCCCCGCCGCCCGGCCTGGCCGCCCGCCGTATCGCGGCCGGCATTCTCTCCGGCGTGCTGCTGCGGCGGCGGCCCTTCGACGAGCAGATCGAAACCAGCGGCATCGGCGCGCTGCCCGAGCGCGACCGCGCGCTGGTCCGCGCGATCTCCGCAACCGTGCTGCGCCGGCTCGGCACGCTGCGCCATCTGCTGACGCCGATGCTGGAACGCGGCCTGCCGCGCGAGGCGCCGCAGATCGAACCGATCCTGCTGGTCGGCGCAGCGCAAATTCTCTTTCTCGACGTTCCGGATCACGCTGCGGTCGACCTTTCGGTGCGGCTCGCGCAGGCCGACCGCCATGCGTCGCACTTCGCGGGCCTTGTGAACGCGGTGCTGCGGCGGCTCGCGCGTGAGGGCAAGGATAAACTTGCGAGCCTGGACACGGCGATGCTCGACACGCCGGACTGGCTGATGCGGCGCTGGATCGCGCGCTACGGCGAAGCGACCGCGCGCGCCGTCGCACTGGCGCATACGCGCGAGCCCGCTCTCGACCTCACGATGAAAAGCGATCCGGCGGAATGGGCCGTGCGGCTGAACGGCCGCGTGCTGCCGACCGGCACGGTGCGGACCGCCGCCTCGGGCCCGGTGGCGCAGCTCGAGGGCTTCAAGGAGGGCGCGTGGTGGGTGCAGGACGCTGCGGCGGCGATCCCCGCGCGCCTGCTCGGCGACGTGCGTGGGCGGTCGGTCGCGGACCTCTGCGCCGCGCCCGGCGGCAAGACCGCGCAGCTCGCGCATGCCGGAGCGCGCGTGACCGCGGTCGATCGCTCGCCCGCGCGGCTCGCCCGGCTCAGGCAGAATCTCGCGCGGCTCGGACTGACCGCCGAAACGGTCGAGGCCGATGCGGCGCTTTGGCAGGCCGGCCCGTTCGACGCGGTGCTGCTCGATGCGCCGTGTTCCTCGACCGGCACGGTCCGGCGACATCCCGACATTCCCTGGCTCAAGTCGGAAACCGATCTCGGCAAGCTCGCCGCGCTGCAGGCGCGGCTGCTGGATCGCACCGTTACGCTGCTCGCACCGGGCGGCACGCTGGTCTATTGCACCTGTTCGCTGGAGCCCGAGGAGGGCGAAGACGCCATCGCGGCCCTGTTGTCCCGCCATCCGGGGCTGCAGCGCCGCCCCATCGCCGCGGGAGAATTCGCCGGTCTGGACGGCCTCGTCACGCCCGACGGCGACCTTCGCACCCTGCCCTGCCACTGGCCCGACGACGACCCGCGCATGGCCGGGCTCGACGGCTTCTACGCGGCCAGAATCGTCAGAAATCAGAGGGCTTAGCGGGCGCCGCCGGTTGGCCGCGGTACCCGCCTTCGCTATATGTTGCGCGGGGTAGGCGGGCCACGGCGCCCGCAACGGTAACGGGGGCAAGCGTTCCATGGCCGGCCTGTCGGTTTCAGAGCGGGCCAGACTGTCCCTGCTGCTCGGGCGGCGCTATTTGCGCATTCTCGCCGGCCGCCTGCGCGGCCACCCGCTGATCCGCTGGAGCTTCATACCGTCCAGGCCCGAACGCCTGCTGATCGCGCCGCAGGACCTGCGCACCGCCGACGGCACGCGCGCCGGCGAAATCTACGCCGGACGGTTCGCCTTCGCCGGCAAGGTGGTCATCAGCGACGGCCGTTCGCCGTTCGAGATCGAGCCGCCGTCCGAGGAATGGGCGGCAAGCCTCCTCAGCTTCACCTGGCTTCGCCACCTGCGCGCGGCCGAATCCGGCATCACGCGCGCCAATGCCCGCGCGCTGGTGGACGAGTGGATCGCGGTGCAGGGCGCGTGGCACCCGCTCGGCTGGCAGCCGGAGATCCTGTCGCGGCGGGTCACGTCCTGGCTCACCCACGCCCCGCTGATCCTGAACGATGCCGACGACCAGTTCTACCGCCGCTTCCTGCGCAGCCTGGCGCGGCAGGTGCGCTACTTGCGCCACACCGCGATGGAAGCGCGCGACGGCGTTCCGCGTCTGCAGGCGCTGGTCGCGTTGACCTATGCCGCGATCTGCATGTCCGGCCAGGCGCGCCATCTGCGCGGCAGCATCAAGCGGCTCATCGCCGAGGTGGAGCGTCAGATACTGCCCGACGGCGGCCATATCAGCCGCAATCCCGGCGCGCTGATCGAGCTGCTGCTCGACCTCTTGCCGCTGCGGCAGGCGTTCGCCGCGCGCAACATTGCACCGCCGCCGGCGCTCAACAACGCCATCGACCGCATGATGCCGATGATGCGCTACTTCCGGCACGGCGACGGCAGCTTCGCGCATTTCAACGGCATGGGTCCGACCCATCCGGACGTCATGGCGACCATTCTCGCCTACGACGACGCGCGCGGCGCTCCGCTGTCCGGCGCGACGCATTCGGGCTACCAGCGCGTCGAGGCCGGCGACTTGCTGCTGCTGATGGATACCGGAACCTCGCCGCCGATCGCGGTCAGCCAGGAGGCGCACGCCGGCTGCCTGTCGTTCGAACTGTCGCACGGGTTGCAGCGGATCGTCGTCAATTGCGGATTGCCCGGAAACAACCGGGAAACCTGGCGCCGGGTTGCGCGCGCCACGGCGGCGCATTCGACGGTGGTGTTCAACGATTCGTCGTCGTGCCGGTTTCTCGAAGGCGGTGCGTTCAAGCGGCTGCTTGGCACGCCCATCGTCAGCGGTCCGACCAATATCCAGATTTCCCGCGAGGACCGGGACGACGCGGTGGTGCTGCGCGCGTCGCACGACGGCTACGCCGACCGCTACAGCGTCATTCACCAGCGCGCCTTGAAGCTTGCGGCGGACGGCTTCCGCATCGACGGCGAGGACCTGTTCGCGCCGGTCGACGGCGACATGCTGCCGCAGAACGTGCAGGACGAGTTCGTGGTGCGGTTCCACCTTCATCCCGCGATCAAGGCCAACAAGCTGACCGACGGCTACGGCGCCATGCTGATGCTGCCGAGCCGCGACGTGTGGACCTTCAACGCCTACGAGGATCGCGTCGAGCTGGAGGAGAGCGTCTACCTGTCCTCCAGCGAAGGCCCGCGGCGCGCGTTCCAGATCGCGATCTATGGCCGCGCCCGGAAGATTCCGCGGGTGCACTGGAGCCTGTCCCGCGTCAGCGCGGCGGGCCCCGCGCCCGGCCGCCGCCGCGGCGACGAACCCGAACTGTCGCTCGACACGCCATAAACCGCGGAGCCCGATTCGTAACGCCCATGACCGAACTGCGAAAAGTCGCCCGCGCGCTGCTGTCGGTGTCCGACAAGTCCGGCCTGACCGAATTTGCCCGCGGCCTGGCCGGCCACGGCATCGAGCTGGTCTCCACCGGCGGCACCGCCAAGGCGCTGAAAGACGCGGGCCTCAAGGTTCTCGACGTCTCGGACATCACCGGCTTCCCCGAAATGATGGACGGCCGGGTCAAGACGCTGCATCCGAAGGTGCACGGCGGCCTGCTCGCGATCCGCGGCAACAAGGACCACGAAGCGGCGCTGGCCGCGCACGGCATCCGCCCGATCGACCTTCTGGTGGTGAACCTCTATCCCTTCGAAGCCACGGTCGCGAAGGGCGCCGCTTACGACGACTGCATCGAGAACATCGACATCGGCGGTCCGGCCATGATCCGCGCCGCGGCCAAGAACCATGCCGACGTGGCGGTGGTGGTCGAGCCGGACGACTATGCGGCGGTGCTGGCCGAGCTTTCGCAGCACGGCGGCGCAACCGCGCTCGGATTGCGCAAGCGCCTCGCCGCCAAGGCCTATGCCCGCACCGCGAGCTACGACGCAGCGATTTCCAACTGGTTTGCGGGCGAGCTCGGCGACACGGCGCCCGCGTTCCGCGCCTTCGGCGGCAAGCTCGCCGAGGCGCTGCGCTACGGCGAGAACCCGCACCAGAACGCGGCGTTCTACCGCGCGCCGGAGCAACGCTTCGGCGTCGCCACCGCGCGGCAAGCGCAGGGCAAGCAGCTCTCCTACAACAACATCAACGACACCGACGCGGCCTACGAATGCGTCGCCGAATTCGATCCCGGGCGCACGGCGGCGGTGGTCATCGTCAAGCACGCCAACCCGTGCGGCGTGGCGGAGGGCGCAAGCCTCGCCGAAGCCTATCGCAAGGCGCTGGCCTGCGACTCGACCTCGGCCTTTGGCAGCATCGTCGCTGTCAACCGCACGCTCGACGCCGAAGCCGCAAAGGCGATTACCGAGATTTTCACCGAAGTCATCATCGCGCCTGACGCCAGCGAAGAGGCGATCAAGATCGTCGCCGCCAAGAAGAACCTGCGGCTGCTGATCGCCGGCGGGTTGCCCGATCCGCGCGCAGCGGGTCTCACGGTGAAGTCGGTCGCGGGCGGGCTGCTCGTGCAGTCGCGCGACAACGCCTCGGTCGACGAGATGCAGCTTCGCACGGTGACGAAGCGCGCGCCGAGCGCGGCGGAGCTCGGCGACCTGCGGTTCGCGTTCCGCATCGCCAAGCACGTGAAGTCGAACACCATTATCTACGCCAAGGACCGCGCCACGGTCGGCATCGGCGCGGGCCAGATGAGCCGCCTCGACGCCGCGCGGATCGCGGCGCGCAAGGCCGAGGACGCGGCAAAGGAATTGGGCCTGCCCGCGCCGCTCACCAAAGGCTCGGTGGTCGCCTCCGACGCTTTCTTTCCGTTCGCGGACGGGCTGCTCGTTGCAATCGAGGCCGGAGCCACCGCTGTGATCCAGCCCGGCGGTTCGGTGCGCGACGACGAGGTGATCAAGGCCGCCGACGACCACAATGTGGCGATGGTGTTCACCGGCACACGGCATTTCAGGCATTGAGATTGATGAAGCGCCACTCGCGCGCTTCACCCTCCCCTGGAGGGGGAAGCTGAGCGCCGGGTTTGCTGCTGAGCCCTCACCCCTTCGCCAGATCGCCCAGCAGGCTCGCCGCCACCGTCAGCTTCGACAGCGTCAGCCCCGAGCCCGCGATCTGGTGGATCGATGCGCGGATGCGCTCGACCTCCACCTTGCGCGGCGCGACCCAGGCTTCGACCGCCGCGGCCCCCGCACTGCCGGTCGAAACCATCGCCGCAGTCATGCGCCGCTCGGCGTCGCCGATGGAATCGAGCGCGCGGTCGAGCGCGAGGCGATCGAAATAGTCCGACACCACAATGCCGCGCGCCGCAGCGATGACGCGGTCGAGCCGGAAGAACGCCTCCGCCGCGAAGTAGGTCGCGGCGATGGCATCGATCGGCTTTCCGGTGCGGTCGGCGATGTGAACCAGATCGGGCGCCGCCGCCAGCACCGGCAGATCGCCGATCCGCTGCGCCAGCGCCTCCGGAATGCCCTGGCCCGCGAGCTCGCGCGCACGCGCGGCGCGTGCCGCGGCGGCGTCCTCCGGCAGCGCGGCGTCGAGCGCCCTGGCGAGCGCGGCGATGCCCGCGCGCTGGTGCTCGATGACGCCGGCAAGGCCCGCCGACAGGTCGGCGTTGCGGAGGAACCAGACCAGCCGGTCGAGCAGCAGGTCCTGCACCGCGGCGTAGAGCGCAAGCTGGACCTTCCCCGGCGCCTTGCCGTCGAGCGCGTTGATCTCGTCGTTGAGCGCCGGCATGTCGTAACTGTTGCGCACCGCTGCGAACGCCAGCGCAATGTCCGCCGCCGAAGCGCCGGTCTGGTCCGCGATCCGCACCGTCAGCGCCGGCCCGCCGCGGTTGATCATGGAGTTCGCAAGCTGGGTCGCGATGATCTCGCGCCGTAGCCGGTGCTTTTCCAGCGCGTCCGGAAACCGCTCGGCCAGCGCCTTCGGGAAATAGCGGCCGAGTTCGCGCCCGAGATACGGATCGTCCGGCACCGGCGAGTCGAGCAGTTCGGCGTAGAGCGACAGTTTGGCATAGGCCAGCAGCACCGACAGCTCCGGCCGCGTCAGCGGCTGCGAGCGGCGGATGCGCTCGCCGATCTCCATGTCGTCGGGGAGGAACTCGACCGCACGGTCGAGCTCGCCGCGCGCCTCCAGCGTCTGCATCAGCCGCTGCTGGAAGCCGATGTCCTCCAGGCCGCGCCGTTCGGCGAGCGACAGCGCCAGCGTCTGGAGATAGTTGTTTCGCAGCACCAGCGACGCCACCTCGTCCGTCATCGTTCCGAGCAGCGCGTTGCGCGCCTTGAGCGTCAGCCGCCCGTCGCGCACCGGCGGGCTCAAGCCGATCTTGATGTTGACCTCGACGTCGGAGGTGTTGACGCCGGCCGAATTATCGATGGCATCGGTGTTGAGCTTCACGCCCGCGAGCGCCGCCTCGATCCGGCCGCGCTGGGTCATGCCGAGATTGGCGCCCTCGCCGACCACCTTGACCCGAAGCTGCCCTCCGGTCACGCGGATCGGATCGTTGGCGCGGTCGCCCGCCGCCTCGTCGCTCTCCGACGCGGCGCGCACATAGGTGCCGATACCGCCGAAGAACAAAAGATCGGCGGGCGCCTTCAGGATGGCGTTCATCACCTCCTGCGGCGTCGCCTTGTCCTTCGCGAGGCCGATGGCCTTCTGCGCCTCCTTCGACAGCGCGACTTCCTTGGACCCACGCGGATAGACGCCGCCGCCCCTGGAGATCAGCGACTTGTCGTAGTCCTGCCAGCTCGACCGCGGCAGGCCGAACAGGCGCTTGCGTTCGCCGAAACTCTTCTCGGGGTCGGGGTCGGGATCGATGAAGATGTCGCGGTGGTCGAACGCGGCCACGAGTTTGGTCGTCCGCTCGCGCAGCATGCCGTTGCCGAACACGTCGCCCGACATGTCGCCGACGCCGATAGCGGTGAACGGCGTCGTGGTGATGTCGACGTCCAGCTCCCGGAAGTGCCGCTTCACCGCCTCCCACGCGCCGCGCGCGGTGATGCCCATGCCCTTGTGGTCGTATCCCGCCGAGCCGCCCGAGGCGAAGGCGTCGCCGAGCCAGAAGCCGCGTTCCTCGGAAATGCCGTTGGCGATGTCGGAGAAGGTCGCGGTGCCCTTGTCGGCCGCCACCACAAGATAAGGATCGTCGCCGTCGTGCCGCACCGCGTTGTCGGGCGGCAGCACCGCACCCTTGGCGTCGAAATTGTCGGTGATGTCGAGCAGCGTGCCGATGAACAGCTTGTAGGCTGCGATGCCCTCGGCCTGGATCGCCTCGCGCGCGCCGCCGCCGGCCACGATGGCCGGCAGGTGCTTGGGCACGTAGCCGCCCTTGGAGCCGACCGGGACGATCACGGCGTTCTTGACCTGCTGCGCCTTCACGAGGCCGAGGATTTCGGTGCGGAAGTCCTGCGGCCGGTCCGACCAGCGGATGCCGCCGCGCGCCACCTTGCCGAAGCGCATGTGCACGCCCTCGACGCGCGGCGAATAGACGAAGATTTCGTAGAGCGGCTTGGGCAGCGCCAGGCCGTCGAGCTTCCGGCTTTCGAACTTGATCGCGATCTGCGCCTTGGGCCGGCCGACCTTGTCGAGCTGATAGAAGTTGGTGCGGATCGCCGACTGCACCGCGTTGACGAAGCGCCGCACGATGCGGTCCTCGTCGAGACTCGCGACCGACGCAAGCCCGCTTTCGATTTCGGCGAGGATCGCCGTCTCGCGTTCGGCGCGGTTCGATGCGTCGGCGTGCGGATCGAACCGGGCATGGAACAGCGCGACGATCTGCGCTGCGAGCCCCGCGTGCTTGCGCAGCGTCGCCCACATGTAGTCCTGCGAAAACGGCACGCGGATCTGCCGCAGGAAGCGCGACAGGGTGCGGATCAGCGCCACGTCGCGCCACAGCAGGCCGCCGGCCAGCACCAGCGCGTTGTAGCCGTCGTTCTCGGCCACCCCGCGCATCACCACGATGAAGCAGGCCTCCAGCGCCTGCTTCATCGCAGCGAAGTCGCCCGTCTGGCCGTGCTCCAGCGTCATGTCGTGCAGCCAGTCGCTCGAAGCCGCGCCTGCGGGCGACACCTCGTAGGTCCGTTCGTCCACGACCTTGAAGCCCATGTTCTCAAGCACGGGGACGCGTTCGGACAACGGCAGCGGGCGCGGGCTCCAGATTCGAAGGCTCGCGCACGGCTTGCCGACACCGGCCCGCTCCAGGAACTCGACGCCCAGCGGGCGCTCGGCCGACAGGCTTTCGATCGTCCGGATGTCGGCAACCGCCGCGGGCGGCGAATGCGCCTCGCGATAGCCGACCGAGAACGCGTCGCGGTAGCGCTCGAACAAGGCGCGCGCACGGCCGTTCTCGTGCACCTGCGACAGCGCGACCGCGAGGGCATCGGTCCAGGTGCGCACGATCGCGCCGACGTCGCGCTCCAGCGCGACATGGTCGGGGTCCGGCGTCGGCCCGCCGTCGCGGCCGATGATGAAATGCACGCGGCTCAGCGGCCCTTCGGTGAAGAACGGATAGAACGCGCTGACGCGGCCCTTGAACGCCTCGGCGAGGTAATCGCCGATCCGCCGGCGCACCTCGGTGCCGAACCGCTCGCGCGGCACGAACACCAGGACCGACACAAAGCGGTCGAACCGGTCGCGGCGCGCCAGCACCCTGACGCGCGGGCGTTCGTCGAGCTGCAGCACCGCGAGCGCAAACCGGTAAAGCGTATCCTCGTCGATCTGGAACAGCTCGTCGCGCGGGTAGGTCTCCAGCACGTTGACCAGCGCCTTGCCGGAATGGCCCTCCGAATCGAAACCGGCGCGCGTCACCACCGAGTCGACCTTGCGCCGCAGATAGGGAATGGAGCGCGTCGAGCGCGTGTATACGGTGGACGTGAACAGGCCGACGATGCGGAACTCGCCAACCGCGTTGCCGTCGGCGTCGAACCGCTTGACGCCGATATAGTCCATATAGACGCGGCGGTGCACGCGCGAGCGTGCGTTGGCCTTGGTCACGAGCAGCGTCCGCGGCTCGTCGAAGAACGCCCGCAGCTCCGGCGTGATGGTGACGGCGCGCCCGCCGCGCTTGAGCACCGCCACGTCATGGCCGCGCAGGATGCCGAGCCCGCTTTCGAGTTGCGGCTCCAGGTCGCGCTCCGCGCCGGTCAATGCGTATTCGCGCATGCCGAGCAGCGTGAAGTTGTTGGCGGCGACCCATTCCAGGAACTGGATCGCCTCGGCGATGTCGTCGACCGGGACCGGCGGCGGATTGGCCTTCAGCTCTTTGACGATGTCGCGGATGCGGCCGAGCATCGGCTGCCAGTCCTGCACGCAAAGACGGACCTCGGCCAGAACCTGCTGCAAGGCCTGTGCGATGTCGGCGCGGCGCGAGGCGTCGTCGATCCGCTCGACATGGATATGAATGAAGCTCTCGCGAGGCCGGCGGCGGTCCTTGACCTCGGTGGGAGCGCTCTTGAGCGCGCCGCCGGCGTCGCGCTCGACCGCAAGGATCGGATGCGCGACCAGGCGCACGTCGAGGCCGCGATCGGTCAATTCGCCCATGACCGAATCGACCAGGAACGGCATGTCGTCGTTGACGATCTCGATCACCGTCACGGATTTGAGCGCGTCGCCCGCGGACGCGTCCGGCGAATGACAGCGAATCTTCGGAACACCCGCCTTGCGCTCGGTCATGAAGGCCCACGCGTCGTGCGCGAGCGATGCAATCTCTTCGGGCGTGTAGGCGACCAGATCCTCGGCCGCTACGCGGCCGAACAACAGCGCCGGCAGAGCTTTCGCCACGTCGCCCGCCGCACCGCCGAGCAGCCTGGCGGCGTCGGCGACGCGCGCGCCCGCGGTGCTTCGTTCCTCGCTGCCCGGCAGGCTGGACATGCGATCCTCAAGGAATCAGGTGGCGTGCGAGTCTCCCCGATCCGCCAACCGGCGTCGAGCGAAAAGAATCCCGGCGCGCGTCGGCGACCGACACAATGCTGCAATCAATGGGAGAATTGCCGCGCCGCCTCGGCATAGCCGACACGACGGTCCACCGGCGCGGGATAGTGCGCCACGAGGCCGAGCACGGCCTTCACGTCGTCCGCCCGGCCGGCATGGACGGCGCTGTCCAGGAACATCTGCCTGAGCACGTCGTGCTGGGCATGGCTGCCGCCGAGCCGCTGGGTTTCGGCGATCACCGGCCGCAGCAGGCCGAGCGCGGCCGTGTGCTCGCCGCGGCGGTGCGCCAGCACGGCCTTGCACACCGGCAGGGCGACGCGCCGCACGGTCGCGGCGGTGCTGCCCGCACCCGAAGCGAACGCCTCCATCCCCTCGATCGCGCGCCGCGCCGCGTCGGCGCGGCCGGTCGCGGCCAGCGCCATCATCCAGTGCGGCAACGTGAAGGGCGACAGGCAGTCGCCGATGCGCGTCTCCGCCTTGTCGGCGATCTCGGCCCAGCGCCGACCGGCATCGACGCCCTGCCGCTCCAGGCGGAACAGCATCGAGGCTGCGTTCTGCACGTCGATGATGAAGTCCGGCTGCATCTTGGTCAGCGGCGAATCGAGATTTCGGAACTCCTTGTCATAGAGCGCCAGCACGGTGTCGAACTCGCGCCGCTCGTAATGATAGAGCGCGCGATGCCACCACAGGTGATGCCGGATGTTGTTGCCCGGCTCCCAGTGCCTCTCCAGGCTTGCGAGCCAGTCGATGCCCTCGCCGTGGCGGCCCTGCATCTCCATCACATGCGCGACGGCATGCGTGCCCCAGAGGTCGGTCGGATCGATCTCGACCGCCTCGCGGCCGAGCGGTTCGGCCTCGGCGTAATTACCCAGCTCCTCATGCGCGAAACAAAGGGACGCAAGGAGCGCGCCGTAGCCCGGCAGTTCGCGGCTCCATTTCGGCCGCACGCGTTCGGCCGACGCCAGCATGTCGGGCGCACGGCCGGTCCAGAAGTAGACGTAGTGCGCGAGACGCAGGGCCAGCGCGTCGGTGGGGTATTCGGCGAGGATCGCCTCCCAGATTTGCGTCGTGCGCGGCATGTCGTCGGCAAGCCAGGCTTCCAGCGCATCGACGTGCATGCGCTCGCGCGCAGTGGCGCCGGGCGCGAAGCGCCGCGCCTCGGCGGCGGCCGCAGCCGCAGCCGGCGCCGCAGCCTGCTTGTAGAGCAGCATTGTCAGATAGCCCTTCAGGCACTGGCCCAGCGCGAACTCGGGATCGGCCTTGACCATGGCCGTGAGATGCTCGCGCGCGTCGATCCGGAAGTTGAGGTAGCTCCTGAGCGTGCGGTCGAAGGCCGCCGCCGCTTCGGGCGACGAGGTCGTGATCGCCAGCCCATGCATGTCCTGCGGCATTATTCGCTCCTTAATCGCGTTATTTAATTCGCGACCGCAAGCCTTGATCGGACTTTAGCCGCGACTGACAATCCCGATCAACCGGCCCAGGCGGAGGACATGCCGCATGACGATCAGGCTGATGGAGAATTTTCGCGCGGCGTTCTACGCGCCATACTACGCCACTCACGCGCTCGGCTTCTATGCGCGCGAAGGCGTCGAGGTCGAGCTGATGTCGTCGGACGCCCCGGGCGACGCGGTGCCCAAGCTCCTCGACGGCACGATCGACCTGACCTGGGGCGGACCGATGCGTGTGTTGAAGGCGCACGACGCCGATCCGCGCTCGCAACTCGTTAATTTCTGCGAAGTGGTCGCCCGCGATCCGTTCTTCCTCATCGGGCGCGCGCCTGCGGGACCGTTCGTCCTGTCCGACCTTCCGCAGATGCGCTTTGCATCGGTCTCGGAGGTGCCGACGCCCTGGCTCTGCCTGCAGCACGATCTGCGCGAGCACGGCATCGACCCGGACCGGCTCCAGCGCATTTCCGACCGCAGCATGGCGCGCAACTACGACGCGCTCCGCGCCGGCGAAATCGACGTGATGCAGGCGTTCGAGCCGTTCGCGACTTTGGCGGAGCGGGACCGCGCCGGCGACGTCCTCTATACGGCGAGCGCGCGCGGGCCGACGGTCTATACCGCCTTCATCGCCACCCGCGAGGCCGCCGCCGAGCGCCACGGTGAATTCGCGGCCGTCGCGCGCGCCAATTCGCGGATGCTGCGATGGCTCTATTCGAACCCGCCCGAAGAGCTTGCCACCGCGGTCGCTTCGTTCTTCCCGGATATTCCCGGCGACGTGCTGGCCGGCTCGTTGCGCCGCTATCGCGATGCCGGGCTGTGGGCGCGCGAGCCCACGATGTCGCAGATCGGCTTCGAGCGCCTCGCGCAGAGCCTTCATTCGGGCGGCTTCATCGCCCGTGTTGCAAGCTATGATGAATGCGTCGAAGCGAGCCTGAACGGAATCAATCCAGGAAGTTGAGCAATGACCGACATGACCATCACGGCCGCCCGCACCACGCTGCTGCGCGTGCCGTGGCCGGAAACGCCGTGGCTCAAGGGACATGCGTTCGGGCCCGCGCGCAGTCTTCTGGTGCTCGACGTCGAGACCAGGGGCGGCGTCACCGGTATGGGTTACCTGTTTTCCTTTCGGCCCGAGCTGCCGACGGTCGCGAAGCTCCTGAACGACATCGTGATCCCGCGCGTGATCGGCAAGGACGCCACCGCCGTCGAGGGCATCTGGAACGATCTTTGGCGATTCACCGCCACCTACGGCCGCGGCGGCATCGCCACCATGGCGCAATCGGCGCTCGACATCGCGCTGTGGGATGCGATCGGCAAGCGCGCCGGCCTGCCGCTGCACCGGCTGTGGGGCCATTGCCGCGCGACGCTGCCGGTGTACGGCTCCGGCTGCTTCCGTGGCTCCGGCGGCGACGGCATGATCGCGAAGGCCCTGCATTACAAGTCGCGCGGCTACAAGGCGATCAAGATGCAGATGGCGCACACCGACGATCTTGCGGGCGACGTCGACAACGTGCGGCGCATGCGCGAGGCGCTCGGGCCCGACATGACGATCATGATCGACATCAACATGGGCTGGACCGCGGACACGGCGATCGCGCAAGGGCTCAAGATCGCCGACCACGACGTCTACTGGCTCGAGGAGCCGGTGTTCGCCGACGACTTCGACGGCTACCGCAAGGTCGCCCGCGCGCTGCCGATACGCATCGTCGGCGGCGAGACGCATTTCACGCACTACGGCTTGCGGCCGTTCTTCGACGATCCGGTCTGCCCGATCCTGCAGCCGGACCCGATGCGTGGCGGCTTCACCGACCTGCGCAAGACCGCCATGCTGGCCCACACCCGCGGACTGTCGATGGCGCCGCACCTGTTCCCGGAATTGAACGTGCAGCTTCTGGCTTCGATCCCCAACGGGCTGTGGATCGAGGACATGGGCCTGTCGGAGGACCTGTTCGTCGATCCGGTGCCGGTGGTGAACGGCACCATCTCGGCGCCGGAACGGCCGGGTCACGGGCTTGCGTTCAGGCCGGAAATCCTGAGGGATTGCCGAGTTTGACAAGGTAGCTTCTGGAAGCTACCTTCCAGCATGCGCGCCGTCGGCCTGAAGGTGCTCAAGAACAAGCTGAGCGAATACGTCCGGCTCGCCGCAGGAGGCGAAATCGTGCTGGTGACGGACCGCGACCGCGTGGTGGCGGAGCTGATCCCGCCGCGCGCCGGGCGCAGCCCGCTCCTGTCCGACGCCATGCTCGCCGACGCCATCCGCAAGGGATGGATCACTCCGCCCGCGCTGCCGGGCGACGAGCCCCCGCCACGGAAACCCGTCATGAGTTTCGACGAGCTGATGCGCGATCTGGGCGAGGACCGGGAGGATCGTTGATCTACCTCGACAGTTCCGTGGCCTTGGCCCACCTGCTGACCGAGCTGCGGACGCCCTCGGGGCATTTCTGGCGCGAGCCGATGATCGCGAGCCGCCTGCTCGAATACGAAATCTGGAATCGCCTCAACGCCCGCAAGCTTGATCGCTCGCACGGTGACGAGGCGCGCGCCTTGCTCGGCCGCATGTCGCTGCTCGAATTGGCTCCGCCCGTTCTCGAACGGGCCCTGGAGCCATTCCCGATTCCAGTACGCACCCTCGATGCGATCCACCTGGCTTCGATCGAATTCCTTCGCTCGCGGGGACAGCGAATCGAATTGGCGAGCTATGATGAGCGACTTCTTGCGGGCGCCCGCGCACTGGGAATTTCTCTCGCCGATTTGTAGATGGATCCGAATATGACCGGCTCGACGCTCGAATTGAAGGTCGAAGACCACACCGTCCCCTCCGAGCCGGGCATCGGCATCTACGTCCGCAACAAGCGGCCGGCCAACCTGACGGCGTTCGCCCCCGAACGCACGCTGCTGTTCGTGCATGGCTCGACCTATCCGGCGCACACCACCTTCGACCTGCCGCTCGGCGGCCAGTCGTGGATGGAGTTCATCGCGTCGCGCGGCTACGACGTCTGGTGCCTCGACGTGCGCGGCTACGGCCGCTCGACTCGCCCGCGCGAGATGGACGAACCGCCGCAGAACAACCCGCCGATCGTGCGCACCGCGACCGCGGTCAAGGACATCGAGGCGGCGCTGAACTTCGTGCTGAAGCGCCGCAACATTGCGCGCCTCAATCTGCTTGGCTGGTCGTGGGGCTGCTCGCTGATGGCGACGACCACGATCCAGAACCCCGGCAAGGTCGCGCGGCTGATGCTCTACGCACCGCCCTTCGTCCGCACCACACCGTCGCTGATGCAGACCGGTCCCGGGCCGCTCGGCGCCTACCGCACCGTCACCGCCGAACAGGCGAAGACGCGCTGGCTCACCGGCGTGCCGGCCGACAAGCAGGCGGCGCAAATTCCCGAAGGTTTCTTCGAGCAATGGGTTGCCGCCACCTTCGCGACCGATCCGTGGGGCGTCACGCAGCGCCCGCCGGTGGTGCGCGCGCCGAACGGCACCGTCGCCGACACGCAGGAAATCTGGTCCAGGGGCCGGATGGTCTACGACCCGTCGAAGATCGCGGTGCCGACGCTGATCGCGCTCGGCGAATGGGACCGCGATACGCCGCCCTACATGGCGCAGGCGCTGTTCCCGCTGCTGGTCAATTCGCCCGGCAAGCGCATGGTGACGCTGGCGGAGGGCACCCACACCATGATGCTGGAGAAGAACCGCCTGGCGCTGTTCCGCGCGGCGCAGGCGTTTCTCGACGAAGGCGCGGAGTAGCGCCGCGTCATGATGCTGTTGACCCGCCGCATCGCTGTTGCCGCCTTTGCGCTGTATGCACTCGCGTTCTCGCCCGCCCACGCCCAGCGCGGCATCGCGTTCGAGCAGCTTCCGCCGGTGCGCCCGGTCGCGGCGCGCAACGGCATGGTGGTGACGCAGGAGGCGCGCGCCTCACGCATCGGCGTTGAGGTGTTGCGGCGCGGCGGCAACGCGGTCGACGCTGCGGTCGCCGTCGGCTTCGCCATGGCGGTGACCTATCCGCGCGCCGGCAACGTCGGCGGCGGCGGCTTCATGGTGATCCATCTGGCGCGCGGCAACCGGCAGGTCGCGATCGACTACCGCGAGCGCGCGCCGGCCAGGACCACGCGCGACACCTATCTGGACGAGCGCGGCGAGGCCGATCCACGGAAAACGCGGGAGACCGGGCTTGCCGTCGGCGTGCCGGGCACCGTCGCCGGGCTCGCGCTGGCGCACCGGAAATACGGCTCGGGCAAGTTCCGGCTCGCCGACCTGATCGCGCCGGCGATCGCGATGGCGCGTCACGGCATCCCGGTCGAGGACGACACCGCCGATTCGCTGCCCTATGTGCGCGACAAGTTCGTGCGCTGGCCCGCATCGGCGAAGATTTTCCTGCGCCGCGACGGCAAGGTGCTGCAGCCCGGCGACCGCCTGATCCAGCGCGACCTGGCTGCGACGCTCGGCGCCGTCGCGCGGCACGGCCCGCGCGGTTTCTACGAAGGCGCAGTGGCGGAGAAGATCGCCGCCGCGGTCCAGGCCGCCGGCGGGCTGATGACCGCCGACGATCTGAAGAACTACCGCCCGGTCGAGCGCGACGTCGTGCGCGGGCGCTACCGCGGCTACGACATCGTGTCGATGGCGCCGCCGTCGTCCGGCGGCGTGCTGCTGATCCAGATGCTCAACATGCTGGAGGGCTACAAGCTGCGCGCCGGCGATCCGGCGACGCTGCACCTGATGATCGAGGTGATGAAGCGCGCCTATGCCGACCGCGCGCAGTTCCTCGGCGATCCGGACTTCAGCACGATTCCCGCCGCGGAGCTGATGTCGAAGCGCTATGCCGAGGCGCGGCGCGAAGGCATCGACCGCGAGCGCGCGCAGCCGGCGCGCGACGTCCGGCCCGGCGAACCCGCGCGGTTCGGCGGCGACAACACCACGCACTATTCCGTCGTCGACCGCTTCGGCAACGCGGTGTCCAACACCTACACCATCAATTCGAGCTACGGTCTGGGCCTCGTCGCCGAGGGCACCGGCGTGCTGCTCAACGACGAGCTGGACGATTTCGCCGCCAAGCCCGGCGCACCCAACGCCTTCGGCCTGATCGGGCTCAACGAGGCCAACGCGCCGGGTCCGGACAAGCGGCCGCTGTCGTCGATGACGCCGACCGTCGTGCTGCGCGACGGGCGGCCGGTCCTGATCACCGGCTCGCCCGGCGGCAGCCGCATCATCACCGTGGTGCTGCAGATCGTGCTCAACGTCATCGACCACCGCATGAGCGTGGATCGGGCGGTGCACGCACCGCGCATCCATCACCAGTGGGTGCCGGACGAGACGATCGTGGAGGCGAGCCTGCCCGCGGCGGCCGTGAAGGCGCTGGAGGCGCGCGGCCACCGCGTCTCGCGGCGCCCGCTGACCACCTCGGCGAACTCGATCATGGTCACGCGCCAGGGCCTGATCGGTGCAGCCGACAGCCGCACCCGCGGGGCGCTGGCCGCAGGCTACTAGGCCGGCACTACTGCGCCGGCTTGAAGCCCGACGCTTTCACCGCCGGGGCCCAGCGTTCCGAATCCGCCTTCTGGATCGCAGCCAGTTCCGCCGCCGTCGTGCCGGTCGGCTGCAAGCCGAAATCAAGCAGCTTCTGCTTGACGTCCGGCGCCTGCACCGCAGCCGCCATGATCTTGCTGTAGCGGTCGACGATGTCCTTCGGCGTTCGGGCCGGCGCAAACGCGCCGTACCAGGCGCTGCCCTCGATGTCGTAGCCCGCCTCGCGGAACGTCGGGATGCCCTCGACGAAGGGCGAGCGCGCCTTGCCGGACGTGGCAAGAATGCGGATACGGCCGGCCTTGTGGTTCTCCACGAAGTCGCTCAGCGTCGTGAACATCATCGGCACGTGGCCGGCGATGAGATCGGGCAGCGCCGCGGCCGAGCCGCGATACGGCGCATGGCGCAGTTCCAAGCCCGCGGCGCGTCCTAACAGCACGCCGAAGAAATGCGGCAGCGCGCCAGCCGCGGGCGACGCGAACGTCGCACGCGCCGGATCGGCCTTCACCCAGGCGACCAGCTCCTTCAGCGTCTTGGCGGGAATTTGCGCGCCGACTGCAATCGCAAAGTCGAAGGTCGCGACATGCGAAACCGGCGCAAAGTCCTTGAGCGGATCGTAGTCGAGATTCGGATACACATGCTGGTACACCGCGACCGGCGCGATCGGCGTCAGCAGCAGCGTGTTTCCGTCCGGCGCCGCGTTCTTCACCGCGACGGTCCCGATGCGTCCGGCGGCACCGGTGCGGTTCTCCACGATCACCGTGCGGCGGAGACCTTCCTGCATCTTGGCGGCGATCAGGCGCGTGAGCGCGTCGCCGGAGCCGCCGGCCGCAAACGGAAACACGATCCTGATGGGCTGGTCCTGCGCCAGCACCGGCATCGGCGCAGCGAGCGCAGCGATCAGCGCAAGCAATCCAACGGTTCGACGAACCAGCATCGCATCCTCCCCCGATCCGGACTTCGTCAAGCGTCCGATCCTAAGTGCGATCCGGAGCGGCCGGAAGGCGCGACAGCGCACGCGAGGCTGTTTGTCGCGTTTCACCGATAAAGTGGCGAGCGATTCCCGAAATTATTCCGGCCTGCCGGTCCGCAGCAGGAGCAATGGCGTACGCAGTTCCGCGGTGACGCGGCGCAGCACCGCGGCATCGTCGAGCGGCGAGCCGTCGAGCGGTGCGAGCAGGAGCCTGGCGCTTTCGAGATCGGCGGTGAGCGACGCTGGAATATCCGCAATCCGCGCCATCCGCGACCCGAGCGCTTCGGCGAGCGTCGCCGCGAACTGCGCCAGCACGTCCGTTTCCGGCGCCTCCGGTTGCGCCAGCACGATCACAGGCCCCTGCCGCCGGACCGGACGTTCGGGCACGAACAGAACCCCGCCCTGGCGCGGCGCAAGTTGCCGCGCCAGCGCCATCGCGTCGGCAGCCGAAGCGGCGAGCCGGTCGAGCCCGATCACCAGGATGTCGTCCACCGAACATGCTTCGCACAGCAGCTGCGCCGCCACACCGCGCCTGGCCTCGAACGACCAGGCCAGTTTCGCTCGCTCGGCCGCGCGCGCCAGCATTGTCCGGCACAACTCGGCCTCGCGGCGGATCGCGGCTTCGAACCGCGCCGGATCGAGCGCCACCGCGCCGCCGGAGAATCCGACCATGGCCGGAAACGGCAGCGCACTCGCGGCAAGCGACGCCTCCTCCTCGACGAACAGCGCCGCCAGTTCCGAATGCAGCGCCGCCGCGATTTCGAGTGAGATCGGCAAACCCAGTTCGACCTCGCGCCGCGTGGTCGCGCGCAGGATCAGCCGGCGGCGCCGGACGTCGCGATCACCGGGCGTCGCCATTGCGTTTCTCCGTGGGCCCGTCGGACCCGAAGCGGCGGCGGATCGCTGCGAACTCGCGCAGCCTCGCCTCCACCAGACCGTTGATGCTGTCGGACGGAAATTGCCCATCCGCGCCGCGCGCACCGGCCGGCTTTCCGGTCAGGATTTCGATGCCCTGGTCGATGCTGGCCACCGGGATGACACGGAAGCGGCCCTTGGCGCAGGCCTCGACCACGTCTCCGCGCAGCATCAGGTGCCTGACGTTGGCGGCGGGGATCAGCACGCCCTGATCGCCGGTCAGGCCGCGCGCGTTGCAGACGTCGAAAAATCCCTCGATCTTGTCGTTGACGCCGCCGATGGCCTGCACCTCGCCGAACTGATTGACCGAGCCGGTGACCGCGAACGACTGCTTGAGCGGGACGTCCGACAACGCCGAGAGCAGCGCGTACAACTCGGCCGACGATGCGCTGTCGCCGTCGACGCCGCCGTAGGACTGCTCGAACACCAGGCTCGCCTGCAGCGACACCGGCACGTCGAGTGCGTAACGCGCGGCGATGAACCCGGACAGGATCAGCACGCCCTTGGAGTGCAGCGGTCCGCCGAGTTCCACCTCGCGCTCGATGTCGATCACCCGTCCGGTGCCAAGCCGCGTGCGCGCGGTGATCCGCGTCGGGCGGCCGAAGCTCGTCGTGCCGAGCTGCAGCACCGACAGTCCGTTGACCTGTCCGATTTTCGCGCCCTCGGTATCGATCAGCACGATGTTGCGGCCGATCGCCTCCTGGCTGCGTTCGCGCACCCGCGACGAGCGGCGCCGGCGTTCGGCCACCGCGCGCTCGATGTCGGCGGCGGCGATGCGGTCGCGCCCGGCCTCGCCCGCCCAATGGTCGGCCTCGCGCAGCACGTCGGACACCGTGCCGACCTGCAGCGACAGCTTCTCGGCGTCGTCGGCCAGCCGCGCGGTCTCGTCGATCATGCTGGCCAGCCCGCCGCGGTCGACGGGCTTCAGCTTCTCGCGTCCGGCGATAGCCGCAATAAGACGAGCGTAGAGCGCGATGTTGTCCGCGCTGCGGTCGAACTCGTCGTCGAAATCGACCTCGACCTTGAACAGCTCGGCGAAGTCCGGATCGAGCGACATCAAGAGGTAATAGAGCCAGCGGTCGCCAATCAGCACGATCTTGGCGTCGAGCGGAATCGGGTCTGGCTCCAGCGAGATCGTCGACGCCAGGCTGATCTGTTCCGCGAGCGAGGAGATGGCGATGGTCCGGCTTTTCAGGGCGCGCTTGAGCGCCGCCCACGAAAACGGCTGCGAGAGAATCTCGCGCGCATCCAGGATCAGATAGCCGCCGTTGGCGCGGTGCAGCGCGCCGGGCCGGATCAGGGTGAAGTCGGTGACCAGCGCACCCATTTGCGGGACGTGCTCGATACGGCCGACGATCTGCTGATAGGTCGGGTTCGGCTCGGTGACCACCGGCGCGCCGCCCTTGCCGTTCTCCCGGTCGCCGACGATGACGTTGACCTTGTAGCGCCGCAGCCGCGGATTGCCGGTTGCCATCGTGCTGGCAACCGGGATCGGCGCGTTCGCCGCCGCCTCCGCGGTTTCCAGAAACACCTCGACGTTGGCGATCAGGTCGTGCGCGACCTCGCCGAGGAACGCCTGGATTTCCGGAATGTCCGGAAACAGCTTCCGGACATCGCCGATCTCGACGTCGACGGTGCCGCTGGCGAGCTCCTTGTTCAATTCGCGGATGCGATCGCGGCGCGACTTCTCCAGCGCCGGCATGTGGGTGAGGATTTCGCGCAGTTCCTCCTGCAGCGCCTTGATGTCGGCCTGGATGCGCTCGCGCTCGTCCTGCGGCAGCGCCTCGAACGCCTCCGGCTTCACCACCTCGCCCTGCCGCATCGGCGCAAACGCGAAGCCCACCGGCGTGCGCATGATGCCGATCGATTTGGCGCGCGCGCGATCGTTGAGTCCGGCGAACGCCTTCTCCTGCGCCTCCTCGAAGTCCTGGTCGATGGCGCTGCGCCGCGCCTTGTAGTCGTCGGAGTCGAACAGCGCCGGCAGCGCCGCGCCGACGTCGGCGACCAGCGCGTCCATCGCTTCACGGAAGCGCACCGCGGTGCCCGGCGGCAGCTTCAGCGCCTTCGGTTTGTCGGGCGCCTTGAAGTTGTTGACATAGACCCAGTCGCAGGGCGCGGGCTCGCTCTTCGCGCGCTCGCTGAGATACGCCAGGATCGACGTGTGCCGGCCGGTGCCGGGCAGTCCCATGGCGTAGAGGTTGAAGCCCGGCTTGCGCATCGCGCTGCCGAAGCGGATCGCGTCGCTGGCGCGCGGCTGGCCGATCAGGCCCTCGGGCAGCGGCAGCGTGCCGGCATCGACGGGGATCGCATCGGGGTCGGTGGTCCGCCGCAGGATCGCGGGCGGCAGCGGCTTGCCGGTTTCCGGTTGCGCGGATTGTGTCGGCTTGGACGCGCTGTCGGACATGGCCTCGGCCGTCTCCCGTTGCTCGCCTTGGTGCGTTCGAGCTTAGCCGATAATGTCACGCGAGGATGGCATTCAAGCCATTGACCTTCATCAAAAATCCGTCCGCTCGCGCACGGCAAAGCGCGCACGGTGCAACGGCCAATCTCGGCATGGGAGACGATTGGAGCGGGCGAAGGGATTCGAACCCTCGACCCCGACCTTGGCAAGGTCGTGCTCTACCCCTGAGCTACACCCGCATCCGGGAGGTACGGCGGACATTGGCCTGGAGGCCCGTCCGCCAGCGCCACTCCTATATCGAAATTCGTTAGGACTTTGCAACCGCGGCCGAAACCGCCACAAAGGCAGCGGAATCCGGCTGCATCCCGTCTCCGCCCCGCCATGCCCGCCTCCCCAGAAGACCTGTTCGCCTATTTGGATCGCCTCGGCATCGCCCATTCGACGGTGAGCCACCCGCCGCTGTTCACGGTCGAGCAGTCGCTGGGCCTGCGCGGCGCCATCCCCGGCGGGCACACCAAGAACCTGTTTCTGAAGGACAAGAAGGGCGCGCTGTTCCTCGTCACCGCGCTGGAGGACGCCGTCATCGAGCTGAAGTCGCTGCACCGGGCGCTCGATGCGAGCGGACGGTTCTCGTTCGGCTCCGCCGACCAGCTCCGCGAGGTGCTGGGCGTCGAGCCCGGTTCGGTGACGCCGTTCGCGGCGATCAACGACGCCGAACGGCGCGTCGCGGTGGTGCTGGACGCAGCCCTGATGGAACACGGCACGATCAACGCCCATCCTCTGGTCAACACCATGACCACGTCCATCGCCCGCGACGGGCTGGTGCGGTTCCTGGAAGCCACCGGCCACCCGCCCCGGATCGTCGCGGTCGCCTCCGCCCCGGCGGAAGGCGCGCCCGATAGCGCCTGAACCCGATTGCATTTGCGCCCTCCCCGGCCCATTTATCGGGGGAACAAAACGGGTTGGGCGGCCCTGCGTACGGCGGTCGCCAGGCGAGGAACGCAATGTCGATGCTTCAGAACGGCGGCACCGCGGCCGCCGCGGCTCCGGACGGCCTGATCAAGGACGTCACCACCCAGTCCTTCATGAAGGACGTGATCGAGGAGTCGAAGCGCCAGCCGGTGCTGATCGACTTCTGGGCGCCGTGGTGCGGCCCGTGCAAGCAGCTCACCCCGGTCCTGGAAAAGGTCGTCAAGGCCGCCAAGGGCAAGGTCAAGCTCTGCAAGATGAACATCGACGAGCATCCGGCGATCCCGGGGCAGATGGGCATCCAGTCGATTCCGGCCGTCATCGCATTCGTCAACGGCCAGCCGGCCGACGGCTTCATGGGCGCGCTGCCCGAGAATCAGGTGATGGCGTTCCTGGAGCGCCTGACCAAGGGCGCCGTGGGCGGCGAGGCGAAGGATCTGTTGAAGGCCGCCGACGCCGCGCTGGTCGAAGGCAACGCCGCGGAAGCGGCGCAGATCTATGCCGAGGTGCTCGCCGAAGACCGCGAGAACGTCCATGCGCTCGCCGGCATGGCGCGCTGCTACATCGAGACCGGCGCGATCGAGCAGGCCAAGCAGACGCTGGCGCTGGTGCCGGAGGCCAAGCGCAACGAGGCGCCGGTCGCGGCCGCGCGCGCGGCTCTGGAAGTCGCCGAGCAGGCCAGCAACGTCGGGCCGGTCGCCGAACTCGAACACAAGGTGCTGACCAACGCGCTCGACCATCAGGCGCGGTTCGATCTCGCGGTTGCGCTTAACGCCAAGGGCCGCCGCATGGAAGCGGTCGATCACCTGATCGAGATCGTCAAGCGCGACCGCAAATGGAACGACGACGGCGCACGCAAGCAGCTCGTGCAGTTCTTCGAGGCCTGGGGCGCGACGGACGAGGCGACGATCGCGGGGCGCAAGAAGCTGTCGTCGATCTTGTTCTCTTAAGCGCGGTGCGTTGCACGCGCCGGGCGGGCGGATGAGAGGCCGGCCATGCCGATGAACGCGGTCTATCGAAACGCCGCCGATCTGCCGGAGATCGTGCCGGTGTTTCCGCTGCCGGGCGCGCTGCTGCTGCCGCGCGGGCAGATGCCGCTGAACATCTTCGAGCCGCGCTATCTCGCCATGGTCGACGACTCGCTGCGCGACGGCCATCGCCTGATCGGCATGATTCAGCCCGATCCGGCGCATCCCGGCCCCGAGGACAAGCCGAACCTGTTCCGCGTCGGCTGCGTCGGCCGCATCACCCAGCTCGCCGAGACCGGCGACGGCCGCTACCTCATGCAGCTCACCGGCGTCGCGCGTTTCCGCACCGTCGAGGAGCTCAACGTCGGCACGCTCTATCGCCAGTGCCGCGTCACCTACGCGCCGTTCGCCGACGACTTCGTCGCGCGCAAGGGCGAGGAGGCGGTCGACCGCAAGGCGCTGCTGGAGGCGCTGCAGGCGTTTCTCAAGGCCAACAATCTCAAGACCGACTGGCAGAGCATCGAGAGCGCGCCGAACGAAGCGCTGGTCAATGCGCTGGCGATGATGTCGCCCTACGGCGTCGCCGAGAAGCAGGCGCTGCTGGAGGCGCCGGACCTCAAGACCCGCGCCGAGATCATGATCGCGGTGACCGAGATCGAGCTTGCCAAGAAAACCGCCGGCACCGGCGAGACGCAATTGCAGTGAAGGACCCGCCATGACCGTATCCCCGTCTCCCGACCGCCCCGCGCACGGCGTCGACCCGAAGCTCCTGGAAATCCTGGTCTGCCCGCTGACCAAGAGCGCGCTGGAATACGACGCCGAGAAGCAGGAGCTGGTTTCGCGCGCGGCCAAGCTCGCCTATCCGATCCGCGACGGCATCCCGATCATGCTGCCGGAGGAAGCGCGGCGGCTGGATTGATGAAACCGCATTCGTTGTTCGTCGCCGTCATGCCCGGCCTTGTGCCGGGCATTCACGTCTTTGCGGCTGCACGGCAAGCAAAACGTGGATGGCCGGGACAAGCCCGGCCATGACCGGGTAGAAATACCGGCGAGACAGTCAGGAGCAATCCAATGCTGAAAATCTGGGGCCGCAACACTTCGTCCAACGTGCAGAAGGTGATCTGGGCGCTCGCCGAGATGAAGCTGCCGTTCGAGCGCATCGACGTCGGCGGCGCGTTCGGCAAGACCAAAGACCCGTTCTATCTGGCGATGAACCCCAACTCGCTGGTGCCGACGCTCGAGGAAGAGGACGGCTTCACCATGTGGGAGTCGAACTCGATCGTGCGCTACCTCGCGGGCAAGCATCAGAACCGCACGCTGGAGCCCGCCGACCTGCAGGTGCGCGCCCGCGCCCAGATGTGGATGGACTGGCAGCTCTCGGTCATGGGCCCTTCGATCACGCCGGTGTTCTGGGGCCTGATCCGCACCCCGCCGGAGAAGCGCGATCCCGCCGCCATCGCCGCCGGCAAGGAGAAGACCGTCGTCGCAGCGAAGATCATGGACGCGCAGCTCGGCAAGACGCAGTTCATGGCCGGCAACGACTTTTCCTACGGCGACATTTCCGTCGGCATCATGATCTACCGCTACATGCAGTTGATCCCGGAGCGTCCGGCGACGCCGAACCTCGACCGCTGGTACGCCGCGATCTCCTCGCGCCCGGCGTTCAAGGAGCAGATCGCGGTGGTGCCGCTGACGTAAGGCGCCGTTCTGCCACTTGCTCCCACCCTCCTCCGACGAAAGGGCGTTCACGCCCGTCTTCGACGGGCTATGGGGAGGGTGAAGCGCATCCGCTGCACCGCTTGAGAAAATCTACAGCGCCTCGCCCTTCAAAAGCCGCGGCACCTCGCCGGTCAGTCCCGCCGCCTCGCGGATGAACATGCGCTTGAGCGGCGGCGCGCGGTCGACCAGGCCGAGGCCGACGTCGCGCAGGATGCGCAGCGCGTCCGAGTTGTTCGAGAACAGCCGGTTGAGCGCGTCGGTCGCGATCCCCATCGCCATGGTGTCGAAGCGCCGCCAGCGCTGGTAGCGGTCGAGCACGCCCGCGCCGCCGGCGTCGAGCCCGAGCCGCGCCGCGTCGGCGATGGCTTCGGCCAGCGCCGCGACATCGCGCAGACCGAGATTGAGCCCCTGTCCCGCGATTGGATGGATCACATGCGCCGCGTCGCCGACCAGCGCCACGCGCTCGCCGACAAATGCGCGCGCCACCATCAGCCCGAGCGGATAGGCGCGGCGCGGACCCACCGCCGCGATCTCGCCGAGCTTCAGGCCGAAGCGCCGCTCCAGCTCGGCGTGAAATTCGGCGTCGGGCAGCGCAACGATGCGCTCGGCTTCGCGCGCTTCTTCCGTCCACACGATCGACGAACGCCTGCCCTTCAGCGGCAGGATCGCAAACGGCCCCGCGGGCAGAAAGTGTTCTTCGGCGCGGCCGTGGTGATCGCGTTCGTGCTCCACCGTCGTGACGATGCCGGACTGGCCGTATTCCCAGCTCACGCTCTTGATGCCGGCCAGCTCCCGGATCGCCGAGCGCGCGCCGTCGGCGGCCACCAGGAGGCGGGCTGAAACCGTTTCGCCGCCACTCAAATGCACGTCGATACGATTGCTGACCCCCGCCTCATTCCTCCCCCTTTCATGGGGAGGACGGCCGTGCCGCGAGTCCTCCCTCCCCCTGAAAGGGGGAGAGTCGGGGTGGGGGTCATGCGCGCCGCGACAATGAAAATCCCTCACCGCCTCCGCGCGCAGCTCCACGCCCTCCGCCTTCGCGCGCGCGACCAGCGCCTCGATCAGCAGCCGGTTCTCGACCATGTGCGCGAACGGCTCGCCCGGCTCGATCTCGCCTTCGAAGGTCAGGAACGTCGGCCGCACCGCGTCCTTCAGCCGCGAGTCGGTCACGACCATGTCGAGGATCGGCTGCGCCTCGCCCGCGACCGCATCCCAGACGCCGACGGTCTCGAACAACCGGCGGGCCGCAGCCGCAATCGCCGAAGCGCGGCCGTCCTGCGGCGCGCCGCGGCTCAGCATCGGGTCCGCGACCGCGACCCGGAACGCATCGCCCAGCCCCTGGCGCAGCGCGATGGCGAGCGCCAGCCCGGCAAAACCGGCGCCGCCGATCAGGACGTCGGCCTGTGCGGCCGATCCGGTTGGGAGTCGATTTTTCTTCGCCATGGCGTGAGTATAGCACCCTGACAATCCGGGGTTTCCATGGCCACCGCCGTCCAGGACCTGCTGACGATCCTCGATCTCGAACAGCTCGAGGTGAACCTGTTCCGGGGCCGCAGCCCGCAGGTCGGCTGGCAGCGCGTGTTCGGCGGCCAGGTGATCGGCCAGGCGCTGGTCGCGGCGACGCGCACCGTCGACGGACGGCCGCCGCATTCCATGCACGCCTATTTCCTGCTGGCCGGCGACCCCAAGGTGCCGATCGTCTACGAGGTCGACCGCATCCGCGACGGCAAGAGTTTCACCACCCGCCGCGTGATCGCGATCCAGCACGGCCACGCGATCTTTTCCATGTCGGTCTCCTTCCACACCGACGAGGAAGGCCTCGACCACCAGATGCCGATGCCGAAGGTGCCCAAGCCCGAGGCGCTGCCGAGCGACGCCGAGATCAAGGAGCGCATCCTGCCGGCGATGCCGGAATCGGTCCGGCGCTATTACGAGCGCGAACGGCCGATCGAACTGCGGCCGGTGGAGTACGGCCGCTATATCGGCCAGACGCCCGCGGACGGCGGCTTCAACCTCTGGATCCGCGCCACCGGGCGCCTGCCGGACGACCCGGCAATCCACCGCTGCGTGCTGGCCTATGCCTCGGACTTCACCCTGCTCGACACCGCGCTGGTGCCGCACGGCCGCAGCGTGTTCGACCGCAACATCATGGCGGCAAGCCTCGACCATGCGCTGTGGTTTCACCGGCCGTTCCGCGCCGACGAATGGCTGCTTTACGCCCAGGACAGCCCGAACCTGCACGGCGCGCGCGGCTTTGCCCGCGGGCTGATCTACGCCGCCGACGGCACCCTGGTCGCCTCGGTCGCCCAGGAGGGGTTGCTGCGCGAGCGCCGGGCGCAGACCTGACGCGCGCCGATGCTCCCAAGCCGCGCATTTGCCTGCTGATAAGGCGATAATCCCGCTTAAATTCCAGCCGTATTGCCGATAACGTGGGCGCGTAGACCCGCCAATAGACCGGCCGTGAGACCATTGGCGGCGGGTCGCCGTTATCGATCGGGCCAAAGACCGGACCGTCTCCCGATCAGAGGATATTCGCCATGAAACTCGTCACCGCCATCATCAAACCCTTCAAGCTCGACGAAGTCCGCGACGCGCTGACCGCGATCGGCGTCCACGGCATGACCGTCAGCGAAGTCAAAGGCTACGGACGCCAGAAGGGCCACACCGAAATTTATCGCGGCGCCGAATACGCCGTGAACTTTCTGCCGAAACTGAAGATCGAGGTCGGCGTGCCCGACGACATGGAAGACAAGGTCGTCGCGGCAATCGTCAATTCGGCCAAGACCGGCCAGATCGGCGACGGAAAAATTTTCGTCTCGAACGTCGGCCATGCGGTGCGCATCCGCACCGGCGAAACCGATAACGACGCGCTCTAGGCATTTCCCAGGGGGGCACAATGAGCAGAATTCAATCGACGCGCTTCGGCGTGGCGGGCATCGCCGCCGCGCTGATCGCGCTTTCGGCCGCGCCGGCATTTGCGCAGGCGGCGGCCGCGCCCGCCAAGATCGACGCGGCCGACACCGCGTTCCTCCTGTCGGCGACCGGGCTCGTCCTGATGATGAGCATCCCGGGCCTGGCGCTGTTCTATTGCGGCATGGTGCGCAAGAAGAACGTGCTCGCAACCATGGCGCAGACCTTCGCCGCGGTGGCGCTCGGATCGCTGGTCTGGATGGCGGTCGGCTACAGCCTGGCCTTCACCGGCGACGGCGCGCTGATCGGAACGCTTGATCGGATCTTCCTGAAGGGCATGACGATGGAATCGATCCATCCGGCCGCCAAGACGATCCCCGAGTCGGTGTTCATGATCTACCAGATGACCTTCGCGATCATTACGGTCGCGCTGGTCGCGGGCTCGGTCGCGGACCGCATGCGCTTCTCGGCGTTCGTCTGGTTCGTCGTGGGCTGGCTGATCCTGGTCTATGCGCCGATCGCGCATTGGGTCTGGGGCGGCGGCTTCCTCGCCGGCGCGGGCGTCATCGATTTCGCGGGCGGCCTCGTCGTGCACCTGAACTGCGGCATCGCCGGCCTCGTCGCCTGCTATGTGATCGGCGTGCGCCGCGGCTACGGCTCGGAAAATCTTGCGCCCTTCAACCTGTCGCTGGCCGTCATCGGCACCGGCCTGCTGTGGGTCGGCTGGTTCGGATTCAACGGCGGCTCGGCGCTCGCCGCCGGCTCGCGCGCCGGCTACGCAGTGGTCGCGACGCATCTCGCGGCATGCGCCGGCGTCTGCACCTGGATGCTGATCGAGTGGTGGGACCGCGGCAAGCCGTCGGTGCTCGGCATGATCTCCGGCGCCATCGCAGGGCTCGGCACCATCACGCCGGCCTCCGGCTTCGTGCTGCCGTGGCATGGCGTCGTCATCGGCATCGCCGCCGGCGGCATCTGCTACTGGGCCTGCGTGAAGCTCAAGCAGGCGCTGGGCTACGACGACTCGCTCGACGTATTCGGCGTTCACGGCGTCGGCGGCGCAACCGGAACGATCCTGGTCGGCGTATTCGCCGTGGCGGCGATCGGCGAAACCAAAGGCCTGCTCGAAGGCAACGCCGGCCAGGTGCTGACCCAGCTCTACGGCGTCGGCGTCACGCTCGCCTGGGCCGCGATCGGCACCTTCGTGCTGCTGAAGGTGATCGGCTTCTTCCTGCCGCTCAGGGTGCGCGACGAGGACGAACGCATCGGCCTCGACCTCACCCAGCACGGCGAGCAGCTGCAGTAGTCGCTGCCGCAAAATCGTCTCGGATCGAACGCTGCGAGGGCCCGCCACAAGCGGGCCCTTGTCGTTTCAAGGGCCTTTGCTCAGTTATTGGGCAACCGGTGCTTGGCCCCGTGATGTCTGATTAATCCTTTTGCAATCCCGGCGGCAGCGCGTCGAGAGTTCGACCGCCGCTGTCTGTGAATTCAGAAAATCTCTTTCCGATCAAAATGTTGCCCATCGCCTGCGCGGTTGGCACGCGGTTTGATTCCAGGACTGCGGCAGCGCACGGGGGCATGAGCCGGCGTAGGCGCTGCCAGTCAGTCCGCCCGGCCGGTTACGGCCGGGCACTTAGCGGGGATCGAACCCATGAAGATCGTCATGGCTATCATCAAGCCATTCAAGCTCGACGAGGTCCGCGACGCGCTCACGGCGGCCGGGGTGCACGGGCTCACCGTCACCGAGGTCAAAGGCTACGGGCGGCAGAAGGGCCACACCGAGATTTATCGCGGCACCGAGTACGCCGTGAATTTCCTGCCGAAGATCAAGATCGAAGTCGCGGTGCCGAGCGACCAGGCCGACAAGGTGATCGACGCGATCGCCTCGGCGGCCAAGACCGGCCAGATCGGCGACGGAAAAATCTTCGTCTACGACATCGACCACGCCGTCCGCATCCGCACCGGCGAAACCGACGCGGCCGCGCTGTGATCCCGCGACTCGAAATGCTTCCGATCAGGAGTTCGACCATGACTTTGAAGAATTTCATCCGCGCGGGACTGGCCGGGCTCGCCGCCCTGGCCATCGCCGCGTTCGTTGCCGAACCTGCGCTGGCACAGGCGCCGGCGGCTCCCGCACCGATCGTACCGAACAAGGGCGACACGACCTGGATGATGGTCGCGACCATCCTGGTTCTGCTGATGACCATCCCGGGCCTCGCGCTGTTCTACGCCGGCCTGGTGCGCGCCAAGAACACGCTCTCGGTGCTCGCGCACGTGTTCTACACCGTCTGTATCGTGATGATCATCTGGGTGGTCTACGGCTACAGCGTCACGTTCACCGGCGGCACCTACTTCGGCGGCCTGGAAAAGATCTTCCTCAAAGGCGTAACCACGGAATCGCTCGGCGCCACATTCTCGGTCGGGGTCAACATTCCCGAACTGGTCTTCGTGGTGTTCCAGATGACCTTTGCCTGCATCACGCCGGCGCTGATCGTCGGCGCCTTCGCCGAGCGCATGAAGTTCTCCGCCGTGGCGCTGTTCGTGCCGCTGTGGGTGACCTTCGTGTACTTCCCGATGGCGCACATGGTCTGGTACTGGGCCGGCCCGGACGCGGTCGACGCCGCAGCCAAGGCCGTCGCAGCCGCCACCGACGCCGCAGCCAAGACCGCCGCTCAGGCCAAGCTCGACGAAGCCCTCGCCGACGCCGGCAAGATCTTCTCGTGGGGCGCGATCGACTTCGCCGGCGGCACCGTCGTGCACATCAACGCCGGTCTCGCCGGCCTGATCGGCGCGATCATGGTCGGCAAGCGCATCGGCCACGGCAAGGAGCTGATGCCTCCGCACTCGCTGGTCATGACGTTCATCGGCGCCTGCCTGCTGTGGGTCGGCTGGTTCGGCTTCAACGCCGGCTCGAACCTCGAAGCCTCCGGCGGCGCGGTGCTCGCGATGGTCAACACCTTCGTCGCAACCGCGGCGGCGGCGTTGTCGTGGATGTTCGCCGAGTGGATGGTGAAGGGTAAGCCGTCGCTGCTCGGAATGGTGTCGGGCTGCATCGCAGGTCTCGTCGCGGTCACGCCCGCGGCCGGATTTGCCGGTCCGATGGGCGCGATCGTTCTCGGCCTGATTGCCGGTGTGGTCTGCCTGTTCTTCTGCTCGACCATCAAGAACATGTTCGGCTACGACGACTCGCTCGACGTGTTCGGCATCCACTGCGTCGGCGGCGTCGTCGGCGCGATCCTGACCGGCATCCTGGTGGCGCCGTCGCTCGGTGGCACCGGCATCATGGACTACGCCACCGGCAAGGTCGCCGACTACAGCCTGGTCACGCAGGTCATTGCCCAGTTCAAGGGCGTGCTGATGACCTTCGTGTGGTGCGGCGTCGGCTCGTTCGTCATCTACAAGCTGGTCGACATCGTGGTGGGCCTGCGCGCTCCGGTCGAGAAGGAGCGCGAGGGCCTCGACCTCACCGACCACGGCGAGCGCGCCTACAACATGTGAACTCTGCCCAAACGATAATCCGGACCGGCTGCGAGGGGAGGCCGGTTCGTACTCAAGCCAATCCCCTCACCAATCCCCGCAAGGGGCGAGACGCAAGACACATCGCGACAACGGTTGGGGCGGAACCCGGCACCGCCCTGCCCGTCGAGAGGCTCCGGCCGCAAGGCCGGGGCCTCTCACTTTTTGAGGCTCCGTGAAATTCAGCCGGCCGCCGCCGTTCCTGCCGGCGTCTCGCCCAGGAAGCGGCGGACCTCGGCGAGGAACTGGGCGAACGCCGGCTCGTGGGCGAGCAGGATGTGGTTCTTGCTGTCGAGCAGCACGAACCGTGCGCCGGGAATGTCGGTTGCGAGCTTTCGGCCTGACTTCAACGAGACCACGGCGTCGTCGCGCGCATGCAGCACGAGCGTCGGCGTTGTAACGCGTCCAAGCTGCTCGGAAACATCCAGATTGCCAAGCTCGGATTGCAGCCGCGCGGCAATCTCCGGCGAAACGGTTTTGCGCTGCAATTCGTTGAACCAATCCATCTGCTCCTGCGTCGCTTCCGGCACGAACAGCGAGGTGAACATCTGGCGGAATGCCGGGTTGTCCTGTCCCCAGCCCTCCCGGATTAACATGACCATGGCTTCACGACGCGCAATTTCGCTGAAGTCCCCGCGCGCGCGCCAGCCCTGGGCGTAGCCGCCGTACAGAATCAGGTGCGACACGCGTTCGGGATGCCGCACAGCGTATTCCAACGCCAACGCGCCGCCGCGAGAAACACCGAGCAGCGCAAACCGATCTAGGCCAGTCGCAGCCACGACGCTTTCCAGATCGGCGAGCATTGCCTCGAAGCTGAGGTCTTTCACATCCCAATCCGACATGCCGTTGCCGCGTTCGTCGTAGCGGTAAAGCTTGCCGATGCTCGACAGCTCCTTAACCCAGTGTCGCCATATCGGACTTTCCCATTCGTATTGCAGATGCGACATCCAATTGGCGGCCTTCAAGATCGGCGTGCCCTGGCCGCTGACCGCATAAGCGATACGAACGCCGTCGCGCGTCGTGCAATACCGGATGTCCTGCTGGACTTCGCGGCTCAACGGAATCGCTGCGCCGGCCTGCGGCGCCGGATGGTCCGAACGTCCGGCCGCATGCTGTCGCGAGCGCGCCGCCAGCGCCTCGATTTCGGCCACGAGCGCCGTGTCTTCCGGCGTAAGCGCCAGCAGCGCATGGGCTTGGACCAGCGCGCGCACCGGATCGTCGCGCAGAGCGCCGATCAGGAGCCGCCGGATCCGCAATTGCAGCAGTTCGCTGTCGTTGGCATTGGCGACGCGCCAGGCTTCGAACTCGGGACAGCTCGGCAGGTACAGGTCGTCGAGGAATCGGCCGCGGAACAGCGCAGCAACGCGCTCCAAATCCTCCACCGGCATTGCCGACAGGTCGGCCTGCATCAGCCGCCGCGCCTCCGCGTGATCGAGCGCGAGGCCGTCGCGCCGCAGGCTGATGCTGTTGCGGTCCGCCTCCAGCGCGTCGCCGGCAATCTGGCGGATCCGCGACAGGCTCCAGCGCAGCGCGCCGCGCGGGTCGTCGGGCACCTCCCAGAACATCTCGCACAGCCGCTCGCGGCGCTGCGGCCGGTCGACCACGGCGAGATAGGCGAGCAACGCGCGCGTCTTGCGCGACGGCGGAAGCGCCGCCGGCGTCCCGCCGCGCGAGACTTCGAGATTTCCGAGCACGTTGACCTGCAAACGGTCGCCGTCAGCCTGCAATGCCGCCTCCCGGCCGTCCGCTTCGACAGGGTTTTATATGTCATTTGAATCGAAAAGAACCGCGGACCGCGGCCACCGTCGTGCGTCCCGGCGCCACAAACCACCGGTCGCCGATGGTTAATCGCGCCTTAACCTCGCCGCTCCTATGGTATCGAAGGCCCATGCGGCGGGCGGTTCCGCCGTGCATAGCCGTTCGTGTCCAAGACCTTCGTGTCCAAGACCTTTGTGTCCATGACCGCCGCCACCGCCTCGCAAGTCCCGAAGCCCAAGGCCGAAGGCCGCTCGCCGTTCGTGCGCCTGCATGAGCTTCTGGCCGACCTCAAGCCGGGCAAGCCCGCGATCAACCTGTCGGTCGGAGAACCACAGCATCCGATCCCGCCGTTCGTAGGACCGGTCCTTCAGGCGCATCTCGCCGACTTCGGCCGCTATCCGGCCAACAAGGGCACCGACGGCTTCCGCAAAGCCGCCGCCGCCTGGCTCGACCGGCGCTACAGCCTCGCTCGGCCAGTGGACCCGGAAACCGAGGTGCTGGTGCTCAACGGCACGCGCGAAGGCCTGTTCCTCGGCGCCATTGCCGCCAAGCGCTACGTGCCGCCACGCGCCGGCGCGCCCGCGATTCTGATTCCCAACCCGTTCTACGCCGCCTATTCCGCCGGCGCCGGCGCCGCCGAATGCGAGCCGGTGTATCTGCCGACCACGCGCGAAACCGGCTTCCTGCCCGATCTCGACGCCATCGACGAGGCGCTGCTCAAGCGCACCGTCGCGTTCTACATCGCCTCGCCGTCGAACCCGCAGGGCGCGGTGGCGGGCCCGGAGTACCTGTCGCGCATCGTCGCGATGGCGCGGCGCTACGGCTTCATGGTGTTCGCGGACGAGTGCTACTGCGAAATCTATCTCGACGGCCGGGCGCCGCGCGGCATGCTGGAGGCCTCGGACCCCGACTTTGCCAACGTCGTGGTGTTCCACTCGCTGTCGAAGCGCTCCAACCTGCCGGGTCTGCGCGTCGGCTTCGCCGCCGGCGACCGCAAGTTCCTCGCGCGCTATATCGAGCTGCGCAATATCGCAGCCCCGCAGGTGCCGGTGCCGGCGCAGGAGGTCGCGATCGCGGCCTATGCCGACGAGGAGCACGTCGAGAAGAACCGCGAGCTTTACGTCGCCAAGTTCGATCTCGCCGACCAGATCGTCGGCGACCGTTACGGCTACAAGCGTCCGGCCGGCGGCTTCTTCCTCTGGCTCGACGTCTCAAAGCACGGCGGCGACGAAGCCGCGACGCAGAAGCTGTGGCGCGAGGGCGGTCTGCGCGTGATCCCCGGACACTACCTCGCGCGCGACGGCGCCGACGGCCGCAATCCCGGCGAAGGCTACATCCGCGTCGCGCTGGTGCAGGACAAGGAGACCACCGCGGAGGCGCTGCATCGCCTCGTCGCGGTGCTTGGCTAGAGCATGATGACGGATTAGACCATGAGCGTATTCGATCGCAGCCTGGACTATCCGCACTGGTCGGACGACCTGCGCGGCATGATCCGCCGGCGCATCTGCGAAGCCGGCGGAGTGATGCTGATCGCGCTGGCGCTGACGATGACCGTCGCGCTCGCCACCTGGTCGGTGCAGGACCCGTCGCTCAGTCACGCCACCGACGGTCCGGTGCGCAACCTGCTCGGCACGCCGGGCGCCATCGGCTCCGACCTGCTGATGCAATTGTTCGGGCTTGCGTCCACCGTGCTGGTGCTTCCGGTCGCGGTCTGGGGCTGGCGCATCGCCACCCATCGGCCGTTCGACCGCGAATTGCTTCGCCTCGGCTTCTGGCTGCTCGGCACGCTGCTCGCGGCAGGCTTTGCGTCCTGCTTCCCGCACAGCCCGTCCTGGCCGTTGCCGACCGGACTGGGCGGCGTGTTCGGCGACGCAATTCTCTATCTGCCGGCGGCCATATTCGGCCCGCTGCCGTCGACGGTCTATGCCATCGCCGGTGCGATCCTCGGTGCCGGCGCTCTCGCCGCCGCGACCGTCGCCGCCGGTTTCGGCTATCGCGATCCCGATAGCGTCACGCTCGACGAGCGCTGGGCGCGCGCGGCCGCCGGACCCGAAGACGACGAGGAGGAGCGCACCGCAATTTCGCTCGGATGGATCACGCATGCGCTGCTCAGCCTCAAGGCGCGCCTGCAACGGCTGGTGACCCGTCGTTCCGCCGTGCACGCGCCCGCCCGCCGCGCGCCGGTCCCGATGGTGTCCGAGCGCGACCGTTTCGAGCCGCGGCTCGGAGCGTCCACGGAGCCGGAGTTCGAGGACGACGACGAGGACATCGCCGGCGAAGCGGCGCCCGCGCCCCGCAAGGCGCCGCGCGCGAAGCCGCCGAAGCGCTCCAGCGGCGGCTATCAGTTGCCGGCGCTGTCGCTGCTCGCCGCGCCGAAGTCGAGCGACCGCTTCGCGCCGAGCCAAGGCTCGATCGAGGAAACCGCGACCCAGCTCGAAAGCGTGCTGCAGGATTTCGGCGTGCGCGGCCAGATCATCAATGCGCGGCCGGGCCCGGTCGTCACGCTCTACGAACTGGAGCCGGCGCCCGGCATCAAGTCGTCGCGCGTCATCGGTCTTGCCGACGACATCGCGCGCTCGATGAGCGCGCTCTCCGCCCGCGTCGCCGTGGTCTCCGGCCGCAACGCCATCGGCATCGAGCTGCCGAACGACAAGCGCGAGAAGGTGTACCTGCGCGAACTGCTCGACGCCGACGATTACCAGAGCACGTCGGCCAAACTGCCGCTGTGCCTCGGCAAGACCATCGGCGGCGAGACCGTCATCGTCGATCTCGCGCGCATGCCGCATCTCCTGATCGCGGGCACCACCGGCTCCGGCAAGTCGGTCGCGATCAACACCATGATCCTCAGCCTGGTGTATCGGCTGAAGCCCGAGCAATGCCGGCTGATCATGGTCGACCCCAAGATGCTCGAACTCTCCA
>Ga0194131_10000719_pt1 | contig 56234 bp, 50 predicted proteins | sample TA2KigO120mmetaG_FD_148631 | JGI IMG/M metagenome (GOLD analysis project Ga0194131, IMG submission 148631) | Freshwater microbial communities from Lake Tanganyika, Tanzania - TA2015053 Kigoma Offshore 120m | ecosystem: Environmental > Aquatic > Freshwater > Lake | place: Tanzania: Lake... | reverse complement strand
CTCGGCGGCAGGACGCCCGACGAGGTCTATGATATCGACATGGAGCCAGAAAAATTGGCGGCGTAATCAAACCCAGAATCCATCTTAGCCAAGCCGCCAAACTGTCCCGGAAACCGGGACCATCTCTCTCCGGCGTCAGGTGTTTCGCCACCGAGAACGTCGCGAACCGCTCTTCGTTGGCGTAGTCCTTTGTCCCGAAGTAAGACCAGCCCATGGTTTGCGCCAACATGCCGGGCGCGCCGGGCCGTCTTCCGATGGAGGCGAGATCGTAGGGGCCGCAATACAGCATCGCGCCGGAAAGCCGCAGCCGGTCGATCGCAGGTTCGATGCCGAGCGCCTTGGCGTAGTCCGGCACGCTGATCGCGTTCGCAAGCTGGGCTGCGATGTGCGCGCCGGCGGAATCGCCCGCCAGCACGAACTTGTTGGCGTTCACATGCAGGCGTCGCGCGTTCTTCACCAGATAGCCGAGAGCCACATTCACCTGGCGCACCGGCGTCGGATAGGTTTTCGCTGGCGCGAGCGAATAGTCGACGCCGACGACAGTGAAGCCCTTGGAGGCGAGGATTTTGGCGTAGTTGGCGATCTCGCCCTTGCTGCCTGACAGGAAGCCGCCGCCGTGAATCCAGACCACCGTCGGCAGCGCCTGGGCCGTGTTGTCGACGGCTGCCGGGAAATGGACGTCGAGCAGCGCGCCGGCGTCGGCCTCGTCGTAGCGTTCGTTGAGCAGCGACGCCACGTCCTTGGGGACGTGCTTTTCGAGCGCGCGCGAGGTTTTCGCAGCGCCGGCCTCGAAGGCGTAGCGGATCAGCATCGCCGACGGCCACGGCGTGACCTGATGCGCCGCGAACAGTCCGCCGGCGACGACCGCGATCAGAACGATCAGCCAAAGGAATATCCTGGCGATGGTCTTCATCCCGAACCGAGTCCTCCCCGCAATGCCGTTCGAATTTTCTTGGCCGAGCGCGCCGCATGCTGGCAGCGGCCGTGCACGATGTCTATGCGGCGCACCGCCGCCGCGGGTCGCGCGCCAGCTGCAATCGGTCAGCCGGGCTTGCGGCCTTTGACGGCGTTGGCCCGCGCGGGATAGGTCACGCGGCCGCCGGGGCCGGTGAGCTTGTCGCGCAGGCCGGCCTTGAGCTTTGCCACGTCAGGCTCCGCCATCTTGCGCAGCGACTGCACCGCAGGATTGGGCAGGCCGGTCTGCGATGCCCAGTAGGTTTCGAAGTCGGGATAGGAAACGTCGATTTCGATGCCGCGCGTTTCGACCGCCTGAAAGCCCGCCGCCGCGAAGGTGCCCTGCAACGCTTCGCGCGTCGCCTTCTCGGGGCCGGGGTTGGGCAGCAGCGGTGCGCCCGTCGCTGTGATGGCGTCGCGCAGCGGCTGCTGCACGAAGCCGCCGCTGTGGAAGTCCCAGATGTAGGCGCCGGCCGTGCCGCCGGGCTTGAGCACGCGCGCCATTTCGGCGACCGCCTTGGCCGGATCGGGGACGAAGTTTATGACCAGCGCCATTGCGGCGGCATCGAACTGTCCGTCCGCAAACGGCAGCGCCTGCGCGTCGCCCTGCCGGAATTCCGCTTGTGCAGCGCCGGGCCGCTTGCGCGCAAAGGCGAGCTGGTCTTCGGCAGGATCGACGCCTTCGACCTTCGACGGCGCGCAACGCGCGTAAAGCAGCTCGGTGAACGCGCCGGTGCCGCAGCCCACGTCCAGCCAGTGCAGGCCTTTCGGCAGTGCGAGCCAATCGAGGAAAATCTCGCCGGACGCGCGGCTCCAGCGGCCCATGAACCGCTCGTAGGCATCGCCGTCGTTGAAGAACTCGACTACGGTCATGCAGCCCTCTCAGCGCGGCATCGGCGTCACACCTTGACGTCGGTCATGATGCCCTTCGGAAAAATCTCCTCGGGCTTGGCGTGCCTATGCGCGATGCCCTGTTCGTGGGCGTAGCGCAGCATCTGCTCCCAGGTCGCGCGGTTCTCTTCGATGCCGTAGGGGAACGGATCGCCCTTGAACAGATCGCTCATCTGCCGCGCATACGTCGGCAGCCACGGGATCGGATAGCGCGACACGGCGGGATCGGTCAGCCGTTCGACGCTGCGGTTCTTGGAGGCGAGGAAGGCGTTGTAGAGATTGCGCGCCGCCCACGGATTGTCGTCCAGCACGCGCTTCTGCACCGCAATGATGTGCATGATCGGCCAGACCTTGGTCCAGGCGTAGTAGCTCTCTTCCATCTTCCGGAAATCCGGGAACAGCCGCTCCACGTCGGGATGGCCCTGACGGAAGCAGTCGGGCGGGCGCGCGATGATGGCGCAGTCGATCTCGCCCGCGGCCAGCATGTCGCTCAGCGACTTGTCGCTGAAGCGGGTGAGCTTGACGCCCTTGGGCAGGCTCAATTCGACCTTCTCGGCGCGGCCGGCCTCGTTGGTGCCGGCCTGCACCCAGTGCACGTCCTTGAGCCCGACACCGTGCTCGTCGTTGAGCCAGCCGCGCATGTAGACCGCCGCGGTGTGCGCCCATTCCGGCGAGCCGATCTTCTTGCCCTTGAGGTCCTTCGCGGTTTTGATCTTGCTGTTCTTGTTGACGTAGAACGACGAGAACCGGAACAGCCGCGAGCAGATCACCGGCAGGCCAATGATGTCGGAGTTCTTGCGCGTGACCTGGGCGCAGAACTTGGCGAACGACAGCTCCGCCACGTCCCAATCCCGATTGAGGGTGAAGCGCGCGAAAATTTCGTGATGCCCGAGCACCGACCACACCGGCTCGATACCCTCGGCCTGCACCGCGCCGAGGCGGAAGTCGCGGAAATGATCGTAATCGGTGGTCGCAACCGACAGCTTGAGACGGCTCATCCAGCCCCCGGAAATTCGGAACGTGTGCCGGACAGCTTATCTCAGAAACCGGGACGGCCGCCCCAGAAAACATCCGGTCCCCGCCGCGGCGGCGGCGGTGCACGGTCGACGTAGGGCTCTGCGGTGCGCGGCCGCGTGCGCTGCTGCCGCTCCTGGCGCTCGATGTAGAACGGGTCCTGCTCCAGACGCTCGCGCGGCGGCTCCCGCAGATAGCGGTCGTCGCGCGGTTCGGACCGGGACGGCGACGAGCGGAAGAAGGGCGGCATGCCCGGCGGGCCGTCCGCGTCGCGCTGGAACCACGGCGGCGTGAAGGGTCCGCCGATATTCGGGAATCCGGAATCGTTGCCGAAACCGTCGGATTCGCGCGACACCAGCCGGTATTGCGTTTCCGCCATGCGGCCGGCGCTGTCCAGCTTGAAATGCTCCATGAACGCGCCGCGGCCGGCGTTGACGCGCTGCCCGGTGCGCACGTCGATCGGCAGTGCGATCAATTGGCGCGAGGCCTCGGGCGAGGGGCCTGCGAGCAGGGTGCGCGGCCGGTAGATGTTCCAGACCGCGTGCATGGTCTGGTCGAAGATCGGCAGCGCCACGCGCGAACCGGCGTTGCCCGCGCCGAGCGTGCGCTTTCGCCGGTCGTTGTCGTAGCCGACCCAGACCGCGATGGTCACGTCGTTGCTGAAGCCGACGAACCAGGCGTCGTTCCATTCGTCGCTGGTGCCGGTCTTGCCGGCAATGAACGGCGCGATCGCGCGCCGGGACGCGGCGGTGCCGCGTTCGACCGTGCCCTGCAGGATCGAGCGGAGCTGGAACGCCGAAGCGCGGTCGGTACCGGAGAGGAAGCGCTGCTGCACCTTGGCCCGGTACACGGTGCGGCCATCGATCTCGATCGAATCGATCACGTGCGGCGTGGGAAGCGCGCCTTCGTTGGCGATCGCGGCGTAGAACGCCGCCATGTCGATCGGCCGCACCGGCTGCGCGCCGAGGATGAACGGGTAGTAGTAGTCGCACTCCGGATAGAGCCGCGCCTCGATGGCGAGCTGGCAGATCGCGGCGAGGCTGTCGCGCGGCGAGGTGCCGATTCCGAAGAGCATGCGAGCCGTCGGCAGATTCTTCGACTGCTCCAGCGCGCGCCGCAGCGTCATCGTGCCGGTGTAGCCGCCGTCGTAGTTGCGCGGCGACCACCAGTCGGTGGCCCGGGTGTAGCGGTTGACGCCGTTGATCGGCGGGAACGTGACCGGTGCGTCGGTCACCAGCGTGTTGGGCTGCAATCCCGCGCTGAGCGCCGCGAGATAGGTCAGCGGCTTGAGCGACGAGCCGGGCTGACGGCGCGACTGGGTCGAGCGGTTGAGCTGGCTCAAGGGATAGGAGAAGCTGCCGACCATCGCGAGCACGCGCCCGGTGCGGTTCTCGATCACCACCGACGCGGCCTGCGCCTTCGGGCGCGAGCGCAGCTCGACGCGCGTGCCCTGCTTTTTCTTCGGATCGCCCTCGACGACGTTGACATAGATCACGTCGTGCACGTTCAGGCGGCTTCTGGTCCGTGCGCCCCAGGTCGACAGCGGCAGGATGCGGCCGTCGCGCAATCCGACCCGGATCGAATCGAAGCCGCCGGACGACGAGCGCTCCAGCACCACGGCCGGCATCCATTGCACGTCGTAGAGCGGCATCCGCACCCGTTCGAGCGCGCGCTGCCAGTCCGGCTTGATGCCGTCCGGTGTTGCGTCTTTCTGCACCTGCAGGATCGTTTCGCGCAGACTGGTCTCCGGGCCTTCGAACTCGACCCGGTTGGCGTTCTGCTCGTAGCGCGCAAGGCCCTCCTGGAGAGCCGCTTCGGCCGCGCGCTGCAGGTCGGGAATGATCGTCGAGCGGACGGTGTGCGAGACCGCGGTCAGGCGCTCGATGCCGGCCATGGCCCTGGCTTCCCGGCCGATGTGGTCGACGAAGTGAAATCCGGTGGTCCGGCGCACGCGGGTGTGCTCGACGAAGTTCAGCCGGCCTTCCTCCGCGGCGGTCATCTGTTCCGCGGTGATGGCGTTGTCCTCTTTCATGCGCGTCAGCACGTAGCCGAGCCGCTCCTGGGCCCGGCCGCGGTACTTGTCCGGGTTGTAGTAGGCGGGCCCCTTGGTCAGGCCGGCGAGGAATGCGCCCTCCGAGAGCGTCAGTTCGCGGGCGCGCTTGCCGAAATAGGCGCGGGCCGCCAGCTCCACGCCCCAGGTCGAGCGGCCGAGATAAATCGAGTTCAGGTAGATTTCGAGGATCTCGTTCTTGCTCAGCGACTTTTCGATACGGCCCGCGACGATCATTTCGCGGATCTTGCGCTCGTAGGAGATGTCGTCGCCGACCAGCAGGTTCTTCGCCACCTGCTGCGAAATGGTCGAGCCGCCCTGCCGCTTCTTGGGGTCGGCGAGCATGTTCATGAAGGCGCGCAGCACCGAGCGCTCGTCGACGCCGTGATGCTCGAAGAAGCGCTTGTCCTCGGCGGCGATGAACGCCTTCTGCACGTGATCGGGGATTTCCGACAGCGGCACCCAGTGCCGGCGGTTGTCGGGCTCGAACAACTCGGCGAACTTGGCGCCCTTGGCGTCCATCACCGTGGTGAGGCCGGGCAGCTTCAGGCCTTTCAGGCGGTTGTGATCGGGCAGATCGGTCGCCGCTGCGTTGTAGAACTTGATCACCTCGCCGAAGTCGACCAGCGCGGTCTCGATCTTTTCCTGCTTGCAGATTTGCCGGTAGGCCAGGTGCAGGTCGCTGAACTTGATGCCCTTGAAGCCGGCCACCGCGACCTCGTCGCTCGCGGCCTGCTTGTCGGTCATCACGGTCTCAATCAGATCGTCGAGATCGATGTTCTCGATGTCGAATTCCTTGCGGACATGCGCGCAGCCCTGGCCGAGCAGGCGAACGACCTCGGCCTTGTCGGCCTCCGGGTCGAACTGCGTCTTGACGGCGTCAGGATTTGACGTGACCTGACTGAGCGCTAGGGCCGTCGCGAAAACCTTGACGAGGATGGATTCCATTGGGATACGGCACTCAGGGACGGCCCCCTCAGATATGAACTATACAAGAAGGCTTTTTGACGGAATCGGTAACGCAACACCGGCCGGAAAAGTTTCCGTGATCGGCATTGTGCCGATTTGTCGTTCTGGGTCAATGTGTTAAGAAAATTGAAAGTGCGATAAAGGAGGAACGGATGGCTGGCAATGGACTGAGCGAGCGCCTGCAGACGCCGATTTCGACCGCGGAGCTGGAGCGGCGCTGGGCCGCAACGCGCGCCGCGATGAAGCGCGAGGGCGTCGACGTTCTGCTGATGCAGAACAACAACGACCACATGGGCGGCTACGTGAAGTGGTTCACCGACATGCCGGCCACCAACGGCTATCCCAACACGGTGATCTTCCCCGCCGACGACGAGATGACGGTGGTGATGCAGGGGCCGTTTGGCGGCGACCGGCCGCCGGAGCGCGACGTCTGGCGCGGGGTCAAGCGCATCCTCACCACGCCGAGCTACGAGTCCGCGCACTACACGCAATACTACGATCCGGAGCTGGCCGCGAAGGCGCTCGCGCCTTACGCCAAGGCGTCAATCGGCTTCGTCGGCATCTACCAGATGTCGTTCGCCATGGGCGACTTCATCATGAAGAAGTTCCCGCAGGCGCGCTACGTCGACGCCAGCGAGATGGTCGACCGCATCAAGGTGATCAAGAGCCCGGAGGAGATGGAGCTGGTCCGCCGCGCCGCGATCATGCAGGACGGCGCGATGAAGGCGGCGTTCGCCGCGATCAAGCCCGGCATGCGCGACCGCGATGTGGCCGCGATCGCCCAGGAGTACAGCGGCCGCAACGGCTCGGAGAACGGCATCTATCTCTGCGCCTCCATGCCGCTCGGCCAGCCAGGCAAGTTCGGCCAGCGCCACGTGCAGAACCGCGTGATTCAGAAGGGCGATCAGGTCGCGCTGCTGGTGGAGGATTCCGGGCCCGGCGGCATGTACACCGAGCTCGGCCGTTCCTGCGTCGTCGGCGTGAAGGTGCCGCAGGCGATGAAGGACGAGCTCGCCTTCTGCATGGAGTCGCGCAAGCTCACGCTCGACATGCTCAAGCCCGGCGCGTCCTGCAAGGACATCTGGGACACGTTCAACGCCTTCATGCGCAAGAACGGCCGGCCGGAGGAAGCGCGGCTCTACTGCCACGGTCAGGGCTACGACCTCGTCGAGCGCCCGCTGATCCGCAACGACGAGCCGTGGACCATCGAGAAGGACATGAACATCGTCGTGCACCCGACCTACGCCCACGGCGGGTACCTGAACTGGCTGTGCGACAACTACATCATCGGCGGCAACGGTCCGATGGGCCGCATTCACTACTTCCCGGAGGAAGTGGTGGAGGTGGCTTGAGCGGCGCGGCACACTCCGTCACCTCTCCCCGCTTGCGGGGAGAGGTCGACCGCCCACAAGCGCGTTCACGCGCGTCTTTCGACGCGCTATGGGCGGTCGGGTGAGGGGAGCTTCAACGAGTCTGAGACGCTCAGAGTCGTGGTGACGCCCCCTCACCCCGGCCCTATCCCCAGCGAAAGGGCGTTCACGCCCGTCTTCGACGTGCTATGCGGGGAGAGGGAGAAATCCGAACAAGTGCGTAGTCCTCCCTTCCATTCCCGCCTCCCATGAACCTCCTCATCTTCCTCACCCATCCCGAACCCACGCGCTCCGGCTACGAGAAGTATCTCGCCCCGCGCCATCCCGAACTCACCATCAAGACCTTCGGCACGCGCGACGAGGCGATCCAGCACGCCGGCTGGGCCGACATCGTCATGTGCTTCGGTCCGCAGGCGAAGCAGGACTTCTTCAAGGACACGCCGCGGCTCAAGTGGGTGCATTCGCTCGGCACCGGCACCGACGGCATCACCGACTCACCCCATCTCGGCAAGGACGTGATCGTCACCGCGGTGCGCGGCATCCACGGCGCGCCGATCTCGGAGATGGCGTTCCTCACCATGCTCGCATTGACGCGCGACTTCCGCCGCATCGAGCGCCAGCGCGCCGAGAAGTCATGGGTGCGCTGGCCCGGCGCGCTGCTTGCGGAAAAGACCGTCGGCATCCTCGGCCTCGGCGCCATCGCCGAGGACATGGCGCCGCGCTTCAAGGCTTTCAACATGCGCGTCACCGGCATCTCGCGCACCGACCGGCCGATCCCGGGATTCGACAAAATCTATTCGCGCGCTCAGATCGTCGAGGCCGTGAAGGAGCTCGACTACTTCGTGCTGCTGGTGCCGCTCGAAGCCGACACCCGCAACATCGTCAATTACGAGGTGTTGTCGGCGATGAAGCCCTCCGCGCATCTCATCAACCTGGCGCGCGGCGGCGTGCTCGACGAGGACGCGCTGATCCGCGCGCTGAACGAAAAGAAGATCGCGGGCGCAGCCCTCGACGCCCATGCCAAGGAGCCGCTGCCGCAGGACAATCCGCTCTGGACCATGCCGAACGTGATCGTCACGCCGCACATCGGCGGGTTCTCGGACGTCTACGCGTTACGGGAGCGCCCTCGCCGAAGCCGGAAGGCCGAAGCGGGGAACTTGAGAAAGGGCGCCGCTCGGCGCTCCATCCCCTCGGGCTTTGTCCGGGGGACGGAAAAAGGAGCAGGGCTCCGCGGCGCCCTCAAAGTCCGCGGACGATCCCGTTTGGCTGTTTGACAATCGAAGAGGACTGGATGGACGGCAAGCGATTCCGTGCGCCGTCACGTCTTGTTGTGGTGATGAGACCCGTGATCGCCATTGCCGTGATGGTGATCGTGCTTCCCATCCCCATGATGATGGTGACGGTCGCCATCGCCGTGGTGATGATGATGCCCGCCGCCGCCGTGATCGTGCTTGTGATGCGGCGACGTCCGGTAGTGCTGCCGCAGCAGATCGAAGCCGTAGTCGTTGCCGTTCGGCGTGCGCACGATGGTGTGGACGTGGAACTTCGCCGGCTCCGGGTTGGTCAGGAACACGCCGGCGTGGTGGTCGAACTCGATGAACGTCACCGGGCTCTGCACCCGGTAATAGAACGGGCTTTCCTCGGAGAAGCCGCCGATCCAGCAGAAATGCGTGTCGGCCAGGTGCCGCTCCATTTCCGCCATGCGCGCGGCGCGCGGTCCGTGCGGCAGCACGCCGTAGTATTTCTCCACGAGGTCGAGCAGGTTGCGCCGCTGCAGCGCCGACAGCTCCGTGCCCTTCAGGCCCTCGTAGGGCACCACGCGGTTGTCCTGGTACGCGCCGCCGAGATGCAGATTGTCGGCGAAATGCCGCCGGCCTTCCGGCAGGTCGCCGCCCATCATCGAATGATAGACGATGGCACGCTTTTGCTGCGCCTCGCTGAACGAGCGCATCAGCGTCAGTCCCGCGCGCTCCTCGTCCTGGAACAGATGGATGCCCTTGAACGGCCCATGGTCGGCGAAGCTCGGCTCGGCGCCCCAGAATGCCGGCGTGATGGTCATCTGCTCGCCGAACACGAAGCAGTTGATCACCAGATGATGCCCGAAGTACTGCCAGCCCCAAGGTTCGCTCGCCGACGGTTCGCCGAACAGGCAGAACGTGTAGCTCCACTCGCCCATGACGTCCGGCCCGCCGACCAGGTCGCCGAGGAAGCGGTTGAGCTTCATCGTGTTGCGCGACAGCTCGTAGCCGTGCGGGCTCAGGCTGGCGCGAAGCACCGCCATCGTGGCTTCGCGCAGCGGCTCGCCTACTTCGTCGAGACGCAGGCCGTAGTCTTCGAGGAACAGCTCGGTGTTCTGCCAGCGCCGCCATTGCGGCGAATCGACGGGAAAGCACGACGCCTTTTTCTGCTCGCTCGACATGCGGGCCAGCAGCGCGTTGACCGCTTCGATCATGGCGAGCGTCGGCGCGCCCTCCGGCTTGCGTTCAAACAGGCCCGCGATGGGATTGCCGTCCGTGGTGATGCCGCGGAACGGCTCGCTCGCCATCTGCGCCCACTTGGCGAACATGCCCTGGGCGCGGGCGTTGTTCTTGGTCCGCCCCTCGGTGTGGGCGCGCGGCGTTGGGCCCGCGATCTTGGACGTGCCGGGCGGCGGCAGGAAGGGCCGGTAGTCGTAACCGCTCATCTCGAACTCCCGCGCTCACGCTACCGCCGCGCGCGACCGGCTTCCAGAGCGGCGCGAATGGCTCTACCATGCGATGCATGATTTATTTTCCGGCGCCACCGGCAAGAAGCTTTCACAGCCGCCAACGGCTGTTTTGTCCAGAAACCAAACGATAGCAATCCAGGGAGGACTCAACCCATGCATCGCGCCATCGCGCTTGCGGCGGGCTTCGCCGTTGCCGCCTTCTTCGCAGCCGCTCCGGCGTCCGCGCAGTCCGGTCCGGGCTGGATCAGCCTGTTCGACGGCAAGACCATCGGCGACCAGTGGAACAAGGTCGGCGAGACCAACTGGCGGGTCGAGGACGGCGCCATCGTCGCCGACAAGCGCACCAGAAAGGCGCCGGCGCATCTCGTCACCAAGGCGAAGTACAAGGACTTCCAGATCTACGTCGAGTTCTGGTCCAGCGACGACGCCAACAGCGGCATCTTCATGCGCTGCCAGAATCCGGAAGTGATCACCGACCGGTCCTGCTACGAGGCCAACATCTTCGACCAGCGCAAGGACCCGACCTACGGCACCGGCGCGATCGTGCGGTTCGCCGAGGTCAATCCGATGCCGAAGGCCGGCGGCAAGTGGAACACCTTCGAGATCACCGTGAAGGGCCGCGAGATCGTCGTTGTGCTCAACGGCAAGGAGACGGCGCGGTTGCGCAACGAGATGTTCGAGGAGGGCCCGATCACGCTCCAGCACGGCAGCGGCACGATCAAGTTCCGCAAGGTCGCGATCAAGCCGATCTGATTGTTCGGCAGCCCCGTGTCCCGGGCGCAGCGCGGCATGAAATGACGCGCTGCCGACCCGGGACCCCGGTTTCTTCGCTCAAGAATGCACTACTCCGCCGCGACCGGCGCGCTCTCGCGCAGCGCCGGCATGACGTTGCGCTGAAACAGGTTGAGCGAGCGCAGCGATTCGGCGAGCGAGAGATCGCCGAATGCGAAGCGGCAGACCAGATAGTTCGCGCCCGACTCGGCAAGCTGCGCGCGCAGGCTGTTCAGCACGGTGGCGGGCGTGCCGACCGCGGCGACGCCGAGTGCGATCTGGCCGTCGAGCTCCGGCGGATAGGCGACGTTGGTCGGCGCGGTGTTGTGCTTGCGCCAGAGCATCATGAAGTTCGAATACCAGCGGCGATAGGCGCGCCGCCCGATGTCGAGCGCGTCGGCGTCGGTGTCCGCGAGGACGATGAAACGGTTCAGCCCGAGCTTCGGATATCCGGCCGCGCCCGGCGGCGACTTGTACGTTGCGCGGTATCGCTCGGTGATGGCAGCGAACACCTTGGCCGGCCCGTTGGCGACGATGTTGTATCCGGCAAGCGCCGAGCGTTCGGCGCTGTCGGGTGTGATCACGCCGTACCACAGCGGCGGATGCGGCTTCTGGAACGCCTCGACGTCGAACGGCACGTTGCTGTAGCGGAAAAACTCGCCCTGGAAATCGACCCGCTTTGTCGTCAGCGCCTGCAGCACGATTTTCAGCGCTTCGGAAAACATCTTGTCGGCGTTCCTGAAGTCGATGCCGTAGTAGCCCACTTCGATCGGCGAAATGCCCTTGCCGACGCCCAGTTGAAGCCGGCCCCGGCTCACCTGGTCGAGCATGCAGATTTCTTCCGCGAGCCGCAGCGGGTGGTACAGTGCAAGCGTATAGACCAGCGGGCCGAAACGAAGTTGTTTGGTGCGCTGCGCCACCGCGGCAAGGAACACGTTGGGCGAAGGCGACATGCCGAGCGGCGTCGAATGGTGCTCGGCGCAATGGTAGCCGTAGATGCCGGCGCGGTCGTAGGCCTCGATCAGCTTCAGCCGGTCCTCGTAGAATCGCGACAGCGGCAGGTCGTTGCGGTCGACGTGATCGAACACTCCGAATTCCAAGGCCATTCAATTCGGTCCCAAGTTGTCCGCCGACAGAAGACGCGCGGGCGTGTCGTATATCACGACACGCGCGCCTCTTGCATCGCCTGCCACACGCGCAGCGGCGTCGCCGGCATCGGCACGTCCTTCACGCCGTAGTCGCGCAGCGCGTCGACAATGGCGTTGATGACGGTCGGCGGCGCGCCGACGGTGCCGCTCTCGCCCGCGCCCTTCACGCCGATGGGATTGGAGCGGCAGAAGTCCGGCAATTCGTGCATGTCGAACCAGGCGAAATGCCCGGCCTTGGGCATGGAGTAGTCCATGAACGAACCGGCGAGCAGTTGCCCCGTATCGGCGTCGAAGGCGACGTGCTCCAGCAGCGCCTGACCGATGCCCATGGCGAGCCCACCGTGGATTTGGCCCTCGAACAGCAGCGGATTGATGATGACGCCGGAGTCGTCGACGCCCACATAGCGGTCGATCTTGACGTCGCCGGTGTCGGGATCGACCTCGACCTCGCAGATGTGGAAGCCGTTGGCGAAGTTGGAGCGCGTCGGCGTGAAGGTGCCGACGGCTTCGAGGCCGACGCCGAATTCTCCCGGCCAGCCGACCGGCGTATAGGACTCCTTGGCCAGGTCCACCAGCATGATCGACTTGTCGGTGCCGACGACGGTGAACTTGCCTTCGGCAAACTGGATGTCGCTTGCCGCGGCCTCCAGCACGTGCCCTGCCATTTTTTTGGCCTTCTCGATCAGCACGTCGGCGGCATTGCGCAGCGCCGATCCGCCGATGGTCATGCTGCGCGAGCCGTAGGTGCCGCGGCCGAACGCCACTTGATCAGTGTCGCCCTGGATCATCCGCACCGACTTGAAGTCGACCCCGAGCCATTCCGTGATCATCTGGGCATAGACCGTCTCGTGGCCCTGGCCATGGCTGTGTGTGCCCGACACGACGGTGACGGTGCCGTTCTCGTCGAAGCGGATTTCCATGCGGTCGTTGAACGGGCCGCAGATTTCCATGAAGTAGGCGACGCCGCGGCCGCGCAGCTTGCCGTTCCTCTTCGATTCCGCCTTGCGTTTGCCGTAACCCTTCCAGTCCGAAACTTCGACCGCGCGGTCCATCACCGCCTCGTAGTTGGCGCTGTCGTGCACCAGCACGAGCTGGGTCTTGTAGGGCACCGCGGCCGGTCGGATGTAGTTCTTGCGGCGGATGTCGACCGGGTCGATGTTCATCTCGTGCGCCGCGCGCTCGACCAGGCGCTCCATCACGTAGATCGCCTCGGGCTTGCCCGCGCCGCGATAGGGGCCGACCCAGGTGGTGTTGGTATAGACCGCGCGCAGCGCGATGTGCGCCGCCGGTATGTCGTAGACATTGGTGTAGGCCATCGAGCCCATGCCGGCAGGCACGCCCGCGCTCGGCGCGAGATAGGCGCCCTGGCAGTAGTTGGTGCTGACTCGCAGCCCCAGGAACTTGCCGTCCTTGTCAAGCGCGAGCGAAGCCTCGCTCACGCTGTCGCGGCCGTGGCAGTCGGTCATGATGCCTTCGGAGCGCTCGGCGGTCCATTTCACCGGGCGGCCGGTCTTGCGCGCGCCCCAGCACACCAGCGCGTCCTCGGGGAACACGCCGCCCTTCATGCCGAAGCCGCCGCCGACATCGGGGCTGACCACGCGGAACTTCATCTCCGGCTCGCGGAACACCGAGCCCGCCAGTCCGGCGCGCACCTTGTGCGGCTGCTGCGTCGAGGTGTGCAGCGTGGTCTTGCCGCTGACCGGATCGTATTCGGCGAGCGCGACCCGCGTCTCCATCGAGTTCGCCGACAGGCGGTTGTTGACGATCTTCAGAGACACGACGTGCGCCGCGCGCGCGAAGGCCGCGTCGGTCGCGGACTTGTCGCCGCGCTCCATGGCGAACCACACGTTATTGGCCGCACCTTCCCAGACCAGTGGTGCGCCTGGCTTGTGCGCCTCGCCGGTGGAGACGATGGCGGGCAGCACCTCGTATTCGATCTTCACCAGCTCGGCCGCGTCGCGCGCCTGGTTCAGCGTTTCGGCGACGACGAAGGCGACCGGCTCGCCGACGAATCGCGCGCGGTCGTGCGGCAGGATCGGATGCAACGCCATGAACGCCTTGGGCGGGCCTCCGAATGCAATCGGTGGCGCGGTGCAAGGCAACACGCCGAGGTTATCGGCGCGCGCATCGGCGCCGGTCAGCACCGCAAGCGCGCCCGGCGCGGCCTTGGCCGCCGCGGTGTCGATCTTCGCGATGCGGGCGTGCGCATGCGGCGAGCGCAAGACCACGCCGTGCGCGAGGTTCGGCGGGACGATGTCGCCGACGTAGCGACCGACGCCTTTAAGGAAGCGCGGATCTTCCGTCCGCGGCACCGGCTGGCCCACTCCGAATTTCATGGACGTTTTCTCCCCGCTCTCTCCGTTGTCATTCCGGGACCGCGCGCAGCGCGGGACCCGGAATCCAGGGAAACAGGCATCGCGCTGGCCGCTCTGGGTTCCGGGTTCCGGCCTTCGGCCGGCCCCGGAATGACGGCTTCGCCGTCAACTCTGCCCCCGGAAAATCTCCCGCGCCAGCACCATCCGCATCACCTCGACCGGGCCTTCCGTGATCATGAAGCTCCGGGCGTCGCGCCACATCTTGGAGATCGGCATCTCGGTCGCCAAGCCCATGCCGCCGTGGATCTGCATGCAGCGGTCGGCCACGCGGAATCCCAGTTCGGTCCCGGCGATCTTGGCCATGTAGCTCTCGTGGCGCGCGGCGATCCCGGCGTCCGTGCGCGCGGCGAGCCGGTACACCATGAGTTGCGTCATGTGGTGCTCGGTGTAGCTGTCGGCGATCATGAACTGCACCGCCTGCCGCTCGGCGAGCGGCGCACCGAAGGTCGTGCGCTGCCTGGCGTAGGACACCATCAGGTCGAGGCAGCGCTTGGCGACGCCGAGCCCGCGGCAGGCCTGATAGAGCCTTCCTGCCGTGATCCAGGCCTGCGCGGCGCGCATTCCGTCGCCTTCCTTGCCGATCAGGTTTTCAGCCGGCACTTTCACGTCGTCGAGCGCAAGCTCGCAGGGCTCGTCGCCCATCACGGTCGGCGTCTTGCGCACGATCTTCAGTCCCGGCGTGTCGCAGTCGACCAGGAACATGGACAGGCCGCCGCGGCTGCCCTTGCTGCGATCGGTCGCGGCCACGAGCTGGAGGAAGTCGGCGTTGTGGGCGTTGGTGATCCAGCGCTTGTAGCCATTGATGAGGTAGTGGTCGCCCTGGCGCACGGCCGTCGTTCGCATCGTGCCGGGATCGGAGCCGGCATCGGGCTCGGATTGCGCAAAGGCTGTGCGCTTCTCGCCGCGCAGCACGGGATGCAGGTACTTGTCCTTCTGCGCGGGCGTGAGCGTGAACAGGATCGGCCGCAGATCGGGCCCGAACACCAGCGGCCCGCGCGGCGGCACGGCGATCGTGCGCGCGATCTCCTCCCAGACCACGACGAGGCCCAACAGATTCAGTCCCGCGCCGCCGTATTCGGCCGGCACGTCGAGATGCCAGAGCCCGGCCTTCTTCGCCTTGTCCTCGACCTGCTTGCGGACCTCCGGCTTCATGTCCGAGCCGTCCATCGCCGTCATCTCGATGGGGATCAGTTCGCGGTCGACGAACTGGCGCACGGTCTCCTTGAGCATGCGCAGCTCTTCGGGCAGTTCGAGGTCCATCCAGGCGCTCCGGCAATTTGCGCCGAAGCGTATCAGCGGTCATTCCGGGATGCGAGCGAAGCTCGAAGGCCCGGAATCCAGGGCTACTTATTCGGCGCACGCCGTCCCTGGATTCCGGGTTCACCCGCTGCGCTCGCGCCCCGGAATGACCGTGGATAGGATGGCGTGTCACAAACGGGAATCGCGTGGACCCCTCTCGCAAGCATAGCGGCAACCGTCCGATCGGCAGCCCGGTCGAGCGCGTCGAGGACCTGCGCTTCCTGCGCGGGCGGGGGCAATTCGTCGACGACGTCCCGGCGAAGGGCGCGCTGCACGCGGCCATCCTGCGCTCGCCGGTGGCGCACGGGCGCATCCGCGGCATCGAATGTGCGGTGGCGCGCGAGTGGCCGGGCGTACATGCGGTACTGATGGCAACCGACGTCGAACGCGCATTGGGGCGCGTGCCGATCATCGCCATGCGGCAGGAGCTGTTGCCGGAATTCGAGCCCTATCAGCAGCCGGTCATCGCCCATGGCAAGGTGCGCTACGTCGGCGAGCCGATTGCGGTGGTGGTCGCCGACAGCGCGGCGCTCGCGGAAGACGCGCTGGAGGCCATCGCGCTCGACATCGAGCCGCTGCCGCCGGTCGCGGACCGCGACGCGGCGCGCGCGGACGCAAGCGTGCTGTTCGAAAGCGCCGGCACCAATCGCGTCATCGAGCTGACGGCGCGGCGCGGCGATGCGGACGCGGCATTCCGCGATGCGCCCTACGTCCGGCGCGAACGCTTCTCGGTGCAGCGCTTCACGGCCATGCCGATGGAGCCGCGCGGGCTGCTGGCGCAATGGGACGGCGCGCGCGGCCATCTCACGGTCCATGGCGCGGCCAAGGTCGCGTTCCACAACCGCCGCCTGCTCGCCAAGCAGCTAGGGTTCGCCGAGCACGACATCACCATGATCGAGGCCGACGTCGGCGGCGGGTTCGGCTCGCGCGGCGAGTTCTATCCGGAGGATTTCCTGATCCCGTTCGCTGCGAAGGCACTCGGCCGGCCGGTGAAATGGATCGAGGACCGCCGCGAGCACATGATCGCGTCCAACCACGCGCGCGACTCGGAATGCGAACTCGAAATCGCCTGCGACCGCGACGGCACGATCCGCGGCTTGCGCGGGATGGGTGCAACGGACCTCGGCGCCTACATCCGCACCAACGGCGTCACCGCGCCGCGCAACACCGCGCAGGTGCTGACCGGGCCCTATCGCGTGCCGAACGTCGATTTCGGCATGACGCTTTTGATGACCGACAAGACGCCCTCGGGCACCTATCGCGGGCCGGGGCGGTTCGAGGCCGACTTCTACCGCGAGCGGTTGTTCGACATGGCCGCAAACGAGCTTGGCATCGACCGGGTCGAGTTCCGCCGCCGCAATCTGCTCTCCGAATCCGAAATGCCTTGGGCGCTGCCGACGGTGCAGCCGCTCGACCAGGGCACCGAAACCGACTCGGGCGACTATCGCCAGACGCTGGACCGCTGCCTCGCGGATTTCGGCTGGGACGAGAAGGCAAAGCTGCAAGGCCAATTCGTTGGTGGCCGCTATCACGGCATTGCCGTCGGCTGCTACATCGAAGGCGGCGGCTCCGGCCCGCGCGAGAACGTGCGCATGGTGCTCGAAAGCGACGGCGCGGTGACGCTCTATGTCGGCTCGTCGTCGGTCGGGCAGGGCGTCGAGACGGTGTTCATGCAGATCGCTGCCGACGCGCTCGACATGCCGATGGCGCGCATCCGCGAGGTGCGCCACGGCTCGACCACGCACGTGAAGCAGGGCTTCGGCTCCTATTCGTCGCGCTCCATTGTGATGGGCGGCTCGGCCATCGTGCATGCGGCGGAGAACCTGAAAAAGGCGATCCGCGACGCGGCTGCGGAGCGATTCGGCTGCGAGGCTGCAAGTGTCGTCATCGACGGCGATGCCGCGCGCGGGCCGGACGGGCGGTCGATCGCGTTTGCGGCGCTGGCGGGAATCGAAGTGGAAGGCACTTACGCCTCCAGCAAGCGCACCTACGGCTACGGCGCGCATGCGGCGCATGTGGCGGTCGATCCCGGCACCGGGCACATGGCGCTGATCGACTACATGGCGGTGGAGGACGTCGGCCGCATCGTCAATCCGCTGACGCTGCACGGCCAGACCGTCGGCGCCATCGTGCAGGGGCTCGGCGGTGCGCTGCTGGAGAGTCTCGCCTACGACGGCGAGGCGCAGTTCCTCGCCGGCTCGCTCACCGACTATCTGGTGCCGACCGCGAGCGACTTTCCCGCTGTCCGCGCGCACGCGCTGGAAGAAAAACCCGCGCCGCACAATCCGCTCGGCGTCAAAGGCGCGGGCGAGGGCGGCATCATTCCGGTCGGCGGCGTGATCGCCAATGCGGTCGCCAACGCGCTCGGCGCGGAACCGCGCGACCTGCCGCTATCCCCGCAGCGGGTGTGGGAGCTGGCGCAGGAGGCGCGGCGGCGAACATGAACTGGCTTGGCTTCGCGCTCTCGGGCCCGGTGCTATGGGCGATCTCCACGCATTTGGACAAGTACCTGGTCGAGCGTTACTTCAAGAACACCGACGTCGGCATCCTGCTGATCTTCACCGCGCTGATGGGCCTCGCGCTCATGCCGGCGATCGCGTACTTCGATCCCTCGGTGCTGTACCGCGACCTGCAAAGCGTCGCACTGATGACGCTGTCGGGCCTGCTCTATATGGCGGCGATCTTCTTTTACCTGCGCGCCTTGCAGGGCCACGAGGCGTCGGTGGTTGCGCCGTTCTTCCAGGCCTCGCCGCTGTTCGGCTATGCGCTCGGGTATCTGGTCCTGAGCGAAACGCTGTCGGGGTCGCAGTTCGGAGGCTGCGCGCTGATCCTCGGCGGCATCCTGTTCGTGTCGGTCGGCGCGCGGCGGACGGAGCCGTTCCGCTGGCGGCTCGCGCTGCTGATGCTGTGCTGCGGTTTTGTGATGTCGCTGTCGACCTTGATCTTCAAGGTGTTCGCGGTGAAGGAGGAATTCTGGGCGACGACGTTCTGGATGTTCGCGGGCGAGGCGATCTTCGGGTTCGCGTACCTCAGCATCGGCAACCATCGCCGCGAGTTCTTCCGGCTGTTCCGCGAGCACCCGGTGGCGATGGTCGCGATCAACGCCTCGAACGAACTGGTCAACCTCGGCGGCGCACTCGGCAACCGCTACGCGCTGATCTTCGCGCCGCTCGCGGTGGTGCAGGCCATCGGCTCGACCACGACGCTGTTTGTGTTTGTCTTCGGCGTGGTGCTGACCCTGCTCTGGCCGCGAGTCAGCCACGAGAGCCTTGCCCCGCGCGACCTGATGCAGAAGGGCACTGCGGCGCTGCTGGTGGCTGCGGGGATCGTGCTGGTGAGCCGCTAGATCTTCGTCAGCTCATACACAGGCTTGGCGAACATCTCCTCGAACGCCACCTGCCGCACCGACAGGCCCTGTTCGAACGAGTAGTGCGCCAGCGTCTCCAGCGTGTGCTTATTCTCGTTTGCGCCGTAGGACCAGTAGTCCTCGCCCATCAGCTTGCGCGCCTCGTCGTAGGCCGCGACCGGCCACGGCAGCGTCGCGAGCAGATGGCCGATCTGGCCGAGCTCGTGCATGCACAGCGCCTTCGCCTGCACGAACGCCTTGTAGAGACTGACCGCGACCCACGGATTTTTCTCGATGATCGAACGCCGAATGCCAATGGCGTGCATGATCGGGAACAGTTTGGTCTTCTTGTAGTAGGCCGCCTCGGCCGCCGGATAATCCGCGAACAGCCTCCCGACGTTCGGCGCGCCGCGCAGGAAGCACGACGGCGCCCGCGCGCTGAGAATGCCGTCGATCTCGCCCTTCTCCAGCATGTCGGAGATCGAGCGGTCGTGCGGCGCCGCCTGCAGGTCGATCTCCGGCGGCAACGAGATGCGCGCGCGCTCCTCGCGGCCGGGCTCTTCGAGGCCACCGCGCCGCCATTTGATGTCGCGCGGATGCACGCCGTATTCGTCCTGCAGCATGCCGCGCACCCAGACGTTGGCGGTCATCTGGTACTCGGGCAGGCCGATGGTCTTGCCTTTCAGGTCCTCCGGCCCGCTTATACCGCGGTCGGTGCGGATGTAGATGCTGGAATGCCGGAACAGCCGCGACACGAAGGCCGGAATCGCGACGTAGTGGGAGTCGTTGCGCGCGACCGACAGCAGGTAGCTGCTCATGGAGATTTCGGTGGCGTCGAACTCCTGGAACTTGAACGCGCGGTGGAAGGACTCTTCCGGTTCGAGCGCGACCGCGGTGACGTTGCAGCCCTCGACCGATACGCGGCCATCGAAGAGCGCCGCGGTGCGGTCGTAGTTGCAGACGGACAGGCTCAGCTCCAGGGCCATACGCATGCTCCGGCGGAATGCGGCATCGGGACGCCGAACCATACCGTATTTGCATGGCCCGTGCGTTGACGCTCCGGCGGGGGCTGGCGATAGTGGTTTGTCATCGTTCCAGGCAACGAAGGCACGAGCCTCGACCAGTCCGAGTGAGCCCATGAAGCTGCCGCCGTTCGAATACGCCTGTCCCACGACCCTCAACGAAGCGGTTGCGCTGCTCGCCTCCCACAACGGCGAGGCCAAGGCCATCGCCGGCGGCCAGAGCCTCGTGCCGATGCTGGCGTTCCGGCTGGCGCGGCCGTCGCTGCTGGTCGATCTGCGCAAGCTCCCCGGCCTGAACGAGATCAAGATCGGCGCCGACGGCGTCCGCCTCGGCGCGCTGGTGCGCTGGCGCGACATTCAGGACGACAAGCGGCTCGAATCCGCGCATCCCTTGCTCAAGGCCGCGATCGCGCATGTCGCGCATTACCAGATCCGCAACCGCGGGACGGTCGGCGGCAGCGTCGCGCATGCCGACCCGGCGGCGGAGATGCCGGGCGTCTGCGTCGCCTGCGACGCGGTGATCACGGCCGCGGGCAAGGGCGGCACGCGCGCCATCAAGGCCGCCGACTTCTTCGAGGGCGCACTGACCACGGCGCTCAAGCCCGACGAGATCGTCACCGAAATCCATCTGCCGGCATGGCCGGCCGTGCGCCGCTCTGGCTTCCAGGAGTTTGCGCGCCGCCGCGGCGATTTCGCCATGTCGGGCGTGGCGCTGTTCTACGATCTCGATGCCGGCGGCAAGGCGACGAACGCCCACATCGGCACCATCGGCGTCGGCGATCGGCCGCGGCGTCTCGCCAAGGCCGAGGCCGCGCTGAACGGCCAGGCCGTTACCGAGGCGCTGGCCGTGAAGGTCGGCGAGGCGGCGGCGGCCGAGGTCGATCCGCAGGAGGACATCCACGCCAGCGCCGCCTACCGGCGTTCGCTCACCGGCACGCTCTGCGAGCGTGCGCTTCTGGCCGCGGCACGATAGGGGCCGTCATGGTGTTCGTGTGCGCAGCCCTCTCCGTGCGTCCTCGCGAAAGCGGGGACCCATGGCGGCAATTCAAGGCTTTTGGACATTTTGCGCTGGATTCCCGCTTGCGCGGGAATGAGCGGGGATGGGTTGGCGCATGACCACCAAGTTCGAAGTCAACGGCAAGCCCGTCAGCGTGAACGTCGAGCCGCGCATGACGCTCGCCGACTGCCTTCGCCACGAATTGCGGCTTACCGGCACGCACGTCGGCTGCGAGCACGGCGTCTGCGGCGCCTGCACGGTGCTGGTCGACGGCGAGGCGGTGCGCGCCTGCCTGATGCTGGCGGTGCAGGCCGAGGGCGCGAAGGTCGTGACGGTCGAGGGCCTGTCGAACGACGCGGACCTGACGCCGCTGCAGAAGTCCTTCCGCAAGCACCACGCGCTGCAATGCGGATTCTGCACACCGGGCTTCATCACCACGGCGCATGCGCTGCTCACCGAGGAGCCCGATTGCGATGCCGACCGGGTGCGCGAGGTGCTGTCGGGCAACATCTGCCGCTGCACCGGCTACATCGGCATCGTCGAAGCGGTGCTCGACGCGCGCGCGGCGTACAAGAAGTAGGGGCTGCCGATGAAGAACACGTTCATCGGCCAGCCGATGGAACGCCGCGAGGACCTGCGCTTCCTGCGCGGGCGCGGCGAATATGTCGACGACGTCGCGCTGCCGGGTCTGCTGCACGCCGCGATCCTGCGGAGTTCCGTCGCGCACGGAAAGATCAAGAGCATCGACACGTCGGCGGCGCTGAAGCGGCCGGGTGTGCACACGGTCATCACCGCGGCCGACATGCCGGGCGGCCCGCCGATCGTGCCGATGCGGTTGCAGCCGCTGCCCGAGTTCAAACCGTTCGAGCAGCCTGCGATAGCCCACGAAAAAGTGCGCTACGTCGGCGAGCCGATCGCCGTGGTGCTGGCCGCGACTGCGGCGCAGGCCGAGGACGCTTTCGATGCCATCGAAGTGGAAATCGAAGAACTGCCGGCGGTCGCCGACTGGACGGTGGCGCAGCGGAACAACAGCGTGCTGTTCGACAAGCAGGGCACCAACCGCTCGATGGTGTTCGAATCGCGCAAGGGCGACGCCGATGCGGCCTTTGCCAGCGCGCCTTACGTCCGCAAAGAGCGGCTGCGAACCGGCCGCCACTACGGCCTGACCATGGAGCCGCGCGGCGTGATGGCCACGTGGGACGCGGCCAAGGGTATGCTCACGATCTATGGCGCCGCGAAGGTCCCGTTCTTCAACCGCCGGATTCTCTCGGCGCAGATCGGGCTCCCCGTCGAGCAGATCGAGATGATCGAGAACGACGTCGGCGGCGGCTATGGCGCGCGCGGCGAGTTCTATCCGGAAGACTTCCTGATCCCGTTCGCGGCCAGGCACACCGGCCGTCCGGTGAAATGGATCGAGGACCGCCGCGAGAACCTGATAGCGATGAACCATGCGCGCGAGGAGGAGGCGATCCTCGAAGTCGCCTGCGCGCGCGACGGCACCATCCTCGCGATCCGCGGCGAGGTCCACACCGACATGGGCGCCTACATGCGCACCAACGGTGCGGTCGGTGCGCGCAACGTATCGCAGTTCATGGCGGGCCCGTATCGCGTGCCGCACGTCAAGATCGATTCGTCGCTCTGGATGACCAACAAGACGCCGGTCGGTACCTATCGCGGGCCGGGCCGCTTCGAGGCCAATTTCTTCCTCGAACGCATGATCGATATGATCGCCGAAGAGCTTCGCATCGACCGCATCGACATGCGACGAAGGAACCTGATCACTGCGAAGGAGCAGCCCTATCCGATCGCGACCGTGCAGCCGACCAACGCGGTCGACGAATATGACAGCGGCCACTATCCCGAAACGCTGGAGCGCGCGTTGCAGGAGATCGATTGGCCGCGGGTGTCCAAGCTCCAGGGCAAGTTGGTCGACGGCAAGTACCATGGCATCGGCGTGGTTTGCTTCATCGAGGGCGGCGCTGCCGGCCCGAAGGAGACCGCGCGGCTTGAGGTGAACGGCGACGGCACGATCTCGCTCTACCTCGGCACATCGTCGGTCGGGCAAGGCGTGGAGACGATCTTCGCGCAGATCGCGGCCGACGCGCTGGAAGTCTCCATCGAGCGCATCCGCCACGTCCATCACGGCTCGACGGCGTATGTGAGCGACGGCTACGGCGCTTATCATTCACGCTCGACGGTGATGGGCGGCTCGGCGGTGCTCGACGCCGCAAACAATTTCCTCGCGGCGCTGCGCGAGGCGGGCGCCAAGCGCCTCGGTTGCGATGCGAATGCGGTGACGCTCGACGAGGACAAGCTGACGGGCGGCGGCAAATCGGTTCCGCTCAGGGAGTTTGCCGGGCTGACGCAGGAAGGCGTGTTCCTGAACAAGAAGCACACTTACAGCTACGGGTCGCACGTCGCACACATCACGGTCGATCCGAAACTCGGCCGCATCGAGATTATCGACTACGTCGTGGTGCAGGACGTCGGCCGCGCCATCAATCCGCTCACCGTGAAGGGCCAGATGATCGGCTCGCTGGTGCAGGGCCTCGGCGGCGCGGTACTTGAGGACCTGAAGTACGACGAGAACGGCCAGATTCTCACCGGCTCGCTCGCCGACTATCTGCTACCGCTCGCCAGCGATTTCCCAAACCTGCGCGGCGTGGTGCTGGACAAGTATCCGTCGCCGATCAATCCGCTCGGCGCCAAGGGCGCGGGCGAAGGCGGCATCATTGCCGCCGGTGGTTGCATGGCCAACGCGGTGGCGAACGCGCTGTCTTCGCTCGGCGTGCAGCCGCGGCAGCTGCCGCTGTCGCCGGCCTATATCTGGGAACTGCTGCAGCAGGCCGGGCGGAAAGCGGCGGAGTAGAAGGCGGACACGCATTTCCGCGGGTCATTCCGGGGCGCTTGCGAAGCGAGCGAACCCGGAATCCAGTGCTGCGCGGCAGGTCATTTCTTGTTTGGCTCTGGATTCCGGGTTCGCGCCTTCGGCGCGCCCCGGAATGACGGTGGAGAGTGCTGCGCTGCCGACGGGACACGAGGGCTGTGCGCGCTGCGCAGTCTTGCCTTCATTGACGCCACAAGCGCCTCAGGCCTAGATTCGTAACAACATCCCCAACGCAGGAGCGTGACATGTCCGTCGCCCGTCATCCGCGCCCGAAGGAGCTCGAAGGCGTTCCGATCGAAGAGATCATGAAGAAATATGTCGGCCGCTACAGCGAGAAGCGCGCCGACTGGGCGGCCTTCGAGGACGCCAAGATCGAAGGCTTCAAGCGCGCGCAGCACCGCTTCATCGGCGCCGGCGGCTCCGGCAAGCACGGCGATCCGACCGTCATTCCCGCCGGCAACTTCACGCTGTCGATCATGTATGTCGAGCCCGGCCAGGGCAACGCCGCGCACACCCACGAGGTCGAAGAATGCTTCTTCGTGCTCAAGGGCCATCTCGATGTGTTCGTCGAGGACGAAACCGGCAAGCGCATCACCACGCGGCTTGGTCCTTGGGAGTGCATCTCCTGTCCGGCGGGCGTGATCCACGGCTACCAGAACGACTCGCTCGAGCCGGTATACTTCCAGGTGATGATCGGCCGCGGCAAGCCGGAAACAATGGGCTATGCCGACGACGAGCTTTACAAGCGCCGCGACGCGCATCTGAAGGCAGTGTGAGCGTTCACGCCAACAACAACCACTGTCGTCATCGCCAGGCTTGACCCGGCGACCCCGATGCGGGGCTGCTGAACCCCGACGATCGAGATGGCCGGGACACGCCCGGCCATGACGCGGAGGGAAAAGGGACCATGGCCAAGCTGCGTCTGAATTTCGCCTGCGGTCCCTACGACCGCACCGAGGGCCTGCGCGACGGTTCGATCCAGCCCGACGGCATCGATCTAAACTATCTCAACATGCAGCCCGCCGAGATTTTCTGGCGCATGCTGCAATACAACGAGTTCCAGGCCTGCGAGATGTCGCTGTCGAACACGACGACGATGCGCAGCCTGAAGGATCCGCCGTTCGTCGCGATCCCGGTTTATCCGTCGCGGGTGTTCCGACACGGCTACTTCTTCATCAACACGACGAAGGGCATCGAGAAGGGCTCGGACCTCAAGGGCAAGCGCGGCGGCGTGCCGGAATATTCCATGACCGCGGCGGTCTACATGCGCGGCGTGATGCAGCACGAATTCGGCGTGAAGCCGACCGACGTCGAATGGGTGCAGGGCCGCACCGACCGGCTCGGGCGCGCGCTGCCGTCCGATATCAAGCTCACGCAGGCGCCGCCCGGCACCGAACTTGGCGACATGCTGGAGCGCGGCGAGATCGACTTCCTCATCACCGCGAACAATCCGCTGTCGTTCCGGCGCGGCTCGCCCAAGGTGCGGCGGCTGTTTCCGAACTACGCCGAGGTCGAGAAAGAATATTACAAGCGCACGAAAATCTACCCGATCATGCACACGGTGGTGATCAGGAAGGACGTCTACGAGAACGATCCGTGGGTCGCGCAGAGTCTCTACCAGGCGCTGAGCCGCGCCAAGGACAAGTGCTACCGCAGCCTCTCCGACACCGGCTCGCCCAAGGCCTCGTTCGCCTGGCTGCAGCCGATGATCGAGGAGGAGAAGGCGATCATCGGCGAGGACTGGTATCCCTACGGCATTGAGAAGAACCGCCCGTCGCTCGAAGCGCTGCTGCAATACACCCACGAGCACGGCCTGACCGACCGGCGGCTGAAGATCGAGGATCTGTTCGCGCTGTCGACCATGCGCGACATCCCGCTCGGCGACGGGCAGCACGTGTAGGCGATCAGAGCGCTCCGGTCCCGACGATCGTCGGCGCCGCGCCGATCCATGGTGCTCTGCCGAGCGAAAGCTCGACGGTCAGCACCAGGAATTGCCCGTCGCTCACGACGTCGTTTCCTGGCGCGCGTAGATGAGCGACGACCGACAGCGGATAGCTGCCGGTGCAACTCTCGGCCATACACGAATCGAGCTTCGCGCCGGGAAGCTCTTTGACTTTCGCGGCGATCTGCGCGGTCAGCGGTTTTCCGGATTCCAGTGAGCGCACGGCGCGGTCGAACCAACGGTCGGCCTCCGTCGAGGTGGCGTCCGCGGCGAACGTCCGCGCGCGGCGGACCCACGCGCCCTTGTAGGCGACGGATGCGCGCACGGCGAAGCGGGCTCCGAGCGGGAGGGCCCGGGATATGCGGTTGAACCGGCGGTCTGCTGCGAGGTCGGGCGCGATCGCGATGTAGGCCTCTTCTGCGCCGGCCAGACGCGCGTTCTGCTCGACAAGGCCCGACAGCGTCGCGGCATCCGTCGCCGCGTTCGCCTCCGCTTGGCGCAGTGCTTCCTGAGCGATGGCGTCGGCGCGCAGAAAAAGCTTGCGCTCTACATCGTCGACTGTGCGGCGCAAACCGGCAAACAGCGCGGTGGCATCATGCCATTCGGCCGCGGGCGCGGCGGCGGCGAGGTCGTCGGCGAGGCCTGTGGGCAAGGTATCCAGTTCCAGCACACCGACGCGCCGCATGGCCGCGTCGCCGGCCAGCCGCTGACCGATCAACGCCCCCGGCTTCGGCGAGTTGGCAATCTCACTGATCGGGTCCGTGGTGCGAATCCATTCCGACACGCGCTTGGACAGCGCGGTCGCAAATATTGGCGCGCCGGTCGTCGGCACCATGAGCAGCGCGTCGTTCCAGTAGGGCGTGAATCCCGTGAGCCAAGTCACGGCGCTCGGCCGCACGTTGTTGGTGTACACGACGAGGGCGTCAAGCCCCGCGGCGTCCAGTGCGGACCGCAATCGTTCAAGGCGCGCTTCGAGCGCGGCGACCGGCAGTTCGGTTTCGTCTCGCCCCATCAAGCCGCGGCGCATGGTCTTGCTTTCATTTCGATGTCGATACGATCCGACGGCCGGTGGGCGCTTTTAGGGCCATCCTCAGCCCGCGACGCCGAACAGTTCGCGCGGCGTCGCGGTCAGCACCTCGCAGCCGTCCTCGGTCACCGCGACGCCGTCGCCCAGCACCATGTAGCCGACGGCTGGATGATAGGTGTTCGGATGTACGATCAGCGCCATGCCGGCTTCGATGCGCGTCGTGACGTCTTCCAGAATGTGCGGCTTGGAATCCGCGAACAGGCCCATACCGTGGCCGCGCACGCGGGTGTATTCGCTGGTGGTGTACTGGCCCATGCCGTGCTTTCGGAACACGTCGTTCTCCGCCTTGGCGATGTCGGCGGCAGTCACGCCGTCGCGCACCGTCGCAATGCCCGCTTCCATCGATTCGCGCCACAGCGCGTGCGCGGCCTTCTGCTCGGGTGTCGCGTCACCGATGACCAGCGTGCGGCAGATCTGCGCGTAGTAGCCGTCGATGCAGGGCGTCAGTTCGGTCGTGACCATGTCGCCGCGCTTGAGCCGCCTGCCGCTCGGCGGCGCCATGCCTTTGACCTCGACGCCGCCGACGCCGACGATCTGGAAATTGTCGGGAACGCCCTTGGCGCGAAAGAACGCCTCGGCCTCCGCGACCAGTTCGTAGTCGGCGCGGCCCACGCGGGCGGCCTGCATGAACACCTTGTAGCCCTCATCGGCGAGCCGCGACGCGCGGCGAATGGCTGCGATCTCGTCGTCGATCTTGTGCATCAGCAGCCGGTCGAAGAACGCGGTCTCGTCGCCGAGCTTGAGATCGTCGGCGCGCGCGCCGATCCGGCGCGGGATGAGGCGCCAGGGCGCGGCGCCGATGCGCTGGTTGCGCATCCGCTCCATGGCGCGCTCGGCTTCGACTGCGAAATCCGGCGCCTGAACGATCTCCAGGCCGGGGCAATCGAGCGCGGCGCGGTCGGCCTCCAGCGGGCTGTCGAGATAGAGCGTGATGTGGCCGTCGCGGCGCACGATCGCGAGCGCCTGTCCCTCCAGAATGCCGAAGTCGGTGGCGTAGCGCAGATAGTCGCCCTGCCAAGCGTTGCCGTAGATCACGAGCGCATCGAGGCCTGCCTCGGCCATGGCGTCGGTCAGTCGTCTGCGGCGTCGGTCGGCGAGCATGCGGCAATCCTACGATGCGGCACTATTCCATGCCGCCGCTCTTCCGTCCAAGCCTGCGGATGGTTAGAGATTGAACGCATGACGGCGACGCAGCACAGAAGCACCGCCCGGAGCGCGAAAAAATCCCGCGGCGCCGGACCGCGCGATCCCGAGCGCACCAGCGCCGCGATCCTCGCTGCCGCCGTGAGCGAATTCACCGATAAGGGCTATGCGGGCGCGCGGATCGACGCCATCGCGCGGCGCTCCGGCGCCAACAAGCGGATGATCTACCACTACTTCGGCGACAAGGATGGGCTCTACCGGGCCGTGCTGGAGAGCGCCTATGTCGGCATCCGCTCGTCCGAAGCCGGATTGCAACTGGCCGATCTCGCGCCGGAAAAAGCGATCGAGCGGCTGGTCGCGTTCACCTGGGACTACTTCCTCGCACACCCGGAATTTCTGAGCATCCTCAGCACTGAGAACCTGCACCGCGCGAAGTTCCTCAAGAAGTCGCAGCGCGTGCTGGAGCTGCATTCGCCGCTGGTTTCGGCGATCTCCGATGTGCTCAAGCGCGGCGCGGCGAGCGGCACGTTCCGCACGGGCGTCGACCCGGTGCACCTCTACATTTCCATCGCCTCGCTCGGCATCTTCTACCTGTCGAACCGCTGGACGCTGTCGGCGATCTTCGCCCGCGACCTGACGGCGCAGCCGGAGCTGCGGGCCTGGGGGCGGCACATTTCCGCGGTTATCCTCGGCTTCCTGCGGCCGGAAAAACCGCTTGCCAACAAGGCCGCCCGATTGTAACCAATTGGTTACTTACGGCGTAACCCGGGGAGAACGTCCATGGCGCAGCAGCGGCTCGGCATCATCATGAACGGCGTCACCGGGCGCATGGGGATGAACCAGCATCTGATCCGCTCTATTGTTGCGATCCGCAACGAAGGCGGCGTGGCGCTGAAGAACGGCGACCGCGTGATGCCCGACCCGATCCTGGTCGGCCGTAGCGCCGAGAAGCTCCAGCAGCTCTGCAAGGCGCACGGCCTGTCGCGCTGGACCACGGACCTCGACGCCGCGCTCAAGGACAAGAAGGATACGCTGTTCTTCGACGCCGCGACCACGCAGCTTCGCGCCGGCCTGCTCAAGAAGGCGATGAAGGCGGGCAAGGACATCTACTGCGAGAAGCCGACGGCCGATACGCTGAAGGATGCGCTCGATCTGGTGCGCGCGGCGAAGAAGGCCGGCGTCAAGCACGGCGTCGTGCAGGACAAGCTGTTTCTGCCGGGGCTGCTTAAGCTTAAGGTGCTGATCGACTCAGGATTCTTCGGACGCATCCTGTCGGTGCGCGGCGAGTTCGGCTACTGGGTGTTCGAGGGCGACTGGTCGCCGTCACAGCGCCCGTCGTGGAACTACCGCAGGAAGGACGGCGGTGGCATCATTCTCGACATGCTGTGCCACTGGCGCTACGTGCTCGACAATCTGTTCGGCGAGGTCGAGAGCGTCACCTGCCTCGGCGCGACGCACATTCCCAAGCGCTGGGACGAGAACGGCAAGCCCTATACCAATGACGTGGACGACGCGGCTTACGCGACGTTCCAGCTCAAGGGCGGCGCCATCGCACACGTCAACAGCTCCTGGTGCACGCGCGTGCGCCGCGACGACCTCGTGACGTTTCACGTCGACGGCACGCTGGGCTCGGCGGTGGCGGGACTGCAGAAATGCTGGAGCCAGGCGCGGGTCAACACGCCGCGCCCGGTGTGGAACCCGGATGTGCCGCAGCCGATCAAGTTCTTCGAAACCTGGTCGGAGGTGCCCGGCCTCGGCGCCTACGACAACGGCTTCAAGACCGAATGGGAGATGTTCATCCGGCACCTCTACGAGGACGCGCCGTTCAAATGGACGCTGTTGGAGGGCGCCAAGGGCCTGCAATTGGTCGAGGCCGCCCACAAGAGCTGGAAGGAGCGCCGCTGGATCGACATCCCGGCGTTGAAAGTGTGAGAATGCGTTCTCCGTCCTCAGCCTGAAGCCGGTTGAGTTCCGTCGTGTAGTGAGATTTTCCAGGTGCCCACGCTCAATCTTCCCACCGCAGGCGGCCGGCTGACGCCCTATCTCACGCGCCCGCCGCGGAATTTCCCGACGGCCACGCCCCCCTTCAACCGCGTCGCCTATGCGGCAGCGCACGTGGTCGCCGATCCGCTCGCCGACCGCGAGCCATGGATCGATTCCGCCATCGACTGGGACACGACCATCGCGTTCCGCCGCCATCTTTGGTCGCTCGGCCTCGGCGTGGCGGAGGCCATGGACACGGCCCAGCGCGGTATGGGCATGGACTGGCCGACCTCGCTCGAATTGATCCGGCGCAGTCTCGACGCCGCACGCGAATATCCGGGCGTCATGATCGCTTCGGGCGTCGGCACCGACCACCTGGAGGCGAAGCCCGGCATCACTATCGACGACGTGATCCGCGCCTACGAGGAGCAGTGCGCGGCGGTCGAGAAGCTCGGCGGCCGCATTATCCTGATGGCGAGCCGCGCGCTGGTGAAGGCCGCGAAGTCGCCCGACGACTACATGAAGGTCTACGACCGCATCCTCAGCCAGGTGAAGGAGCCGGTGATCGTTCATTGGCTCGGCGAGATGTTCGATCCCGCGCTCGAAGGTTATTGGGGTCACAAGGACCACACGCAGGCGATGAGCGTCGCCATCGACGTGCTCACCGCCAACCATGCCAAGGTCGACGGCATCAAGATTTCGCTGCTCGACAAGGACAAGGAAATCGCCATGCGGCGGCGCCTGCCGCAGGGCGTTCGCATGTACACCGGCGACGATTTCAACTATGCCGAGCTGATCGCGGGCGACGAGCAGGGCTATTCGGATGCGCTGCTCGGCATTTTCGACGCCATCGCGCCGGCGGCGTCGGCCGCCCTTGACGCGTTCAGCCACGGCAATTCGGCGCTGTTCCACGACATCCTCGCGCCGACGGTGCCGCTGTCGCGGCACATCTTCAAAGCGCCGACCCGCTTCTACAAGACCGGCGTCGTGTTCATGGCCTACCTCAACGGACTGCAGGACCACTTCATCATGGTCGGCGGCCAGGAAAGCACGCGCTCGACGCTGCATCTCGCCGAACTGTTCCGGCTTGCCGACGTCGCGGGCCTCCTGATCGATCCCGAATTGTCGTCGCACCGCATGCGTCTCGTCATGGCGGTGCGCGGCGTGGAAGCCTGATGCGCGACCTTTCGAACGACTCGAAGCTGCTCGCGATCAACTCGGCGACGGTGAAACCGTGGTCGCTGGAGCAACTGGTCGAGGGCTGCGCGCGTGCCGGCATCGCCGCCATCGCGCCATGGCGCGACATCGTACAGGCCTGCGGCGTCGAGCGCGCCGGCAAGCTGATCCGCGCACAGAATCTCACCGTAACTTGTCTCTGCCGTGGCGGCATGTTTCCTGCGGCCGACGAGGCCGGGCGGCGCGCCGCGCTCGACGACAACAAGCGCGCGGTCGACGAGGCTGTGGCCATCGGCGCGGGATCGCTGGTGTTGATCGCGGGCGGGCTGCCGAAGGGCTCACGCGATATCGACGGCGCGCGGCGGCAGGTTCGCGACGGGCTCGCCGCGTTTCTGGACTATGCGCGCACGGTGAAGATGCCGCTGGCGCTCGAACCGTTGCATCCGATGTATGCCGCCGACCGCGCCTGCGTGAACACCATGGCGCACGCCAACGACCTCTGCGACGAACTGGGAGAGGGTCTCGGCCTCGCGGTCGACGTCTATCACGTCTGGTGGGATCCGAACCTGCGCCGTGAGATCGCACGCGCCGGCAAACGCATCATCACCTATCACGTCTGCGACTGGCTGGTGCCCACGAAGGACCTGCTGCTCGACCGCGGCATGCCGGGCGACGGCGTCATCGGCCTGCGCGACATCCGCGCCATGGTCGAGGCGACCGGCTATGACGGCCACTGCGACGTGGAGATTTTCTCCGCCGAGAACTGGTGGAAGCGCGATCCCGCCGAGGTGCTACGCATCTGCCTGGATCGGCACCGGACGGTGGTGTGAGGGAGCGAATTCAAGAATGAAGCCGAGCCTCAAGCCAGGCGCCTCCAAGGTCCGCCACATCGTCATCGACCGCGACCGCACCATCGGGTTCATGGGCGAGGACGCGAGGGTCTACGCCACGCCGTCCATGATCCTCGACATCGAACGCACCTGCCGCGACCTGATCCTCGAACACGCCGATCCGGGCGAGGACTCGGTCGGCACCGAAGTGTCGGTGAAGCACCAGGCCGCGTCGCTGCCCGGCATGACGGTGGAGATCGCAGTGAAAGTCACGGCCATCGACGGCCGGAAGGTGAATTTCGAGGTCTCGGCCAAGGACGAGCTGGACACGATCAGCGCCGGCACGCACGGCCGCTTTGTCGTGGACGTCGCCAAGACCGTCGAGCGGTTGAAGGCCAAGGCGGCGAAACGCGACGCGCTGAAGAAGTAGTCACGGCTTGCGGTTTGCCGCGTCCCAATAACGCTCCAGGTTCGAGATCAGCGCCGGGCTGAAGTGGCAATAGGCTTGCTCACGCGCATAGACCGAAAAGTAATTTCGGAACATATCGAGCGGCTCCTGCGTGATGCGGAATGCGCGGCGGTTGGAGGCCGCGCTGACCACGCCGGAGCTGGTGAGTCCCTTGACCACCCTCTCGATGGCGGCGTCCATCGCGCCCGCCTCTACGATCTCGTCGCAAATCAGGCGGCCTTCCGGGCTGTCGCATTCCAGCCGCCGCTCGTACTGAATCGCCTGGCGTGCAACGCGGTCTCCGACCGCACGCGGCAGCCGCATGTTGGCGGCGCCGGGGATGATGCCCTCCTTGCGGGCGGGCAGCGTCATAAACGCGGTCTTTTCCGCGATCACATAGTCGACCGCAAGCAGCACCTGGCAGTGGCCGCCGATGGCAAAGCCCTCGACCGCGGCGATGAACGGCTTCTCAATGGTCTGGCCGCCAAACTCGTCGGGCGGCGCGTCATGCGGCACCGCAATGCCACGATAGAGCTTGTTGACGTAGCCGAGATCGCGCGTGAGGTACCAGAGAAACGGGATGCGCCCATGATAGAGGTGCGTCAGGTTGATGCCGGAGCCGAACAAGCGTCGGCCCGCATATTTCGGATTCTCGACGATACCGCCGCGCAGCACGGCGACCTCCACTCTGCCGTCCAGCAGCGCAAGATCGACGCAGGTCTCGAACCCGTCGAGCGTGGTCTGATCCTCGGCGTTCAAAAAACGTGGATTCCGGTAGGTGAGGATCGCGGCCTTGCCGCGCCGTTCGATTGAAGCGCCAGGGAATTCGGCTTTGTCACTTTTGAGATACCTCGGCAGCGCGTTGTAAGCTTCCTGTCGCGGCAGCAGCATGGCGTGGCAGAGATGTGTGCCGGATTGCCGGCTTCGCAGCATTGCTGAAACGAATAGTCCCTGATCGATTTCCAATCCTGCCTTTTCGCTCTGCTTCAGTCCGTCCTCGGCGGCGATCTGCTTATGCGAAGGCACAAGGTTCGGCACAAGCTTTGCGGCGGCTGCGGCCAGTTCCTCGATGCGGACATGGCGTGTTCGCTTGGCAGTCAGCTTGTCGTAGACCGCATCGGCGTGGGCATACAGAAAGCGCGCGCGTGCATCGCGCGCCGCAAAATCGATGGTGATGGCGGCGGATCGGTCGCGGTCTTGCCGGCGCGCGGGGGGCGGCAACTGCGCAAGTAGCGCAGTGGACTTCCGCCAGAACGCGGAATAGGCCTTGCAATCGGCGGCAAAGCTCCGGGTCCTAAGCGGTTCGGCCTTGAGCCAGGCATTGATGTCTTTTGCGGCAATCCCCGCCGCCGCAAGCGGCCTTGTATCCCATCGGGGTTCGCGGACGGCCATCGATTTCACTCCTCACGTCTGGTTCACGGCCCCCATCTCGCTGTTACTATACCGCCGCCATGAGCCGGGCCGACACCTTCTTCTACGACCGCAAGGCCGAGTGCATGCCGCGCGTGGAGCTTGCCGCGCTGCAGCTCGCGCGCCTCAAGACCACGGTCGAGACGGCCTATGCCAGGGTCCCGCATGTACGGGCCAAGTTCGACGCCGCCAAGGTCAAGCCCGAGCATCTCAGTTCGCTCGACGACATCGTGCGTTTCCCGTTCGCGGTGAAGGCCGATCTGCGCGACGCCTATCCGTTCGGGCTGTTCGCGGTGCCGCGCGAGCAGGTGGTGCGGCTGCACGCGTCGTCCGGCACCACCGGCAAGGCCACCGTGGTCGGCTACACCCAGGGCGACGTCGACAATTGGTCCGACCTGATGGCGCGCTGCATCGCCTGCGCCGGCGCGCGGCCTGGCGACATTCTGCACAACGCCTACGGCTACGGCCTGTTCACCGGCGGGCTTGGCGTTCACTACGGTGCAGAAAGGCTCGGCTGCTCGGTGGTGCCGGTGTCCGGCGGCATGACCGAGCGTCAGGTCACGCTGCTGCAGGACCTTGGCGCGCAAGTGCTTTGCGCCACACCGTCCTATGCGCTTAACATCGCCGAGGTCGCCGCAGGCATGGGCGTCGACGTTCGCAAGCTGCCGGTGCGGCTCGGCATTTTCGGCGCCGAGCCGTGGAGCGACGCCATGCGCCGCGACCTTCAGGAGCGGCTCGGCATCAAGGCGGTCGATCTCTACGGTCTGTCCGAAATCATCGGGCCGGGCGTCGCGGTCGAATGCGACGTGGCGCAGGACGGCCTGCACGGCTGGGAGGACCATTTCCTGTTCGAGGTGATCGATCCCAATACCCTGGAACCGGTGAAGGACGGCGAGGCGGGCGAACTGGTGATCACCACGCTCACCAAGCAGGCGCTGCCGATGGTGCGCTATCGCAGCCGCGACATCACGCGGCTGGAGCGCTCGCCCTGCGCCTGCGGCCGCAGCCACGTGCGCATCATGCGCGTCACCGGCCGCGATGACGACATGATGATCATCCGGGGCGTCAACGTCTATCCTTCGCAGGTCGAGGCGTTGTTGATCGGGTTCCCCGGCGTCGCGCCGCACTATCAGATCGAGCTGAAGCGCGAAGGATCGCTCGACGCCATGACGCTGGAGATCGAAATGGCCGCAGGCGCGCCCGCCGACGACGCAAGCCGCGCAAGCATCGCCCGCGACGTCGCGCATCACATCAAATCGCGCATCGGCGTGACGTGCGAGGTCGCCGTCAAGATGCCGGGCGAGCTGCCGCGGTCGCAGGGGAAAGCTGTGCGGGTGAAGGATCTGCGGGGTAAGCCCGCCCCTTGAGCGCGCGCAGCGCGTTCAGGATCACCGCCACGTCGATCGCCTCCTGCAGCAGCGCGCCCTGCACCGGCGTGATGTACCCGAACGCTGCCGCAATCATTCCCGCCACCGATAATCCGATGCCGGCGTAAACGCTTTCCAGCGCGATGCGCCGCGAGCGGTGTGCGATCTCGACCGCTGGAACGATGCGGTCCAGCCGGTCGACCAGCAGCACCACGTCGGCGGCCTCGGCGGAGGCGGCCGCGCCCGCGCCCATGGCGAGGCCCACGTCAGCGGCGGCCAGCGCCGGCGCGTCGTTGACGCCGTCACCGGCCATCATCACCGGGCCGTTCTTGCGCTCGGCCAGCACGACCATGACCTTCTGGTCGGGCGTCAGTTCCGGGCGCACGGCGTCGATGTCGAGGCCGGCCACCACGGCGTCAGCGACCTCGCGGCGGTCGCCGGTCGCCAGCACGATGCGTTCGAAAGAAAGCTCGCGCAGGCGCTTGAGCAGGGCCTCGGTGCCGCTGCGCAACTCGTCGGCCAGCACAAGCTCGCCTGCCAGCTTGCCGTCCACCGCGGCCGATACCGTGACTGCGCCGGGTGTCTGCGGCCAGGGCGGCAGCCCCGGTGTGCCGCCCAGCCTGTTGGCCACAAAACGGGTCCCGCCGACGATCACACGCCGGCCGTCGACGATCCCCTCGATGCCTTCGCCGGGTGTTTCGGCGACATTGCCCGGGATCGAAAGCTGGAGGCCGCGCTCGCGCGCCTGCGCCACGATGGTTTCCGCGATGATGTGCTTGGACGCCTGGTCGAGCGAGGCCGCGAGCCGCAGCACATCGCCGGCGTCCAATCCGGCGACGGTTCGTACGGCGACGATGCGGGCGCGGCCGTGCGTGAGCGTGCCGGTCTTGTCGAGCACCAGCACGCGCACGCGCGCCAGTCCCTCCAGGGCCTTGCCGCCCTTGACCAGAATGCCGTAGCGGGCGGCGCGGGACAGTCCGGACACGATTGCGACGGGCACCGCGAGGATCAGCGGGCAGGGCGTTGCGACGACCAGCACTGCGACAAGGCGGATCGGATCGCCGGTCATGAACCACGCCGCGCTTGCAATGGCGACGGTCAGCGCGAGGAACACGATCGCATAACGATCGGCGAGCCGCGCCATCGGCGCCTTCGACTTCTGCGCTGCCTCGACCAGCCGGACAATCCCGGCGTAGGTGCTTTGCGCGGCGCGGCGGGTGGCGACCAGATCGAACGCCGCGCCGGCATTGGTCGAACCGCTCATCACCGGCTCGCCGGCCTTGCGCTGCACCGGCAGCGATTCGCCGGTCAGCGCCGACTGGTCGAGCACGGCCAAGCCGCCGGCGACGTCGCCGTCGACCGGCACCACGTCGCCCTGGCGGATCAGCAGGCGGTCGCCGGGCGCGATGTCGTCGATCGTGATCTCCTCCAGCGCTCCATCGCGGTGCCGGACCGCGCTGCGCGGCACGCGCGACAGCAGCGCGGTCATCTCCTTGCGCGCATGACGCTCGGCGAAGCTTTCGAGATACTGGCCGCCGGCGTACATCAGCGCGACCACGGCGGCGGCGAGGTATTCGCCGAACACCAGCGCCGCCGTCATGGACAACGCGGCGACGATGTCGAGACCCACGTCGCCGCGGCGCAGGCTCGAGACGATTTCGAACAGGAGAGCGATCAGCACCGGCAGGGTGGACGCGGCCCAGATCGCGCCGGACCACTCGCCGCGCCCCAACGCGGACAGCGCCAGCCCCAGGACGAGGCCGGCCGCGGGCACTGAAACCAGGATGTGTCGCAGGTCGATGTCGGCGCGCATGTCGGGTTGCCGGGTCGGCGGACCGAACGGCCGCCGATTGGCGAGATTACACCACGCGTTACTTAGGCCGTGAAATCGGCGGTCCGATTGATGTGGCTCAATGGCCGCGCGCGGCGGAATGGCCACAGTTGTTGCCCGAAAACCCCGCTTCGGCGGGATTGTGGGTGAGGCTGAGTTGGCAGGCGAAGTATCCGGATCCACCATCGAGCTGCGGGCCGAGCGGATTGCGCATCTGTTCGACGCCCTCGACCCGTTCCCGTTTCCGCAACGGGACCTGTCCAAAACCGCCGAGGACTATATCGTCGGCTGGGCGCGCGAGTTGTCTACCCATCATCCGATCCGAATTGTGCTTCACCTTCCGCCGGAGGAGGCTGCGAGCCCCATCGCGCCGATCCTGCATGAAGCGTTCAACACCTACTTCAGCTATCGCGCGAACCGGACCGATCTCGATATTCGCGACCTGTTTCGGGTCGGCCGCATCTCGCTCGCCATCGGCCTGTCGGTGCTGGCGACCTGCGTGATTGCCGGGCAGTTGCTGGCATATCAACTGGGCGAAGGCTACGTGAGCCGGTTCTTCAACGAGGGACTCATCATTCTCGGCTGGGTCGCCAACTGGCGGCCGATGGAAATATTTCTGTACCGGTGGTGGCCAGTGATGCGCCAACGCAATCTCTACCGGCGTCTGGCCGCTGCGCAAATCGAATTGCGGCCGCGCTGACTCCGGGCCGCGTGCGCCGGTCACGTCATGCGCACGGACTCGAACAGCGATGCCAGGCTGCCGCCGCCGTCGAGCCGCCAGACCCGGTCGAGCACGGCCTGAAGGCGCTCCTCGGAAAGTTTGCGGCCCGCAAGACCGCGGAACTTCTGCGTCAGTTGCTCGTCGGTCATCGGGCGGTCGTGGTGGCCGATGGGATTGGCGAGCTCGGCCGCGATCCGCTTGCCGCCCTTGAGCGTGACCGTCATCCGGCATGGCAGGCTCGCGGGATACCGCTTGTTGAACCCGTCGTCCTCCGTGACGACGATCTTCTTCATCAGGTCGAGCGTGCGGGCGTCGGTGAAACGCGCGGGCTCGAAGATCGCGTCGGTGTATGCGCCGTCGATCAGCACCGCCGCTACGACGTAGGGCATGCTGTGGTCCGCGGTCTCGCGGGTGGTCGGCGCCCACTTCTCCGCGCCGCTGCCGATCTCGAACCAGGCAAAGTGGTACGTGTCGATCGCGATCTTCTCGACGTCGTCGAGCGCAAACTGCGGCCGCAGCTCGAGCGCAAGGAACGCTGGCCCCTGGGCGTGGAACTCGCTGAGGAAATACTTGTAGTCGGCCTTGAGCATGCTGAACCGGCCGGGCTCCAGCGGGAACGACGGCTTGAGCGCTGGCCCTGTCACGGCCGCGAGCCCATCCTCGAACGGCTCGGGCGGTCCTTCCATGCCCTCCGCCGCCATGATGGCCGCGAACACGCCATTGCGTGCGGCATTGGCTGCGGCGCAGCCCTTCCACATCGTCAGATGCCCGCGCCGGCTGATGTCGAGGCCGAGGTTGGGGACGGCAGCGAGCGACAGCGCGTTCGCGGTCTGCTCGAAAGCCAGCCCCATGATCTTGGCTGCGCCCGCCGCCGCGGACACCGCGTTGTACAGAACGTAGTCCAGTGCGTGTTTCCGCATCGGGTAGGCGAGGAACAAGTAGCGGTGCACCTCGTAGCTGAGCACCAGCGCGGCGATGGCGGTGCGCGGGTCGGCGTTCTCGGCCTCGGCGACGGCAAGGATCGGCAGCAGGCAATCGTTCGGGTGGCCGCCGCCGCCCGGATAGGTGTCGTTGCCTTCGAGGTAGCGGCTCGCCACGCTGTTGGCGAAGCCGGCGAGGTCGGGCAGCGTCTTGAACGCAGTGCCAACGACGGTCGCGCCGTTGGGAAAAGGCGCGCGCGTGGCGACGGCGCGCGCGATCCGTGCCGGCTCGGTGTCGTAGGCCGCAATCGCGCAACCCATGGTGTCGACGATCCGCCGCTTGCAGTCGTGGACAACGTCGGCGGGCAAAGCGGCGTAGTCGAGCCGGACGGCATATTCGGCGATGCTTCGGGTGATGGAGTCCATGGCGGGGCCGGGCATTCCTTGGGTAAGCTTGCGGCAGGCGGGCGCGTTCCGCCCAGGGAGTGAACCATGAACGCCAATCCTCCGTCCATGCAGCCCAAGGGCACGCGCGAGCGCACACTCGACGAGGTCAAGGCCGAATTCATGCGGCGCGCGGGACGGCTCAATCCGTTCGAGGACATCAAGCGCGAGGATGCCGAGCGCGTGATGAATGCGCTGACAAGCCTCGACAAGGATCATTGGGCGGAAGAGTGGTGCAAGATCGGGCTCGGCTACGAGGCGCAGGGCGACGCGCGCGCCAAGGCCGGCGCGGGTGCGGCGGAACTCGAAGAGCTTTACATGCACGCCTTCGACGCCTGCCGCGTCGGGCGCTATCCGTCGCCGGTGTCGCCGGGCAAGCTCGAAGCCTACAAGCATTCGCTGCGCATGTTCCGTAAGGCCGCGAAGCACTTCACGCCGCCGCTCGAAGTCGTGGAGGTTCCGTTCGAGGGCAAGACGCTGACCGGCTACCTGCAATTGCCGCCGGGCGTCGCGAAGCCTGCGGTCGTCATGCACTGGGGCGGCGTCGATGGCTGGAAAGAGGATCGGCTGCGCATCGCGAAAACGATCGTGGGCGCGGGCATGGCATCGCTGACCGTCGACATGCCGGGGTCGGGCGAGAATCCAGTGCTCTATGGCGAGCCCGCCGCCGAGAGGACATACACCGCCTGGATGGATCATGTGCTGACGCGCAGCGATCTCGACGGCTCACGTCTCGGCGTCTGGGGCGGAAGTTTTGGCGCCTACTGGGCGGCGCGGCTCGCATACACCGCGCGCGCCCGGATCAAGGGCGCGGTGTTCCACGGCGGCAACGTTCACTTCGGCTTCCAGAAGGAATGGCTGCTCCCGGCGTTCACCACCGGCGGCGCGACCTATCTGTTCGGCGCCGCGAGCCTGCTCGACGCGCGCGGCCGCGCCATGGGCACGAAGACCATGGAGGAGTTCTTCGCCGCGGTGTCGAAGCTGTCGCTCAAGGACATGGGCCTGCTCGACCAGCCGTCGGCGCCGCTGCTCGGTGTCAACGGCAAGCTCGACGACCAGGCGCCGATCGCCGATGTCTATCTATTGCTGGAGCACGGCAGCCCGAAGTCGGCGCGGGTCTATCCCGACGGCCATCACATGGGACGCACGCCCGGACAGCCGGCCGATCACATCGCCGAGACCATCGTGGAGTGGCTGAAGGCGCAGCTCGCACGATAGCCGCGTAAGCCCGCGACCCCGTCAGAGCTTGTCCGGCGCCGGCATGATCGTGCCGCATTTCTTGCAGGTGCGGTGCGTGTCGGAATTATAGAAATTCTTGTACGCCTGCGTCACCGGGTCGGCGCGGTAATCGTCGACCACGTAGGTTTCCTCGTGCAGGAATTCGTCGCAGGACTGGCAGAACCACACAAAACGGTCGACGTCGCCGGGCAAGCGTGCGCGCTCGATGATGAACTGGAACGCATCCGGCGCAAAGCGCGGCGAGTGCGGCACCAGCGGCGGCTGGAACAGGCACGAGCCCTCCGGCACGTGGGCGATCTTCTCCTCGCCGGTTTCGGTCCGGTAATGCAGGTGCAGATCGCCCTTCAGCGAATACTGAATCTCGTAGCTCGGGTTAATGTGGAATTCGCTGCGGTATTCGCGCCCGCGCGCGATGAACGCCATCGAATCGGCCGTCAGCCAAAGCTGTTTCGTCCGCCTGCCGGTCTCGGTCAGCTCCCGCATGACGCTTTCGAGATCGAGGTTCGGCATTTCGATCGACGGAATCTTGAACAGCATGGCAGCGCTCCTATCGATTTCCGCGAGCGGGTGCGCCTCCGGCGGCGCAACGCCAGCTTAACATCAAGGCGGCTATCGAACCAATGTGTCCCGGAGATTGAATGGAAATCCCACGCATCCGGGCAGGCGCGAGTTGCGCATTTCGCCGATGTCGGCGGTGACGGATTCTTGATTGAAAGACTGGCGGAGGGAGAGCAACTGTATTCTAACGTTCTCTCGCAAAACTTCTCGCGTTTACGCCCAACCACGCTTTACAACGTTGGCGCAGCGGACAGGGATCGTAATTGCGCTGCCCGTGCCCTCAGAAGTGGCGACTACGACTTCTTGAATTCGCGATGGACAAGAATGAGTGAAATGCCGGACCGGTGCGTCGGAGTGCCGTCGGTCAGAATAAGCATGAAATCGTTTCCTGCTCGGGAAAGCGTCCACGTCGTCACCTGTTGTTTCCCATCAGGTGACGACCTTACCGATATCGGGGCACCAAGGCTCAAGGATGTCGTCAACAAGGTGCGCATCTCATCACCGTTCACATCCGGTGCGCCAATCCCGCAGCTGGTTAGTTTGCCATCAGGAGCCTGCGCTTCCGAACCGTTCAACTCGTGAGGGCCGCTGCTGAGAAAGACGAGCCACGACTTTGAATGGGAAAAATAATTGCCCGAATTGGGGAGCGCCAGTTCGTTCCGCCCCGGGAGCTTCATAGAAGATGCCCTTTCATCCAATCGCATAAAGCTTGGCGCCTCCATGCTGCAAAAAGTCATTGAAAGACTCGATGAGTTGAGCACTTCGCTCGCTTGCAGTCGCGCTGGCAATCAAGACAAGCATTGCCCCGCAAGCCGGCAGCATTCCTTTCGCCAACATGAAGAAAGACTTGCGACAGAATACATGCACGGGTGGTCTCCCTGGGTCTGAACGAGGCGTGATCGCGGCGTGCCGAACTGGCGAGAACACGCGTTGCTGCGAGGGCCTCTCCAGACGCCATTGTTGGCAGAGAGGGTTTGTACTCCGGTCTAGTGCGAAGCGCCGGTGCCGCCAACGGCGAGCATATCGAACGGCGCACCACCCAACTGAATGCGTCGGCGTTCCGCTAAGCTGTCTGCGTCCAAGACTATCACTTCGCCCGTCGCTGGACTGGAGACGGCAACATGCCGGCCGACCGAAGCAACTCGCGGGCGAACGACGCCCTGCTCCATCGAATAGCGATTCGTGACCTGGGCCTGTCCGGTAACCTGGCCGGTGATTGGGTTGATTCGGAACAGCTTGCCATCTTCCAGGATGACGAAGAGCTGATCGCCGGGCTCGGGATGCAAATGAAAGTGCATCCGCCGAGATGGGAGAGAAGTGAAACGGAAGTCCCCATCAGCCGCAGAGGGGTCAAGAATAACCATTCCGTCTGCTCCGAAGTCGCCAACCAGAAATCTAAAGCCAGCAGCCCCGGACATATTCCGAATCATGCGGCCGGTCGGAAGAGATGCTGGGTACGAAACCGAGCGCGCTGTCACACCGTCTCGTCCGATCTGATAGACGACCACTCCGTCGGCACAACCGAAGGCCAAAAAAACTCCAGTTTTTCCTTCGCCATGCAGGCGGGAGCAATTCATGCGCTGCAATGCCGATCCGTCAGGCCCACGCAATTCGATAGCGTTTGGCAGGCCTTCGCCATCAGGAGGGACGGTCACGGCGACGAGTCGCCCGACCGGCTGGGCAACGCCGTGATGCTTGGCGCCCGTTTCGATTCTTCGGCGACTCTCTAATTTGCCGCTGACCAGATCTTTTTCTGGGATCACATGAGCGGACCCATCGCCGTCAAAGAATATGGCAATGCGGGTGTTGTCGTGGTTGACGTGAGATGGTCGCGGGCCGTCGAGGCGCGTCCGCAGAAGTCGCGGCGGTGTGATCTTGATATCGTCGTGGTCACCGTGGCTTTCGGTGGCAATCCCTGTATCGATAATGGCGACCTGGCCTGCGTCCGGTTGCGCGGCATAGACGTATCGCCCCGAAGCCCCACTATGGAGCCGAGCCGGGCCTTTCAGATTGAAACTTTCGAGAACCCGGCCGCTGGAAAGGTCGATGACGCGGACTGTCGGCGCAGTCGCGTCGCTGACGACAAGTCGCATGGCTTCGTTTGAAGCGGATTGGGGAGCCGGACTTCGATTGCCTGACCCATGCGCAAGGCTCAGCCGCCCGTCAGCGACCACTAGGCACACCAAGACGATCAGGACGTGCCACATGCCATCACCAGAGTACTTAACGGAATTGTAATGTTATATTATAACATAATCCTGCCGCAACCGTTTCGTAGATGAGCGGTCGTGGAGTTGATGGATGGGGACCTTCGCGGCGCAAGCGCGCATCTTGCGTTTAAGGCTCAGCCGAGCGGTCCGGGTTACCGGGCTGCAGGTCCTTCGTTGTCGCATGCTCTGTGCCCTGCTCTTTACATGGGCCTCGGCATCGCTCGGGCAGGCTCACCCGCACGTCTGGGTCACTGTTGAAAGCCAGATCGTCCATGCGGCCGACGGGTCGGCTGTCGGGGTACGGCACGCCTGGACTTTTGACGATGCGTTTTCGGCGTTTGCTCTTCAGGGCATCCACTCAAAGAAGAAAGGCCTCTTCACGCGCGAGGAATTGGCGCCTCTTGCAGAGGTCAATGTCACCTCGCTCCGCGAGTACAAGTTTTTCACCTTCGCCAAGGCCAACGGCCGGAGAGTTCCGTTCAATGAGCCTGTCGACTACTGGCTGGACTATGCCAACGGCCTTTTGACGCTTCACTTTACGCTTCCATTGAAAGCGCCAGTTGTTGTTCGCACGCTGGATATCGAGATCTACGACCCCAGCTTCTTTGTGTTCTTTGAGTTCGCCCCAAAGGCTCCCGTTACGCTCCGCGGCGGACCCTCGAACTGCAAACTGGCTATCGAGCGGCCGAAGGAGATTGACATCAAGCAAGCTCAGAGCCTTTCGGAGGAGTTTTTCAATGCGCTGACGGCGTCGGCCAGTTGGGGCGCGCAATTCACCAACAAGGTGGCACTGAGGTGCCCATGATCGGGCGAGGAGCCGGACTGCTAGCGATCGCAAGCGTATCCGTCTTGATGATCGTCATGTGCATGATGGCAATTGGGCAGGCGGCGGCGAACCCATTTGGCATCGGTGACGTTGTTCCACTCCGCCCTGTATCAACAGATGGACTCTCGGGGTGGCTCCTATCAAAGCAGGCTGAGTTTCATCGGATTCTTGTGAAGGCGCTGCGCGAAGCAAGGGTGGACGGCAATGTCCAGTTCGGACTGATCGCCCTGTCTTTCACCTATGGTGTGTTTCATGCTGCCGGACCAGGTCACGGCAAGGCCGTCATTACCTCATACCTGTTGGCGAACGAACAGGCGTGGCGTCGCGGGATAGCATTGTCCATCGCGTCAGCGCTTTTTCAGGCTTTGGTCGCCATTCTGATCGTCGCAATCGGCAGCTTGCTTTTCGATGTCACTGCAAAGAGCATGAGCGCAACTGTGCGAACCATCGAAGCGACGGGATTTATGATGATCGCTATGGTCGGCGCCTATCTAGTTTGGTCCAAGGGCCGGGCCTTCCTGCGTGATCTGAATGTTACTTTGCGACCAGCCCGCCTCGTTGCAGCGGGCCACCCAAGCGGACCGGATCACATATTTCAGAATCCATCGCAATTTCCGAAATCGGGCAATGACTCGTGCTTGTGTGGACACGCGCATGGTTTCGATGCGACGGCTCTGGCGCAAACGAAGAGTTGGCGAGCCGGCTTCGTCGCAGCACTTGCTGTTGGGCTTAGGCCATGTACGGGAGCGATCGTCGTCCTGGTCTTTGCATGGTCTCAGGATATCATGCTCGTTGGCATCGCTTCGACGCTTCTCATGGCAGTCGGCACGGCGATGACCGTGGCAACGATCGCGACTGTGGCCGTCAAGGCCAAGTCCGTTGCGGTTCGGTTCTTGATGAAGAGGGAGGGATTTGGGGTTCTGGCGTTTCGCGGCGTTGAGGTTTGCGCAGCCGCGTTGGTGTTGGCCTTAGGCCTTCTGCTACTGACCGGCTACGTTACGGGCGAAGCGGCTATCGCAGGTCGATAGCGCCGTCAGCTCACACATTATCGCTCTCGTCGGCTCTCGGCACCCGGTCGGCCTTCGATGCGCCGATAATGAAAATGACAGGCCAGACACTGATAGCGCACCGCGGCAAGAGCTTTGGCCGCTACAGTCCGGTCGTTGCCGCCCGCGACCGCAGCAAGATCGAGCGTTGCGGTCCGAAAGCCGGCGAGATGCTCGCCGAACAGTTGCGGCTCGTCCCAGATTTCCGCCCTGGCTCCACTCTTACCGGACGACGGAGATTTCGGTTCAAATAGCTGGGGTAGATTTTCCGCGCTTCGCGCCAACGCATCGGCGTCAGCCGCAAGCGAAGCGTGCACCTGAAACAGTAACGTCGCTTCGATTGACCGATAATGCGCCGATATGGCACGCATTTGTAGACGGCGGATAGCCGTCCGAGCTTGCTCTGGCGTTTCCGCTTTCGGTGCAGGCTCGGGATCCTGGTATGGCCCCCACTGGCCGGCGAGTTCGCGCGACGACGGCTGCGCGCCGGCGAACATGACGAAGAGTGACAATATTGCGAAGGCGACTGAAACTGATCCGAGAGAAATGAGACGCCGGCTGGAAGACTGACCGTTCATGTGCAAGAAGCGCCGTCGGATTGATCGATCTCGTTAAGGCAGCGGGGCTACCGCGGCCCTGTGTACTCGAGAATATGCAGGCCGAGTCCCCAGCGGTCGGCCATGTAGATCAATCCGGTTTCGCGGTCGACTTGCACGTCGTTGCTTTGCGGGCAGCAACGTTCCTTCGTTCCGGCTGGGATGTAGTACCCCATCTCCTTTGGCTTGAACGGGTTCGACCAATCGATAATCCGAAGGCCGGCGTTGAACCAGCAAATGTAGATCAGATCGTCCTTCTGCATATCGAGCCAGATGTTGTGTGCGCCATAGCGCGCGCCAGTCCGAGACCATTTCTGATCGAGAGGCCGCATCGTGTATGGATCGATATCGTGCGGCATGAAGGTGCTGATCGGCAGTGGGCTATTGGCATTGCGTAGGTCGTAGAAAGTGATGTGCGCCGGTGGATGGTCGCAGTTCACGGTCGTTGTTTCTTGGGTGACGATCCCGAACTCAGAGCCCGGCGGAACAAGGAAGCTGTGAAAGCAACCGGACCAGCCGTGCGTCTCATGAGGATTGTGCCGCCACATGAGTTTTGGCTTTGTCGGGTCGGTGCAGTCGAACATTGCGATACCAGCGTCCCAGTAGCCAGCCGTGACGTAGTTGCCCCACGGGTTGCCCTCGTGAATCCAGGCGCCACCTTCTTCGACCACGCTGGTGTCCCAGCACGGCTTCTCGCCTTCCTTCTGGCCGGGAATCCACGCTTCACCGATCAATTCGGGCTTCCAGGGATCTTTCATGTCGTGGATCAGTAAAATCTTGCCTTTGAAGCCGTCCTTGTGTCCGGAGCTGTACAGAAGGTTGCGCTTTCGGTCGTAGATCGGGCGATGAACGCCCAGGTTGCCTGTCTCGATGTAGCGTACAAACTTCGGATTGACCGGATCGCTGCAATCGAAGATCCGCAATCCACCCACCGCCTCTGGGTAGCGATTGCGTAGGCCCGGTCGAAGCTCGCTGTTGGTCAGGAGCACATCGTCGGTGATGCGGAGTACCTTGTGCGTTCGCGCGGCCGGACTGTCGATGATCTGATTGACAATTCGTGGATTGGCGGGGTCTCGAACGTCAAGGATCGTCATTCCGTCATGGCCATTTACACCGGACGCGGCCACGTAGCAGATACCCTTGCCAACCTGAATCTGGAACGCATCACCCCAACCGTTCAAATCTGAATGCGCGATCAGGCGCACATTGTGCGACTCTTCGGGCCATGGCTCCGTCAGAGCATGATCGACACCGACGTACTGTTCTGCGCCGCCTCCGCGCACGGGGTTGGGATGAAAATAGGGACGCGACATTCGAGAGGCTCCTCTCAAGAAAGAGTTCCGACAAGTCTTGATTGTCCGCAGTTCGCGATGAGAATCATCGCGCTGACTTGGACGAAGCGGTCGGATCGATCGCCAGGAAAAGTCGCGCCTGCGACGCCGAAGCGATGGGCGGCGACCTGTGCATCAGGGCCGGCGTTCCGTCTGCGACACTTAGGGAGCCGCGCATGATCGCGACGTCGCCTGATGCGAGGCGATAGACTTCGTTTTCTGGCGGCTCGCTATCAGGCGATGTCAGTTTGGCAGCCGTCTGGTTGGTGACCCATTCCGTTCCTTCGCCGCGATAGGTGCAGACCAGGCGGTACGGAACTCGGTCGGAATGAAAGCATGAGCATTGTTGATCCGTGACCCATTCAAGTCGCACACGCACGCAGGGCTGCTCCGCAATGCGCATCAGAATCTTTGCGAGGTCGCCGACATCTGAGGCCAGCGCCGACAGCCCCTCCCGATCGGAGGTGGAGGGGCGATCGATGGCAGTGGCCAGCGCGACCGGGACGCAGGCAGCCGGGATCTTCAGATCTAAATCGGAACTCAGGAGCGGCCTGCCGTCGAGCGAGCTTGTCTGTATCCAGTTCGCGATCGCTGTTGGAACGCTGCGCTGCCAAATGGCGAGATTGATCCCAGGGCGAATAATGTGTGTGAGAGCCGTGCGGCTCGGGCGCCTGACCGTATGAGCAGGATTGCCGCGATCGCGAAGCAGGTCGGCGTCGCCTGCGGTTGCCGTCCGAAATCCCATCGACGTCACTGGATTGGTCCCGCAGGGCTGGCTTCGCCACCGATACTGTGAGCAAGCTTCGCCAGCATCGCCGCCGCCCATGCCGGGCCATTCTGATGCACGATTCGCGGGAGCATCTCAGCCAACATCACCGCCACCAATGTCTCACCTGGAATTCCGGCATCGTCGATCTTAGCCAACGCATCGGCCAGGAGGGCGCGTGCCTCATTGAACCGCGGAGGAAGGTCCTCGTCAGCGATCTCGTTGGGTGCGTTCAGCATCCGATCACGAAGCCGATCGAGCGGAGTGCGGCTCATGCGGCCCCCACGGTCCAAGCGGGGAATGGGTCCGGCAATCGCCGCCATGCCTCCGGCGTGAAGTGGCTGGGATCGCCGACCAGGCACGCATCGAGCCGCCGCCGGATCGCCGCTTCATCCATGGGGTTGGTGCCGATGAACACGATTTCCTGACGGCGGTCGCCCCACACCGGGTCGAAGTAGGACTTCATGCTTTCGTACCAACCGGGCTGATCCGGCCATCGATTTTTCGGAACCGCCGACCACCATAGCCCTCGCTTGGACGTGCGGACCTGAGCGCCCGCCTGAGCCAATTCGCCGACGAACTGCGGCCTCGTCGCGAGCCAGAAGAAGCCCTTTGCCCGCACGACGCCCGGCCAGGATTCATTGCAGAACGCCTGAAAGCGCGCCGGATGAAAAGGACGCCGCGATCGGTAGACGAAGGATCGCACGCCGTACTCTTCCGTCTCCGGGACATGGTCTTTGAAGCCGTTGAGCTCCTTGAACCACAGGGGGTGCTGCTGGGCCTTCTCGAAATCGAACCGCCCGGTCAGCAGCACCTCATTGAGAGGCACCTCGCCGAAATCGGCTTCGACGATACGGGCGTCCGAATTGAGAGAGCGGACGATCGCACGGGCCAACTCACGATGCTCGGGCGACGCAGCCGAGATCTTGTTGAGGACAATGACGTCGGCGAATTCGATCTGCTCGACCATAAGGTCGACCAGGCTGCGCTCGTCTTCGGGACCTGCGACCTCGCCGCGATCTCGCAGGAAATCGTGGCTTGAATAATTTGCAAGCAGGTTCGCCGCATCTACCACCGTGACCATCGTGTCGAGGCGGGCAACGTCCGATAAGCTTCTGTCGTCCTCATCACGAAATTCGAAAGTTGAGGCCACCGGAAGAGGCTCGCCGATGCCGGTCGACTCGATGACGAGTGCGTCGAACCGACCGCTCTCCGCGAGCTTGCGAACTTCGACCAGGAGGTCCTCACGCAACGTGCAGCAGATGCAGCCGTTAGTCATTTCGACGAGGGTCTCTTCAGTCCGAGTGAGCCCTCCATCCTGACGCACCAACTCTGCGTCGATGTTCACCTCGCTCATATCGTTGACGATCACCGCGATCCGCTGCCCATCGCGATTGGAAAGCATGCGGTTTAGCAACGTCGTCTTGCCGGCGCCCAGGAACCCGGACAGCACGGTCACAGGAAGGCGGGTGTCGTTCGTATTCACTTTGAGAGATCTCCCAGGAGGCTATAGGCAGCATGAATGTTATGTTATAACATTACTATCTGTTTTGCCAAGAGCGGACCCAGGAGCGGGCCATGAAGCGAGCACGAAAGGCATCACCGACTCTGGAACAGGGGGAGCCGGCAGAGTTATGCGCTGCCGGCAACGACGCCGTGATCCTCACCGCATTGCGATCCGGTGCGGGCCCGATGTCGGCCTACGCGATCCTTGATGCCGTCAGAAGCACAAGCATTACAGCGCCGACCACCGTCTATCGCGCCCTCGCGCGACTCATGAAATCGGGCGCCGTTCATCGGCTGGAATCCATCAACGCCTACGTGGCTTGCAAGGATCACCAGCACCCTCACGGCCCGACCGTCTTCGCAATATGCCGCGATTGCGGTCACGTCGATGAACTCATGGAAGCCGACGTCGTAGCGCGTCTTGAAGCAGATGCCATGCGTCTCGGATTTCACGTCGAAGCCACCACGATCGAAATGACCGGACGCTGCGTGTCCTGTGCGGAAGTCTGAGAAACGGACATGGCGGCTGCATCAACCATCCCGGTCACAATCCTCTCAGGCTTTCTCGGTGCCGGGAAGTCGACGTTACTGAATGACCTTCTGGCACATCCCGCTATGGGCGACACGGCCGTCGTCGTGAATGAGTTCGGCGAAATCTCCTTGGATCACGACCTCATTAAGGTCGGCAATCGCGAATTGATGGTCACGACCACCGGCTGCATCTGCTGTACGGCCGGAAGCGATATTCGTTCGTCCTTGTACGAACTTCATGATGCCGCCGCCAAGGCCCTGGGCCGATCCTTCTCCCGGGTCGTCGTTGAAACCACAGGGCTTGCCGACCCAGCGCCCCTCGTCAATCAACTCATCCCAGGCTTTGCGCCTGCGGTGGGCTTGCGGGATCATGTCGTTGCGCGCCGATTTCACATGGCGGGATTCGTCTGCGCAGTCGATGCCACGGCGGTCGAGCAAACGCTCGAAGCGCATTTCGAGTGCCTCAAGCAGATCGCATTCGCCGATCGGATCGCCGTGACAAAGTCCGATCTAGGTGGCCGCGATGCCGGCCACCTTGAGACGCAGCTTCGCTCGATTAATCCAGCGGCAGACATCGTCGACCGCCACAGTCCCGACTTCGATATCGCTGCGCTGTTTGCACCACGCGGCTACGCAACCGCCAACTGCGGGACAGATGTAGAAGGCTGGCTGGCGCTTGAGCGTATCCTTGCGGCTGAACCGCGTGACGAGTCCAAAGCCATTCAAGCGCGGCACGGTTCGCGCATTGAGACCGTGGTACTGACGCACGAAACTCCGATCGAGCCGAACAGTCTCGGAACGTTCCTGGACATTCTTCGGCTTTTTGCCAGCCCCCGCGTGTTGCGGCTCAAGGGTCTTGTCTGCGTCGCCGACGATCCCGAGCGTCCCTACGTCCTCCATGCGGTGCAGCACAACGTTCACCCACCGGAGAGGCTTGATGCATGGCCATCACCCGATCGGCGGACCAGGCTCGTTCTGATTACGCAGGACCTTGAAGGTGGCGTGGCTATGAAGCTGTTTGAGGCGATCGTCGGGCCTGCTAGCCGAGCGCTACGGACCCCGGCCGGCGTGGCGATGTCTCTGCGAGCGAGGGTCAATTGAAGCCTTCACTGCGGCATCTACCGGACTCTTGCGGCTTGTCAGTCGCCTCAAGCACCAAGCTCGCAGCCAGCGCTCGCGATCATAGCAAAGCAAATGGGAGTCGCGCATGAACCCTCAGATCCCCGTCACCGTACTGACCGGCTACCTCGGTGCCGGCAAGACCACGCTCTTGAACCGAATCCTGACCGAGCGGCATGGAAAGAAGTACGCCGTTATCGTCAATGAGTTTGGCGAAGTTGGCATCGACAACGAACTCATCGTCGACGCGGACGAAGAAGTCATCGAAATGAACAACGGTTGCATTTGTTGCAACGTTCGCGGCGATCTCATCCGAATCCTGAGTGGCTTGATGAAGCGAGTCGAGCGCTTTGACGGTATCCTCGTGGAGACCACCGGGCTTGCCGATCCCGCTCCGGTCGCACAAACCTTCTTTGTGGACGACGACGTGCGGCGCCGGACCACACTTGATGCGATCGTAACCGTCGTCGATGCCAATCATCTGCTGAGCGAAATAGACAAGGCCGACGAAATCGAGGAACAACTCGCCTTCGCCGATGTCGTCATCCTCAATAAATGCGACTTGGTTTCTACAGAGCAGATTGCGGCTGCTGAGCAGCGCATTCGCAATATCAATCGCTTCGCAAAAATCCATCGATCGGAGCGGTGTCAGATCGATCTGGACAACATTCTTGGAAAAGGGTCATTCGACCTGGACCGCATTCTGGAACTTGAACCCGACTTTCTGGAGCATTTTCACGATCACGATCACGACGATGGCATCAGCAGTCTATCGCTGGTAGCCGACCGTCCGCTCGATCCAGAGAAGTTCTTGCCATGGATCGGCGAAATGATCCGAAGCTTCGGCATCGACATTCTGCGCATGAAGGGCGTGCTGTCCATGCGCAATGATGACGACCGCTTCGTCGTTCAGGCAGTTCATATGTTGATGGAGAGCGATCATCAACGCCCATGGAAGCGCGGCGAAAGGCGCCAGAGCCGCCTTGTTTTCATTGGGCGCAATCTTCCCAAAGACCTCCTGCGCGATGGATTCGAACGGTGCCAGGCCTAGCAACGCGTGCCCAAGTTCCATTTGCAGTTGCTGTCGATCATCGGGCCGATCACGCGCTCGGTGCGCACGTGTCGGTCCTGAGCGTGATCAATGGCCAAGTGGTCGCGGCACTTGGCGACGGCACGGTACGCTTCATGGCCAGCGGAGGGCATGACGCCAAGAGCGTGGCCGCCCATAAAGGCGCGATCCTTTGTGGTGCCCGTACATTGGATGGCACCTCGCTCTTAACCGGCGGCGACGATGGCAGAGTGAATTGCGTGACGGCCGAAGGCGCGACGATTCTCTCGGAGGGTCGTAAGTGGATCGATGCCATTACGGCGTTGGCAGATCGCGGCTATGCGTTTTGCGCCGGCAGCATGCTGACAATCCAACGGCCGAACGGCCCTCGTACAGAGCACAAGATGCCTGGGCCAATCGGCGGCATGAATCGCGTCTCGCCGGCAGGCCTCGCCGTGGCGCATTTGGGCGGCGTAACGCTCATTGATGTTTCGGATAAGCCAAAGCCACAAGCAACGCTTCCATGGGATGGACTTCACGTCGCAGTCACGATCAGCCCCGACCGTCGGTTTATCGTGACCGGCACCTACGATGGCGCCCTGCATGGGTGGCGCATTGCGGACAGCACCGACATGCAGATGGGCGGATACATATCCAAGCCAAAGTCGCTGTCCTGGTCGCCTCGCGGAAACTGGCTTGCGTCCTCCGGAGCCAATCGTGCGGTGTTATGGCCGTTCGAAGGACGCAACGGTCCTATGGGCCGGCAAGCGACAACGCTCGCTCCGCGCCGTGCCCTGGTGACAAGCGTAGTGTGGCACCCGAAGTTCGATATCGTCGCCATTGGTTACGAGGACGGTGCGGTGATGCTTGCGCAACTGTCGAACGGTCGCGTTTTGCCAGTGCGCGAGCCTGACGGCAGTGCGGTGACCGAAATGACATTCGATGGAAAGGGCAGGAGTTTCGCCTGTGGGACCGAGAGCGGCGCCTTGACCATCTGTCTGCTCGGAGATCCATCGTGACAGGTTTTGTAAACCCGCTAGCCCGCAAGCGAAGGCCCGGCTATTCGGAAGCCATCGATCGCATCAAGGCAACCGTTCGCACCGTTCTTGATTTGCCCGACGACGTTGTCGTTTCAGTCACTGAATTGGCATGCCGTGAACCCGGGTGTCCTGACATCGAGACGGTCGTCGCGATCCTCTCGGCTGGCCGGAAGCCCCTCACTGTCCGATTTCATAAGTCGATTCCCGACATCACCGACGGAGACCTCAACGCCGCACTAAGCACCCTCGCTCGGGAAGGGCGCGTACCGACCAGATGAGGCATCGCGAATGCCACGCCGTTTCTTATCCACCGGCAGGCATCCCAAGCAGAATCTTTGAACGAAATTCGGGGACCATTCATGGAAGCAATGGCAAATGCGGAATCGCTTCAACTGGCCGACATGCGCCTGACCCGTCGCACACGACCGGCGCGCCAGGCTGCGGAAGCTGCGGTCCGCACGTTGATTGAGTGGACGGGTGACGACCCGGACCGGGAAGGCTTGCGCGGCACACCCGAGCGGGTCGTCCGCGCCTATGAAGAATTCTTTGAAGGATACCGTATCGACCCCATCGACTTGCTGGCACGGACCTTCGAAGAAACCAGCGACTACGACGACATGGTCGTCTTGCGCGACATCCGGCTGGAATCTCATTGCGAGCATCATATCGTGCCCATTCTCGGCAAAGTCCACATAGCATATCTGCCGGCGGGGCGAGTCGTCGGTATCAGCAAGCTCGCGCGGCTGGTCGAGGTGTTTGCCAAGCGCCTCCAGATCCAGGAAACGCTGACGGCACAGATCGCAGACACCATCAATGCGGTCCTGGAGCCGCGCGGCGTCGCCGTCGTCATCGAAGCAGCCCACATGTGCATGACGACTCGCGGCATCAGGAAGCCGGGAGTCAGCATGGTCACACGCCGCCTGCTCGGCATGTTCCAGACCGATGCCGAGGTCAGGCGCGAATTCCTTTCCATGATTTCGGCGCCGCGGGAGAACAACGGATGAGCGCTGCCGAAAGCTCGGGCGTAACGCCTTCCCCCTTTGGCGCGCGCCTATCGATCGCGGAAGTCGAAGAAGGCCGCATCCTTGCCCCGAAGTTCGATGGCGACGGGTTGATCCCCGTTGTGACGACGGACGCAGCGTCCGGCGAGGTGCTGATGATGGGCGTCATGAACGCCGAGGCCCTGCTTGAAACGATCCGAACCGGCCAGGCCCATTATTGGAGCCGAAGCCGGAAGTGCCTGTGGCGTAAGGGGGCAACCAGCGGCCTCATTCAGAACGTCATCGAAGTCCGCATTGACGACGACCAGGACGCGGTTTGGCTGAGGGTCAAAGTTGCTGGCGCCGGAGCAAGCTGTCACGTCGGCTATCGCTCCTGCTTCTTTCGCACCGTACCGATGGATCAGGCGGAAGATCGGCCTTTCAGGCTGGTCCATGTCGAGACCTCAAAGGTCTTTGATCCACTTTTGGTCTATGGCGACGAGCCAACTCCAACCCAACTTTGAACCAATGAGGACATCTGCGATGAAGGTCGCTTACGTGTTCGCCACCGATATGGCTGCAACCTACAAGCTCGGCACGATGATCCTGCCTCAGCTTGAGCAGAACACCCATGGCGCAGATGTGATTGGCATGATGTTCTTCGACGACAATCTTTTCTCTCTTCGGCAGGGTGATCCCGTTGGTGAGCGGCTTGCCAGGATCGCCAAAGACAGGAACATTCTTTTGATGGTCTGCGACCAATGCGCCGTACGCCGCAGCTTGGCCGAAGGCACCTTCGAACAATGCGGCTCGGGCCAGGTCAAGGCCCGAGGCCTGGTGGAGGGGGTTGTCGCAGGTTGCTTCCCGCAGCTTTATGGCGCGCTCGCGGGCAGCCCACCCGACTACGTTGTGACGTTGTAGCCGGGCTAGCGCTTCAGGCCGACATCAATTACGACATCAGGCCAAAGCGAGCGGACCATGGTCATCGCAATGATCGCCGTGCGGGTGATGCAACCGTCCGTTCACGAGATAATCGGTATGATCGCCGTGAGGAACTGCCTCATGCCCGCAACCCGGCCCATGCCTGTGGCCGGCGCATCGGACCTCCGGCGTGCAGTTCACAGGATTTGCCGCACCCACCGCTATGACATGCTCATCGACATGGTCGCCGTGCATATGATGCAGATGGCCGTCATGCAGATAGTCGATATGGCCATCGTGTTGAACCGCGGTATGCCCACAACCCGGACCATGTTGATGAGAATGATTGGCGTGCTTCTTTTCAGTGCAGGTCGTCATCATCGTGCCTCTTTGGTTGATTGTTGATCGGTCAGTCTTGCTATTCCCGCTCAGCGGCGTGTTCGATTGCGCCGTGGACCATTTGCAGGACGTGATCGTCCGCAAGTGAGTAGTAGATATGTTTGGCTTCACGGCGGCGTTTGACGAGCCTCGCTGAGAAGAGAGCCCTCAGTCGCGCGGACACCGTCGTCATCTGCTCATTCTCCAGCTCCGCGAGCTCCGTGACGCAGATCTCGGAATGTGCCAGCCGGGTCAACAATCGAAGCCGAGCCGGATCGCCAAGTGCACGGAACATGGCCGCGGCGTCTCGAAGCTGGGATTGATTTGGCGGCCCGGGAAGCTCCCTGGGAGGGTGATAGTGATCAGCAGCCCTCCCTAGCTTCTTTGCTCGTCGCATGACACTGGATCATTCCATTAATCGATGGATTGATTAATCGTAATGGGTGTCATTTGTCAACCCCGTGACCTGCCACTGAACTTTCATCCAGCGGCGATTAGAGCCTCGACCGATGTGCTCTGAGGCCGCCAAACTGGATCGTTTTTGGCTAGAGTTCTTGGCGCAAATTCCCAGGCTGGGAGGAGCGCAGAGCGATGAAGGCATCACGGTTTTCGGACGCCCAGAAGTTCATTCTGAAGCAAGGCGCGGACGGCATGCCGGTGGCGGACATCTGCCGCAAGACCGGGATCCGCCAGTCGACCCTGTCCCTATCGCATATCAAATCCGCGCGTATTGATGGTGCAAGCCGCCGAGAACAGGGTGCGCTTTGATGCAACCTACCGATTGAACAGAGCGTGGGATTGGCGTGTCCTTGGACAGGGATAGATGTGTGCGGGCCGCATTATAGTAATCGAGGGAGCACGACAGCACATGACGTAGATGCCGCTCTCCGAACACGACGACGTGGTCAAGGCATTCCCGGCGGATCGATCCAATCAGACGCTCCGCGTAGCCATTCTGCCAGGGTGAGCGTGGAGATGTCGGACGATCGCGAATGCCGAGAGATCGAAGGCGGTGGGTAAACACGTCGCCGTAGCAG